>Ga0272440_1000068_pt1 | contig 85904 bp, 55 predicted proteins | sample SSMMMBAug17_FD_192440 | JGI IMG/M metagenome (GOLD analysis project Ga0272440, IMG submission 192440) | Marine sediment archaeal communities from Little Sippewissett salt marsh, Falmouth, MA, United States - SSM-MMB-Aug17 | ecosystem: Environmental > Aquatic > Marine > Wetlands > Sediment ... | reverse complement strand
GGCTTTAGCCGGCTTTAGCCCTACGCTGATCCCAGGCTGATAATTTTTTGTTGATATTATTAACAAACTAAATTATATAAGTATCAGTGACTGGCAAACCATACAAGGGTAAGCGAGAAATAAAAACCAATATCGTTTATATTGATTAATTTTGCAAAAAGAAACAGGAGATATCACCTGGAAAAATGCAAAAAATATTTGAAATGATTAGGAAAAGTGAGGCAATAACTATGCCATATAAAAAACTTAATTATGCTATTTTAAAATAAGGATCAAAAGACATGAAACCAAAAAACATTTTTATTTCAGCCGATGATATGCCTCGTCAATGGTACAATATTCTGGCTGATATTAAACTGAATCCCCCTTTGGGACCGGATGGCAACCCAATCAAACCAGAGGATCTTGCCCCGGTGTTTCCAATGAATCTCATTGAACAGGAAGTCAGTGATCAACGCTGGATAGATATCCCAGAGCCTGTTTTAGATGTTCTTCAAATCTGGCGCCCTTCGCCACTTTTTCGTGCATACAATTTTGAAAAAGCATTGGACACACCCGCCAAAATTTATGTAAAAAATGAAGGTGTCAGCCCGCCGGGTAGCCATAAACCCAATACTGCGGTAGCACAGGCTTATTACAATAAAGTATTTGGCATTGAAAATATAACCACTGAAACCGGTGCCGGTCAATGGGGAAGTGCATTATCCTTTGCATGCAGTCAATACCAATTAAATTGTAAAGTATTTATGGTTCGTATCAGTTTCGATCAAAAGCCATACAGAAAAGCCATGATGCAGGCCTGGGGCGGTGAATGTGTTGCAAGTCCAAGTCCTGAAACTAAGGCTGGTCGTGATATTTTGGAAAAAATGCCGGATACGCCCGGTAGTCTCGGTATTGCAATCAGTGAAGCTATAGAAGCTGCGGTCAGCGATACCAGTGGTAAAACAAGATATTCTCTGGGCAGTGTTTTAAATCATGTGATGCTTCATCAAAGCATTATTGGACTTGAAGCCAAAAAGCAATTTGAAATGATCAATGAATCCCCGGATATTATCATTGGTTGTGCAGGTGGTGGGAGTAATTTTGCCGGCCTGGCATTTCCTTATGTATTGGATAAAAAGAATGGTAAAAATATTGAAATATACCCGGTAGAACCCAAAGCCTGCCCCACAATGACAAGGGCACCATTTGTTTATGATCATGGTGATACTGCCAGATACACTCCGCTGTTACCCATGCATAGCCTGGGACATAATTTTATCCCTCCTCCCATTCATGCTGGTGGACTGCGGTATCATGGGATGGCACCCACTGTCAGCCAATTGATTATGGATGGCGTTTTAATTCCAAGATCTGTTTCTCAAATTGATTCCTACAAAGCAGGTGTTTTGTGGGCTCGCACCGAGGGTGTCATTCCGGCTCCGGAGACCACTAATGCACTGGCATGTGTTGTTGACGAAGCCAATAAAGCCAGGGAAGAAGCCAAAGAAAAAGTGATTGTGGCCACTTTTAGCGGTCATGGCTTGTTAGATCTGGGCGCTTATGAAAAGTTTTTTTCTGGTGAATTGACTGATGTTTCTTTACCAGATGAAGACTTAGAAAAAGGACAAAGCGTTTATAAGGGAAATCCAAAGCCAGAAATTTTTTCCGACTAAATGCTAAGCAATTCTCTGAAAATAACTTCCCCATTATTGATATTGTTCGTTTTGAGATAATTGTACTGTAGAGACGTAGCATGCTACGTCTCTACACGACCTTATTTTTTTTGTACGATCAATAAAAATGAGTATGTTATTTTCAGAGCATTCCTAAACAATGAAAAACGACACCCATTACATGAAAATCGCCCTGAAACAGGCAATTCAATCAACATTAATCAGCGAAGTTCCTGTTGGCGCAATTTTGGTAAATGATCAGAAAGTTATTGCCAAGGCCCATAACCAGACAATTACGCAAGCAGATCCAACCGCCCATGCAGAGATTTTGGCAATCCGCTCCGCAGGAAAAAAGCTGAATAATTATCGATTGCCCGATTTGACTTTATATGTCACCATTGAACCCTGCATTATGTGCATGGGCGCCCTCATTCACGCACGAATCAAACGAATTGTTTTTGGGGCTCATGATTCTAAATGGGGAGGATGTGGTTCAATTTATTCCATACATAATGATAATAGATTGAACCATCACATCCAGATTACCGGTGGTGTCTGCGAAAGGGAATGCCGGGAATTAATTCAACATTTTTTTCAACAAAAGAGAAAAAATAATGGATAAACAATTTGTTATAGACTCTTTCGATACCCATAATTCATGGCGACTGTTTAAAATCATTGGTGAATTTGTTGAAGGTATCGAAAACCTTCAAGATATAGGGCCAGCAGTCAGCATATTTGGATCCGCCCGACTAAACACAGATTCACCCAACTACCAGAAAGCAGTTGACATTGCCCAGCGTTTTGTAAATGAAGGCTTTGCTGTGATTACAGGCGGTGGCGGCGGTATTATGGAAGCTGCCAATCGAGGCGCTTCCAATGCCGATGGCACATCTGTTGGTTTGAATATTAAATTGCCCATGGAACAAATACCTAATGATTATGCAAATTTAAAACTTGAATTTAAATATTTTTTTATCCGAAAATTTATGTTTGTCAAGTATGCAATGGCTTACATTATTCTTCCTGGCGGGTTTGGCACCCTTGATGAACTATTTGAAGCTGTGACACTGATTCAAACCCAAAGAATAAAACCCTTGCCTGTTATTCTGGTCAATTCTGATTATTGGAGAGGATTAATTCACTGGATAAAAGATCAAATGCTTGTTAATAAATGTATTGACAATAATGATCTGGATATTCTTCAAATAATGGACGATCCTGAAGAAATCGTTCGCTATGTAAAAAAAGTCGTTATTCTATGAGCAATTGGCCCTCATATGTCACCTTAACCGAGGTAGGACTTCGAGATGGCTTTCAAAATATGCACAAGCACATCCCTGTCTCCATGAAGCTTGATATTCTATCCCACCTGATCAATGCGGGGCTTGAGCGTATTCAAGTCACCGCATTTGTTTCACCCAAAATTGTTCCACAAATGGCCGATGCCCAAAAATTGTGCCTTGCTTTACCGGCATTGAAAAATGAAAGAACGCAGTTCAGTGCCCTGGCACTTAATGTTCAGGGCGTGGAACGTGCTTATGACTGCGGCATTGAACATATCGATATATCTATCTCAGCCGATCCTGTTCATAGCAGAAAAAATACAGGGATGCACCTTGATAGTGCGCGCAACATCATGCAGAAAATGATTCGAAGAACAAAAAATTTCAATATGCATGTCCATGCTGGTATTCAATGTGCTTTTGGCTCTGCATTTAATGAAATAATTCCTGATACCAGAATTTATGACATGTGTCGCGAAATCATAGATCAACAGGTGGATAGCTTTGGACTGTTTGATACTACCGGCATGGCAATGCCATCACAGGTAAAAAAAAAGCTTGATATGTTATTGCCAGTAACACAAGATATCCCATTTTTTTTGCACTTTCATGATACCAGGGGATTTGGCGATATCAATCTCATAACTGCCATGAATTATGGCATTTCCCGATTTGATACTTCATTTGGAGGCCTTGGTGGCTGTCCTTTTATTCCCGGGGCAAAGGGGAATATTGCCACTGAGCATATCGCTTTATTATTGGAAGACCTCGGGATTAAGACTGGTATTGATATTGAATCTGTTCATTCTTGTTATGAGACAGTCACTAATTATGCAGGTCATCAATGTTAATGACATGAAAATAATACTAAACTTAAAAAATTACTGCATTCACAAAGCAGCCAAAAAATACTATGAGCGCGCCATTTCACAATATTTTGCAACACAATCTCAATGGCATCGGGCACACCTGGAAAAAGAAATTGACAACCTTAAATATTTTTTGGAAAATGCAGATGTGGGACAATTAAGATCCAGTTATCCATTATTAAATGGTCAAACCAGACTCAGTGCGACACTAATCATTACAGATCATCCTGATATGTGGCAAATACAATTTCTGGATCAAATGGTTGATGTGATATGGAAACAATAAACAGATGGAATCAATGTGATATGGAAACAATAAACAGGTGGAATCAATGAAATATATGCCTTTTATCTTTGGACTGCTCATTTACAGCACTGTTTGTGATTTTGTATTTGCAAACGATTTGAATCACAATGATGATCGTACAGTTGTCATACAGGAAAAGATTTTTCATCGCTATCATGACCTTGGAATATGTTTTTCCTATATTCCTGATGATGACTTTTATGATTCCTATGGGATAGGCGCAAATTATGTTTATCACTTAAACGATACCTTTTCATGGGAGGTCATTCGTGGCATATGGATGTTCAATCAGGAAAAATCCTTGAGAGAGGATATTCAAAATTCCTTGAACATCGCTCCCTCATTTTATGATGAACCCGCATACATGGTACATTCGCAACTGTGGTTTCGGCCACTGTATGGGAAAAGCGCTGTTCGCAACAAGAGTATTGTTTTTCATGAAACAGGACTTTTTCTGGGCGCGGGCTTGCTTGGTTTTGATCGAAAAAAGACTTTTTCCAGTGACGCCAACGATACTGCCTTATCCATTAGTTTTGGCCTGGGAACGACTTTTTTTATCAATAACTTTACATGTGTATCCATACAAATTCGTGATTTAATGCATTTTAAAGATAATCAGACAGAAAATCGGATTAGCCTGGAAATGGGATGTGGGTTTCGATTTAACTTTTCTCCTAGAAAAAAAAATTCAAATGAACAGACGATTGAAGATTTCTATAATTATGTAAAATAATCTATTATCGTTCAATTATGGTTTTTATGTATTGCTTTCTCGTTCCCACGCTCCAGCGTGGGAATGCATACTGCGACGCGCAAATAAGCGTCGCATAGACGACGAACGTACACATAAATAACCATGAACAATTAATAATAATAACAATTTAAAAAACAAGGAGTCACGATGAACATCAAAGACTTGAGTGTTAAGTGGAAAATTATTGGCATTTCTGCCATCGGATTAATTATCGTTTCTCTGATATTGGTTAAAAACATTATCAGTGAAATACGCTATGCTGCAGAGGAGTCTATTCTGGGTAAAAGCAAGACAGTTGTTGCAATGTCAGAAGCAGCGCGTAGCGAAATGGCCAGAAAAATAGAACTTCAGGTGGTCAAACCCTTTGATCAACTGGATTCAAGTGTTCTTCTGGAAGCTGTGCCTGTTATTTCAGCAATTAAAACAGCACAACTGAATGCCAACGCTTTGGGTTATAAATTTCGTGTACCCAAAATTAGCCCTCGAAATCCAAAAAACGAACCGACGCCACTTGAACGAAAAGTTTTGAAAAAATTGCAAACCCATAATCTAGATGAATACAAGATCAAAGAAAAAGATCACATTCGATATTTCCGGTCCATTCGCCTGACAAAAGATTGTTTATCATGTCATGGTAATCCCAAAGGGTCTCGTGATCCAATGGGGGGGATTCGTGAAGGCTGGAAAGTTGGAGAAATTCATGGTGCTTTTGAAATCATTTCATCACTCAAAGCAGCCAATGTGACAGTTAAAGAAACAATTATTCGTGAAACATCCTGGACAGTTGGTATTTTGATTTTTGTGATTGCCATTGTCTGGATGTTTACGCAAAAATCAGTGATATCTCCCCTTGAAAAGGCAAAACAGTTTGTTGGAAAAATCGCCAGCGGTGATTTAACGCAATCAATTAACCTGAATCAAAAAGATGAATTTGGACAAATGATCAATTTTCTGGGTGAAATGTCAGCCAGTTTGAATAGAATGATTGTCAACATTCTTCACGCAAGTGATGATTTAAAAAATTCTTCAAATAAACTCAGAGACATATCAGTGGGGCTGTCTCATAATGTACAGGATACCCAAAATAAGTCCAATCATGCCACAGAATCGGCATCAGAAATGAGTAACAACATGGACTCTATCGCTGCAGCAGTTGAAGAAACATCGACCAATGTTTCCATTGTTGCAGACTCTGCTGAATCCATGACCACAACCATTCACGATATTGCCAGAAACACAGAAAAAGCCCGAAATATTACTGGTGATGCTGTGTCTCAGGCGCAAAATGCATCAGTTCAAATAAATGCACTGGGTGAGTCGGCACAGGAAATAACAGTTGTTACAGAAACAATCAATGATATTTCCGAGCAGACCAATCTTCTGGCCCTTAATGCAACAATAGAAGCCGCTCGTGCTGGTGAAGCTGGAAAAGGTTTTGCGGTTGTTGCCAATGAGATCAAAGAATTGGCCAAACAAACCAGTTCGGCCACTGATGAAATTAAAGACAAAATCCTGGGAATTCAGGGGGCGATTGATTCAACTGTTAATCAAATTGGTAATATTTTACAGGTCATTAAAAATGTCAATGAGATTGTATCAACCATTGCTGCATCAGTTGAACAGCAATCAGCGACAACGCAAGAAATTGCTAACAGCGTGGTTCAGGCTTCTGAAGGTATTAAGGAAGTAACAAAAAATGTTACTCAGGCTTCTCAGTTTTCCAGTGATATTGCCAAGGATATTGCTGAAGTCAACCGGGCAGCCAGCGATGTTCAAACCAAGAGCCGGGATGTTGATATTAATGCCAGAGAATTGAATGATTTTGTGGAAAATATTAAACAAATGCTAACACGATTCAAGGTGGCTTAGAATTTGAAAACGTAATTTTCTGGCATAGTGCTTGCTGGTACAAAATGGGAAACTTTTCTTTTTTAGTATTCCAAAGAACAACAGGAGCATATTATGAAATATGATTCAGTTTTTTGTCTAGGGGCAATCTTTATAACATTTTTCTCATTGGCAAGTGTAATCCATTCTGGGCCCATTCCAGATACCGGACAGCAAACATCTTATACAGATGTTTTTGGAGAAGATTCGGATTATCTTATCAATCCACAACATTTTACCAAACTTGATAAAACTGCAAATACCTTGAATTCAAATGCAGAAACCTGGGTGATGGTTCGTGATGAAACCACAGGCTTGATTTGGGAAATCAAGCAAACCAATAATTCAATTCAAGATAAATCCAGACAGTTTTTGTGGTATGATCCAGATAACACCACAAATGGTGGCGATTCTGGGACAAACTCTGATGGTTCAGATACCAATGATTATATACGAACCCTCAACAACCAGGCCTTGGGTGGTTTTAAAGACTGGCGATTACCAGATATCTATGAACTGGCCACCTTGCTTAACATGAATCAAAATGCCAATGGGATTCTATCAGAGTATTTTCCCAATACCATGCAAGGCGGCTATTGGACATCATCCACTTACGCAGGTAGCGCGCAAAAAGCCTGGTATATTTCATTTGTAACTGGAAAAAATGTCTATGATAAAAAAACCGAAATGATGTATGTCAGAGCAGTTCGAGGGGAATCTGCAAGCAGTGAAATGGCCCGCTTTATTAATAACATGGATGGCACCATTACTGACACACTCACCGGCCTCATGTGGCAGCAAAGTGACTTGCAAACGCCATTGTCATGGGAAAACGCACTCATCCAACTCAACGATTTGCTGTTGGGAGATCATACTGACTGGCGAATGCCCACTCGCGAGGAAATTCGCTCCATTGTTGATTACACCAAAATAACACCATCTATCTATATCAATCAATTCCCGGATGCTATTGCTGGAAACTACTGGACATCAACATCCCATCCATTTCAGAATGATCATATCTGGTGTGTTCATTTTTATAATGGCACTGACAACTATCAATCAAAAAACAATCAATATTACAGCCGTGCTGTAAGGGGGGGACAGGATCAATCTGATGAGGAAAAAATTGTTATTTTTTCGCCTGCTCAGGGATCTACCTGGGAAAAAGAAAAACAGATGGTTATTCAGTGGGATCATCGTGATATTGGTGGTATTGTTGAGGTATCAATTTCAAGGGATGGGGGCTCTTATGAATTAATTGGCAAAACTGAAAATACTGGTCAGTACACCTGGAACTATGTTACAGGTAAATCATCTCCCAATTGTGCCTTACGAATAAAACCCCTTAATTCACCAGACAAAGCCAATATTCAGTCATTTTTTAGAATTATTTCAACAAAAATGCCAGTTCTGGAGGTTTCGCCAACATCAAAGGAAGTCCCTCCGCTTTCAGGTACAATGGATATATCAATTATTAATCGCGGCATGGCGCTCATGGATTGGCAGGCCATTGTTCAGGAATCATGGCTACATATTCAGAACAATCCCACAGGTACGAACAACTATACATTGAAAATTCTTTTTGACAATAACTCAGGTGATTCCCGAACCGGCCATGTTGTGATTAAAGCGCCAGATGCCATGTATAGCCCGCAGACCATATTGATTAATCAGAAGGCTGGTTATCCAATCATTCAGACATCGCCCAAAAGTCAAATAATTTCATCAATTGATGACACAGTGATCTTTACAATTACCAATGATGGCACCACCTTTTTGGCCTGGAATGCAACCATTCAGGATACATGGTTAAACATTGTTGGTAGTGCCAGTGGCACAGATACCGGGCAGATTATTTTTCGCGTGGATCCCAACTATGGTGATACACGTACAGCTTCTGTTTTAATCACTGCCCCCGGCGCTCCTAACAGCCCAACAACAGTCACTATCACTCAACAGGCGGGTTATCCAATACTAAAGGTTTCACCTGAAACCCAGGATATTGGTGCTGAAAGTGGCATGACAACAGTCAGTGTTGTTAATGCAGGTGCCGGTTATATGTCATGGTCCGCTGAATCATTGACTGATTGGCTGAGTATCGAAACAGGTTTTACTGGAATTAACGATGGCGTGATTCAAGTCAGTTATCGTGCCAACGATTCAGACCAACGAACAGCGACTCTCAGGATATCTACCAATGATGGCCAAATCGTTGATGTTTTTCTCAAACAAAGGCCCGGACAACCGATATTGATGGTGACACCTTTAGAGCATCGCGTGTCAGGTAATGAAGGCATCATTTCCATTTCAGTAGAAAATGCTGGAAGTGGCATTTTAACATGGTCCGCAATTTCTAATGCAAAATGGCTGACCATTTTGAATGACAGTTCAGGCATCCAGGAGGGTATCATTCGGGTCAAACATGGAAAAAATACTGGTGAATTAAGACCGGGTTTGATCACTGTTTCATCATCAGCCACATCACAAACCCAAACTCGGGTGACTGTTATTCAAGAATCTCTTCATGGGTATAAACCTGAAGATTGGGACTATAATCCAAAGCAATATCAATATCAATGTATGGTAGTTGCTGTTGTTTACAATAATAAAAAACAACCCATGGTAAATAATAATGATATTCTTGCAGCCTTTATCGACAATGAATGCCGGGGGACTGCAACACCTCAGGACTGCCCTTTTGGCAGACTTTATTTTCTTCAAATATGGAGCAATACTCAAAACGATCCGGTTTCCTTTCAATTTTTCGATTCTGATTCTGGCACTATTTTTACGCAAATCAATGAAACAATCATTTTTAGTTCCAATGAGTCCTTTGGCGCGATGTACAAACCTCTAGAGATCAATATTTCAGAGGTTGATTTTATCATGTCATTAAATAAAGGATGGAATTGGGTGAGTATGAATATTCAAGCCAAAGATATGAGTTTGGGCAGTGTATTGGCATCAATTAATGGACAATGTCAGAAAGTGGTCAGTCAAGAAGGTTTTGCTGAATATTATGGTGAACAGTACTATGGGACCATCAGTCATGTTGACCCCGCTCAAATGTATTTATTAAAAATGTATAACGCGCAAACGCTCAAATATTCCGGCGACCCTGTTTATTATGATGATATTGCCATTCAACTGGATAACGAATGGAACTGGATTGGTTATTTGCCATATTTTGAGATGGATATTAACATTGCATTGAGTTCATTGGGCAGTTCAGCCAATCGAATCGTTGGCCAGAATGGTTTTTCTGAATACAGCAATGGCTGGTGGGGGGGAATCACAACCTTAAAGCCAACTTGTGGATACCAGATTCACTTGAGTGATTCTGCCAGTTTATTCTATCCTAGACTGGAAGACAGTGGAACAAAGCGTCGTGCAAAAAGGAATAGTCATCGCGTTCACAGGCCATTCAGTCGCTTTCAATATCCATCATGCCTGACAATCCAGCTTGAACATGAAAACACATTAAAAAAGACCAGGGCTAAGGATCAATTGATTGCCATCTCAGAAACAGGTGAGATAAGAGGCATGGCTTATCCCCAGCAAGTTTTGGATAAAAAGTTGTTTTTCTTGCAGGTATGGCTGGAATCTCAAGCTGAAATTATTACAATTACATACAAGCCTGCATCGGGTCGTGATGACATGCAAGGAAGCAAGTCCTTTGCGATAAATGCCTATGATACCCGAGGAGACATTGAATCACCATTAATCCTAAAAGTTCATCAATATTCGCTGGAGTTATTGATAGAAATTCTTCAAATTCTTGCAGGCGGCCAATAAATGATTCAATCAAATATCAGTAAAAACTTGTTGGCCTGGTTTCAAACCCATCAAAGGTGCCTTCCCTGGCGAAAAACCAGGGATCCTTATGCTATCTGGGTATCAGAAGTGATGCTTCAGCAAACGCAAGTAAATACAGTAATTCCATACTATGAGCGATTTTTGAAACAATTTCCAGATATCATATCTCTGGCCAATGCCAGACAGGATAATGTTCTCAAGTCCTGGGAAGGCCTGGGCTATTATGCAAGAGCCATTAATCTCCATAAAGCGTCACGTATCGTTGTTGATAGTTATTCAGGCCATGTGCCATCAAATCCAAAAGATTTCATTCAACTGCCAGGCGTGGGTGATTATATCAATGCTGCGGTTCAAAGTATTGCATTTGGGCATGGATTGGCTGTTGTTGATGGCAACGTTCGTCGTGTACTCGCCAGATTGTATGAAATGCCAGAAACAGTTAATGAAACCCGGCATGCAAATCAGTTTGCCCAAAAGGCATCGGCCCTTATGAATCAGGATTGTCCAGGCAATTTCAATCAGGCTATTATGGAATTGGGGGCATTGATCTGTCGTCCTAGAAATCCGGATTGTATAAACTGCCCTCTAACAATGGATTGCCAGGCATTTAAGAATCAAACAATATCCATGTTTCCAAAGCGCAAAAAAAAAGCTGCCATACCAACAGAAAACTGGGTGGCAGCCATTATCCAGAAAGACAATAAAATCTTGTTGACACAAAGAAAATCCAGTGGATTTCTGGGTGGATTATGGGAGTTTCCAGGCGGAAAACGCAATGCCGAAGAATCCTGTCATGATGCCTGCTTGCGTCATATCAAAGAACAGCTTCAACTCACAATTATTGTCCAAAAGCATGTTACGCAAATTAAACATGCTTACACACATTTTAAGCAAAAAATGGATGCCTTATTGTGTGAATATGAATCTGGAACCATTGATTTAAACGGCCCTGTTGATTACAAATGGATTGAGTGGAATGATATCAATCAATTTGCCTTACCCAAATCCAATCTGAAATTTTTAAAAAAATGTGCTGAATCGATCGGTTAATTTTTTTTTACGCAATTTTAATAGATTATGTGGTTACATGGCAATAATGCCAATCTAAAAAAATTTTTTCAAAAAAAAACAATATGGTGATTGTTTATCAATCTAAATTGTGTTAGTATTGAAAATTGAATTGATATAGGAATTTTTATTTTAATAATTCGTTGTTTATGAAACCGGATGTTGAAAAAAGGAGGAGTCTTCATGAAAGAAACCAAAAAAACTGGTGGCAAATGGCGCGTACGTATTACTTTACCGGTAATATTCATTACGCTGATAACAGTAACGACATTGTTCATTATCTTTCTGAACTATTATTCGACAAAGCAATCAGTGTATGCCATAGCAGATGATTTGATGACCAAAATCAGTGAGCATGCTTTGGAAAAGACGCTCAATCATTTGGGCCCCGCAGGAAAACAGGTCAAAATCAATTCCATGTCTTCAGATGGTGGTATATTTAGCTCTGATTTTAATGAAAAAATCGAGACATTTACCAAACATCAGTTGAGATGTTTTCCGCAATTTTCTATGGTAAACTTTGGAAACGAGCGGGGTGATTTTTGGATGACCAAACGAATGCCTAATGGTACTGTTAGCACAAAAATTGTTAAACGTCTGGATACGTCACCCACATGCGAAAATTTAATTCGTAAGGGACGTGATGAAATGCCATCTGAGACTGATGCTGATAAGGCTGAAATAGGCAGGACAGTTGCTCCATGTATTCAAACAAGATGGATTCATCGCAATCAAAAAGATCAGGTGCTCAGCAATGTTGAGGAGCCGCATGGATGCTATGATCCACGTATCAGACCCTGGTACAAAGGGGCAAAAGGCAAGCAAAGTTTGTTTTGGACTGATGTTTATGTCTTTTCATCTGATCAAAAGCCAGGTATTACAGCATCAATGCCTATAATTAAAGATGAACAATTTCTTGGTGTGACAACCATTGACATTGCCCTTGAAGAAATGTCAATGTTTTTAAAGAAGTTAAAAATTGGTAAAAATGGTCGGGCATTTATCATTAATTCAAAAGGTAAAACAGTGGCCCTTCCCAACCTTGAAGAAGTGAGTGAAAGGGATGCTGTTACAGGAAAGGTCAAATTAAATACAATTACCAATATTTCTGATAAGGCCATTGTGTCATCCTATCGGGGTATTCAAGAAAAACTGGGGATAACAGGTGATCTTCCCCTGGAGATGACAGAAAAAGTCTCCTTTACATACACACACGATGGTGAAGGTTATTTTGGCTTGTATAAACCATTTCCTGCTCAGTATGGATGGGATTGGGTCATTGGCATTATTGTTCCTGAAAATGATTTTATGGCCAGTGTCAAAAAAAATACAGTCATCGGCTTTGCAATCTCATTTTTCTGCCTTGTTTGTGTACTGACTTTAAGTGTGTTAATCAGTCGTAAAATTACTCATCCCCTGGATCAACTGACCGCCAATGCAGAGAAAATTCGACAGTTTGAACTGGATGAAGGTGCTGAAGTTGAAACAGCATTTGTTGAAATTACTAAGATGGCGGATTCATTTGAAAATATGCGGACAGGCTTAAAATCCTTTGGTAAATTTGTGCCAGCCGACCTGGTACGTTATCTGATCAGTTCCGGTCAGGAAGCAGCCCTGGGTGGTGATAATCAAGAATTGACCATTTATTTTTCAGATATTGTCAGTTTCACATCCATATCAGAAAGCATGCAACCGAAAGATCTGGTTGTCCATCTGGGCGAATATTTAAGTGAAATGAGCAATATTATCCAGGATAACAATGGCACAGTGGATAAATATATTGGTGATGCTGTCATGGCCTTTTGGAATGCACCGCGTCGTGTGCCCAATCATGCCTATCTGGCGTGTCGGTCAGCATTGCAAAACAAGAATCGGTTGCGGGAATTACGAAAGAAATGGGATGCCCAGAATTTACCGCCATTTAGAGCTCGTATCGGGCTTAACACTGGTGATGTCGTTGTGGGTAATATGGGCTCAGAGGCACGACTAAACTATACTGTTATTGGTGATGCTGTCAACCTGGCCAGTCGCCTGGAAGCGATTTGTAAAATGTATGGCGTTGAAATTGTTATCAGTGAGTTTACTTATGCATTGGTTAAAGACAAAATGGTGGCACGTCTGCTGGATTGCGTTTCAGTTAAAGGGAAAAAGCAAGGTGTGTCTATCTATGAATTGGTCTCGGAAAAAGGGGAGCAGGAACCCGATTATCCTATGGAATTTATCGAAACATATGAATCCGCATTCAAACTTTATCGTGATAAACAATGGGACAAAGCCACAGATACTTTCAAAAAAGCAGATCAAATTGTTGGCGGTGGAAATACGTCATGTTCATTGTTTATTGAGCGTTGCGCAATATTTAAAGAAAATCCACCACCTGATAACTGGGATGGTGCTTTTGTGATGACAACGAAATAATCCCACATTCTTTATTGCTGAAGAATGTAGTATAGCAACTTGATTAATAGCTTTCCCGCTTATCTTCATAAAGAAATCAGGCAGATTATAATCTGTCTGATTTCTTATAATTGGGTAAAAGTTATAAAACAATCGTGGCTTATGGCCAGAAACCTAACGATGTCAAGGAGGTAAAATAAATGATTCGTAAACCTGCATCAAAAGTTCGCAAACCTTCAGGTAAACCGATGAAACGTAAAGGCGCTCAGGGTGCTGGAAATTTTAATACCAAGACCTTCCATAAAGGTGAGAATATTTTTAAGGAAGGTCAACAAGCCGTTGATGCGTACCTGATTAAAAAAGGGACAGTACAAATTTACAAAGTGGTGGAAAATCAACGTCAGGTTCTGGCGAATTTGACACCCGGTCAAATCTTTGGTGAGATGGGTGTTATCAACCATGAACCCCGCATGGCCAGTGCGATGGCTCTTGAATTCACAGAGCTGGTTAGCATTGATGAAAACACGATTAATATGACATTAAAACAATCACCGCCTGTGATTAACTCCTTGACCAAATTGCTTATTCAAAGAATTCGTATCCAGGCTGAAAAATTATACAATAAAGAAGAGCAGGGCGCTGATGTATTCATGGCCACCTGTACCCTACTTGAAATTATGAGCAAAGGCAGCGGCGGTGATTCAATTAATTATGACCAATTATGCGATAAAATGAAAAGCATGACTCCGGCATCCCAACTGGATATGGACCGGGTCATTATGCAATTATTCAAAATTAATCTGGTTACCATTGAAAAGGCAAAAAATAAAATTGCTTCAGTTAAAGTCAATGATGTGGATACCTTTATTAATACTGCTGCTGGTTTTTATGAAAACTGGAATCAAGGGGAAGAGGCTGAATTGGAATATCTTGATATCTATGATTTTGCAAAAATGGTGAAAGCTGAACCAGCCAATATTTACAAAAAAATTGGCTCTGAAGAAATCCCTGAAAATCTGTTCTTTTTTCATCAGACCGGTTTAAAAGACTGGGTCAAAGAGGTGGGTGAAGAATTCTTTCAGAAAGTCAAGAAAAAACGTAAGAAAATTGAAGAAATCGACTGTGTGGATGATGTGGTTGTTGTTGATAACAATACATTGCAGCAAGCTTTCTCTAAAATTGGTATCAATGCGGTTGGTTTTGTTCTTTCAAAAGCAGGTGAAGATGCCAAGAAACGTATCATGAATAACCTGGGTGGCAAGATGCGACAGGTTATTGAAGAAGAATTTGGTGAGGATCGTGAAGTGGATGAAATTGAAGCAGATGAAGCTGAAGAAGAATTCATCAAAACCATTAAGATTATTAAGGGCGTTATCAAAGAAGATGAAGGTGAAGAGAAAAAGGAAGAATAATTCATCAATCCCCCTTTTAATAGACATCTCATTTTTTTCTGCCTGGAATTATTATCAATTCCAGGCAGAGATTCTCAAACTTTTTGTTATTTGCCAGCCAGATCAAATTTTTATACTTAAACAAGATTAAACTCTTTTCTAATGCGTTGAATTTGTTTCTTGAACCGGGCTTCATTGATATATTTGTTTGGAATTTCAATCAGACACAATCCTTTACAATAAATACATCGCGTGACTACTTTGCCGGTCCCACTGGCCTGCGGTTGAATGAGAGAAAAAGTTGCATAAAATCGCCTGTTACATGAAGGGCAATTGATTTTTAGCGTCTTTGTTTTTGATGGAGATATAATCTTCATTGATTCACCTTTTGTATAAGAGTGTAACCAAAATAGAATGAATTTCGGGGACATAAAATCTTATCATATAACATTTTATATCAAAAAATAAGGTCATGTTCCCGGAATTCTGTCTATTTGGGTTACACTCTTTGTAAAATTGGGTTGAAACATAATAACATAATGAAATGATAAGTCAAAAGATAAATACCTCAGGAGAAAGAATGGCAAACTGGATAATCGAACCATTTGTGCCATAAACACTTTTCACCAGAATTATAGGAAATATGACACATGCGGTTTAAAGGATTTAACCCTTCTTTAAAAAAAATCTCAAAAGTCAAAACTGGCAAATTAACAGTCCAGAATTTGGTAAAAATATATGGCACTGTTCGTGCTGTTGATGATATTAGTTTTTCCATTCAATCGGGTATCTGTTTTGGCCTGCTGGGTCCCAATGGTGCAGGAAAAACAACCACAATTGAAATGATTGAAGGTATCACTGCGCCGACATCTGGAAATATTTTATACAATGGTGCGCCCAGGAATCGAGATTTTTGGGAACAGATTGGGGTTCAGTTTCAGTCAACTGAATTATTGGCTTTTTTAACTGTTCGGGAGTCCATTGAAACATTCAAGCATTTGTATCGAAATCAGGTCAATCTGGATCAACTGATTCGCCTTTGTTCCCTTGAAGATATTCAGCACAGGGAAAATCGAAAAATATCCGGTGGACAAAAGCAGCGTCTCATGCTTGCAATTGCCCTGGCCAACGATCCTGACTTGATTTTTCTAGATGAACCCACAACTGGGCTTGATCCACAATCCAGACGCCACCTATGGGATATTGTCAATGATATCAAAAAACGCGGTAAAACGATTGTATTAACCACGCATTATATGGATGAGGCCCAAATTTTATGCGATGAAATCATTATTGTGGATCAGGGAAAAATTATTGCCCAGGGGCCGCCAGATGAATTGATTACCCAACAATGTGTCGGACAGATTATTCGGCTGCCTTATGATCATTTTTCAAAGAAAGTCCGGCAGTTGTTTGACTCAGATCAACGTTTTACCTGGTGTATGGATTCAACAAATAAGCATGTTCTAATACAGACACAGGCTATCAATGACTGTATTGAAATATTATTACAACATCAGACTGATCTTTCCAGGCTGACCATTCGGCCACATAATCTGGAAGATCTTTTTTTGCAATTGACCGGAAAGGCCCTCCGGAAATAATAAAGAGATTTATCATGTATCGGTTTTGGTCTATATTCATTGCCAGAAATAAAGAGTATTATCGAGATCGCGCCAGCTTTGGCTGGAATATCGTATTTCCATTTTTAATTATTTTTGGATTTGCCCTTCTTTTTCAAAAAGGGGGACAACAACCTTATAAAGTCGCTGTACTGATATCAAATGACAATGAAATCCATTCAATGATCCAAAAGCAAGTTTGTGCCCATGCATTGTTTACATGCATACCTTATTCAGATAAAACCCTGGCTATCGACAAATTAAACCATCACAAATTGGATATTGTCATTAAAAATTCGCCCCTGCCATTGAATTACTGGATCAATACATCATCACCCAAAGGCGTACTATCTGAAGGGCTTTTAACTCGGGGCTGCACACCAAAAAAAGAATTGAATCAGCGACTGATCAGACAAACCATTGAATCCAACCCCATATATTATATTGAATGGTTGTTTCCCGGGATTATTTGCATGGGAATGATGTTTAGCGCCTTATTCGGAGTCGGATACAGCATTGTACGATATCGACAAAATGGCGTGCTGAAAAGATTAAAAGCCACGCCATTGACTTCATTTGAATTTTTATGTGCCCAGATTGTTTCACGCCTTTTGATGATAGTCACGACCAATACCATTCTTTTTACAGGGTGTTCCTTTCTTTTGGGTTTTCAGTGTAAAGGATCTTACATTCATTTGCTTATTTTTTTTAGCATGGGTACGATTTCAGTCATATCCCTGGGCTTGATTGTTGCCGCAAGAATACAAACCGAAGAACTGGCCAATGGCCTTTTGAATTTGATTACCTGGCCCATGATGTTTTTATCTGAAGTCTGGTTTTCAATTGAGGGGGCTCCGGAATGGATTCATAACGTTGCCTGTTGTCTCCCGCTATCCCATGTCACTCATGGGCTTCGGAGAATCTTGAATGATGGCGCTCACCTGTCTGAGCTGTCAATTGAAATGCTGTATTTATCTTTGATGACCTTTGTTTTTTTGAGTGTAGGATCTTATATGTTTAAATGGACACGAGACAGTTAACCGATGATACATTTTTACATTAACCTGATATTTTTATTGTTTATGCCATTAACTGCCCTGGCGCATCCTCATGTCTTTGTTGAATGCACTGTGACAATTGTATTTGATAATCAAGGGCTGGCCGGATTTCATAATCATTGGGTCATGGACCGGATGTTTTCTGGCAATATGCTCAGTTCCTTTGCCCCGGGATATGATCCTGAGAACTTGACCCTTAGAGCATCAGATGTAAAAAGTATCAAAAAAGGGGCATTTGACTCACTAAAAAAATTTAACTATTTTCACCATATTCTCATTCAGGGAAATAACATTTCAGAACTTGAAGCACAGGATTTCAATACAAAAGCAACCACAAAAGGACTGGTGTACGAGTTTTTCATCCCATTGTATTTGAACGCAGACTCAAACCTGTCAAAAGTAACAATGAGTGTTTATGATGACTCTTTTTATACCAGTATTCGCATACTTCAATTCTTGATATCAGAGTCCGATGCTTTAGATATTAAACATACTATTGGGCCTGTGAAATCATTGACCTACTATATGGGGCAGGTTATTCCTGAAGGCATTACGTTTGAGTTCAAAAAACGACCATCTGAAACTGACCCGCAAACAAATTATTCAAAACAGCCCTCTGAAAATAAATGCAATAATACTAACGAGATACATCCCCATGAATTAAATCAAGGCTGGTGGCAAACAATTATGTTACAAATTAATGACTGGCAAGCCTTTCTTAAAGATACCATGACTGATTTTGGCAATGAAATCAAAAAGAATTATTGGGGCAAGTCGTTTATGTTATTTATTCTGTTCTCGTTTCTGTATGGTGTCATTCATGCATTGGGGCCAGGACATGGAAAGTCAATCGTGTCATCCTATTTTATTGCAAGACCTGGAAGCTATTTGTCAGGTATGTTGATGGCTTTTGTATTGTCTACTACCCATGCACTTTCAGGAGCAACTTTTGCTTTAGTTTTAAAAGTGATATTTGAGTCACCTGTACTATTTTCAAGGGCTTTACCTGTAGAGCGGGTAAGTTATGCACTGTTGATTGCCATTGGATTGTTTCTGCTTATTCATGCCATAGTGGAAATGCGAAAAAAAGGCAATGAAACCATTCCAGATCATAGCAATATGAAACAATTGTTTGTCATTGCTTTTACTACAGGAATGATTCCTTGCCCTGGAGCAGCAATTATTCTCACCTTTGCATTATCCCTGAACATTATTATTGCAGGCGTGACAGCATTGATTTCAATGGGCATTGGCATGGGACTGACCACAAGTGTATTTGCCTTTGCTGCCATTTTTTCAAGAAAAACATTGACTTCTATAACTGAATCATCCAAAGGTTTTCATCATATGGTTCATGGGGGACTGTCTATTATTGGGTCCCTTGTAATTATCATGTTCGGTATTGTTATGTTTCTGACATGAAGGTCATTTTTATCGTGCAAAAAACAAGCAGACATGCTACAATTTTTTTTAAATTTCATAATAATCTGACATTCAGAACATATCGTACATTCCAGGCCTTAATCCATAAAAAAATAATGGGATTATAGGTCATAAAATAACCTGTAACAAATGGAGGTCATTAATGACAGAAACACAAATCCCCGGGCTCAAAATATTAGAAGATGCTTTTGAGTACTGGATTGATTCGGCCCAACGAAGTATTCTTTTTTGGGATGTTATTCGTAAACGTGGCAATACCTATCTAGAACATTTGCATAAAGGGCAGCCGCCTGTATTAATCTTTGATTATGAGGTCTTGATTGATGGTCGAACATTAAAAAGACCAGTCAATTATTCCCTGTCCCGAATACTTCCAAGAGAAGGCCGGACAACAGATCCCAAGAAAAGACCAATCGTTGTAATTGATCCACGTGCCGGTCATGGTCCTGGAATTGGTGGCACAAAAGAAGATTCTGAAATTGGATTGGCTCTAAGAGACAGCCATCCTGTTTATTTTATTTTTTTCTATACAGATCCAGTTCCCGGGCAGACGCTTGCAGATGTTAAAAATGCTGAAATTCATTATCTTGAAGAGATAAGAAGGCGGCATCCCAAAGCGGATGAACCATCAGTTATTGGTAATTGCCAGGCAGGTTGGGCGACTGCCCTCATGAGTGCTGATCGACCTGATATTACCGGACCATTGGTTTTGGCCGGTTCGCCTCTCTCTTATTGGGCGGGTGTTGATGGCTCCAATCCCATGCGTTATCGCGGCGGACTTTGTGGCGGGGTCTGGTTATCCTCTTTTTTCAGTGATTTGGGGAATGGCACCTTTGATGGCGCCAATCTTGTATTAAATATGGAATTGTTGAATCCAGCCAACACCATTTGGACCAAGCAATACAATCTTTACAGAAAAATTGATACTGAAGAATCTCGCTACCTGAATTTCGAAAAATGGTGGGGTGGTTTTTTCTGCATGACTTCTGAAGAAATTCACTTTATTGTGGACAGCCTGTTTGTTGGAAATAAGCTTGAACAAGGCATGAAAATGGAAGATGATCGAGAGATTAATCTCAAAAATCTGGAGGACCCGGTTGTGGTGTTTGCATCCCAAGGTGATAATATTACCCCCCCCCAGCAAGCCCTCAATTGGATTGTCAAAGTGTATGGCTCTATTGAAGAAATCAAGCGACGACAACAGGTAATGGTTTATATGGTTCACAAAAAAATTGGTCATCTGGGTATATTTGTTGCTTCCAGTGTTGCCAAAAAGGAACATAAGGAAATTATTGGCAGCATGGATATGATTGACTACCTTGAACCTGGACTCTATGAAATGGTCATTGAACCGGGAAACAATGAAATGGTGATGGCTGAAAATCGTGTTCGATTTGAAGAACGCAGCTTTGATGATATCATGAAGCTGGACGATGGCATGGAAGATGAGCTGGATTTCGAGCCTGTGGCCTTTTTATCGGAAGTCAATGATAGTATCTATCAAGCCTTTTTCAGTCCATTGGTTCGAATGACCACAACTGAATTCACTGCTGAATTTTTACGACAACTGCATCCACTGCGTGTTCAACGTTATCCTATATCTGATATCAATCCCATGATGCTGCCTATTGCGACAATGGCAAATATGGTCCGAAAGTACCGAAAAACTGCATCAAATGATAATCTTTTTGTAGAGTTTGAAAAGCTTATGTCAAAGGGTATTGAAGACTGTCTTAACTTTTATCGGGACATGAGAGACTTATCACAGGAATCAGTTTTTAAAGCAATATATGGCAGCCCAATTGTCAAACTGTTTTTTACTAAAGACGTCCCAGAAGAAGTTCAGGCTGAAATAAAACGCCAAAAAGAGCAGCAGCAAACCCAATCACTTCTAGAAGATGAAGATGTCTGGCTCAACCGGATGACAGAAGGCGGCTTTCCTGAGGGAGTCACGCGAATCATGTTAGCTGTGGCCAGTGCGGATCATATTGTTGATAAAGCTGAATATATTGTGTCTGAATCCATCATCCGCGCGCATCCAATTCTGAAAAAAATTCGTTCAGCTGATTTCAAAAAAATGGTCAAGGAACAATCTCGTATGCTTCAGACAGACCAGGAACTGGCAATTGATACCCTTGTAAATCTTTTGAAATCTCCAGAAGAAAGATCTGAAGCCTTTGAAATTGCTCAAAAAGTCGCTATGGCGGATATGGTGTTGGCAGATGAAGAAAAAGTATTGCTGGATAAAATTATGAAAACTTTGGGAGTTGAAGACAAAAAACAATAATTGTTATACTCCTCTTACCAATTATCAGACTGTGGGGCTATATATCGCTTTTAGTCCCACAGAATACCAAGGAATTGGAGAATTTAATTTAATGAATGGTTTTAATAATTTTATTGTCCTTTTAGCATGTATTTTCATGGCTGGTTGTACATGTATTGAAAAAAAAATGTTCAACACAGAAATCGCCATAGAAAGATATCTTTCTGGACTTCATTTAAAAACGACTTCAATAGATGAGCATGGAATATATTATCTGGAAGGCGGTGAAGGTGAAACAGTCATGCTGGTGCATGGTTTCACAGCAGATAAAGACTCCTGGATCAGATTTGCAAAGTCGATTATTGGCCACAATCATGTCGTAATCGTTGATTTGCCCGGTCATGGACAAAGTACTTATTGCAAACAATGCTCATACAGCATTACTTCCCAGGCGCAATACCTCAAACAAATAGTAGATAATTTGGGAATTGACCAAATGCATCTGGCTGGAAATTCAATGGGGGGACGAATATCTCTGGCATTCACCCATAAATTTCAGTATCGTGTAAAAAGTCTTGCTCTATTTAACTCTGCTGGAGTTAATGCACCCAATCCCAGTGAATTTAATAAACTGCTTGAACAAGGAAAAAATATATTTGATATTAAAAGCAAGAAAGATTTTGATTTATTGATGGCACTTTCCATGTCGTCGCCACCATTCTTACCCTGGCCAGTGAAGTCCATAAAATATCAGCAATATCTCGCACGAAATACAATCCATCAAAAAATTTACAATGATATTACACAGGAGTTATGGGGCGTTAAAGATATATTGCATACCATTCAAGTGCCAGTGTTTATACTATGGGGGAAAGAGGATAAGCTCATTGATGTTTCCTGTGTTCCGATTTTTGAAAACAAGTTGGCCAATACCAAAACAGTTATTCTGGAAAACACAGGACATTGCCCCATGCTTGAAAAACCGAAACTGTCTGCAAAACATTATTTGGAGTTTTTATCTCATCTCGAATAATTACAAAATTTTTTTTGTGATCGTACAACAAAGCCAGGACATATAGAATAGTTCTTCCCTCAACCTGTACATATACGCCCTAGTGGCTAGTTATTATTAGAACATTCTAAGATAAAGAGGAATCACAATTGAAATACATCAATGCCAATCAAATAAACCAACTCCCTGGAAAGCGTATCCTCGGAAATACAAAATTTAATTTTCGATGCGCACCAGATGTTTCTTGTTTTAATCTTTGTTGTCGAAATTTGAATCTCTTTTTATACCCTTATGATATCATTCGTTTAAAGGCGAGCCTCCAAATGAAATCCAGTGCCTTTATTGACCAATACACTGATATAATCATGCGCGATGGCTCTTACTTTCCAGACGTGCTGTTACAAATGACAGACAACCAGGATAAAACCTGTCCATTTTTAACAGAAAAGGGCTGTGAGGTTTACCCAGATCGGCCTGATGCCTGTCGCACATTTCCTATTGAAATGGGAATTTACTATTCAGAAAGCACAAAAAAAGATGAACCTATCTATTTTTTTCGTCCCCCAGACTTCTGCAAAGGAACAGAAACCCAAACTACCTGGACAATCGATACCTGGCGTCAAGATCAAAGCGTTGATATATATCATCAGATGACGATCAAATGGGCACAAGTCAAACGATTGTTTCAAAATGATCCCTGGGGCATTGAAGGTATCAATGGAAAGCGGGGTAAGATGGCATTTATGGCGATTTATAATATTGATGATTTTCGTGATTTTGTCTTTAACAGTACTTTTCTGAAACGATATAAAATCAAAAAAAACGTACAAAACAAAATAAAAAAAAATGATGATGCCCTATTAAAAATCGCCTTTGAGTGGGTTAAACTGTTTGTTTGGGGGCTACCATCAAAAAACATAAGGAGTAACAAATGAATCAATCAGATCTTAATAAAATCGAAATAAAACAGGGTGATATTACTCAACTTTCTGTTGATGCCATTGTCAATGCTGCAAACAACAGCTTGTTGGGCGGGGGTGGTGTTGATGGTGCAATTCACAACGCAGCCGGACCACAACTTTTGGAAGCCTGTAAAACTTTAAATGGTTGTGAAACTGGTGATGCTAAAATCACAAAAGGTTTTCAACTAAAGGCCAGCCATGTTATTCACACAGTGGGGCCCATTTATAGCGGTACTTCAGAAGATCCCAGGCTTCTGGCAAGCTGCTATCAGAAAAGCCTTCAACTTGCGCAATCCAATGCTCTTAAAACCATTGCATTTCCGGCGATCAGTTGCGGTGTATACGGCTATCCCATTTCTGATGCCTGCAAGATTGCTGTGGATACAAGTCTGGAAATGCTTCCCAAGTGCCCGAATATCGAATGCGTTATATTTATCCTGTTTTCTGAAAATGATTACAATGTATACAAAAAATACATAATGAGCTTGACAGAATAATGTCGCAATCGTATTGTATTGTTAATCTTAATAGGATATTAATGAATTAATCTCTTCATTCCTATTATTATACTTTAATTTATTGGAGGATTTATAAAAATGGCTCTTGTCGAGTATGAATTAGATGAAAATGTAGCGATTGTTACATTTAATGATGGTGAAAATCGTTTTAACCCATCTTTTTTAGATGCAGTGTTATCAGTTTTGGATGATATCGAACAAAACACCGAAGCCAATGTTTTGGTGGTGAAATCTGCACATGAAAAGATTTTCTCAAATGGTATCGACCTGGAATGGTTGTATCCATATGTTCAGAAAAAAGACCTGGATACATGTAAATCGTTTTTTTACAAGCTTAACGATGTATTCAAACGCGTGTTGATGTATCCCATGCCGACTATTGCGGCAATGAATGGTCATTCCTTTGCAGGGGGAGCAATTTTGTCATGTGCGTTTGATTTTCGTTTCATGCGAACCGGACGTGGATTCTTTTGTTTTCCTGAGGTGGACCTGGGGATACCCTTCCTTCCAGGTATGACAGCACTGCTTGATAAAGCAATTCCAAAATACAAAATGATCGAAATGCAATTAACCGGTGTGCGTCTGCCTGCTGAAGAGTGCGAGAAACACAATATCATCGTTAAAGCATGTCCCCTGGAAGAATTAATGACTGAGGTTCTTACATTTGCTAAAGCCCAAAATAAACGACGAATAGTGGTTCAGGAGTTAAAAAAGGTACTTTATAAAAGTATTGTTCATGCTCTTGATGAGGAAGATCATCCTCTTATTGAATCTGGACGATTTAATGTCTAATTTCGTAAGGAATGCTCAGAAAATAACATGCTCATTTTTCTTGATCGTCCAAAAAAATAAGGTCGTGTAGAGACGTAGCATGCTACGTCTCTACAGTACATTTACCCCAAAACGAACAATATCAATAATGGGGAAGTTATTTTCAGAAAATTCCTAAGACAAGCTTAATCCTGCTTGCCGGTTCAAAATGGGAAATGTATTTTCAGAGACATACAATAAGGAGAATCCATTTATGAATCCAATTCAGGTTGCACAAGATATGCTTCTGGAGTCCATGAGAGGACAGTTTGGTTTGCCTACAGAAAATATTATTGCAGAAATACAGAACATCGAAGATGTTTCCATTTTAAAACAACTGGCAAGAGAACTCTCATCTTGCAAAGGTCTTGGAAATTTCGAGATAATACTTCAAAAAGCATTGTCTGGCAAACTCAAGAAAACAACACCGCATCATCGCAGCACTGATACAATCTTCTTTCGTTTAATGGGTTTTAGCGGCTCTGCTGTTTTAAAGCTGGTCGGGTTTGAAATTAATGATCCTGACCAATACAGATTCAAAGCAATTGTTTTAAAAGACAAACGCCTGGAACCGGATATTGAAGGTATTCCAATGCTTGAAACCAATGGCAAAAAAGTGTATCTTGAATTTCAAGGATATTCCGATAGATTCATTCGATATCGTGCTGTTGCCAAAGCATTAACCGGATGCGCTTCAGAAAAGTATGAGGGGGAAATATTTCTGGGTATCATTTACACAGACCCTGCTTTCCAAAAAGCGGCACTTGATATCCAAATGTTTCCCAATTCAGGTTCCAATGAATTGACATCAGGGATAAAAGAAATTGTTCTGACAAACTACACAGTTGACGAATTGATTGCCATTGATCCGCGTTTAATTGTTCTGGCCCCATTTACAGCAGATTTGAAAATTTCAAAGCTAGAATTATTTTCAAAATGTCGCGACTGGCAAAAACAAATTGAAAACTACTATCCAGACGAAGAAAGAAAAGAAGCCACCCATTTAACAGGCTTATTTCTTTTTAGTCGATTTAAAAACGTAACAAGGGAGGAATTAATAGCTATGTTAGATTTTGATATTATGGATACAGTTGTCGGAAGACAAATTTATGAAGAAGGTAAAGAGGAGGGGAGAGAAGAGGGGCGAGAAGAGGGGCGAGAAGAGGGGAGAGAAGAGGGGAGAGAAGAGGGGAGAAAAGAGGGGAGAGATGAGGGGAGAAAAGAAGGGATTGAATTGTTCAGTACTAAATTAATGGAAATCGGCGTGCTATCTGGTAATCAGATAATTCAGGTTGCTGGGATGCTTGATATGATTGAAAGAGATTCCATTCAAGATATTGTTCGGAATAACAGGAATCGTCATATGCCATATTGCAGTTACGAAAACGCTGACGTTTGATGGTCGGGTTTGAAATTTATTTTTCCCAATTCTTTTCCAATAAATTGACATCAGAGATAATGCCAAAAAAAACATGATTGAACGATATAATAAGATAGTTTTAGCCCTGAAAGGGCAACACATAATAAAAAATTAGTTATGACAAATCAAACAACAGCGGATTATCAAATCGGACATAGAAAGCGCCTCAGAGAGCGATTTTTAAAGGCTGGATTGGATGGTTTTCATGATTATGAAATTGTAGAATTATTGTTAACCATCGGTACACCCCGGAAAGATGTTCGTCCCATGGCGCGTGAGGCCATTGACAAATTCAAAACCCTTTCAGGTGTTTTAAATGCGTCTGTGGAAGAATTAACCCAAATAAAAGGAATTGGAAATGTCAGCATATTTGGCATAAGGCTTGTCAAAGCTGTAGCAGAACGTTATACACAAGAAACAATTGTTAATGAACGTTCGTTAGTCAATTCCCCAGAATCCTTACGCCAATATTTGCAGCATACTCTGGGACATCGCAATAGAGAATGTTTTGCTGCGATCTTGCTCGATGCTAAAAATAAGGTCATTCAAACAGAAATCATTTTTGAAGGCTCATTGACATCAACCTGTGTATACACACGCGAAGTGATTGCAGCCATATTAAAACACAATGCTGTGGCAGTAATGTTTGCCCACAATCATCCTTCCGGGGATCCCACACCATCTCAGGAAGATATTGATCTTACCCGAAACCTGGTTCAGGCATGCCAAGTAATAGATGTCATTGTTCATGAACATATGATATTGGGAAATAATACCTATTATAGCTTTGCGGAGGAAGGTATATTGAAATGATTGGTTACTTAACGCCCTTTCATGGCTAAGGATTAGTTGGCTTCTAGACTTTTCATGATCACACAACTATGTTTTTTTGTGGCATTGTTAGTCCAACATCTGCCCTTTAACAATCTAAAGGATTTAAATCAATGAAATATAAAATCGCAGCCTGCGATATCGGCAAATCATCTATCAGCTTTGCAACTGCAATTGTCCAAAAGGATGATACCCTTACCTGGGAAAATACTGATTATCGCCTCCATGAGGGGAATCCCTTTGAAATATTTTCCCAATGGTATACAAAGAATAACATATCACAATGCAAGGCCCTGGGGGCAACCGGCATTTATGCCGATCAGCTCGCTGATCCAGTGATTGTTCTTCCAGAGGATATTTGCCAGGAATCTGCCCTGGCGCATTATCAGGACTTGCCTGAGCAATTGAACCTTATTCGGGTGGGTGCACGTGGCTACAGTGTTTTATCTCGTGAAGCGCTGCCATCAAATGGCTATCAATATCACTACTTGGAAAATGATAAATGTTCCTCTGGTGCGGGTGAAAATATTCAAAAAATTGTCGCCCGCTTTGGTATGGATATATCCAGAGCTGATGAACTGGCACAGTCGGCCACAAAATCAATTCCCATTACTGCCCGATGCGCGGTTTTTACGAAAAGCGAAATGACCCATTATGCCAATCAGGGCAAACCATTGCCAGATCTGTTTTCAGGTTTTTTTGAATCTGTTGCTAGAAATGCCAGCGCTTTACTGAAACGCAATCAGGTTGATGGCCCCATATATTTGATTGGCGGGTGTGCCCAAATTCAATCACTGATTGATGCCTTTGAATCCATTTGTAATCAAAGGATTCATCTGCCAGAAAACTATTTATGCTTTGAGGCCATGGGGGCCTGTGTAATGGCAGCCTCTAAAGTCAAACAAACCATTATCCCTTTGCCAGAGAATCCCCATCCATTAATTCAGGAAAAGAAAAAACGCTTTAAAGTTTTATCTCCAGCAGGAAACTGGAAAGAAAAAACGCATCGCATGAGTCAGAGCAAGCTGCAAGCAAATCCCTTTGATACACCGGTTGTGCTGGGTCTGGATTTGGGATCCACTGGTTCCAAAGCTGTGTTGACTGCCATTGAAACCAAAGAACCTGTTCTGGATGTCTATGATCGCACCAATGGCAACCCTATTGACGCTTCATACCGCTTAATACAAGAAATTTTACGACAGGGCACACCCGATATTCGCGGCATTGGGCTGACCGGATCGGGCAGGGAAGCTGTGGGCACATTGATTCGCGGTGTATTTCCAGATGTTCAGTCTATTGTTATTTTGAACGAAATTGTTGCCCATGCCACAGCATCCATTCGATGCGATACTGACAAAGGTAAGGATTTGACTATTATTGAAATCGGCGGTCAGGATGCCAAATATATTCGCGTGAGCGGTGGTCGTATTGTGGAAAGCGATATGAATAAAGCCTGTAGTGCTGGTACAGGTTCCTTTCTTGAAGAACAGGCCGCATTTTACAATGTAAAAGAAATTGATCAATTTGTTCAGATGGCCCAAGAGGGCAAAAAACCGCCTGATTTGGGCCAGATGTGTACAGTGTTTGTTGCAGATGCCGGCGCACAGGCCTTAAAAGATGGTTTTACCCTGGCGGATATTTTTGCTGGCTTTCAATATTCTGTCATACACAATTATTTGAATCGGGTGATGGGTCAACGAACATTGTCAGAAACAATATTTTTTCAGGGTAAACCCGCATCAAATCCATCCCTGGCATGGACTCTGGCTGCTATTACAGAACGTAAAATTATTGTTCCCCCCAATCCCGGCGCAATGGGCGCATGGGGCATTGGTTTATGTGTAATCAATGAAGTTTCAGATTTAAGGTCCCAGGAGAAACTGAATCTTGAAGCTATTCTTTCGGCTGAAATAGTTTTTAGGGAAGAATTTCAATGTAAAGATGCCCGATGTCAAACCTTATGTCCAATTGAGCGAACAAAAATTAAAATTGGTGATACTGTTCGTGTTGCCCTCACTGGCGGCGCCTGTCCAAAATATGAACTGATTTCTGGGAATCGTCCCAAAGTCCCCACTGATTTAATCAATCCATTCCAGTTAAGATATCAGCTGATAACGCGCTATGAATATGAATTGCCTGACAAACCGACTATTGCGATCCCTTTAATCGGCCCCTTAAACCACTATATGCCCTGGGTGGCCACTTTGATTACACAGCTGGGATTTTCTGTCAAAATATTACGTTCTGATTCCAAATCCCTGGCCCAGGGAGAACAGTTATGCAACAGCTTTGATGCCTGTGGGCCCACAAAAATTGCGCATGCTGTGTGTCAGACCCATTGCGATATCATGTTTTTTCCAAAAATTTCAGATTATCACACTTCAAAGGGGACATCTGGAAAACCATGTGTCACCGAACATGCACTGCCTGATATCATCGCTCAGGCCCTTCAGGCCAAAGGGAGTAGTGTTAATGTCCTGAGACCCCATCTGTCCTTTGCCAATGGACTTGATCACTGGACCATTGTATGGGAATTACTCAAGTATTCAAAGTACTTCAATGTATCAGCTATTCAAATGGGAAATGCCATTGAACACGCTGCAAAAGTTCAGGATCACTATGAACAGGAGCTGCTTAATATTGGTAATCAGGCCATTACTGCGGCGCGTAAAAATAAAATTCCAGTGATTCTGGTCTGTGGATCCTTGCATGTCATTCATGATCGGGCCATTAATGCAGATATCCCCAATTTAATTCGTCAAAATGGCGCTATGGCAGTTCCTGTGGATTGCTTTGCCATTGATCCATCAGTGCCCATGTTAAAAAAAGTCTACTGGGCAGATTCCAATCGGTTCTTACGCGCTGCACTCACTGCCAAAAACATGAATGATGTCTTTCCATTGATGATTGCATCTTTTGGCTGCGGACCGACATCCTTTACAGAACAGTTTTTACAGCAAATCATGCAAGGGTATCCCCATACCCTTCTTGAAAGTGATGGTCATGGTGGAACAGCCGGTTATGTGACACGAATTCAGGCGTTCATGCAATCGGTTTATCAATATAAACAACAGGACAGCTATGTTGAACGCAGTAAGGCCATTATCTATATGGATCATCAACACCATGCAGGCAAGTATCTGGACAAGAATGTTAAATATGTATTTATGTCCAGTATGGCATATTTTGGTGATATTTTTGCGGCTGTTTATCGCTCAAATGGTTATGATGCTGCTGCTGCCAGTAACTACTCTCATGATATGCTCCTTTCAGGCAAAAGAGATTGTTCTGGTAAGGAGTGTCTGTCGTATCAGTTTATCTGGAGCGCATTCAAAGATTACCTGGCCAAAAATCCTCCCACAAAAGAAACCCGACTCATGCAAATAACCGGTGAAATGTGTCGGGCCGCAGGATTTGGGATTAAGGACAGCATTAACCTGGATCGTCTGCCGATAGATGCCAATGTCAAGATTTCTACCTTAAAAATTGCCGGTGGTCCCAGACTGGCAGCTCAAATCTGGACTGGAGTGACTGCCCTTGATATTGTTCGTCAATTGTATTTGTATTATATGACTGAAGAAATCCATTGGGGCCAGGCAAAAAAACTGTATCATTACTTTTCCAATCAAATTATTCAAACCATGGAACAGCCCGCCCTTGATGGGTGGCTATCTCCCATGCAAATGGGCTGGCAGTGGATTCTAATCAAAGAAATACTGAACAGGGCATCTGATGCATTCCTGTCAATCCGAAAAAAAATTTCGGAAAATGTATATCGCACTATATTTGTGACCGGCGATACTCTCACCAAAGGAAATGATTTTGCCAATGGCGGCATTTATGAAATGTTCAGTAAGCATAACATACATATTGTTCAGGAACCTGTGGGCGATTTTCTGGAATATCTCGGATGTTATCATCCGCAACTCATATTTGGCCGGAACAGTTCCCAAGCTAAATCGCTCATTTATCGCGCCAATATGATTCGTATTCGCAAAGAATTATATCGTCCAATGATCCAAAAACATCCCTGGCTGCCACAACCGGATATTGAATCCGCACTGGCATTCGGGAATTCTGTGCTGGATGCAAAAGTCAATGGCGGATCTCCTATTGCTGTTGGCAATGCTTTGTATCAATGGGATCAAGGCAAAATTGATGGCATTCTGGTGACCAGTTGTTGGGGATGTGACAATGGCTTAATTGAAGAAAGTCTGTTGCGATATCATAAAAATATTCCTTTTTTCTTTTATTATGATGATGCCACGCCGGTGGATGACCGCCGGGTTCATAGTTTTGCCTTTCGACTCCATCGGGATCTTAAAAATTAGGAAACAGGTAACATTATGATATATCAACACAAAGTCAAAGTTGCCAGAAACACTCATGTTCAGGGCAATTATTATCAAATGGCAGTGAAGTGGGGCAATGACTTTAACAAACCGATTCCAGGCCAATTCGTTATGATTAGAATGCCTGAAAATTCTGCCCTTTTGTTGCGCCGACCATTTTCTATTCATTGTTTGGGAGTTAATACTCAAGGCTATTGCGGGTTTGAATTGTTGTATAAAGTTGTTGGTAAAGGCACTCATGCCTTATCCCAATATGTCTCAAATCAATGGATTGATATTTTAGGCCCCTTGGGAAATGGTTTTAAGATACAAGACACTACAAAATCAGCAATTCTGATATCTGGTGGAATTGGTGTCGCACCAATGTTTTTTTTGTTGTCTGAACTGCTGAATAATGGTACTGAATGTCATGTAATCAATGGCGGACGCACGAAAGAAGATATATTAAGAACTGTTGTATTTAAAATAATGGGGGTTCATCCACACATCTACACCGATGATGGCAGTGTGGGTACAAAAGGACTTGCAACAGATGGCTTAGAAGCATACTTACAAACTCAGGTTGCAGATCAAATCTATGCCTGTGGTCCTGTACCCATGTTGGATAAGGTCACTGAGATCGCTAAAAAATTTCGTATTCCCTGTCAGCTGTCATTAGAATCCCACATGGCATGTGGCATGGGGGCATGTCTAGGTTGTGCGATGCCTTCAAATGATTTTAGTAAACCTTATTATCATGTATGTGTTGATGGGCCGGTTTTTGATGTTGATCTGGAATCCAATGCGGCGGCTTGTATTCAAAAACTGGCATGAATACGTTCTTCCATTTTGCCGAACCGATGTCCAAATCCCACACCCTAAACATTGGTTCGATTTCCATCTGTAAATCCCCCTGGTTTTCACTCAAGAAATTTGAATGGATTGTCGATTAATTATGTATCTACAAAAAGAAGAATATTCAATAATTTCATTATTATACTAAAAATTGCATGTTTGCAACAACCCAATAAGAAAGGGTGGTTTTTATGAAAAATTATATCCCACAAACAATTTTTGTTTTTTTTATAGGGCTCATCCTTTGGGTATGCCCCATTGCTGCTAAAGTTTCACCTCTGGTCAATTTTCAGGGGTATATCACCGATAAAAGCGGCATGCCTGTTACAGATGGTGAGTATGATGTCAGGTTCAGTATTTATGATGGCGATGATGAAACCGCCTCGGAGTTGTGGAATGAAATCCAGACAGTGACTGTCAAAAATGGCTTTTACACAGTTTCATTAGGGGCGGTAACTGCTTTTAAAGATCCCAATCGAGATACCAATGAATCCGATGCTCTGGGGTTTTCAAAACCCTATTTTTTAGGGATCAAAGTACGAAAAAGCGGTGAAAATTCATGGGATGACATTGGATTTGATGCGCGCTATTTGCCTCTATCCAGTGTTTGGTCTGCTTTTCGTGCCAAAACATCTGCCGGGCGGTTAATTGCTATCAAGGATGAAAACACTGAAATTTCCGATGCTGAAGACATGATTCTGGTGGTGGGAAACACTCAAATTACCCTTTCACAGGCTTTGAATGCTGCTGGACGCATGATTACAGTTAAAAAAATTGACCCCAAAGGCACTGTGGTTTCCATTGTGACCAAAAATGGCGAGACCATTGATGGTGTCAATTACGATCCCAATGATGGTGCTGATCCATTTGAATTAACTGAAAAATTTCAAGAAATGAATTTGATCAGCGATGGTCGTAATTGGATCAGTACAGGCACTCAATTGTCTTTTGATTCAGGTAATTCTGGCTCAAGTATTGGCCCTCAAAGCATTAACACCAATCATCTGGCAAATGAAGCTGTTACCACCGAAAAGCTGGCGGATAAAAGTGTAACATCAGAAAAGCTATCCTTTGAAGATTTAACCATCCCCCATGAAAATCTGGAACTAAAACATTCTGTCACCAATGAATCTGTTGCACCGGATGCAGCCATTGCATATACAAAACTACAACTTGAAAACTCAATTCATCGTGACGATCTCATGGACCGATCTGTCACTGCTCAAAAACTGGATCTTGGTCCAGGAGACTTATCTTATTCCATGATTAATCTGACTGGCTTGATTATCAATGCTGATATTTCTGAAAATGCCAGTATTGACTACTCCAAACTCAATATCAATGGTTCTTTGACCAATAACGATATTGCGGATGATGCTTCCATTTCCCACACCAAACTGGACCTGTCAGGCATTTCTTCTGAAGAATTCATGGGGACTGCGATCATTTCCTATAAAAATCTTCAACTGACAGACAGTATTAAAGACGCTGATATTTCAAAAACCGCAGGCATCGCATATACCAAGTTGAATCTCACCAATAGCATCACAACTACTGATATTAAAAAAGCATCAGTGACTTACGACAAACTGAATTTAAACAATGGGGATATTCCATACGTCTGCTTGAGTATGAATCAATCCATAATAGACTCGGATATTGCTGATAATGCACAGATCAGCTACAACAAACTGAACTTACAGGAGCAGATTGCAACCAGTGATATTCAGAATAATGCCATCACTGCCAATAAAATGGCAGAAAACGCCATTCGCTCAATTAATATTATAGACAACAGTTTAACATCCAATGACCTGGCCAATGGCAGTATTACACCAGAAAAAATATATGCCCTTCAGGAAGGAACATCTGGTCAGGTATTGTCAACCAATGGTAATGGTGCATTCTTTTGGCAGACAGTTTCCGGGGGATCTGGAACAATCCCGGATGAGCTGCCCAAACTGACAGTCCTGGGTAACAGTCAATTGAATACTGTTTCTGCACACAGCGCGACAATCACCCAGGTGTCCATTGGCACCCATCTTTCTGCTCAGGATGCATCATTACTGACTTTGTCTGCCACTCATGCAGGCATACAATCTTTGGCTGTTGGACAAACAACAATGATCAATTCAGCAACATCGGCCAGATCATTGACAATACCCGATCTTTCCGGTCAATTGTTGATATCTGGTCATCCCATGATCACTGCCACAGAAATATCCCAAAAAGCCATTGAATCACAACACATTGGCATTGGTGCTATTAAAGATACGCATATTGCTACCAATGCACAAATTCCCTATGCCAAACTCATGTTAGACAGCGCCATTCAAGGTAAAGACATTTCAAACCATACCATTTCTTACGAAAAATTGTCATTGGCAGATCAATCAGTCCCTTATACTTTATTAAATCTAACAGGTTCTATTCAGATCAGTGATCTGGCAGCCGGTTCCCTGGGCTATTCAGCTCTGGATCTAAACAATACCATTCAAAGTAAAGATATTCAGGATGGCACTATCCAAAGTCAGGATATTGCAGATCAAACAATTTTGCCCCAAAAACTGGCAGATATCCAAGATAATGGCAAACTCAACGACGCGTTAATGTCTGATGGTGGGGGTGGCTTTTACTGGGCCACTCCATCTCCCTTTGATGCTAAAATTAGTGAGATCAAATATAGTGCATTGCTTGGCGAGGGAGAAATAAAAACCCCTACTGGCATTGTTATCACAAACAATAACATTACCATCTTGGCCGAACGTTCCAAAAACCGAATACGCCTGTTTGATAGTGAGGGGCAAATTTATTCAGAAATCATTGCCAATGGTCTGGTAAATTCACCAGAAGGAATGATTCTGGATAAAAACAACCATCTCCTGGTTGTGGATCGACTGCATTATTGTGTAAAAAAATTCTCAATAAACTTTGAAAATGGCACGAGTGAACACATTCAGACAATGGGCGAGGGGTATTTAGCCCAACCTTATGGTATTGCTTTGGATAAAAATGGTAAAATATATGTTACTGATACAGAACATCATGCAGTTGTTGTCCTCACCGCAAGTGGCAGTTTTGATTATACGTTTGGCGGTAAAGGGGCATTGGCTGGACAATTCAATACTCCTTACGATATTGCAATTGATCGGTCCGGCAATATTTTTGTTCTGGACTCAGATAATAATCGGGTTCAAAAATTTGATGCCAACAGGCAATTTCAGGGGGAGTTTCCAAAAAACAAGGATTTGGGAACCCCTTATGGTATTGATATAGATGATTCTGGTAATGTCTACGTTGCAGATACAACAAACAGCCGCATCCAGATTTATGACAACAATGGGTATTATATCACAACTGTACAAAAATCATCAAACCAGTTCAATCCCACACAACTGGTGGTCGATCGCGCCGGACAATTGTATGTTTCAGACACAAACAATGATCGCATTCAGATATTCAAGCCCGAAGATCCCATTTATACCATACGTTCTACATCTGTAGGGATCGGTACTGATAACCCATATACATCATCTGCATTACAAATTGATTCCCTTAAAGGCGGATTGTTAATACCCCGAATGACTGATGACAATCGGAAATTGATCGAGCATCCAGAAACAGGCCTTCTGGTATATCAAACTGATAGTCATAAGGGGTTTTACTTTTTCAATGGCACTGAATGGATCAATTTTGACAGCAATATTTATGATAATGCAGTCACCGAGTCTAAAATTGCAACTGATGCTGTGACCACTGCAAAAGTGAAAGATAACAGCCTCACAGGCAATGACATTCAGGATCTCAGCCTACCGGTGTCAAAACTGGCAATTTCTGGCACACCACAAGATGGTCATATCCTGGTTGCAGATGGTGAATCCCTTAAGTGGCAGGCAAACAATCAATTATCGCGCATATTGACAGTGGGTGATGGTGGCATGTTTTCTACAATTAGCGACGCTCTGTTATCTATCACAGACAATTCTGAAACAAATCGATACCTGATCAAAGTGGGGCCTGGCACATTTGTTGAGCAGATTTCATTAAAACCTTACGTAGATATTGAAGGTTCGGGTGAAAATATAACTATCGTCAGATACGATGGAGGCAATACTGGCCCAGATGAAAACAACAGCAGTGCAACAGTCAGCTGCGCCACGAATTGTCAAGTTCGCTTTTTATCAATTGTCAGTGAATCCACTGCAAACTATGCTATTGGTGTTTATAATTCAGGTGCATCACCCTCATTTACACACGTAACAATACAGGCTATTGGTACCAATATGAACATTGGTATATACAATGCTGGCAACAGCCTTACACTAAAAAATTGTACTGTTTCAGCAACAGGTGGTACGCAAAATATTGGAATTCAGTCAATAGCTGCAATGAAAATTGATAATTCCCAAATCATCGCCACAAGTGCTATCCTTCACCAAGGCGGTGAGGCAGAAATTGCACAAGGTTCTATTGATGCTGACATTCAGGTAACTGAAGGTACGATGTATTTGATGGGAACAATGATTAAGGGGGCAGTGATTACCCAGGGAAATGGGACTGCTTCTTGTGCTGGGGTTTATGGGCTGAATAATGGAACTCCAGGATTTTTTCCTAATACCTGTCCAAATTAAAAAATAAACGTGTGTAGAGTGTAACCAAAATAGTCACAATGATACAGATTCACTGCCATCTTATAAAATATAATCAAGAGGACTCGTAATATTTATTTTGGTATCCATCAGATGCAAATAAATTTCAGTTGTTTTTAGATCATTATGCCCCATAAGTTTTTGAACCTGCCTGACATTATTAGCACCTTTTTCAAGAAGATGCGTTGCAAAACAATGCCTGAAAGTATGGCAACTAACACGTTTATTGAAATTCAGGTTAAGGTGTTAGCGGCGATAATATCCCCCCCATCTATGGCATAATTAAATAGCCCCCACCTTTTCAACAACTTATAATTAAAGCATTTTTCTAATCAAATACATTTCTTGATAATTTTTTTTGGAAAATATTAGAAAAATCGAGAGATGAGAATGAAACCTGGAGAGTCATTCCTCTTTTGCTCTATTGTTTTCCTACCATGAAATTTGAATAGGATACATTATTTCTTTAAACTTCCAGGGATAAGTAAGGAATTCTCGAAAAATAAGTTCCCCATTATTGATATTGTTCGTTTTGAGGTAAATGTACTGTAGAGACGTAGCATGCTACGTCTCTACACGACCTTATTTTTTTGTACGATCAAGAAAAATGAGCATGTTATTTTCCGAGCATTCCTAAGCGATCATAAGTTTTCGGATAGATAAAAGTATAGCCTTCCGGGCTATGTTCAACCCCAGGCAAAAAATATGGTCATGTCCCCGGAATTTAGTCAATTTTGGTTGCACGCTCCGCATTAGTAATTATTATTGGCATAATAAATTGATTAAAAAGGATTAATTACAATGAAAACACATGATAAAACAACCAGGTTTGTAGGCAATTCTTCTATTCCAGAATTAGTCCCTGTTAATCTTATTTTTGATTATCCAGTAGACTGGTCAAAATATAAAGTATTCAGGGATTTTGTACAAAATTTTTATGACAGTATTGGACATAAAGAATGGTCAAAGCGATTTTCGTACAGTTTTGATGGCACAACATTAAAACTAACCGCAAAAAATGTGGCATTTAGCTATGATTGGTTGGTTCATATAGGCGCCTCAACCAAAAGACAGGATGATAACATGTATGCGGGATATTTTGGGGAAGGATTTAAAATCGCATCATTATGTGCTTTAAGGGATCATGGGTGGTCTGTTGAAATGGCATCAAAAGAATGGGAGCTTCAAGTGGTTGTAAAGCCATTGAAAGTGGATCATACACTATTGAAATCCATTGCCTATCATATTTGGAAATCTGACCATGTGCGACGAAACACACATCTCTGGCTATCAAATGTAAGCAAGCATGATATGGAAATTTTCAATACAGTATTGTTAAGTTTTTATTACAAAGAAAATATTCTTTTCGGAAAAAAAATTTGGGAATCAAATCATGTTGCTGTTTATAAACGTTCGAGTGTCCCAAAACCTGTTTATTATCCATCGACATTTGATGACAATGGTCCGGGTATTATTTTTGCTACATACCAGGCATTGGGTTCATTTAAATATCCCCTGATTTTTTGTTTGCATAATTATCGCGTCAATGATCGTGAACGTGGATCTTTCTATAAAATGGATGTTGTTAAGGTGATCGAAGAAACTGTTCGCCAACTTCCACCTTCAGCCGCATTGGAAGTTTTGGAATGCCTTAAAATCAGATGGTACGACAGGCCCAAAAAAAGATACGATTTTGAAACATGGGCACATATTATTCGAACATTAACATTGATTATCAGCCAATCACACGAATACAAAGAAAAATTTAGAAAAAAATATCCACATTTATTAGTTTCTTCATTAATTGATAGAAGAAATATTAATCAACTCAATAGACGTAGGCAGGCAATGGCCTGGCTAAGAAATAGTGATCAAAAATATAAACTTGTTCAGGATGGTTTCAAGGCAATGGGCTATCCCACCCTGGAACAGGAATGTGAAAAACATGATGGCTACAGCATTTTAAGACAACCCCATGGCATTGAAATTAAGATGATTGATATTCTTGAAACAGTTTCAAAAATCCTATTGATTGAGTTTCTTGAAGATATTGATTATCCAGAATGCCGAATTATTAAAACCGATAATGCCATATGGTCAGGAATGGCATCCTGTCATCGGGTAACTCCCAAACAAACAGCCAGAGATTTAAAAATAAGATTTCGATTGCCCTATGTTGCCATTAAAAGTAAGTTGTTGACACGAGATGGTTTTGGACTTGCTTTAAGTACATATCTTCATGAAATTGCTCATATTTTCGGTGGTGATAGATCGGCATCTTTTAGCCATGCCCTGACTGAAATTTTAGATATTTCACTTCAGCAAACGAAAATAATTGAATCATTTCGATTAAAATGGGAAGAACTCTTTGATTAACTGATAACAAGACATCTTATGCCCAGTATCGAACCTATGGTCGAGAATATATATAAATCGTTCGCCTTCGGGCATAGGTTCGATACCGGTTTTTGTTTCGTGGGGCGAACACAAGGTTCGCCCCCTACATTCATTTTTGGACATAGGCTCAAAAAATATACAAGAACTGCTTTGTCCCCCATCAATTGGATACGCCCTATATCGACGTAAATAATGCCAAATAACAACATTGCTTTTCTCAGAATTATTTTTCTGTCATGAATTATTTTTTTTCAATTCAATAATAAAAAAAATCTATAAAGAAGCGGAAAAATATTCCGATATGATACAATAACATTTTAAATCTTTAAATGATACATTGAATACATTAGTTGTGTATTGATTGTTGGTCAATAATTGCAATAAAATTCTGTCTTTATTATGTATTAGTATTATCAAATCAATTACTATATGATTCAAAAAACCTTGCTAATGCCAGTTGTTTTGAAAAACGCTTCTGTATTTATTTAATAATTGCCTGCAAAGGGTTAGGAATTCTCTGAAAATAACTTCCCCATTATTGATATTGTTCGTTTTGAGGTAATTGTATTGTAGAGACGTAGCATGCTACGTCTCTACACGACCTTATTTTTTTGAACGATCAAGAAAAATGAGTATGTTATTTTCAGAGCATTCCTTAGTGAACAATTTTGGGAACATATAATTCAAATATGTGAGCAAGCCAAGTTAAAAGCGGATATTATATGCATAAGAAAAACATACTTCTAACTTCCAAGGTAACAAGAAATAATTTACCAATGTAAATGCATATAAAGTACGTTTTTAACTTGACCGCTTTACATTATAATATATAATTAATGATAAATTAGTAAAGGAGATTTTATGAAAAAAATGAATGTTATTCGAACAATGATGGCTATTTGGTTTATGGTATGCATTTGTCTCATTTCCAGTGTATACGCAAATCAAATGATTACTCAAACAATTGCAATCCAAAAGGGGTGGAATGCAATTTGTTTAAATGTAAAACCAGAACAACCAGACCCGGAAATTATTTTTAATAATACCCCAATTACTCAGGTTTTAACTTATTTTTCGTTGCGTACTTCTGTTCAATTTATTGAAGATCCAGATGAAGTTGAATGGAAAAAACCTGGATGGCGGCGATGGGTGACAAAAAGCCAGTATGAAGCCATATTAAACAATCTGCATGAGTTGTTGGCTAATCAGGCTTATCTAATTTTTTCAAATGAAGATTATACCTTATCTTTTAAAGGTATTCCTTCGCTACCAAATTATGAATGGCAGCCAGATTCATTCAACTTTGTAGGTTTTCATGTTGATTCTTTAGCACCGCCGACATTTGCTCAATTTTTTGCCAATTCTGAAGCACATCGTGATTTTCGTATCTATGACTTAAAGGATAATCATTGGGAGCGTATAGAAAAACCAGACGCCACCAATATTATTGCCGGTAAAGCCTATTGGGTTTACTGCGTTGGAGGTTCTCAATATCAAGGTCCTATCGAGATTACACTTCCGGGTGCAGATAACAATTTAAATTTTTTGAACGCAATCATTGAAACAGATTTTAGTATTCGGAATCAGTCTCCAGACCCCATATCCTTTACCCTTGAAACCATCAACAATACGTCTGGAAGTGGCTTTGTGCCCATTTCTCTAGTCACCTATTCGGATTTGATGATTCCTCAATATTCAGCCCTATCATCCTATTCTCCCGATGATTCCATTGAAGCTGGCAAAAAGGTCGTCATCAGGCTGGCGGTGAACCCCAAAAAGCTTGTCAATACTGAAGTCACCTGCTTGTTAAAATTAACCGATGACCTGGGGGATGTTATTTATATCCCTGTCCGGGCTGAAAAACTCATTGAAGAATAAAGGAGATAGATATGAAAACAATATATTATTGTATTTGCACGTTTATTTTATTGGGTATGATATTACCTGTCACCATTGTTGCTGATATCAACATGCAGGGTTTATGGTATGGACAGGTTGAAATGAATAAGGTTAACGAAGTTAGCAGTACCACAGACACACAAACGCCAACACCAGTGTTTCATCCTTTTGATATGCATATTTTACTTCATATGGATGCTGCTGGCAAAGTCAATCTGCTTCGCAATGTAACTGTCATGAGAAAACCCATTGAAGGTGAAACCGCCTATCAAAGAGTATTGGTTACTGATGATTCGCTAATCCCCCAATATGAAGGCATCAGTCGTCGTGATGGCAAAATGATTGGTATCCGCTATAGCTGCCTGGGATTTGATTTTGACAAAACCAGGAATGAATTTCTGTTGAATGGGCAAATCGGTGCTGGAAAAACCATTTCAGGAACCATTTCCCTGTCAGAAGATCATCCAACCAATCCATTCAGACATATGTATCATCCGGATCATCAATCTGGACGAAGTATCACCCGCAGTCTGTCATTAACCTTTGATGAAAATCAAGCCAGTGATCCAGATGCAGGGTCTTTTTTTCTCACCGGCCTTATTGAAGAAACTGTCACCGGCCTGCATAAAATACCCATCAAGGCCACCGGTATTCTAAAACTTCAACGCATTTCAGTGGTCAACACGCTTAATGAATAAAAGGAGATATTATGAAAAAAATAATGCATTCATTAAAACAAAAAAAAATCATGTTATCCTTTGTTATTGTATTCAGTTTAATGGTTTCTCCCATAGAACTTTTTGCAATAACCTGGTCGTATTACGATCTGGATAACAAAAAAATGGAAAATCCAACTCTTGATGAAATTGAAGATTTTGCAGTTACCCGAACCAGTGATACAGGTGTCACACAATATGCCCTTGAGATTAAACATGACTTTTCTGAAACCTGGGGCACAGGTTACCTGGAAAATATAGGAAATCCAAATCCTGGCATTGGTAAACAATGGGTGACGATGGGGCAGACAATTTCATGCTCTGTTGATGGCATTGTTCAAGATGTCTACAATATGAACAGTCGATATGTTGCCACTGGATATTATGCCAAAGGACCACCCAATGTGAATGGAAAATCCAATGCCATCCAATTTGATGGTGTTGATGACTTCATAACAGTGAATGGTCCTGAAAGTAATGGTCGATTCGATATTGATTTAAATAACAATAATTATACGTTTGAATTTTGGGCGAAAAGAGATCGATCAGGTGTTAACGAAAGTATTTTTTCTTTTGGTAAGTTTCTCATAAGAAACAATATAGATTCTCTTTTTACTTATCTAGGTCTTTCATTTGATAATAATGACAAAATCATCTTACATACTTACTTTTATTATCACAACTATAAAAAAACTTCTCAAACTTCTATCGATACAGGTTGGCATTTCTGGAAACTTTCGATGCACTCATTTGTGAGTAACGAAGGATGTAGAGCAGGAATATTTAAATTGTACTGTGATGGTATCCTTATTTTAGAAGAACAACATGGCGGATATAAATATCGAGTCGGTTCTGGTTGGAGCTCATATTATAAATGTAAAAATTATTGTCTGGATTATAATTATGTAGATTTATGGATTGGTAAAGAAAATTACAATGGTCATGGATATTTTAAAGGACAAATCAAGGATTTTTGTTTTTATCAAAATAATGAGAAATGGGCTTATCTGGAGATGACAGATGGAAATAACTCGTCTGTTGCAACAGATTCAACTGATAATGGCTATGATGGTTTGATGAACAATTTTGATACCAGTACATGCTGGGTTGTTAATCCTGCTTTAACAAAAAGATATGAATTTAGTGCTATAAAACCAAGACAGATCACCTATGATTTTTCAATGACAGGTCCTGCGGAAATTACTTATGATTGGGGTCGTCAACATTCTGTTCTGATTTCAACAACACCTGACACTGTTAGTAATTTACCTACTGTCGAAGTATTGGAAGATGAAAGCCAGCAAAACTATACAGGTACCGGAAAATACTGGTATAATCATGGAACAGAATTGTCTGTCAAATCAAGATTGCATGATTGTCTTTCTCTGTCCGGTTACAGGGACAATAATGTTGATCCCAATACAGTCATCCCTTCAAATGAAAATCATATTGAATCATTGGAAAGCCCGCAATATATTAACTGGGAATATTCCACCTATATTTTTGAAGAAACTGTCGCTTTGGGCGCTCCAGTTTTATTCAATACCATACCGCCTGAAATCAGAAACACCATCGCAATGGATAAAAAACCTCGCTATGTTCCAAGCATGCTCAGCGAAGAAGATATTCTGTTCTGGAGCGAACATGAAAAACGTGTTTACCCCTTAATTCCTAATGCTGCCTTTGATCTTGAATATGATATTGATAATGCAAACTGCAAGGATTTAAAAGTGGTTTTAAAAATAATAACCACATGGCCAAAGAGCTCCCATATAATTCATGTTGCCGGTACACCTCCGGTTCATTTAGACCCTGATCCTTTTGATGATGTTATGTTTAAAGGTTTTTATCATACTGAATCAGATGCCTGGGTCGCAGAAAAATTATTTACCGCCAGTCAGGTCGGAAGAAGCGTATTGTTGCTGAACAGAAATTTTATTTCAGATACACAACCAAAAGAAATTCACTGTCAATTAAGTAATGATGGCTATATTGAAGTAGATACCTTGGGAATTCCCAGTACTTTCACCATTGAATTTTATGGAAAACAAAAGCAATCAAGCCATAACGATACAGCCATTATCAGCCAGGGATCGAATGCTAATGGTTTAATGATCGGATTCGATTCAGATAATAAATTGATTTTTAATCTTTCGGGCAATGCTTTAAAAAGTAATGCCTCATATGAACCAGACACATGGCATCACTTTGCAGTAGTATTGGAAAGAGAAACCCAGGAGAATAATTTAGATTCCTTTACGTGTGAAAATCAGCCATTCAATGATTCTTGCCAGTGGATGGACCCAGGATGTTTTACCCAAGAATACAAAGGCGGATATGAAATTGATGACTCTGTATCAAATTATAATGAATATAAATATGCATTAAGAACCTGTTTGATACCTGATGAAGACGATGAAGATATATTAATTTCTTACAAACGAAAAATCTATTGTGATGGTGTTCTGGCTGCATCTGATACTGTTTCTGGGATTGTACTCATTGATGGTAATCTTCGCATCGGCAAAACCGGAACAGGCTGGAATATGCCCTCTTTTAATGGCAGTATTGATGAACTCAGAATCTGGAATACTGCTTTGACGAAAGAATCAATCATTGCCAACAAAGATCAATCACTTCAGGGCAATGAGTCGGGATTGTTGCACTATTTTCCAATGAATCGCATTGGTGGAAGCTTTATTATTGATCAGGTCATTGATTCACATGCCTGGCATATTGGAACATTTGTCAACTTGATTCCCTCCCGATCATGGATTGTGAATACCCAAAAAGAATTTGATCTCAATGCTTTAGAGCTTTCTGAAAAAGGAAATGCCTGTGTCAGAGTTGTTAAAACACAGTTAGAAACCGCAAATGTTTCTGAAGCCAATGCCAATATCGGGTATGAAATAACCAGTGCTTACCATGATGCCGATGTCCCCCATAATGGTTATGTATTCTTTAATAAAGTGCCCTTTAATTCTGCAATCTATGATCCTTCAACATTACAGGGCGCCATATATCCGGTGAATAGTTTTCATCCTGCTGCAGATGCCAGAGATAAAATACTGGTCATATGGTATCGCATGCAAGATCGAATTGCATGGCCCTGGAAACCGGTTGATTATGCCTGTCAATGGCCACAGGAAAACAAACGCATTGTCATTGCCAGCACATTGGGATCTGAAGGCAAAGATGCCAGTGCCAAAGATCAAACCTATCCAGATAAGGATAATATTGAAAAAAACTATTTTGATCCTGGCAGGTATCAAGATGTTATCATTTATAATCAATCCGATCGCAATTTACCAGGGTATAACCCCAACGAAGAACATGCGATGGTAACCGCATCACTTCGAAACGCTGCAATGTCACCCCTTCCACAAGCGGCTTTTGCCCTTCGGAATGATTTGAATATTACATCAGGAACGAATTTTACTTCAAAACCCCTTGTTCTCGTACAGTTATTTGATACCCTGGAAAAAAAATATATCATGATTCCCTATCACATTGTGAAAGAAGATCCTTCATGCAGTTATTCATTTAACTATTATATGAAAGCAGCAGAACCTGTTGTTCCGCCTTATCCATTAAACGAGGTGATTGGAGCAACACCACCATCTGAAATTTTTGGTAAAAATAGTGATTCAGCTCAAAAATGCTATTGGAAAGATCACAAAGGACAGTCATGGGCGATATCGGGTTCGGGTCATCCTGTAAAGATTATCAGTGTTTCAATGACTTCATCTAATGACGATGAAACAGTCTATCAATTGAATCTTGACAATCACACGATTTTGAGTGGTCATCTGTATTCAGTAAAAGCAACAGACAATAGAGGTACCATTGGTTATTTTAAATTTAAGGCGAATATTCACAATCCTGAGGCACAAAATGGGGCAGTTTATGTTGAAGGTCTTCCTGCATCAGGCTTTGCCGAAAAACAATTAATTGTCAAACTTCATCCAGGAACAACCGGCCTGAATGAAAACAATTTTCAATTGTTTCATTATACAAATGATCATACCATTTCATCCTATTTCTGGTATCCGGTTCACCCCTCATTCTGGATAAATGAAGGTACAAATGGCAATGGTTTGGGTGAAGAGGTGGGAAAATCCATTTCCTGGTTGTCAGAAAGCGACGTTTTCGATGGTGAAGGATTTCCTGAAGATATGATTGGCAAGGATAAATCAGTCGAAGTCACCTATAATGTTACCTGGCCCGATGATGTCCCCGTGCTGAGATCAGGTGAAAGCCTGACCTTTCCCGGTGGTGAGACAAGAGCTGATGATACTACATACCCAGGTCTACCAGGTGTATTGGGATGGGCAGCCGGACAGGTGGTTTATGATTCCTTGAATCCATCACTGTCAACTGCAGATATTGCATCGGATTTCTCTGCCAGACTGATCCCCGCACTTCTGGAAAGGCGTGTACCTTTTTCTCTTGATGATTTTCCAGGTGATTTAAAACCAGCTTCAGGACGTGTTGATATTCTAATGAATATGTGGTTTTTTAAAGAACTCCATGCTGGCATCCGAACCCGCATATTTTATGATCCAACCTTGCAAGAGCTTGTTTTTAGAGGTTTTATTAATGATAAGACCCTGGGTGATGCCACGTTGACCGCATCGCCACCAGCCATCTATACTTTACAACCCAATGTTATGACTGATCGTGAACTTACTGCCATAAAAAAAATTGAAGGCGCAAACACCAAATTTAAATCTGCTGTTGATGATTTATATGAACTGTCAAAAAATCCGAAAAAACTGAGCATTGATACATACACTGTTGGCCTGGAAAAACTGCTGAACCAACTTTCTGTGATGCTTGAAAAATATCCTAAAAAGACAAAAACGTTAAAGGATATGTATATATCATGGTTAGGTCTTAATTCTGTAGATAATAAAGAAACGATTATTCCACAGATTTCCTTTGGACCTGGACTTTCATTGATTCCAAATCCAGAGTTTATGGACCCATCCAATGCAAAATACAAAGACATTCAAAAAGGCTACATTACCCTGGCAGAAAATAACCATCCAGATATGGGCGGACTTCCTGTAAGCCTTCACATTGTCAAGCTGGTGAAAGAAGAAGTGCGTGGTGCCATTAAGGTTGTTTCATCCGGCAATGTATTTGATGAAAAATTGATATTACGTCATTCTGCTGATTTTGGCGGTAATGTCAAAAATCTGGTATTTCAATGGCGCTATAGGGAAGATGATGGCATTCAGGCGGCAACGCCTGACGTGGCAGCTACTCAATGGCTGGCATTTCCTGACCCAATGAATGAGAATGGCCTGGGCATGAATGAAATCTGTCTGGCTGGCGCAGGCAGTGTTTTACTGGTTGATAATATGTTTTTTGTACGATATCGACATAAAAACAGTGATCCAGCAAATCCATCAAGCTGGTCAGACTGGGCAGGTGCTGCCAACTCCAAACCTGGAAATTTTCAACCCCAACTGGCAGAAGGCTGGGTCAAGCGAGTCTTGAACGCTGTCAATCCATTTGAAGCACGTATTAAAGAATTTTATAATATTGATAATCCGGCAACGTATGTCAGTATGATCAGCCAGGCCGGACCGCGATACGAAGGCGCAATTGCGTTTAATCCTAACAAAAATGTTATTGAAAATGTCGGATTGATCGAACTTTACCAGACAGTACTTGAGCGTGCAAAGGATCTAAGTATCAACCTTGAACAACCCGCAACCACCCCTGGTGTAATGAACGCCTTACTCCTTGCCGCCACCCGCATTGCCGATTTTTACCGCCTGCTGGGCAACGAGGCTTACAATGATGCCTTAGACCCCACCATTGGATTTGGTTCAGACAGTGTGGAATATGGCAGTCTGGCTCCCACAATATTCAGTTTCCAAAATCAGGTTGCATCTTTATTGGAAGAAGAACTGTCGCTGCTTCGCGGCATGCCCGCTGGAGGTGCAAGACCGGCTTATAATCGCCTGTTATGGAATTTTACCCGAGCGGAAGGTGAAGCGGCCTATGCCATGTCTTATTATATGACCGATAAAAACCGGGACGGCCTCATTGATATTGATGATGCCCGAATGCTGTATCCCCAAGGTCATGGCGATGCATGGGGGCATTATCTCACCGCATTGAAAGTCTATTATGATTTGATGGGACATCCCAATTTTAATTGGAATCCACGATCTGAAAAATTTTCCATTCAAGGGGTTGTCATTGATGTGGATTACTTTGATGAACGCAAATTTGCAGAAACTGCGGCATCAAAGGCAAAAACCGGTCATGATATTGTTAATCTGACTTATCGTGAAAATTATGTTGAAGATCCTGATGGTCAATGGCAAGGCTATAAAGATACCGATCAGGAACGTGAATGGGGTGTTGAAGGCTGGAGCCGTCGTACATTCACAGGTTCTTATTTTGACTGGTTGATGGCCAATGCCATTATGCCTTCAGAAGATACTGAAAATAAGGGAATTAAAAAGATCGACCGAACCACAACAGAAGACATTCTGGAAATTGCTTCACAAGCACGACAGATTGAAATTCAAATGGCAAATGCCAACCAGGGGTTAAATCCATTGGGCTTGTCATCAGACATCGTGCCATTTGATATCGATCCCGCGCGATTGATTCCTGGCGCTTATAACGTTGCCACACAATTTGAACAGATTTATGAACGTGCCGAAAAAGCCATGAAAAATGCGCAGGTAATCTTTGATCATGCCAATGATCTTAAAAACAGAATTCGACAAAATGCTGTATCCACAGAAGAATTTGCCCAGGAAGTTTATGAAAAAGATATGGAATATCGAAATCAATTGATTGAAGTCTTTGGAACACCTTATGAAGGCAATATTGGTCCAGGCAAAGCCTATCCACCTGGATATCAGGGGCCGGATTATTATTTCTATAACTATATTGATGTTAATGAAGTCAGCGATGATTATGTTGATGATCCCAGTCATATTATTAAAGGATATTTTGAAAATAACATTGTATCAACTTACGAAGCTGAAATAATCGGAGATAGCGAAGATGCTGTATACTCGCCAATCGATGTTAAATATGATCGTTTTTTCGATTCTGATAACAACTTGGTTGATTCAAGTATTAATTTACATGAGACACTGGAAATAGATCTTCCCATATCAACAGGTCAATATGCGTTTCATGCACCTGAAGAATGGGGGATGAGACGATCACCTGGAGAAATCCAACAGGCATTGATGGAACTGCTTCAGGGAGAAATCTATCTTAAAATTGCTGTAGCGGATTATAATGATCTTTTAAGAGATATCAAGGCAGGTTTGGAAGTCATGAAAGCCAGAGATGATTTAAATGAGGAAGAATTGGCCATTGGTAATTGGGAACAGGCAAATGTTAAAAATTTAAACACTAAAATCAGAGGACTGACTATTGAATCCAATATATATGAGCTGGCAGCAGATTCCGCATGGGATCTGGCGTTGGCAGTTTGTGGTGGTCTGCCAACTTCTGTTGGTTTGAGTTCTGACCCCAGTTTTGGAATAAGAGGAGCAGTATTGGGTGGAGCTGTTTTGGGGCAAAAAATCCAGAGAGGCTTTGCCATTGCCAATGAAAGTACAATTGACGAATATGAAGCCACTAAAGAAGATAATGAATTTATAGCTGATACAAATCTTCAAATGGGTTCATACAAATACGAAATTCAGCAACAATTGAAAGAAGTTGAAAGAGATTTAGCCAGTGAAGTTGCCAAACGACTGGAAATTTTTCGTAATAAAGAAAATGTGCGAAAACTGGCAGATAAGTACAGAAGTGTTCTTTCAAAAGGATTACGACTTCTGGAAGAACGTCGAGCATTTAACGCAAAAGTGGCTGCCAAAACACAAGGCAATCGTTACCAGGATATGGCTTTTCGTATCAACCAGAATGCTGCACTTTCCAAATACCGAAGTGCATTTGATATGGCCGCCCGCTATGTCTACATGACCGCAAAAGCCTATGACTACGAAACAAACCTCAATGAACGTGATCCAGCATCAGCTCAACCCCTGTTAAACGATATTGTACATCAACGCCTCTTAGGACAATACCTTGATGGCCAATATGTCATTGGACGCGGTGGATTGGGTGATATTATGGCCAGATTGAAAGTCAATTACGATGTGTTAAAAACTCAGATGGGGTTTAACAATCCACAGACTGAAACCGGACGATTTTCGCTTAGAAAAGAATTATTCAGGGTTAAATCAGACATCAGTGAAGAAACTGCCTGGCGCGATGAGTTGAAAAAGCATTATGTGGAAAACCTGTGGACAGTGGCTGAGTTTAGAAAATTCTGCCGGCCATTTGCCCGGGAAAGTTCGGGCAATCAACCCGGCCTTGCCATCCCTTTTGAGACCAATGTCATTTTTGGCAAAAATTTGTTTGGATGGCCATTGGCAGGCGGTGATCATGCTTATGATCCCACAAATTTTGCCACCAAAATTCGTTCAGTTGGGATGTGGTTTGAAAATTACGATAACAGTCAGTTATCAGAAACACCCCGCATATACCTGGTTCCAGCTGGCATGGATATTATGCTGGTACCCAACAGCACAGATATGGATCATCGGGAATGGACCATTGTAGATCAACGAATTCCCATCCCCATACCAGTGGGCAATTCAGACATAAACAACCCGGATTGGATTCCCTCAGTGGATGGTGTCAATGGGTCCATGACCCAGATTCGCCGCTATTCCAGTTTCAGAGCTTATCATGACAGTGGTTATTTTGATGAAAATCAAGTCAGCTATGACAGCAGGTTAGTGGGACGCTCGGTATGGAATACCCGATGGATGATTATTATTCCTGGTGGCACATTCCATTATGATCCCAAACATGGTATTGATACCTTTATTGATACTGTGTCGGATATTAAACTGTTCTTTCAAACCTATGCAATTTCAGGCAATTAATCATACAGGAGGAACGAATGAAAAGGAAACGTTTAATCATGTCAATTATTTATGTGTCATTGATATGCTTGCAATGCATGGTCAATGCTGCTTTTGCCGCCATTCCTGAACCCGAGTCGGTCATTTATGGCGAAGTGTTCAATACCTATCAATTAAGTAAGGTGCCGGTTACCCAGGGCAATGTGCAATGGACCATCCGCAAAAAAGGCGGTGAGCAACAATTGCAATATGAAACCCGGGTAAAATGCCTGAAATGCAGTGCGATTGACAATGGTGCATGTACGCAATGCGATAAATATTCCTACGTATTGACTGTACCACAAGAAACTGCTGTGGAATTTTTGTCTCCAATGACCGAAGATGCCATCCAGTTAACCCATGACAGTATCCAGTACGATCATGTGACTGTTGAAGTTGATGGGAATTCGGCAAAAATGGTGATCCGGTCCCAATTTGGCAATACAAAGCCAGAAGAAAAACAGGGAAAATTCATTCTGGCCAGCCAGAACAGACGATCCCATTACTACCGCATTGATCTGGAAGTGGTGATGGCATCCAATGATACTGATGCTGATGGGCTTCCGGATTTTTGGGAAGAACAATTTCAACTGGATGCCAATACCGCGTCTGATGCTGAAATCGATAGTGATAACGATGGATGGAACAATCTGGAAGAATTCATGAATGGGACCAATCCTTTGGCAGGAAATCAGATCCCTGCCCTGTTATCTGATGAACTGATGATGTTCGAGGGCGGCAAATCCTTATTCATGCTCAATATTGCCGATTCAGACACATCAGCACAAGACCTTGAAATCAAGCTGATTTATATTCCAGACAGTATTCGCCTGATTTTTCATGGTGCCAGTGAACCCTATTCTCATGGCCATATTCTTTGCGTTGATGATAAAATCACTTGGCAGCATTTAAATCAGGGCAATGTACTTTTGGAAAATATCAAGATCACAGATATCCCGCCGCGCATTCATTGTGAACTGATCGACAATGACCACGATCCTGTCTCCAGCATCATTACACTAAAACCATTTTCTCCCACAGTAACTGATGGCACTGATGCCCTTTTGTGGGCTGATGCCTTTCATGCATCTCAAAAGGAATCTTTGATTCGATTAAAAGATCGTTCAGGCAACGAAAATCATGCCGACTACTACCAGGCTGTCGGGCCAAACGATTTCACGCCTGAGGATATTGTATTGACCCCCTCGCCATCATTGAACAATCAAAAAACAATTGAAATGAATGGCTATTTGCAATTGCCTTATGCAGCCACAGTCTTTCCAGAAGGAAATGTCACCATCATGAGTGTCTTTCGTACCCATGCAGACCGGCCACAAATACTGGTATCAGGCCCCTATTTTGAACTGGGCATTACAGGTTCAGATCAAATGAATGCCAATGCACTTTATATTGCCACTGAATCACAGAAACTATACACCAACCAGGCTGTAAACAATGACTGGCTGCTTGCAAGCGCGCAAATAAACAATCTTCAGGCACGTATCGAATTAAATGGACTATGGTCAGCAGGACCATCAGCACAGATGGAAAGTTCCAAACCTGGTACAGATCCCATTATCGGCGGCAGAATCACCTGGGAAATGGATTATTCAGAAATGAGTTGGAAAGATACCATCTCCCAGCATTTTGAAGGCAGGCTGGCAGAAATTCTGGTGTTTGATCGTCCCTTAAAAGCTATGGAAAAGTGGCGCATACAGGCTTACATGTATGCCAAATGGTTTGGTTATGCGGTGTGCGATAACACCAATGCCAGTAAAGACATGGTAATTGGTGCAATCAGCGGACATCAGGCAAACACCATTCGAGAATACAAGCATGACGCTGATCTGGCATTTTTGGATTATCTTGATGCCATGTACGAAGACACCAACGTTCTTGAAACATTGCAGGCTTTTGAGGCCTTTCTGCCAGACAATTGGCAATGGCAACAGATACCACCAACCGAGGCAGAAGCTGTTGCAGCACTGGATTCAATCTACTACCGATATGAACGTGATTTTGTACAAAAATTCAATTCCGATCTATCATACGTCTTGATTGGCGGCATGGGAAATGACCGGCTGTATGGCGGATATGAAGATGACATCCTCATTGGCGGATTGGGTGAAGATACCTTAATTGGCGGTGGCGGAAAGGATATATTTGTTGTATCCTCCGGTGATACCATTGTTGATTTCAATATCAAAGACAATGATATCCTGTATATTGATCATCTTCTCACACCGGAAAAGAATCTGCCATTGAACCGCTACATCCATTTTGAAATCATCAATGATACTGAAATGGCTGTCGCCCATACACAACTGTTAATTGATTCCAATGGTGATGGCAGTGGATTCACCGATGCCTCTATTCTGCTTCAAAATACTGTGTTACAAAGCACAATAGATATCAGCAGATTGTGGGCCAGCGGCAATATCCATACCGGCAATATTCGTCCGGATCTGTCAGTTTCTATTGTATCCAAAAAACAGATCATGACAGAAGTCACCGGTGATCCGGCATCCTTTGTGATTAATTTTTCCACTGCATATCTGCCACAATCCTTAATGGTGCCCCTTGAATTATCAGGTGATGCTGAATTAATCAATGACTATACCCTGGAAGTTCCTGTATGGAATGAACAAACAGGCCAATATGAGCGAAAAGTGCTACATCGAAGTATCATTCCGGTTTGCCTGAAACCCGGTGATACCCAAATGGTAGTGAAAGTATTTCCATTAATGGATAACACAGGTGAACCCATAGAAACAGTTGTTGTTGCATTACAAACCAACCCTGATTTTTATGAACTTACAGAGATGAAAGAACTGTCATTGCAGATTGAAGATGGTTTGGATATATTAACCATATCATCCCGGCATGAACTGGCAAAAGAGGGGGATGCATTGGGTGGTATTTTCGATATTGTTCGCAAAGGCTCACTGGATAGAAAACAGGTGGTTCATTTGATGGTTCAGGGCACTGCAGAGAATGGAAGAGATTTTCCATTTATCCAGTCCCAGCTAACAATCCCTGAGGGGGCGGATCGCGCAGAAATAAACATTTTGCCCTATGATGATCGTGTGCCAGAACCAGATGAATTTGTGGAATTGATTCTGGCTGATGGGGCTTATGTTGTGGATGATCATTTTAGTGCGACTGTTCGCCTGGTTGATCGCAGTGCTGAGGTTGTAATGGGCGATATTGATGGATCGGGTGGTGTTACGTTGGTCGATATTATTTGGGCATTGAAGGTGTTGGCTGGTAAGGTGCCGGGGAATGTTTATGGGGAATCATCCTTGAATGGAACCAATATTGAGTTGAGAGACGTGCTTTATATGATGAAAATGTTCGGACGATAACGAATCAATAAAACATGGGCGAATATTTAATTAAACACTTCAAGTCCCTTTAGGAACTTAACAGGAGTAGCCTGGAGTTTCAACTCCAGGCGCTCATTTGTAGAAAAAATTGAATATCGAGTTTATAAACCCAAAAATGTAGGAGCGCTTACATATTTTCAGAGAACAATAATATGATATTTGAACTTTGTTTATTAACATGTGCTTTGCATTTTGGTTCGAAATTGTTCGCCCAAAAAAATGACAAAATGTCATTAACTATTGAACCAAATGAACCCAATATTAAGACGCAACAGTATGTTGTAAAAGAATTGACAGAGATAACAGATAATCAAAGGGAATATGAAAATGAAATTGATGAAGGTTTTACATTGTCTGTTATGTCCACCGGTCTGGCAGCGGCAGGCTCACTGTTCTTACCACCTTTTAGTATATTAAGTCTTTTCGGAATAATATATCCATGTAAAACGATATTTAACAAGGCTTACGATGCCACTTTTAATGAAAAGAAAATAACGATTGAACTGCTTGATTCTATCTGTGTTGTTGTTGAGGTGATCAATGGATATTTCGTGGTTTCCGCGATGACAAATGTCATATATTTTGGTGCACAAAAAATGCGCCTGAAAACTGAAAAACAAACACGACAGGGCCTGATTGACATATTTGGCAAACAACCCAAAATGATTTGGGTACTAAAAGATGGTGTCGAAATCCAAATCCCTTTTGAATCTATGAATGCTGGCGATATCACAATTGTTAATTCCGGTGAACCCATTCCAGCAGATGGAACAATCATTCATGGCATCGCATCCATTGACCAGCATGTACTTACAGGAGAATCCAAACCCGCTGAAAAAGGGGTGGGGGATACTGTATTTGCAACATCTCTGGTACTGTCTGGTTATATACATGTTTTGGTAGAAAAATCAGGCAATGACACCATCGCATCAAAAATATGCGAAATAATCAACAATACAGCAGACTATACAGCGTCTATTGAAAACATTGGACAGGAAATGGCCAATGCGTCAGTACTTCCCACATTGACAACCAGCATTGCCGCTTTTCCTTTTGTCGGTGAAAGGGGGACAGGGGCTTTGCTTTGTTCCAATTTTCTGGACAATATGCGAATCGGTGCGCCAACCAGCATGATCAATTTTTTACATATTGCATCTCAGCACAGTATTCTCATAAAAGATGGACGTTCATTTCAGTTACTGCAAGATATAGACATTGTTGTTTTTGACAAAACAGGCACTCTTACTCTGAAACAGCCTTATATTAAAAAGATTTACACTGTCAATGGACTCGATGAAAACGATATTTTGTGTAAAGCTGCCGCAGCAGAGTATCGTCAAACGCATCCTATTGCGACTGCGATTCTTGATGAAGCAAATAAACGTCAAATTATCATTCCTGATATCAGTCAGGCCACTTATCAGGTGGGTTATGGAATAACTGTTCAATTGGGGGATCAACATATTCGGGTTGGAAGCAAAAGTTTTATGGAAATGGAAAATATTATCATTCCAGATTATATCCAATCGGTCATGTCAACCGGGCATGAAAAGGGACATTCTTTCATATTTATCGCCTCAAATAATTATTTATCAGGTGCAATAGAGCTTGCTCCCCAGATTCGCCATGAAGCACAACAGGTGATTCAACAATTTAAACAATATCAAATATCCTTATGCATTATATCTGGAGATGATGAAACACCTACCCGGAAATTGGCGAAAAAGTTAGGAATTGATCGGTATTATGCAGGTGTTTTACCCGAACAAAAGGCTGATTTGGTCAAACAATTGCAGGATCAGGGAAAAAAAGTCTGTTTTGTTGGTGATGGTATCAATGATTCCATTGCGTTAAAAACTGCCAATGTTTCTGTATCAATACAGGGTGCATCAATGGTTGCCCTGGATAGTGCTCAGATTGTTCTCATGGATAATAGCTTGAAAAATCTCCCGGAAATATTTCGTTTGGCCCATGACTTTAAGAATAATTTAAAAAAGTCCTACGTGACAGTGTCATCTCTATCCGCTATGGCGGTTGGCGGTGTATTTCTTTTTAATTTTGAAATACCAACTGTAACAATCCTATCAAGTGTCAGTCTATGTTCTTGCCTGATAATGTCTCTTTTACCCGGGGTGAAAGAAAATAAACAATCTTCCTGAAAGAGTGCTTTCGTTAAAATAGCAAAAACATCTTGACTCAATGTCATACAAATAGTATGTTTTCACCAAAATATATAAGCAAGGTAGAAAAATGAATGCAACCTCACCTGTAAATTCATACAATGAATGGGACCCTTTAGAGGAAGTTATTGTCGGCAGGCTTGAAAACGCCATGTTTCCCGAATTCGACCTGATCAACCAATACACATTTCCCCAGGAGGAACTGGAATTTATCAAAGCGGAATGGACCGCCGGTACTCCTTATCCAAAAGATGCAATTATTGCCGGTCAACAGGATCTTGATGCGTTTATTCATATTCTTCAATCAGAAGGTGTTATTGTCAGGCAACCGGATATTGTCGATTATGCCAAATCCTTCTCAACACCCTCCTGGCGGTCCATATCCGGATTTTGCGCGGCAAATCCGCGAGATCCTTTTTTGATCATTGGCGATGAAATTATTGAAACCCCCATGGCTGATCGAAGTCGCTATTTTGAATGCTTTGCCTATCGTTCACTGTTCAAGGAATATTTTGAAAAAGGCGCTCGATGGGTTTCTGCACCAAAACCTCAATTGACTGATCAGCTTTATCGTTCCAATTTTAAACTATCCCAATATGGCGATAAAACAATACGATTTGTGGTCACTGAATTTGAGCCCACGTTCGATGCCGCAGATTTTATACGATGTGGGCGCGATATTTTCTGCCAAAAGAGTCATGTAACCAATGCAATGGGGATAGAATGGCTTCGAAGATATCTGGGTGAAGGGTATCGTATCCATGAAATTAAATCAAAAAGCCCCACTGCCATGCATATCGACACGACCCTGATGCCCCTTGCTCCTGGAAAAGTTTTGGCCAATCCACAATGGACCGATCTTGATGACGTGCGTCAGCTTTTCAAAGGATGGGACGTTCTGGTTGTTCCGCCCCCGGTAAAAGGAAATTATCGTAGTGCGTCAATTATCAGCAGTTGGGTAAACATGAATGTACTTATGTTGGATCATTCCCGTGTAATTGTTGAAAAAAAACAGACCCCAATGATCGACTTTTTGAAAAAAAATGGTTTTGATCCCATCCCTTGCCCATTTGAAAACTATTATGATTTTTTTGGCTCCTTTCATTGTGCCACATTGGATATTCGTCGCAAGGGAACCTGCGAATCATATTTTTAAAGGCGGTTGCTATGAGTTATGTTCAGGTCTATAATGAATGGGATCCACTCGAAGAAATTATTGTCGGTATTGTAGATAATGCCCAATTCCCACAATATGATTTAAGCTTTCATGCAACATTTTATGAGGATTGTGCGGCTGTGGATGTCCCATCTGGTAGCATCAAAAAAAAAATAGTCGAAGAAACCCGAGAAGATCTTGAAAATTTGGTAGATGTGCTTCAAAAACGAGGTGTTCATGTAAGACGTCCGAAGGCTGTGGATACGCGTAAACAATTTTCTTCACTCCACTGGCAAACCAATGGATTTTCTAATTACTGCCCAAGAGATATATTGCTTGCCATTGGTAATACAATTATTGAAACCCCATCGCCAGTGCGTGCGCGTTATTTTGAAACCCATGCATACAAAGAAATTCTCATGACATATTTTAAAAATGGCAGTCAATGGATCGCCGCTCCCAAACCCCAACTACTGGATTCCATGTACGATCTTGAAAGCAAAAAGCTATGCTTACAAAATCATGAGCCTGCCTTTGATGCTGCCAATGTATTAAGGTTGGGTAAAGATTTGCTATATCTTGTTTCCAATACTGCCAATGAAGCAGGTTATCAATGGCTTTCTCGAATCATGGGTGAACAGTATACGATTCATCCATGTTATGATATTTACAATCATACGCACATTGATACAACATTCATCCCCATTGGGCCCGGGCAGATGATTGTCAATGGGTCACGTGTTCATCCAGATAATTTACCCGCTATTCTAAAAAGCTGGGAAATTATTTATTTTACTGATATTGTGGATATTGGTTTTTTTTGTGGGGGGACCAGAGGATGTGCATCAGAATGGATCGGCCTGAATTTTTTAATGATCAATCCCCATCTTGCGATTGTAGAAAAAAAACAATTGCCACTGATAAAAACCCTTGAAAAACTGGGTATTGATATTATTCCGCTTTCCATGCGGCATGCGCGGTCTCTTGGTGGGGGCTTTCATTGTGTAACTTTGGATACCCGGAGAAAAGGTTCCTTGAAATCTTATTTTTGAATTGCATTTATTTCAGGCAGGCAAGTCGGACCTGCTGGACAGATCAAAACAACTTAATCAGTAACACAAATGACACAGATATGAATTCACCAAACAAAAAACTCAAGCAATTATCCTCAAAGCAATTGGCCACACTGGGGCACAAAATCCGCACAGAACAACACCTGGCATTTCCCCACGAACCTGTTGCAATCATCGGAATCTATGACCAATTTTCAATTCAAGACATTATTACAAAAACTGACCTTCACTTAAATCATCAAACCGGACTTTTTGTTTGTTCATGTGAGAAACAAACAATTCATCTAAAACAATTTCAAGGAACATGTATTTGCGTACAAGGTTCAATTCTTCTTGCAGCTCACCTTGCCTGTCAAAGTCTGCGTACCGCAGAAACAAATATTTGTGTTGCTGCAGATTCATCCAATAATTCAATTATACTGGAACGATACGATGATGCTTTGGGAGATCATTCCCAAATATGGTCTATCATTCGCGGCAGCACCATATCCAATGGGGGGTGTTTATTCAAAAATGACTTGATCGATCCCGATCAACTGATATCAAATGAACCTTACAATGATATCATCTATTCTTTGTGCCCGACAATGTCATCCATACGCCCCTATTTTTATGGTATTTATTCAAAAGAGTTATATGGACAATACCTTCAACTCATCCTGGAACACCCAGGTGTCAAAAAATCGCGCAATCAGAAATTTTCATCCTGTTTTCTTTCGCATATCATGCCTTTTGTTGACACTCCAAAGGTCGATCAATCATTGTCTATGATTGAACTGGGACTGGATTCTTTAATGATGACCACATTGAAAAATCAGTTGGAAAAAAAATGCGCAATGATCATCCCCACTCATCTTTTCAATGGCGAAATTCCTTTATATCAAGTGATTTCTGATCTTGAAATGCATATTCAACAAAAACCTGCCATACTGAAAAGTACACTGGAAAACCCCAAACAAAAGGATTTTCTTGCAAACATGCTGCAAATGGCATCAACTGAAATTCCACAAGAGTCATTACGTATTGAAAAGCAAGTGGCACGTGAAGTCATTGTGAATGGCCAAAAAAAAATTGATTTTGCCTCCTGTAATTATCTGGGATTGGATTTACATCCAGAAATATTAAATACCATCCCAAAAGCCATAAAACAATGGGGTGTTCATCCCAGTTGGACACGTTCGGTTGCCTATCCAAAAATATTTGAAGATATTGAAAACAAAATCGCAGACTGGATCAACGCTCCCCATGTGCTGTTATTTCCTTCGATTACGTTAATTCATACCGGCGTGTTGCCAGTACTCGCAAAAAATAATGGTATCATTTTTCAGGATATCTATGCGCATTATACCACCACCCTGGGCGCACGCATGGCAGAAACACAGGGCGCTAAATTGGTGCAATATGGACATAATGATCTGTCAGACCTTGAACAAAAATTGAATGCCTGTCCCAAGAATCAGACCAAAATTGTTATCATTGATGGTGTCTTTTCAATGTCCGGCACATATCCAGATTTAAAACAATATGTTCATCTGGCAAAACAGTATAATGCCATGATATATATTGATGATGCTCACGGCATTGGGATCCTCGGAGAAAAACCAGACAACACCATGCCATATGGTTATTCTGGCAATGGGATTGTCAGACATTTTGGACTGAATTATGAGCACATAATTTATATTGCAGGTTTATCCAAAGCATTTTCATCATATGGTGCTTTTATCACATGCAACAGTAAACGTATTAAACAACAACTTCAGCAAAACGCCGACACGTATGGATATTCCGGCCCATCACCAACCGCCAGCCTTGCCAGTGCATTGAAAGGCATTGAAATCACCCAATGGGAGGGAAATGCGCTGCGTCAACATATTTACAATTTAACAAAGGAATTGGTTGATGGCGCACGAAATATCGGATTTGAGGTGATCAATGCCCTGTATCTGCCCATTGTCAGTATATTCATTGGAGATATAAAAAAAATGATTCAAGCCTGTCAAATTTTATGGGCAGATGATCTTTTAATTACCCCTGCATACTATCCAGTGGTCCCATACAATCGGAGCACGATTCGGTTTTCAATTACATCCCTTAATACAAGGGAACAGGTGATTCATGCCCTGAAATCCTTGACACATGCCTGGAGTGCCCTTTATGAATCTTAATAATATCCTGTATCAACATGCCAGAAATACGCCCCAAAAAGTTGCTTTTGTACAGGGTGATGAACGTATTACCTATCAGAATCTATATGCATCCATTGATTACTGCCAGACCATTCTTATATATCGAAATATTAGTAAAAACGATTGTATTACAATGATTCTTCCCAATGGCCTTGCATGTATTCAGTGGTTATATGCCATATTCGCCCTGGAAGCCATTGCACAACCCCTGGCATGTCATCTGGCTTTGGATGATTACAAATACTTCATTTCAGACAGCCATTCCAGATTGCTGATTACCACTGATTGTTTAATTCCAAAACTTTACATGCCATTAAAGGCTATTTTTCCAGATCTTTTCATTGTGACCACTGGTAATCATCACATGGCAGATGATTGCATGCAAAACCAGAATTATTCGTCGCAAAAACAATTTGTTGCGCCGCCCAATCGTGACAATCCTGCTTTGTATTTATATACATCAGGCTCAGAAGCCAAACCCAAACGCATTTGCCGGCATCATAAGCATCTGTATAATGAAACTCAAAATTTTACACAAACAGCAATGATCCATTCCAATGATCATTGTTTATGCCTGGTGCCATTTTATCATTCCTATGGCCTGGAAAACGCCCTGCTGGCAAGTCTTTTTGTTGGCAGTACGCTTGTGATTCCGCCATCGGATATGTTGTTTCATGACACGCAGATCTCTTTTCCTGATTTACAAATTGCTTACAACACTCTCATCTCAAAGGAAAAAATTGGTTTTATTGTGGGCGTGCCCTATCAGTATATGACACTCAGTTTGTTGCCTGAAAGTATGCCCGTCAACTGGCCTGATCTGCGTTTTTGTTTTTCATCAGGAAGTCATTTGAGCCAGTCGATATTTGATATGTTTTACAAACGTTTTCAAATCCCTGTTCGTTCCTTGTATGGCTTAACAGAGACAGGAACTGTGAGTGTGAATTTATCGGATTCTGTTCAATGGGGACATGTGGGACAGGCAATCAATCATGTTGAGATTGCGATTAAGGACCATCATGAAAAAAGAGTGCCTGCACACAAGAATGGACAGATCTGGATCAAAAATGATGTATTGCCTGTAACAGGTTATGATAATTATTTGAATAATCAAGGATCCTTTAAAAATGGATGGCATATATCGGGTGATTATGGCTATCTGGATAACGTCGGCAATTTGTGGATCATGGATCGACTGGATAGTTTAATAAATATTGATGGGCATCAAATCAATATTGCGGAACTTGAACGAATGATTAGAAAAAATTCATCCATAAAAAATGTTGCGGTGTTTGAATTATCTGTTAATCTTAAAATGTTTTTGGTGATTGCTGTTGTTGCACACACTGGCTGCAGAAAATCTGATTTAATCAATCATATCAAAAACCATTTGCCCTCATATATATCGGCCATTCATATTGAATATTTTGATTCCTTGCCTGTCAATGAAATGGGAAAGATATTAAAATCTGAACTTAAACAAATGGTTCACGATGCAATTAATGATGACACATCATGTCAGCTTGATGCGGATATTTATGATAAAGACTTACTATCCCATTTGATTAATGATGTAACTGATGGTTCCAAATAATTCAAAAGGAACATTTGAAGCATTCATAGCTGTAGCACTTGTAATCAACAAAAAAAAATGCTATCAAAAAATTAATAAGTTGTTTTTTTTATGATTCAGCCAAAAACAACCCTAAAAAAATCATATTTTTATTAATATCAACCTGTTTATTTTTTGAATTCCATTGGAAAATGGACAAAAACTAAAAAGAAAAAGAAAAATGAAACGTTTTGCCTCACAAAAACTAGATCAATGGTTAAACAAAACCAACCGCAAACCATTAATTATCCGAGGGGCACGCCAGGTGGGTAAAACCTGGTTGGTGCATGATTGTGCAAAAAGGAATAAAAAAAAACTGATTGAATTAAATTTTGAAAAAAATCCCAACCATGTTGAACTGTTTACAGGGAATCAGATAGCGCATACGATGGCAAATATTGAAGCTGAGAAGGAAATACAAATCAATCCAGAAAACAGTATTCTTTTTTTGGATGAAATTCAAGCTGCTCCTGAACTCTTGTCAAAGCTGAGATGGTTCAAAGAAGAGTTATCCGATCTTCCTGTTATTGCAGCAGGTTCGCTGTTGGAATTCGCACTCGCTGATTTTCAATATAGTGTGCCTGTTGGGCGCTTGACTTATCTATATCTGGAACAAATGTCTTTTTTGGAATTCATCCTGGCTCAGGAGAAAAAAGCCCTTTATGAGCGCCTATGCACACCCGGTATCTGGCAAAAACAACAATTGCCAAAATCTTTACACGAAAAAGCAATGTCTTTGTATCAGGAATACTGCCTGATTGGGGGCATGCCAGAAGTTGTCGATACATGGATTACACATAAGCAAGTTACTGATTGTATTCAAATTCAACAGGACCTTTTAAGTACATATAGAGATGATTTTCATAAGTATGGTGGTAAAATTGATCCAAGGTTATTGTCAAAAATTATGATGTCTGTATCCAGGCAACTGGGAAATAAGTTTGTATACTCTCATGTGGATGCCACCTTTCAAATTGAATCCATAAAAAAGGCGTTGCATTTGTTATCTATGGCAAAAGTATGTACGAAAATCATGCATACATCAGGAAATGGTATCCCTTTGGGCGCTGAAACCAATGAAAAATTCTTTAAAACAATTCTGCTGGATATTGGTTTGATTGCTGTTCAATTGGGATTGTCTTCAATGAAACCTTTTGATTTAAAAGAGTTAATATTAATTAACAAAGGCGGGCTTGCAGAGCAATTTGTGGGCCAACAAATACGTATTGCCCAGTCTTTTACTTCCGAACCACAACTGTATTACTGGCAAAAAACAAAAGGCGGACAGGCAGAATTAGACTATATTATTCAATTTGGTCATAAGATCGTTCCCATTGAAATTAAGTCAGGGAAATCCGGCAGTATGAAATCTCTTCATCAATTTATGCATGAAAAAAAATTGAACCTGGCAGTACGTTTTAATGCAAATCTTGCTGAACATATTGATATCAAAGTAAAAACAACACAGGGGCAACCGGTCAGTTATGTCTTATTATCGCTTCCTGTATATCTTGCTGAACGAATTTACAATATTCTGGATGAGCTTTCCTTGGGAATGCTCGAATAAGGAATGCTCGGAAAATATGTTCCCCATTTAATTCTACAAAGGTTGGACCCTGCCTTTATTGAACATCACCAATAAAGACTTAACATCATCGGGTTTATAGAATTCATCTTCCAAGGATTCGGCAGCATATGATTTTAACTGGCTCTTTTCTGTATAGCGCAATAATTTCATTCCATCAGCGCTGGCATTAAAACGTCCCTCGGGCATCAAATCAATCCAGGCATCAGGGCCGAGATAATATCGATACAAAAAGGTTTTTCCCATAAAAGCGTCCCAAAATTGAATGCGGCCCCCAGCACCGGCTGCCACCAGGTATTTACCATTGATTGCATATATGGCAGAATAAACCCCCCCAACATGGCCTTTCAGGATTTTATAGCACAGTCCGGTTTTGACATTCCACAATCGAACAGTCTGATCATAACTGGCACTGGCCAGATATTTGCCATCAGGAGAATAAACAACTGAGACAACAGAGTGTGTATGACCTTTTAACTCATGGACAATTCGTCCTTTCTGTACATTCCAGATGCGGACAGTTTTATCATAACTGGCACTGGCGAGAAAATGGCCATCTGGGGAAAAATCAACAGACATGACCGCATTGCTATGGCCTTTGAATTTTTTGGATTTCCTTCCAAATTGAACATTCCATAAACGAATTGTTTTATCATGGCTCCCACTGGCCAGTATTGTACCATTTGGCGAAAACCTGACACAATTCACAGCTTTTGTATGGCCCTTTAATGTTTTAAGATTACTGCCATTGTGTACATTCCAGATGCGTATTGTTTGGTCATGGCTGCCACTGGCAAGATGTTTTCCATCGGGTGAAAAATGCACTGATGAAACATTGTCAGAATGTCCATACAGCAGGTGCAATGTCGAGGCATCTTGAGCATCCCAGATATAAACAGTTTGATCATAACTTCCAGTGGCGACAAGCTTGCTGTCAGGGGAATAATCAATGGATGATATTTGATCTTCATGGCCGGAAAGAAGCTCGGGTGAGGCATCGTGGATATTCCATATACAAACAGTATTATCCTTGTTTGTACTGGCGATGGATTCACCATCAGGTGAAAAAGCCATTGCATTGATATGGTTTCGAAATTTATCAAATACATGAATAGGATCTGTCTCTTCTACCTGCCAGAATCGAACAGTTTTATCTACGCTGGCACTGGCCAGATATTTCGAATGGCCTAAGAATATCACCTGATTGACAACATCGGCATGGCCTTTTAATATATGGGCCGGATATCCAGTTTGAACATCCCATATGCGAACTGTCTGATCATAACTGCTGCTGGCAAGCATTTTGTTATCTAAAGAAAACTCAACTGATGTTACTGTGCTTGAATGGCCATGAAATACATGTCTGGCATCATGACTGTCAACATTCCATAAACGCACAGTTTGATCATCACTGCCGCTTGCAATATACTTGTTATCTGGAGAAAAAGCGACTGCACTGACATGACGCTGATGGCCTTCATAGGTGTGGATCAATTCTCCGGTTTGAATGTCCCATAAGCGTATGGTCTTATCAAAACTGCCACTGGCAATCAATTTACCATCTGGAGAAAAAGCAACAGATAATACTGTACTGCTATGCCCTTTAAGTGCATGAACGAGATGACCATCCTGAACATTCCATATGCGAATGGTTTGATCTTCACCACAACTGGCAATTGATTTATTATCTGGAGAAAAGACAACATCGCTCACCACACCCTGATGACCTTCAAGAACATGAAAAGACTGGCCTTTTTCAATTTCCCAGATGCGCACTGTTTGGTCATCACTGCAACTCGCAAGATAATATCCATCTGGTGAAATATCTACTGCATTGGCTGTCATATTATGGCCATCAAAAACATATAAAACATGTTTGTTTTTTACAGTATAAACAATTATGGCGCCACCGCTATCACTGCTGGCAATAATATGTTGTTTTTGATTGTACGACAAACCACAAACTGGATAGTTGTGACTGGCCTGTATAAAAGGGACTAAATCTGATTTATCGGGTAGAACGTCCATTTCGGGTTCTTCATCAGATTCCTGAAATTCTGTTTCAATGGAAGGGTCAGTGCTTTCAGGTTCTTTAGGCGCTAAAGGTTCTTCAGGCTCTTCAGGTTCTTCAGGCTCTTCAGGTTCTTCAGGTTCTTCAGGCGCTAAAGGTTCTTCAGGCGCTAAAGGTTCTTCAGGTTCTTCAGTGATATGGGGTTGATCATCAAAATCAAAAGCCTCGTCATCAAAATCATCCATATCATCCATTTCAAGATTATTTGCAATGTCATCAATGTCATCCAGTGTGTCTTCATGTTGTATGTTATCTAAGGTTTCATTATCAAGAATCGTATCCTTTAAAATAGCACCTTCCAGATTGGAAATATCAAACAATGTATTGATCAGGTTTGCGCGAGTTAAATCCGCTTTTTGCAAGTTGGCTTTTTGCAAGTTGGCAGCTTCAAGGTCGATTTCCTGTAATCTGGCATCAGCAAGATTGGCATGATTGGGAATAAGTCTGGCAGTTTCTTTTTGCATCTTTTTACTGTTCGTTACAATGGTTGCCATATGACATGCATGCCGGGCAAACCAATATAAAATTTGCAATGCATTTTCAGAAATATTCTGTTTATAGGGGTTGGAAAGAATGGCTTGAAGTGGTTTGATGACACAGTCAGTGTCTTGATCCAAAAGCCATAGTAAATAAACAATTTTATTATCAAATCGTTTTGTATTTAACCATTTATTAATGGCTTTTTTTGTTTTGAATGCCGCATGCAGGCGTTTGGCAATGAAATATTTCATTATTGATAAATGAATGAACGAAAAATAACCCTGATCATTACGAGTCATAAACGACGCTGCCATCAATTCTCGCATGTTCGTTCGGGTATCTTTTTCAGACCATTTTCTGGCCCGGGCAATGGGCATAATGAATGACTGAAATTGCTTATAATGCATTTCGTGATCTTTGTGGTTCCACATTTCCCATGCCAGACGCAGTATGAGATCTTTTTTGTTTTTTTTATCCAGTACCCATCGACTGGTGTTCACATGGGCAAGCCATGATTGAGTCAAAGTGGTATATAAATCTGTTGATCGTGTCTTTGATATATCGTGAATGGATTTAATATTATCGTGAATAAGTTTCAGCATCAGGGGAGAATGGGCCAACTCAGATAAATGATAGAACTGCTTAATTGTCTCTAAATGCTTTTTTGCATTGTCATGATCAATAGATTCTAAATAAGTTTTGACTTGATCATCATTGAATGGTTGAAGATAAACAACTTCTGCGGAATTATGCCCATTACTGTCGTCCTTTCCAGAAACAAGTGCATCTTCAAAATCAAGATATCCCTGGTCTTTATCAATCAACATTTCCTGTTCACTTCGATCTTTAAAAAAATGTGTACAGCAGGTCATAACAATCTTGCCCCCCTGTTCAGATACTTTTTGAATCATTTGGAATTTTTCTAATGGGGCTTTCCAGGGGGTCCGGTCGGACAATTCATCCAGGCCATCAAACAGTAATACAACCTGCCGCATATTGACAAATTGATAAAAACGATCCATATGAATATTGTTAATGCCATTGTGAGAAAAATGGTTGATCAGAATGTCATCAAGAGTTTTGCTATTATTGACCTGAGTTAGCGGAATAAGAACAGGTAAGGGATATTTTACAGCATCATCCAAAAATTTGCGTGCCATTTGATACGCTAAAAATTCAAGAAAGGTCGTTTTGCCATCTCCCACATTACCCATAATGAACAGCATGGGTTGAGGGTTTTGCAACCACTGAGAAAAATGTGTCAGGGGCTTATGGGATTGTAATGACCGGTCATGAATATCCGAATGAATAAAGCAATCCTTACCATTCCATTTTTCAATGACTTTATTTTGATAATTTACAATTTGTTTGTCAACATAGTCCTTTAGTGGTAAGAGTTCAAACACCAAATCGCTATAGGAAAGGCATGAAATATCATGGTTTTCTAAAATAGACCGGGCATCGGGATGAAACCCTTTGGATGCTACAACAATTATTCCGCGGGTTTGATCTTTGTTCTGAATATGAATCAAATGTCCACAATCATCAAGCCTAATAGCACAATCCAGGCAATGAACCTGATATCGATTAATCATACCACAGTATTTGTGATCAATTTCTAACATTCTAAAATTGCTGGCATTTTCATTAATTGTGTATCCTGCAATTTGATACAGTTTTTTCACATCAGATGAGAAGCGATATTGTTGAGAGTGTTTGTCCGGTTTTGAGTGAGATACTTGAGAATCATGGACAACAAATTGTTCAGGCCTAAAATCCGCAAATTCTCTTGCAAGAATGTACATGGCCAGTTCATTTAAAGTAACGCCTTGTTTTTCGGCCTCAAGGGCAATTTGATTTTTAAGAGCATTAGGCATACGAATGGTTAAATCGTTGGGTGTATCCATATTCAAACTCCTGATTTTGAGAAAGACTTGTTTGGTGGACACATTCTAAAAAAAATGTGTCTTTGAGCTTAAAAATTGATAAATTGATAATGGGATAATATAGGAAATTTATTGAATAAAATCAATATAAATTTTCATTGTGTGAAATCTAATTGACAGGTTATATAATTTTATGGCATTTTTTCCAGATGGATCAATGCCAAAAGCTAATAAAAACGCTTCAGGAAACCCTGAAACAGTTTCCTGAAATAAAAATAGTCACATTATTTGGATCCGCATCCACCAACCGCCTGATGCCCAATAGTGACATTGACATTGCAGTAGCTGCGGATACGCCCTTATCATTTGACCAAAAATATTGTCTGATGAATGCCTTAGGAGAAAGTCTTTCTCGAGAAATTGACCTGATCGACCTGCAAGCAGTCAATGGTCCTATTCTTCAGGAAGCTTTACACACAGGAATTATTGTGAAAAAAGAATCCATGTGGCTATTTTACCATTTAATCAAAAAAATGTGGCTTAATCAGGCAGATATGATGCCCCTGACAAGAATGATTATACACAATCGGTGCAAGAGGTTTATAAACAATGAACACTGATGTTATCTATTATAAAATAGAAATATTGAAACGTTATGTGGATCGAATTAAAGCCAAAAGACCGCAAAGCAGTGCGGTCCTTGCAAAGGAATTTGACCGGCAAGATATTATCCTGATGAATCTTCAGCGGGCGGTTAAAATTTGTGTAGACATTGCAGCATATATTTTGGCTGGGTCTACGCTTCCGCCGCCCATGTCCATGGAAGATGCTATTTATCAGATTTACATGTTGGAAATCATTTCAAAAACAACATGTGAAAAAATGCAGCGCAGTGTAAAATTTCGCAATATTGCTATCCATGAATATGATAATATCAATTGGGAAATCGTGTATTCAATTATTTCAAACCATCTTGATGATTTCAGAGAATATGCACGTGAAGTATTTCAATGGCTTGAAACAAAACCAGATATAGCCAAACTGGTTTATCGGTGGGATGCTTTTTTGTAGATGGGGCATGCGGGTTGGATTAATTTTGGTTAAAAGGTGTTTTTCTGGAGTGTAATCAAAATAGACTGAATTTTGGGGACAAAATGTTATATTATAAGATTTTATGTCAAGAAATAAGAATCGTGTCCCCGGAATTCAGTCTATTTTGGTTACACTCTTTTTCTAAAAAGGCGTCCAGGGCCTCCTGATAAACGATTTGGGCAGCATGCATATATCGTGTTGAAAAATGAAACACTTCCATTCGTCCAACACCCGCTTCCCGAGCCATGCTGCCCGCCTGAACAGTTGTCAAGTGATACTTTTTTTCGGCCATGATTTTATCTTGATGGAGAAAGGCAGACTCAATAAACAATACATCCACTCCTTTAGCCAGACGAATTATTCGTTCTCGGTTCTTTTCACTGTAAACAACATCTGTAATATAGGCAATTTTCTGCCCCGGGGTAATACAGGCAATTTGTTGGGCCAGCTCCCCCAGAGGATACTGTTGATGATCGGTAACATAAAAAGGGCTGTTGGGGTCCTTTTTTTCAAACAGGGCTTTTTTAAATAGATTGATCCATGGACCGGGAGGTAAGTTGAGGGCATCCATTTTCTCCTTGATCATGTTCACATGAAATCGTTCTTCCATCCGAAAACCCAGGCAGGGAATCTTATGCTCCAGAATATCTGCATACACAGTGAACCCGGGTTCTTTAACAATTTGGCAATAAAATGGCATATTCGGGGCATCGACACCAGGTAATAGTCCATGGGCGCAAGAAAAAACTGTTTTTTTGATTACTCCTGGATGGATTTCAGATACTTCCAGAATAAGGGCATGATCTTTAATTAAATTCCAGGTATACCCCCTCAGCTTACCTTCAATATTGGCAATAAATCCGGGCGGACCGAATAGTTTGATGGTTTTATTTCGGCTAAGAACGATCCGCAGCAAGCGATCAAATCCAATAAAATGATCAATATGCGTATGACTGACAAATACATGACTCACTTTCAGCAAATCCCTGGCAGTCAGTTTGTGACATTCGCCAAGATCAAAAAGAAACGCTCTTTTTTCAAAAGCGAATGATACAAACAGGCAAGGATCATCAAATGGCCCATTGACCAATCGCATATGAAAAGAGGGTCGCATGGATTACATATACCTGACAACTTGTTGATTTACGCAATCATATATTTCGTCATCGGCCCCATAGATATCTTCAACATCTTTATGGTTAATCAATTGCTCGAGAATAAAAGCGGTAATATATAAACTGACAATATTGGGTGAATCCACCAATCGTCTGAAAGGGGCAATCTGATAATCAACCTCAAATTCATCAGAGTGAATGAGTTTTTCAAGAGCCCCTGCCAATTGTTCTTCAATGGCATTTTTGTTTTTTGTATCAACCAACTTGTTTTCAACAAGTTTCATTGCCAGGTTATTGCTCAATGGTTCAATACATTCTTTTATACGAATGATTGATTCCCGGCGTTTGTTCTCCCTGGATGATTCTATTTCTGATATAATTCTTGATTCCCTTTTACTGGGACGAAAATTTTTTGGCATCGGTTTACCTCTAAAATAAACATAATTATATTGGTATCATTTCTTGGCGATCACAAGCATCTCAAAATCTTCGGTTGTCAACCGGTCATCTCTTGAGTAAGCGCCCAGTTTGGCGCCAAAAATATCAATCGTCTGGTATCCAAGAGATTTTAACAGCCAGGTAATTTCACTGGGAACATAAAATCTTTCATTGCATTCAAGCGTTTTTTTGACACCAGAATCGTCTACAATTTCTGTAATATTGTGATCCCGAAAAGTCATTAAATCAAATGTGTTGCTGCCATAGGTAGCATTACCATTCTCTGTTTGTGATGCACAAAACTTTTCAACAGAGTGGTATAATGGAAATAATCCATTCAAGGTAGTGAATATAATTTTTCCATGGGGTTTAAGTGAGTTTGTCGCAGACTTTAATATTTCAAAATTCATCTCATCGGTTTCCATCAGTGAGAATCCACCTTCGCAGAGCATTATTGCAAGATCAAATTCATTGCGAAAAGGAAGCTTCCTTGCATCTTGCTTCTGAAATTCTATTTTAAGATTGCTTTGTTCCGCTTTTTGCCTGGCTCTGTCAAGTTGGTTTTCAGATAAATCAATTCCAGTCACCCTATAGCCTCTTTTGGACAATTCGATTGCATGTCTGCCGGTTCCACATCCAATATCTAATATTTTTAGTGATTGATCATGGTTGATTTCTTTTTCGATAAAATCGCATTCTCCATTCGTTCCCTGGGTATAAACTTCATTATCGTATTTTTGGGCATAATTTTCAAATAGCAATTCATACCATTGTTTTTTTTTATTCATATTTATCCTTTGTGTTATCCCCATAAAGGAATCAATTATCCATGTTTTCTTTTGGATATCGGTTTGATTCTGTTCCAAGATAACCCATTGTTTAAGAAATTGCAAGCCGACATATGGGATCTTTCATATTTTTTTTATTAATAAAACCCATGTCCAAAGCCAATGGAGGGACAAGCCATATGAGAACAAGCAAATGCAATTGAGTGTAACCAAAATAGACTGAATTCCGGGACACGATCCTTATTTCTTGCAATCCTTCTTGCGCTCCCTTATATATCATAATATTCAAGTAGCATTTGAATATTTTTTTTACCATGCCAGTGGTTCCACTGGAGTTTAAACGCCACATTTTTCAATTCTTTGGATATGGGTTGTCCCGGATCAACATTAAAATGAATTGCAGAAAAGACGCGACTTGTATGGGACTGACAAAGTGCCATTCTTCGATGTCGATTGCCAATCATTGACTCATATCGAACCTTGACATCGCGTGCAGCAAATATTGGTTCCAAATTTTTGGGGCCAAAGGGTGCCAGGCATGATAATTCATTTATAAGCTGCTCTGAAACTTCATTCAGGGATAGTTGATAGTCAATGGTCAGGGTTGGAATCAGCAATTCTGGCAATAATTGAGATTTGAGGATCCTTTCAAATGATCTTTTGAAAGGATCCAGATTATTGGACTGAATCAGTAAACCAGCTGCACCTGCATGCCCGCCAAAGGAATCCAGGTGATGAGAACATGATGTCAGTAATTCATGGAGATTGACTCCAGGTATTCCCCTGGCAGAACCTCTGCCAACTCCCCTGTCGATGGAAATTAATATTGCTGGTCGATAGTATTGATCTACCAGTCGAGATGCAACAATTCCAATGACACCTTCGTGCCAATGAGGCCTGGATAGAATCAGACTTTTTTGATTCAATAAATGGGGGTTTTTTGCAATAATCGTATGAATATCTTTTAGTATAAATTGTTCTAACTGTCGTCTGCTATAATTGATATCATCCAGCCAACTCGCCAGTTTTTTGGCAGATTTACTATCTTTGCATGACAGTAATTCTACTGCCATTGATGCCCGCTTTAAGCGACCGGCAGCATTCAACCTTGGAATAATCTTGTATACCAGATCACTGCTGTCCATTTTTCTGCCATGAACACCAGAAATTCGGGCCAGTTCAACAATTCCAGGCCGTGGTGAGGTATTGATAACATCAAGACCGATTTTGGAAAAAATTCGATTTTCCTGCACTTGCGGAACGATATCAGCCAGGGTTCCCAATGCCACTAAATCGCAATAATTTTTCAGGTTTGGCTCCGGCCTGTCTTTCCAAAAATTGATATCTCTTAAGGCTTTTCTTAAACAAATTAACAAACAATATACCACCCCCACACCGGCCAGAATGTCGTATCCTGATGTACAATCTGATCGTTTGGGATTGACCACTGCACAGGCATTGGGTAACGATTCCACCTCATGATGGTCGGTCACGATGACATCAATATTTTTCTGATTGGCCTTTTGAATGGCATCGTGACTGCTAATGCCACAATCGACTGTGATAATCAATTGAAACTTCTTGGTGGTTGCATACTTTTCAATATGACTCTGACGCAGACCATAACCTTCATCTATGCGATGTGGGATATAGTATTCCACAATTGCACCCGCATATAGCAAAAACTCATACAGAATTGTCACAGAAGTGACACCATCAACATCGTAATCCCCAAAAATAAGAATTTTTTGTTGGCTCATTATCGCTTTGATAATACGTTCAACCGCAATATCCATATCTTTGATAGAAAATGGAGACCGAATGTGATTAAATGATGGCGACAAAAATTTACCAGCAGCATCTGCTGATTGCAGACGACTCGCCAGGATTGCTGCGATTATTGGATGACAGTTGCATAGCTTTGTTATTCGACGCTGCAATCCTGGATCAGGGGTTAGTATGTTCCAACGTGCATTCATTGTTTTTAAATATACTCCATAATTCATGTTTTGTATATTTTTTTATTGAAACACATGAAAATTTAATGGTAATATATAATTTTTTTATGAATACATGGAGAATACCCCACAATGCAAATAGACATCCATTTTTATGGTACATTTTGTCTTGCGCGTGCAGCCGGAATAACTGCGGAAACCGCACACACTATCGCAATGGCATCTCAGTTTATCAATGATGCTACCACTATCACCAGTGTACTGATTGAAAACAAACGATGTATCCGACCATTGAGAACGTCCTTTAAGGGATGTGCCCCGCCCTATTCAGAAGATGATTCATGGCGTGTTTGGGTGCCTTTTCATTTTTTGCCAGGAAATGAACCCGAGGATGGTCCATTTACAGAAAGGATTGTATGCCGAAAAAACAGTCTGATCGCCCAAAAACTGGCTGTATTCGCTCTAAAAGAGGATCATGGCGATATATGGCCTTATCTCATTGGTATTACAGCTCATGCCTATGCAGATACCTTTTCTCATTATGGTTTTTCTGGGATAGCACATCAGCATAATAAAATTGTGCCAGATTCAATATCATTGGACAATAATCATCAAGACCTGATTGCAGAGTATCTTGCCACAAAATCACTGGCCTTTCATGAAAAATATCTAAACAATGCCCATCACCTTCCAACAGGACATTCGCAGGTCGCAACCTATCCAGATCGTCCTTTTTTAAAGTGGCGATATGAAATGGATTCCCAAAAAAGCTCAAAAATTCAGTGGCGGGATAATACAGCAGATTTTATGGAAGCCTGTGAATGCTTATACTATTTTTTTCATGAGTATATTAAAAAAAATCCAGAGGGACGTGACCCAAAAGGCCACAAAAAATGGACAGATATTGCCCCAATCATACGTTTTATCCTTGGTGTCGAAGCACCTTGTGACCAACGAATTCCTGTTTGGAAACGAAATTTGTTATCGGGTATTTTCTGCGAATTAACCCCAGTGGATCAAGATTTGCATTACGACAGACATCGATGGCAGCTCAACCGGGCGCGCTGGGCAAGTGACGACTCCGGGGAATCTATCGAAAAGTCACATGCATATCTTTTTTATAAGGCAGCCAGAGTTTACCAGCGTTATGTACTTGAAGAACTACTGGTAGATAATGGTTTATTGGGATAATTTAATCAGGAGGGGCGATGGATTTTATTACAAGTCCAATCAATCAGATTGTCGCTTCTGTTAATTGGAAACTGATGTTTTCAATTATTCAGGGAGCCATTGCTTTTTTTATCGTGCTTTGGGTAAAGAATTTGATCGTATCTTTTTCTGCATGGATCAGATTCAAAAATTCTTTGTATATATGCCTGGGAACATGGGTGCGACTCCCAACATCAGATGGATATGTTGATGGTCAAGTTCAATCGGCAAATATGCGTTTTATTGAAATCAGTACCAAAGAAACACGCATTTATATTCCTACAAAGACATTTCCAGATCGCGATTGGGTCATATTAAAAAAACATGCGTTGCTGTCTCATGAAGATGAAATGCAGCAGCTGGGTTCTTTGGATACCCCATCAGCATTAATGAATCAAAAACTCGACTGATAGTGTCGAATATAGATAAAGGAATGTAAGAAAAATGGATATAACAAAACCGGTTACCGACCTTGTGGCATCATTAAACTGGAACCTTTTGCTGCCGCTCATTCAGGGAATGGTTGTCTTTTTTGTGGTTATTTGGATCAAAAACTATATTGTTTCACTCCATGCCTGGCTGAATTTCAAAGGCTCTTTGAATATTGGCTATGGCACATGGGTACGCCTCCCAACCTCAAACAGTTATGTTGATGGTCAAATTACCCAGGCAAACCGACATATCATTCGCGTTGATACGCCGGAATTACGCATTTTTATTCCAACCAAAACCTTTCGGGAAAGAGATTGGGCATTGCTAAAAAAAGATGCATTTGACAAAAAAACAGACAAAAAAAGCTGAATTCCCTTTACAGACTCGCAAGCAGTTATTTCGTATTCATCGTAATCACATCTGTTTTGTGAGATTTATTCTGGAAGCATATGATGGCATCGCTTTAATGCGAACCCTTGATGCGAAAAAAGGGATTGTTGAAATTATGACTGCACCGGGGTGTGCGGATGAAGTTGATGAAATTTTGGTTGATTTGAGGCATCAGATACCAATTGTTCAACTGTCAGACTGATAAGAAATGCTTTGCTTTAAAACGCCCAGGGCAACGCCCTGGGCAATGCAGGCGAGACCACATGATCAGAAATATTTTAATCCAAACCTATGGATGCCAGATGAATGTCTATGATTCAGAAATCATCAAACGTTTGTTGCATCCATTGGGATATACCTTTGTTACGTCAGCAAAACATGCAGATATCATACTAATCAACACCTGTGCCATTCGAGCAAAGGCGGAACAAAAAGTATTCAGCTACCTGGGACGCCTGGCACTATTAAAACAAAACAGCCCCCAATTGATTATTGGTGTATGCGGATGTATTGCACAAAATTATGGAAAAAAATTAATCCAAAAGGCACCATGTGTTGATTTTGTCGTGGGAACACATGCCATATTTCAATTGCCATCTATCCTGGAAAATGTCTGCTGCCACACCACTACACAAAAAATATTTGTTGATTTCAATATCACACTTAAAGAACTCAGCCTTGTTGACTCCCCCATACTGGAATCCAGCATTTCTTCTTTTGTAACGATCATGCGGGGTTGCAATAATTACTGCTCATATTGCGTGGTCCCATATGTTCGTGGACCTGAAATCAGTCGACCACCTGAGGCAATTATTCAGGAAATTGAATATAAAGTCGCCAGGGGAATGCGCGAAGTGACACTTTTGGGACAAAATGTTAATAGTTATGGCAAGCGTGAAGGCTTGATATCCTTTGCAGAGTTGCTGGAAAAAATAAATAATATTGATGGCTTATATCGTATTCGATTTACAACATCCCATCCCAAAGATTTCAATACGCCACTGATTGACGCTTTTACCAGACTGAAAAAGCTTTGTGCCCACATTCACCTGCCGGTTCAATCTGGCTCTGACAAAGTACTCAAGCGGATGAATCGAAAATATTCACGAGACGACTACTTAAAAAAAATTGAACTTTTGAAAAACAAATGCCCGCATATATGTATCACTTCAGATTTTATTGTGGGGTTTCCTGGTGAAACCCACGAAGACTTTGAATTAAGTCTGTCTATGATAAAAATAGTCCAATATGATAGTCTCTTTGCCTTTCAATATTCAGATCGTAATATTGCACCTGCTTCCAGGTACCAACCCAAAGTTGATGAATCTCTCAAAAAAGAGCGTCTAATGAGGTTGTTGGATGTTCAAAATGAAAATATCATTATGCGAAACTCACTGTGTATTGGCAAAACATTTGAGGTGTTGGTTGAAGGAAAAAGTAAGCGAGACAACAATCAGTGGACAGGACGAACATCAGGTAACAAAATTGTCAATTTTCTCGCACCCGACCATCCAACCGATTTACATGCCTCTTTGGTTGATGTTTTTATTGAGGAGGCCTGTGCCCATTCACTTAGAGGCGTTATGTAGATTGCAATTCTTTTTTTTACTTATTTATGCCCTTTCCAAGATACTTTTTAGAACGTAAAACCCGACGAAGCACTTTACCAACACTATTTTTGGGGAGTTTATCTAAAAAAATTATTTTTTTGGGGATTTTGTAGTCTGGTATTTTTCCTGCGCAACAATCAATAAGTTCTTGTGAAGGTATATGCACATTGCCAAAAGAAATGACAAATGCAACAGCAATCTCTCCTTGCTCCGAGCAAGGGTAGTTAACCACACAGGTTTCTTTCACTTTTGGGTGGTACAGGATCAGTTCTTCAACTTCACGCGGATAAATATAATAGCCCCGAGAAATAATCATATCGTTTTTTCTATCAATAATATAAAAGAAACCATCCTGATCCATGGTCGCAATATCCTGTGTATAAATCCATCCATCCTTGATAGTGCAACTGGATTCAATGGGTCTGTTAAGATATTGTGCCATTACTTGCGGCCCTTTGATAACCAATTCACCGGGTTCGCCGACAGGGACATCGTTTTCACCTGTTTCAAGATCCACAATCCGGCATAGGGTGTCTGGGAGGGGAAGACCAATGCTGCCCATTTTACGTTTCAAATAGCCAGGCGGCATAATATGTGTGACAGGCGATGCTTCTGTCAGACCATAACCTTCAATAATCGGACAACTGGTTTGTTTCATAAATGATTTGATTGTTTCAATGTTCAATGCTTCACTGCCAGATAAGTATAATTTGATTGCGTTCATTTTTGATAAATCCAGTGAGTGACAGTCCAGCAAGGACTGATACATGGCTGGCACCAAAGGGACGATAGATATATTATGTCGAATGATTGCATCATACAATGGATATGGATGGGGCTTTGGGAGCAATACAATTGTCCAGGCATTGGCTATTGAATAATTAAGCACAGCACTGAGCCCAAAAATATGAAAAAAAGGCAGGGCCCCAATAATTCGTTCATTGCCGATTTCGAGAAACCGAAACCAGCTCTGTAGTTGCTGTACCTGCCTGGATAGATTTTTATGGGTTAATACCACACCTTTACTTGCACCAGTGGTTCCGCTGGTATATTGATATATTGCAACATCTTTGAGATCGACATTTCTTTGAAATGTAAAGTCGTCCTGCTTGTGAAATAAATCTTTCCATTGATAAACATTGGGAGCTTTCTGTACAGAAACTGATATTTTTCTTCGCTTGCCTAAAAGAGAAAATGATATTTTTTTGGAAAAAGGAAGATAATCACCCAATGATGTATAGATAATTTTTTGGACATTGACCAGCCGGGGACGTAAATCTATAATTCGATTGCAGATCAAGTCCAGGGTGATAATCATGGACACTTCTGAATCATTGAGTTGATGTTCCATTTCACGATCAGAACTGGCCGGGTTGATAAATACAGCAATGGCACCGATCTGTAAAATCCCCAGATAACTCACCACACATGGAATGATATTGGGAAGAATCAGCCCAATGCAATCCCCTTTTTGTATATTGAATTGATGAAGACAATCTGAAAATTGATCTGTCATCTGTTTCAGCGTGGCGTAGTTGATTTGATAGCCTTCAAAAATTAAGGCCACAGTATCTGGAAATTCGTTTGCATTTCGCGCCAGAAACTCTGGAATAATTATTCGCTGGTAGTCAAGATTTTGTTTCAGACCATCTGGATAGTGTTTGCTCCAGGGCAAATCTTTATATGATAGTGAATGATCCATGATAAATGTATCAATCAAAGGGTCCTGAGTGCCTTTTTATTCACTTTCCCCACATGTGTCAGGGGAATTTCTTCAACAAACTCAAATAATTTAGGAATCTTGTAAGGCGATAGTCTTTCTTTTGCCAGTGCCAGAATTTCTTTCTGAACTTCCTGGTCAGGTTTATCTTTGTACTCCTTACTTTTCTGAATAACCAGTTTGACAACTTCAGTTTCAGGTCGGTCTGGATTTTTTGTGCCAATAATAGCGCATTGCTCAACCGCCGGATGTGCAAATATTTCTTCTTCAACTTCTCTGGAAAAAACTTTGTACCCCCCAACAATGATCATATCTTTTGCCCGATCCACAATATAAACATAGCCATCTTCATCCATCCGGCCAATATCACCAGTATGCATCCAAATGCGGTTATCGTATTCGCGCAGGGTTTTTGAAGTTTCTTCGGGCTTGTTAAAATAGCCTTTCATAACCTGGGGACCAGACACAATTATTTCACCTTCCTCGCCAATGGGCAATTGTTTGTTGCCATCAATAAGATCAACAATCCGAATCATAGTGGATTGAAGGGGCAATCCAACAGAACCTGGTTTTTTAGTCCCTTTATATGGATTCATGGTCTGTACCGGGCCTGTTTCAGTCATGCCATATAATTCTGCAATTTTTCCAGAGCCAATAATTTTTTCAAATTGTTTTATGTTTTCAACAGGAAAAGGGGCAGCGCCGGATATACATACACGTAGACTAGACAGATCCAGCTTGTTAAAATCAGGATCCTGCAATAACAATAAATACAATGTGGGCACATTGGCCATAAATGTGGGATGATACCGGGCGCATTCACGCGAGATGCGTTTTGTGTCTCTGGGGTCTGGGATAATAATTTGTGTACATCCAAAACAAATGGACATTGTTGCCAGGGTTAATCCCGCAGCATGAAACATAGGAAACCCCGAACAAGTTATATCTTTACCCAATTCCATTTTCGCCCAATCTTCAAACTGAAACATGTTGGCCAATGCGTTGCCATGGCTCAACAAGGCACCTTTTGGTTTACCTGTAGTGCCGCCAGTGTATTGCAAGAAACAGGCATCTGACTGATTCAATTCAACATTGGGTGCATTGGGTGGATATAAAAATAGAGATTCTTTAAATGCCAGGACTTTTTTATCTGGCAGATTCGTAATCTGGCCCCTGGGAACCTTTTTTAATAATCTGGCAAGCCATTGTTTGTACTTTGGCAAAAAATCCAACAGGCCTGTTGGAAAAACAAGCTTGAGATGAGGCAGATCTGTTGCAATTTCAGTCAAGCGTTTTTCGAAAATTGCATCCAATGTGACCAGAGCTTTTGCCTGAGAATCGTTCAGTTGATAAGCCATTTCCTTGGGAGTCAGCAAGGGAGAGAGTCCAGAAACAACGCAGCCGGCTTTTAAGGTGCCAATCAAGGCAATGAGATACTGGGGTGTATTGGGCAGGTTGATCGCCACAATATCCCCTTTTTTCAGGTTGTGATCCACTAAACATCGGGCAAAGCAATCTGCTTTTTCCATCAAGGTCTCATAAGTCATACTCATATCAAGAAAATGAAATGCATCCTGCCCCCCCAATTGTTGTGTTACACGATTGAAGCGGTCCAGTAATGATTTGTCAGTAATTTGTATTTCAGGGCTTACATCTGGATCATATGATTTAAGCCACGGCTTGCTGTCATAGTTCATATGCTGTCTCCTTGGCGTGTTTTTATTGTTTGAAAAGTTCTTGATAACTCTCGTTCCCAGGTAGGAACGAGAGTAACAAACGTCTGACAATAGTCTATGTCATCTTATCCCGATTCATTTTCGCCCGGGCTTGTTTTTCCGCAGTTTTTTGCGAAATTTTTTGAATTGCAGCGTCGGTTTTTTCATGAGATGGATCATCAAGAACATCCAGTGTTTTCTTGCGGGCATCAGCAAATATTTTTCGACCTTCTGGTGTTCTTGTAATAAGAGTGGTCCAACCTTCATCTGCCCCAATGCCGCCAAAAGAAATATCAGCAAACTCAGCCGAGTAATCTGAACAAAACTGGCAGGCATAGCGTTTCATAAAATCCAGTCCACTAATTGGTAATTCAATAACCTTACCAGATTTCAAATGAATCATCAATTGATCCTTGACATTGACTTTTTTCATGTCATTCCAGGAAAAATTGGCCATTTGTTCAATTTTCTTTTGTTCATCCTCTCCAAACATAAAATTGCCTGAACAAAACAAGCCCAATGTATACTTAATGGAGTCTGATGGCACAATCCCTAGGGTTTCCATACGTCGGACCGCTTTTATTTGGCAGGGTGTTCCCACCATTGCAACCCGATGCAGACCCTTTTGAACCATTGGACGAAATTCCTGGACTGATGGTGAATAGGTGGAATAATCCTGGCCCAGATGTTTCATGCCATGGGATGAATCAAAATAAAATCCAGCCGCTGCAATAATTTCCTCGGGTGTTGTGGCAAGACTGGGTTCGCGCATAAATGGGCCGGTCTGGCGAGTGACGATAGCGCCATCAATATGTCCACGACTCAGCAATTGCAGTAAAATGCCAGTCACAACACCACCATCAGTGGCCTGTGCGACGATATCTGGATCTTTTGCCCGGGCAATATGGGTTTCCAAAACCTGCCCTATGGGAGGTGTCCACGAGACCAGTTTGCGTGTATCTTCCTCAATTTCATCAATTTCAGGACAGATTGCATAACACAGCCCGCATTCAATGCATTTCTCCTGATCGCTGTATTGGGGAAGCCCTTTATCATTTTGCACCAAAGCGGCATAATTGACAGCCGTGCAAAAGGTTACACATCCGCCACAATGATGACAATATCCGGGTTGTTGCACCTCATCAATGAGGTTTTGAAATGTTTTCATCTGGACCCCCTTTTATTCCGAGATGGTTGGACGCGGGTGAAGTCCTGCACGTTCAACGATTTCCGGAACTTTTTCTTCCCATTCAATGGCCATGACATGAAATCCGCGAACGCCTTCAACAGATTTTAAACGTTCAATGGATTCAATACAAATATCAATGCCTTCCTGGGCCTGTTTGTCTTTGGGCACACCGGCCAGTCGTTTGACAACTTCATCAGGCACATCCATGCCAGGCACACGATTTTTCATGTATCGGGCCATTCCGGCAGATTTCATGGGTGTGAGTCCGGCCAGGATATAGACTTTTTCGTGAAGGCCTCGTTCGCGGACACCTTCCATCCATTTTTCAAACAAATCCAGATTATAAATGCATTGGGTTTGAATAAATTCCACGCCAGCAGCTATTTTTTTAGCCAGCCGAGGCACCCGAATTTCAAAAGGATCGGCAAAAGGATTGGCAGCAGCGCCAACAAACATTTTGGGTGGACGCTTTATGTCATCACCACCGATAAATTTGGCTTCGTCACGCATCATGCGGACTGTTTGAATCAGTTGGATAGAGTCCAGATCATGGACATTCTGACCCAATTTACAATCGCCGAAACTTTGATGATCTCCAGACAGACATAACATATTGTGAATATCATAGGAAGCAGCGCCCAAAATATCACTTTGAAGTGCAATCCGATTGCGATCGCGTGTGACCATTTGAAGGACCGGTTCCAGGCCCATGAGTTTCAAACGAATACAGGCCGCCAAACTGCACATTCGAGTGACAGAGGTCTGATTGTCTGTAATGTTGATAGCATCCACATGATTTTTGATCAGTTCGGCTTTTCTGGTGATATCTTCCGGATCGCTGCCGCGGGGTGGACCGCATTCGGATGTGACCGCCAGTTGTCCGGAAACGAGAATTTTTTCAAGTTTGCTTGGTGTTTTGGTGCTCATTGGGCAATATCCTCCCTGACAAATTTTCGTGGACCACCGGCACGATCAGTCGACCAATCCTTGACTGGAATTAGTTTTTCATAATTATCCAGTTGACCCAAAGCGTTGAGTCGGTCGATAATCAATTGCCAGGCACAATCCAGATCTTTGTTAATTTCACATTTACCCTTTGTTGATCCACCACAGGGTCCATTCATCAGACGCTTGGCGCATCGAGCAATGGGACAGATACCAGCAGTCAGGCCCAACACACATTGACCACAGGCTTGACATCGTTCGGTATAAACGCCAAATTTTTCAACAGCCCCTAAAAATGTGGTATTCAGCCCTGGGTATACAGGCAGGGTGTCATATTTTTCTGCTAAAAACTGAACGCCAATGCCACAGGCTGTTGAAACAACAGCATCGGCCCATTGAAGGCTATCTGCTGCGGATTCAAAAAATTCATGTTCGCATTGTCGCTCGATACCACTATCTTTGATTTCAATGGACACACCTTCCTGTGTTGCTTTCATTCTGAGCAAGGATGCAATAATTTCAGCTTCCTTATTGCCGCCTTGCTGACAGACTGCCACACAGGTGTTACAACCAAAAACCAATACACGGGAGTGGCCTTTGATCATATCCCAAATTTCTTCAAGCGGTTTTTGTTGACCCACAATCATTTGTGATCTACTCCTTGGTTTAACTGCCAGAATTAACTGACAGATTTAAATCATTGATGAAGCGCATGCCAGATAGGCGATGGCCCCATTTGTTCGATTTTTCTGGTAAATTCAGTACAAATTTCTGCCCACCTTGGTCCCATTGCAGCCGACAGATTGAACATCTCTAATCGTTGGGGATCAATATTTACTTTGGGCAAAAGGGTTTTTAAATAATTAATACGTAATTTCGCGTTGTAATTTCCTTCCAGGAAATGGCATTGTCCTTCCAGTCAGCCAGCAACGAAAAGGCCATCTACCCCACGTTCAAAAGCTCTTAAAACATATGAGTGATCCAATTTTCCGGTGCAGGGAAGCCGGATAATTTTCACATTCGGCTCATAGGAAAGCCGCATCACACCAGCCAGATCGGCTGCTGCAAAAGCACAATAATGGCAAGCCATTGCCAAAATATTGGGTTTCCAATCCTTGGGAATGGGACGCGGCGTCTCAATGGGAACCTGTTCTTTTTCTTCGGGTTTGTTTTTTGAACTCATAATTTCTCCATAATCGAGTAAAACAAGTATTTATTATACAAAGGGCATATTCAAAAAGACCGGATAAAACTTTACTGCTCTGAATATGCCGGATTTTTTGCGTTTTTCAATACTTTTTAGGAACAAAATCGTCATTGTGTATGGGTCTCAATTTTTGTCCATACCTTGAATATACATATAGACCTTTCTTTTGTGCCAACTTATCTGATTCTTTATCAAATGAATAAGCAGCAACAGCAGCAACAATTTTAAAATTTTCAAATTGTTGAAATTCATGCCTAAATTTGGGAAGTTTAGCGATAAATTCTGTCAAACGATTGGGACGTAAGCGATTTTTGACTTCAACAATACCAATCGTATGTGCATTGTACAGAACAATATCAAATTCTGTTTTCTGACCTTTAACATGACGACTGGCAGCATCAAAAGAAATATTTCCCAATACAGGGTATTGGCAAAAGCTGTCATAAAAAAATTCTTCTGGATCAAACCCGATAGTCACCCCAAGCCTTCGTAATTCTCGCATGGATCGTCGGAGTTTTTGAATTTGTTCATCTTCTTTATTACTTCGCTTTTCCCATTCTTTATGTGACTTTTCCCATTCATGCTGTCGCTGTTCCCATTCTTTATGGCTTAATTCCCTGTCTTTTGCCAATTTTTCGGAGAATTGGAACAATCTATCCAACGATTTTTCATTTTTGGTTTGCAAAGCTGCTATTTCTTTTTGTGAAACAGCTAAACTGGCTACAATATCTTTCAGTTCTTGATCAGTCATTTTTTTTTCCTTTCTTAAAGTAGGGCTCACACAGGAGCATTGGTATCACAGAATGTTAGAACGTTCAGGAACATTTATGTCACAGGACGCTAAAGCGTTTAGGAATGTATTCCCACGCTAGAGCGTGTTAGCAATAAAGCAACAACCATAATTTCTCCATAATCAAGTTAACAAGTATTTATTGTACAAAGGGCATATTCAAAAAGACCGGATAAAACTTTACTGCTCTGAATATGCCGGATTTTTTGCGTTTTTCAATACTTTTTAGGAACAAAATCGTCATTGTGTATGGGTCTCAATTTTTGTCCATACCTTGAATATACATATAGACCTTTCTTTTGTGCCAACTTATCTGATTCTTTATCAAATGAATAAGCAGCAACAGCAGCAACAATTTTAAAATTTTCAAATTGTTGAAATTCATGCCTAAATTTGGGAAGTTTAGCGATAAATTCTGTCAAACGATTGGGACGTAAGCGATTTTTGACTTCAACAATACCAATCGTATGTGCATTGTACAGAACAATATCAAATTCTGTTTT
>Ga0272440_1000067_pt1 | contig 86206 bp, 50 predicted proteins | sample SSMMMBAug17_FD_192440 | JGI IMG/M metagenome (GOLD analysis project Ga0272440, IMG submission 192440) | Marine sediment archaeal communities from Little Sippewissett salt marsh, Falmouth, MA, United States - SSM-MMB-Aug17 | ecosystem: Environmental > Aquatic > Marine > Wetlands > Sediment ... | reverse complement strand
GTCTTAAATGAATATAGGAGATTTGTGGCTGAGAAGAATTGCCAAATTGGATAGGTGCGTAGTTTTTAGATAGTGGTAAACTTTATTCCGATGATTTTGGTAAACTTTTTCACCGCTGGTTACATATGACAAATAAACATGCTCCTGGTCCATTTGGACCCCAGAAAATCTTCGGTACCATGCCGTGTCTGAAAAAGAAAGAACATTGATATGGATGAAAAACAGATTGTAAATCCACATGCGAATTTTTTTCAAAAAGTTTTTTTTCGTTATGATGTTGCTCGTGATTTTGTTTGCAACTATCTTCCTGTAAAGCTTGTTCAACTGCTTGATTTGAATACGCTTGAGCTTGATCGAGAATCTTTTGTTGATATATTGTTATCTGCAACGCAATCAGACCTGGTGTTTAAAGTCAGACGAAAAGATGGAAAAAAATTGTTGATCTATATTTTATTTGAGCATAAAAGTTTTGTTGATCGGTGGGTGTTATTTCAATTATTAGGGTATATTGTTCGAATCAGTGAGCAGCGAAAGAGAGATTCATGCTGTTGAAAGAAAGAATAAAAGACAGGCCAATATTGAACAAGGTCTTCCTGAAAAAACAATCCTTCAATCCTTCAAAGATGAAGAAATGCTGAATAGTTTGCATCGTGAAGCAATTTTATGTAACAATATCTCTGAATTTCAACATAGACTTGAAGTGATTCGTGGTGCTGAAGCGTAAACAAAGGAAAGCTCTGAATAAGTTCCCCATTTATAATGTTTGACTGTTCAAGAATCTAACATCAAGCATATGCGTAACCAACAGTTCATTCTTTTTTTAAACCATGATTACACTGAAGAAGATGAATAAGATGAAATAAAGACACTTTAAATCCATCTTTTTCATCTTCTTCAGTGTAATCATGGTTCAGAAACGAGAATAATGACGAACTTATTTTCTGAGCTTTCCTTATCTTCTTCAGTGAACGCATGGTTCAAAAAAAACGATCCCTTGTCAACAATATTGATTGATGTTTAATACTTGAACAGTCATCAAGGGTTATAAATTTGGAAACGAATTTTCAGAGATTTCCTGAACTGTTCATTTTACCGGTTTTTCAAAAACAATAAGAATTGTCGCCCTCCTTTTACAAACAATCCAATCCCAAAAATCAAGCTAAGCAATCCCAAGCCTGATTGTGTTCCTTTTGCGAGCAAACCTATAAAGCAGCTGCTATCACAGTCCTCGCATTCACTACTTGTTCCCTGATATTCTTTTTTTGGAGCTGCAAGGCCAATACCTGTTAAATGATTGGTTGATAATTTGATTAAGTCTTGGTTCTTTCGATCTATGGTATATGGCGAAGCACTTAACTTGAACCCTGTTGTTCCATCTCCTTTTTCATTAAAAAACAAATCCACCATATTTGATTCCAGAAGACTCTGTCGGAAAGAGGTATAACTATCTGATTCAGGGTTGAGTAGCAGTGGCACCTCAATGGTAGGTGCGGGCTTATTTGTGACTTCATCCACGCGTAGCCCATTTGCATTGTAAACGGGGTTGTATCGGACCGGCTCATCTGTATCAGCAACAACAAATGAAATATCGACAGCTGAGCCAAGGCTATCTTTACCAAATGTATAATGTGTTATTTTTGCAAGCAATTTCGTTTGAGGTGTCAGGCATTGACTTTCTGATGAAATATCATAAAAATCGTTCGATTCATCATAGTTCAGGGTTTTCTCTAAGAATAGACTACTTAAGGGCAGCGAGGGGATTCGTATTGGTATTTCAATATCCTGGCCCTGGGTATCATTGACCACAATTCGAAAATTTTCGCCCAAAAGGGGATAAAACAACTTATTGCTATATTCAACTGTTTCAGATGGTCCATAAGTAGACTCAAACACTTTTTGATCTTCGGATTTATTCTGTTCTTCATTTTCAGGGGTTGCATATTTAATATAGGTAACTGGATAATCAGCTATGATTGAACGTTCAAATGACAACTGAATCACTATTTTATAGATGGTGTCTCCATTTACTGAAGTGTCCATATCCTGATATAAACCATCGAAGCCATCTGGATCTTCCCGCCATTGAAAGGTAATAATGCTTTCTTCGGTTATTGGATTGAACGTTTGTCGCATTTGCGTGTTGTCTAATATAAACAACTTAAAAGGATTGCCTTCAGTTTGATTGGGAATCATTTTCAACAAAAAGCCATCTGACGTCAGTCTATAGGAAATGTCTGGTAGTGTGATTTCAGGTAATGAATTATCTTTTGTCAGTGTGATATCTATTGAGCTATCTGATACTAAATCAATCATTTCTGTTGATTGATATAATTCATACCCATCACAACGAATGATAATTCGATATAGACCCTTCGCAAGTTGATGAACCATTTCTCTGGTATTGGCATCATCCTCTCGAACCACGACCCCTTGTTGTTCATCACGAATAATATAATGATATGTGCTCCCATCATCAAAGGACTTCAAATTCGTGGTCAATTTGAGCAGATCTGAAACTGGCGAAGAGATATTGACAATTATTGTTGCTGTGTTTGAGTCCACATATCCATCATTAACTTTATACGTAAAGTAATCCACGCCTGTTTCATAATTATTTGGATAATAGGTAAACGCACCGGAAATAGGATTATTGATAATAACCATTCCTTTTTTGGCATTGCTTTGAAGGGAGTAAATCAAAGTGTCACGATCTAAAGGATGATCATAGGCGTTCAGGTAACCGCTGATACTATCTTCACCATTAGTCATAGTGATTGCGCTGCCATTCGCTATTGGAATATCATTTACGTTTCTGATGGATAAATTGACAGTGGCTTCATCTGATATCAATTTACGATCACTCAGAGTAAATTTGAACATATCGGAGCCATTGTAGTTTGGGGATGGAATATATGTCCAGTCTGTCATACTGTGATTAATTAATTCTCCATATTTTGGCCATGTCGTGATTGTATAGTCAGTCAATGACTGATCATCCGGGTCCTTTCCTTCCAATACGATAAAACGTTGTTCATCTTCATATACAATCAAGTTCTGATTGATACCGACCGGCGGATCATTTTCCGGGTGAATGGTAATGGACACTGATGCTGCGCAAGTGCTGTTTCCATCAGATACCTGAAGTTCCATAGCATCAACACCATAATAATCTTGTTCAGGGGTATAGGTATACGTCGTTTTCGTTCCTGATAATTCACCATGTTGAACATCGGCAATTAATTTATATGTCAATGACTTAGAATCAACATCTACTACTGTGAATATGATGTCTTTAGACATATCTTCCGATGTATCGATAGCTTCAGGCCCTGTTAAAACAGGTGGGTCATCAACAGCAATCAAATAGATTTTGAAAATACCTGTTTTTTCCAACGATTTAAATTCAAATTGATCTGCACCAAAAAAATCTTGATTCGGTATGTATTGATTTCCCTGTATTTGTCCGAACTCAGGTGCTGAAATGATTTCAAAGGGTTCATCCTCCAAAACACCATGAAATTTCTTTAAGCCCTGACGCAGCTCAATGGTTTTATCCTCATCATCATAGGCATGAACAACATCCATGCCAAAATACAAATAAACAAAGCCTTCATTGGAATCAATGGTGCCATCGTTTGCGATGAAACTGACTTCTTCATGTTTGGGTTTATCCCAATCCGGTGGTGGCGTATACTGACATTGTCGGCCATTGCATGTGAGTATGCCTGTCGTTGGCTCTAAAACAATACGATAAGATAATGTATTGGAATCAATATCAGTGGCATTTAATGTAAAAGAAATGGGAGTGCTTAGCCCTGTCGTATGTTCGTAGTCATTCAATGCAATTGGTCTATCATTGACAGGTGTTACTTCAATGGTAATTTCTTGATAAACTTTTGTATAGGTGTCATCCACCCAGGCAGTCAGGCGCACAGAGCCATTAAAATCATTCACAGGCGTATACTTCAGAGTGGCTCCATCGGCTGTCAATTGACCGCTCTCTGGTCTTTTCTGAACACCGAACTTAAGGGCATTGTTTTCAACATCAGTGGCTTCCAATGAAAACGAAAGCGAATGATCCTCCAGTACAGTATACATATCTGCTGATGTAAAGGAGGGCGCGTCGTTTATTTCTTTAATAAAGATCGTAAACGTATATGTATCAGGATCAGGCGCAACGCGATAGGTGAAGAAATCTTCGCCATAAGCATCTTGTTGGGGGATATACACAATTTTTTTCTGATTGTTCACATTAACAATCTTGAAAACTTTTCCTTTCACAGGTTTTGTAATCCATTCATATTCATAAGGAATCGTTGTTATATATGCGAGGGTATCCTCATCTGCGATCAAATCGGCTTCAGAAACACCTACCCAAAGGGAAACAACCGCTGTTTCACTGTTATCAACACCATCATTTGCCTGATAAGTAAACGTATCTCTTCCCTGAAAATTATTGTTGGGTGTATAGGTTGCGATATTCCCCACAATGGTCACCTGACCATTTTGTGGTGGATCAATCACTGAATAAGTAAAGGTTTTGCTATCAATATCGGTGGCTGTCAGTGTAATTCCAATAGCATCGTTTAGATCAGGATAGGCATTTACTGGTAATATTTCTGGGGGATCATTTTGAGATATGATGATTAACGTTACTGTTCCTGCATTTGATGTCAACTCACCATCTGAAACTGTAAATTGAAAAGAATACGTGCCATGATCGTTATTTTCCGGCGCATAGGAAAACCGATTGTCTTCCAATTGTTGTAAATTTCCACTTTCAGGATTCTGATAATTAAAGCTGAGTTTATCGCCATCCGGATCATATGCTGACAGGGTAAACTCTTTTGGCGTATCCTCTAAAATTTGAATGGTTTTGTCATAAGCGATGGGAGATTCATTGTCCATTTTAAACGTTGCAATCAATTGATGTGGCCTCTGAACATTATTCAAAATAAAGGTGTTGCCTTCAATCGTTTGCAACGTGTTATCCAACAAGACTTGATCAATAATATAATCTGTATCCGGTGTAATTGTAAAAGAAATATTTTCACCCTGAGTCACAAAAACATCTCCCTTTGGAGAAATATCGCCATTGCTCCAGGCTTCCACTCGAATGGTATAAACTGGCAAAGGTGGCTGATACACGGTAATGGCAGCGGCTTTCGCCTCATTTCCTGCTTTATCTCTGAATCGGGTATAGATATTTTTCGTGCCATCACCATTGGTGAGCCGCCAAACTCTGTTGATTGATCGGCTTTCCCACTGCCCGCCCTCAGCATATCCTAGATTACTGATATACATTTCACTGGCGCCGGTTGCACCTAACGACAGATCAATATTTTGACGATCTGTCAATGTGGGTGCTTCTACATTAACATTTGTAGGCGGTGTGGTATCAATTCTAAAAGCAATAGATGTGGTATCTCCAACACGTCCATTAACATCAACTGATGCCACGTGAAAATAATAATTCACATCATCACCTGCCAGATCTCGGCTGGTAATTTTTCGTGTTCGAATAGGCGGTTTTAAATCTACTGAGAATTTGCTCAATTTTTTATTCGGATCTTTGTCAAAAAAGTGATAATACCCCGAAATGTCTGATGTGCCTTCCTCAGGCGGATTCCATGCAACAGTAACATTGGCATCACTGGAAGGTTTATCAGGACCGGTTGATTTGACAGTTGTTCTGAATCTCACGTTCGTAAACTTATAGCTATGGGACAATGATTTCAACCCTTGAACCGGCCCAGGACCTTGCCCGGGTGTTTTTCTTTTTCGTTTACCCAGGTTTGTGAACTGAAAACTAATGTTTGCCTGAGTTTCATATATATTGGCATGATTTTTTTTATCAACTCCTTCATCCTCAGCACCTGCCCATTGTTCATATTCATCGTCAGTAACAAACTTTAAAACAAATTGACCATCTGAACGAAGGCCATCAAGTTTAAATGAGTCATCATCATTGGCCATGACAGTTTTGATAAACTTGTCAGTCCGCTCTGGTGTGAGCTGTTTGATTTCATATACATCAATGGCCACTGCCCGGGTTCCGGCATTTTCGATATTTCCAGAAATTTCATTTTCAGGCCCTTTTGTCAGGTCAAAAGACACTGTATCGCCCAGTTTTTTACCTGTTTTGGACATGGGCGGAAATCCGGTTGCAAAAACAGTCACAACAAAATCTTTAATACTGGCCCCTTGAGCATCAACCGGTTTTAAGCCTTCAACAGCATAATAACCATTTTGATCGGTTGAGGCCACACCATTGTAAACATCAAGCCCCTGGTTTGCCTGGGAATAAATCTCAATAGATGCATCAGGGATAACTTCGCCGGTTAGAAGCGATCTGACCGTCCCTTTGATCAAACCACTTTTTTCAACAGTTAAAACAAGATCTGTTTTTGGTGACAAGTTGGCACGTTTTAATTCCAGATAATTATCTGTTTTAACAGATACAACATAGTCCGACTCTTGGGGCACATTGCCAATTTCAAAAACGCCATTGCTGTTGGTGGTGGCTTCACCAATAAAGCGTGTTGTTTCTGACCATACAGATATTTCGGCATCAGCAATATTCTTTTGGGTGTCGTTGGCGATCACTGTGCCGGAAAAAATGTAGCCTGTTTCAAGAATCACATCTTTTTCTAGATGATCAGAAATGGCAATTGTTTGCTCATAATATGCCAGGTCGCTGTTTTCAGATGGTTTAATCTTGAAGGCATAGTCATTTCCTTTTGGAAGTAGATTTATTGTATAGTTCCCATTGGCATCAGTATTGTCCCACCCGAATTGATCTTTCTTGCTTGCCGATTGAATCTCCACTGTCGCATCCATGACTGGTCCACCTGACGCATCTTGAATCACACCGGTCACTGTAAATCCAGTTTTATCGGGCAAGACCAGGTTTATCTCGGTTGATGGTGCTGCAATATTACTTTGGGATACAGCCCAATAGGGTTGATTCCACTCTGGTTTCGCACTGACCACATAGTCCTGAGATTTTGGAAGATCAAGGATTTCATAAGAGCCATCATCACCCGAAAAGACACCGCTTCCAACGCCAATTGTTTCTGACCAGGCATTGATCCAGATTCCGGATATTGTCTGACCATTCACCCCCCGAATTTTTCCTGATATGGTTTCACCTTTGGTAATAATGATATTGATATCTGATAAATTGTCTGATTCTATTTTGACCTGGGTGGCATTATCCGGAATTTGCACTGATTGAGATGCATCATAATAATAGAATTTTGCGTTTGTTTTCGTTGTGGCCCTGATTTGATAGTCATCAGAAGCTTCCAGCCCTTTCACCTTGTAGCTGCCATCAGATGAAGAATGGGTGACCACAGCCACTTTTTCTTTGTCTGACCATATATCAATTTGCAAACCTTCTAACCCTTCAGCATATGAATCCATGACCACACCTTCAATACTGACCCCAGAATCCAGAGTAAAACTGGCTTCAGCCAGACCACTTGTTGTATTAATTGTTACTGCATTTTCTTCATATTTATTTCCTGCATCTGTTCCATTCCAATAGCGATTTAAGTAAATGTTAGATCGGACCTGTAATATATAATCATCAGATGGCAGCAACCCAGTCATGCTGTAATCAACGTTCAGGTTGCCGGTAAACTCTATTTCGAGAAAATCTTCAATGCCTATGCTGCTGGATTTGATATCAAGGCGGACTTTATCTCCATTGATTGCAGAATCTGGAAAATGAATCGTTCCTGAAATAACTGAAAGGTCGGTTTCAATTGTAAAATCGACTCCTGTTTCATCACCGCTCATCAGATTAATACTGGTGGCATCATTGGATTGATAAGCATTGTCAAAATACTGATTGGGAAAATCTGTGGATTTAAGTTCCAGGATATAGTCAGATGCCGGCAATAATTCCTCAATTGAATAGCTAAGGGGTTGTCCATCACCGACTAAAGTGATTGTTTTTTGAACATTTTTTGTTTGAGATTGCGCTAAAATTTGAATTTGCCTGTCTTGCTCAAGATGATACACTGTTCCTTGAATGAATCGTAATGGCAAATCTTGCAATTCAAAATCTTGAGTCGTATCAGTACCTATATACAATTGCATACTTTGTTTTTCATATGAATTTGATGTCACATCAATGGTATACGTACCCGGTAATAAACCGGTGACTGTATAGTTGAAGTTATCAGAATCAGTGGTTTGGGTTTTCCATGTTCCTGTATCGGCTTTGATCTCGACAGTGGCGCCATTGACCGATGTTCCATTATAGTAAACCAAACCCTTTATCGACGCTCCTTGAATGAGAATGATATGACACTCTTGGGCCTCACTTTCTGAAACCGCTTCTATAGAAGTGGCCTCAGCATTACTGTAAACAGTATCATCCTCGTCTGATGAATTCTGATTATCACTGTAAAATGCAGGCAGTGAGTTATCGACAATCACTGATAGAATATAATCTGTAACCGAGGAATCAAGTCCAGTAAACTCAAAGTATCCAGTATTATCAGTAGCGGCGGTTCGCACAAGTCCGAGGTTATTAGAGCTAAGGGTCACTTTTGTACCCAAAATGGCAGGCACTCCAAATGATTGATCATGCACGACCCCTTTTATCATCATACCTTTGTCCACATCAACGTCTATCTCAGTCTTTGAACCGCTTTCCAGGCTTATTAACGTCACATCAGTTAGCAAAGAGGTGCTTTCATAATAGTGAACTGGATATCCTGCGGCTTCAACCAGCAAGATATAGTCATCAAGAATGGCCAAGCTTGTGAAGGTGTATGTTCCATTCTCTGAAGTGAATGTTTCTTCCAAACTACCGGATGAATTGGCCTGAGAATATATTTGAACACGTGCGTTGGCAATGGATTTCCCCCGCGTATTTCTAATTGTCCCTGATATGCTGGCTGTATCTTGAAGGATGAAATCAACCTGGGAATTTCCGGTGGCCACTGAGGTTTTGATATTATTATTGTACACCTGATAAACATAGCCATCTGATTGAATTTCAACGATATAAACCGGATCATCAGATGGTGTCAATCCAGCAATGAGGTAATGACCTTCACTGTCACTGATCGCACTTCCACCTGTCTTAAGACTATCTGACCATGCATTTACACGCATGCCTGAAATGGGATTGCCTTTAGAACTTGTAATTTGGCCTTCAATTTTGCCGCCTTGTATGGCATTTACAATAATATTAATATCTTTTAGCCCTTCATCAGTGGGAGATAGTTTTTGGGCCTGACTGATTGTTTTTACACTCATCTGCGAATTGAAATAGAAAAATTCTGTTTGCAAGGCTTCAGAATAAACTGAAACATGGTAATCAGAGGAAGATTGAAGTCCAGTGATTGTATAAAAACCATTGGTATCAGTTGTGGTAAATTTTGAAACGCCCAGACGATCCGAGTAAATATCTACCTGTGTATCGGAAATGGGATCAAATCCATCTGTGACCCGACCTGTTAGCCAGTTACTTGGTGCGCGTGACATTGTAAAATCAAGGATTGTTTCTCGATCAATTACAATATATTTGGCATCAAAAAGGGTTTGTACATTTTCATAATATTGAGGCTGGTATTCAGTATCATTTTCTGGCGGCCAGACACCCACAACATATTGTTTTGAAGGAAGTAAGCCAGTAATGGTGTATTGCCCCTTTTCATCAGATTGTGTGCCAGCAGCATACGTATCAATGAGGTAAGCTTCAACTCGATAATTATTCAGCGGGTTGCCATCAGATGTTTTGATTGATCCTTTCAAAATATGGCCTTTTACCAGAATAAAATGCTCATACGTTTTTACCTGGCTTTCTCCTTGACCCTGGGCACTCAATGTCACTGTGTAAGAGCCAATTTCTGAATATGTATGGGTGGCATTAAAATCATTACTGACGCTGCCATCACCAAAACTCCATTGCCATTGGGTGACTTCTCCAGTGATTTGAGGTGTGAATTGAACATCATGGGGAACAACGCCTTCTGGTTTATCGACCGAAAAATCAATTTCAAGGGGTTGAGTACTGGCATTGACCTGAATCAGCTCTGTTTGGGTTTGCGCGTTCGTTCCACCCGGTCCGGTAACAGTTAATGACACTGTATAAACACCAGATTTTTTGTACACGTGAACAGGATGTTGTTCAAAGCTGGATGAATTGTCACCAAAATTCCATACCCAACTTTCTGGCATGCCTGTTGAGTTGTCTGTAAACGTAACATTCAATGGTACTGTTCCAGTATAGGGAGCTGCACTAAAAGAGACATCTGGTAAGGCCATATTGTTAATATGTATCAATGCAGTATCTGTTGAACTGGCTTGATGATTATCAGTGACTGTCAGTGTCACAGTAATTGTTTCGCCAGATGTTTCAACATAAGGTGCTGTTATGGTTGCTATGGCGTCTGTTTCATTTTGAATGTCTAAATCAAGAATTTCGGGTACTTCCCACAAATATGTTAATGAATCACCATCAATATCAATTGATTGTAAACCATTCAGTTCCAACGTCAGCCTTTCGGTGACTTCATAACTTGTTCCAGCATCAGCAATTGGGGTATCGTTAACAGAATGAATGGTAATAGAGATTTTCGTTTCTGTTGAGGTTGAGACAGCATCCTTCGCCACAATGATAACTTCATCAATACCATAATAATTGGCTAAAGGTATATATTGAAAAGAACCATCAGGGTTCACTTCGATCTGACCTTTGGTTTTAATGTCGGATTGAATCTCAAAAGTGATGGCATCATTGTCCACATCAGTGGCTGTCAATGTGCCAAGCAGTGTTTCATCTTCATTGGTGTTAAAATTCGTTGATGTGATCACCGGCGGATCATTCACTGGCAAAATATTGATTGTCATTGTCACGTTTTCTGAGGCAGTATAAGCATCTTCTACTGCAACACTGAAAGTATCTGTACCAAATGTATTTGAAAAGGGGGTATATGTAAAATCCCCAGAAAGCTCCAGATTAAGGGTTCCTTTCTCTGGCTGACTTTTCAATACAAACGTTATGTCGTCCAGATCCGGATCAGACGCTGTCAAAGTACTGGAGAAAACTGTATCTTCATTGGTTTCAAATGTTGCAGGGGTCATAACAGGTGCATCATTCACCGGACGAATAATGACTGTTATTGTGGCATTTTCTGAAACAATGAAAGGGTCTTGTGCTGCAACAACAAAGGAATCTGTTCCATGTTGATCTTGAAAAGGCGAATAGGTAAATTCTCCGGTTGGCTGCAATTCGAGCGTTCCTTTTGCCGGTGAGCTTTGTACAATAAATATAAAATCATCCTGATCCTGATCTTCAGCAGTCAAAACATCGGTCAATACAGTGTCTTCAAAAATTTCAAACTGGGCTGATGTCACCACCGGAGGATCATTCTCAGGCGTAATAACAATGTATATCGTTGTTGCACGCGATGTTGCACCCTGGTTATCTTTCACTTGAAATTGAAAGGTTTCAGTTCCAGAAATCGCTTCATTGGGTTGATAGGTACAATGGCCATTAAATGTATTGAATTCCAGACTGCCCATTACAGGTTCTTGAAGCAGAATGAATTCAAAAATGTCATTTTCAGGATCTACTGCCTCTAAGTCAAACTCAATCAATGTCTCTTCTTGCGTTGTATAGGTAACAGACTGAGGAGTGGGAGCATCATTGACTGGGATTACGATAATATCCACAGACACAGGCGTGGATTTGTCTATGCCATCATCCACCACATAGGTAAAAGAATCCATCCCAAAATAGTTTTCATTGTTTTGATAAACACAGATACCATCAAAAGGATCCATGGTCACCAACCCATTGGATGGTTTTTGATCAATTCTAAAAATGAGAGAATCTTCCGGGTCCGCAGGATCTTCACCATTTAAAACAATACTTTTTGGAATATCCTCCAACACGGTCAACGATTTTGGAAATGCCACTGGTCGGTCATTAATTGGGTTGATTGTTATGGAAATATTGGCTGGTTTAGAATAATCTTTACCATCAAATGATTTGTAAATAAAGAAATCAGCACCATAGGCATCCGGATATGTATCATATATACATTGACCGGTTTCCTCATTCACCAGCGTAAGCGTTCCTTTTTCTGGATAAGAGATAATGGTGTAAGATATGGGGTCATCCATATTGAGATCATAGCCGATCAGGCGGTATTCAATACTTTTGTCTTCATCGATAAACATGTACCCATCGTAGGCCGTTGGAATTTCATTGATAATCAAGCGAACTTTAGAGCTAATAGCATTATCCAGTTTGAACCCGCCAAAAATTCGGCTTTCATTACAGGTAAGTGTGGGCATTTCCAACACAACAATATCCCCTTCGTTTCCCAAGATTTTGAACCGAAGGAATGCAACAACCCCTTTTCCAGTAATGGGTGTTCCCTGTGATGAAATAGGAAATACAGCGTCTCCATCTGTGCCAATTTGAGTACTGAATCCATAATCACCACTGCTTAATATGGTGTTCTCCAATGTCATGTCAATGACTTCCATTTTTTCTGGGTCATACTTGACAAATATATTCAATGAAGCAATTGTTTTTTCTTCGTTTAATACCACCGGTATGCTTAAAATATCTTGCTTGGCAATCACTGTTTCAGGCATGGGCTGAATGGTCAGGGTAATATAAGCTGGATCGGAGTTGACAATGCCATCATTAACATAATAGACAATGCGGTCCATTCCCTGAGCATTGAGATAAGATTCGTAAGTACTTTCACCAGTATTGACATCAAGTGTTAATGCGCCTTTGGTCGGATCTTGAAAAATGAAATATTTTAAAGAATTATTGTCATCATCTAGGGCATTGAGTGAAAAGTACGTTGCAATGCCTTCAGTGACTGTTAAATTCATGGGATTTGCCACGGGTTGATGATTATCAGGTGGGTTGATAGATAAGATAACGCTGGCGTCATTAGATTCCGCCTTGCCATCAGAAACTCTAAAAATCACTGTGTCTTCCCCGCTGGAATCTTCAAATGCAGTATATTGAATGGTTCCTGTTTGTTGATCCAATATTTGAAAAAACCCCTTTTCAGGTGTTTGCACAACGATAAAGGTAATAGGGTCTGCTTCTGCATCACTGCCGTTCAAAATAAATTCTTTTGTTTCACCGGCATTGATAAATGCCATTAAATCATCTGCTTTGGGAGCATCATTGACAGATATAATATTAATTGTAAAAGGTTGAGCCTCAGAGTAAGCTTCTCCATCAAATACCCGAAACCAAAAAATATCCACGCCATCTGCATTGAGATAAGGTGAGTAAACAAAATTTCCCTGACCGGAGCCGGTTTCACTGATCACCAATTTTCCCTTCATGGGTGTCTGATAAATTGAATAGATCAGGTCAGAATTATCCACATCTGATGCCAACACTTTTCCAGAATAAGACTGATCTTCCTGAATCTCAATTTCATCGGCAAAAGCTTCGGGAACATCGTTTACACCAAAAATTGACAATTGCACAACCGCTTCATCGGAATAGGCCAAACCATCAAAAACGCGATATGAGAATTGATCCAGGCCATAGGCTTCAGCAACTGGCGTATACACACATGCGCCTGTTTGTGCATTCAATAATACAAGATTTCCATCAGGCGTTTGCGTGATTTCATAAGTAATGGCATCTTGATCAATATCCTGACCTGTTAATGTCAGATGAATGACAGTGTCCTCTGCCAGCTCATAAAATGCTTCTGACACCATGGGAATATCATTGACCGGTTCTATTGTGAGTGTAATGGGAGTTTCTGTTGAACAAAGCGATTTGTCACAAACTTTATACCAAAAATAATCCATCCCACTATAATTTGATGATGGTAGATAGGAAAATTCACATGATTCCGGGTCAAAATTTGAAATCCAGCCATATTCCGGAGGTTGAGAAATTGAGCAGGTTAATTGATCGGCGTCTGCATCAAAGGTTTCCAAAGTGGCACTGTAAGAATTATCTTCAAGTAAGGTGTATGCAGATGATGACGCTTCAGGGGCATCATTGACCGGTAAAATAGCCAGTGAAACCATTGCTGGTTCAGAATTCAGGCTTTCATCCCTAGCCTGAAATAAAAAGTAATCCGTGCCAAAAAAATCGGTTTCAGGAATATATCGGAACAACCCAGCTGTGGAATCAATAATTTCTGCAAGTCCCTGTTGAGGATATTCTACAATTTCATATTCTGTCAGCAGATTCTCAACATCTATGGCTGTCAAAGTAATGATCAGGGGGTGGTCTTCAGTTAATGTTAGAAGTTGGGGCATGGCGACTGGTGGATCATTGATCGGTTGAATAGTGAATGTCATGGATACCGGCCCGGAACAGGCGATATCGTCGCAGGCTTCAAATAAAATATAATCATTACCTGCATAATTTTCCTCTGGATGATAAGTAAATTCGCCTGTGCGTCGATCTGTGACTGTTAATATCCCATGTTCTGGAGCGGTATACACTGTGATTGTCAACATATCATAGTCTGGATCGTTAAAACTGAGTGTATCAGTGATAGGAATATCCTCATCAATCATGAATGTTTTGGCATATCCCACAGGTAGATCATTGACCGGTTGAACAATAATTGAAATCAAGGCTGGCTCTGATATGGATTCATCATCCATACACTGATAGATAAATGTATCGATTCCAAAAAAGTCTTTATCTGGGGTATATGTGATCCATCCATTTTGTTCATTGGTTAGAACAATTTCGCCATGCTCAGGATTTTGACTGATTGTAAATCCCGAAATTTGTGAATCTTCATCATACGCCTTGAGGGAGTAATCTAAGAATTCATCTTCTAAAACAGAAATAATCTCAGACTGAACAAATGGCGGGTCATTTACATATAATACATCAATATCCACCACTGCGGCACTGGATTTTACCTGCCCATCAAACAATTCATAAGTGAATTGATCGCGTCCATAATAATCAGTAACAGGTCTGTATTGAACAGTCATTGTTTCGTCATCAAAGTTAAATATTTCTCCATGGGAAGGCTGGCCAAGAATCGTCAACGTGATGGAATCACCATCTGGATCAGATGCTTCTAACTGGATAATTCTAACCTGATCTTCATTGGCTGTAATTGACATGGATACTGCAACAGGCGCATCATTTACAGGAATGATTGATACAGTAACAAAGCCTGGCTCAGAAGTGCTATATGCGTCACTAACAATAAAAGAAAAGATATCCAGACCAAAATAATTGGTTAATGGTGTGTACTGGCATCGGCCAGTTGTTGGATCAATTATTTCAATCTTGCCATCAGCATCCTCAAATATCGAGAAGTTCTCAATATCTGAATCAATATCCATGGCCTGTAATGTAAATTCAAGTGATTGATCTTCAGACGTTTCGATGTTTGAATTTTGTGGCACGGGTGGGTCGTTGATCGGATCAATGACCAGCGTCATTTGAGCAGGTTCAGATGTTGCCTGCCCATCTGATGTTGTAAACATGAACGTTAATTGCCCAGAATGTTCCGCCATAGGAGTGTAAACACATTCACCAGATTGTTCATTCAAGGATAATGTACCCAGGTCTGGTTGAACAGCAATTGCATAAGAAAGGTGATCATTTTCAATATCAACACCAGCAAGCTGAAATAACGTTGTGGTATCTTCATCAAGATGAATGGTGTCTGTAAGCCCAACAGGTGGATCATTAACAGGCTGAATCGTCAGTTGAACAATCGCTGGTTCAGAAATATCAAGCCCATCGCTGACCTGATATGAGAATTGAAAATTTCCATTTTCATTTAACGCAGGTGTAATTTTTATTTCACCCCTCTGGACATCAAGTATTTCAATACTGATTTCTGGTGAGGAATCTATTATTTCAAAGGTGAGGGTACCTGAATCAATATCTAAACCCTGTAATTGGGTTTCAAAAGGTTGATCTTCATTAAAAGTATAGGCATTAGCTGAAGACACAGGTGCATCGTTTACTGGAACAATCAACAGGGTCATGGATGCAGGCTCTGACTTACCATAGGTATCAGATGCAGCAAATGTAAAATGGTATGTGCCAAAATCATTGACATCAGGGGTGTAGCGGCAAGCGCCTGAGTTGATATCAAGTAATGTTAAGGTTCCTTTTTCCGGCGGTATTTGTAATTCATAAAAAATGGGATCATTATCTGAATCCATTGCTGAAAGGGAAAACATAACCGGAATATCCTCAGTGACTTCGACAGTTCCTGGATGACCGATGGGTAAATCATTGCCCGAACGTATGGTAATTGTAATATGACCGGGGTTGGATACGCCAACGCCATCAGAAACAATATAAGTAAAATAATCTGTTCCATAAATATCTAAATTCGGTGTATAGATCAGATGACCATCAGTGTCTGAAAACACTACTTTTCCCAATGTGGGATAAGTACCTAAAGTGTAGGAAAAGCTATCAGATACATCCAAATCATAAGCAGTCAGCGTTATCGCCACCGGTTCATCTTCCATGGTTTCGGTTGTCACATCAAATGCCTTGGGTAAATTATTCACCACAATGCTAATTTCCGATGAAAAACCATCCTGTACCCACAAACCGCCCTGAGCATCGGTTTCATTGCAACGAAACCGGCTCAATAGCACCTGACTTTGTTCACTGGGCGAAATAAGCGGTTCAAATTCTATATATAAAACAATCCCCGAACCGGTATACAGATTACCCGATGAATAAACTGGAAATCTTGCCTCATTGGTCATCCCTACATTTTGAACAAGTTGATATCCTCGCCCTTCGAGAATCGTCCCATCAAGTGATGCGCCAATGGGTTTCAATTGGGTACTATCAAACTGAACCCGAATATCACAAGAATAGATCTCTTGTTGGGTATCTAAATGCACCGGTACTAAAAACGACGTTGATGGATTGACTTTTAACTCGGCAGCATAAACCCATGACCCAAAAAGGACAATGGCAATGGTCCAAACAAATATCCGCAATTGACAATTGTTTGTTAAAGCTTGTCTGGATATCATAGTTACCTCTTATTTTGTTTGATTGAGTTAATAAAAACCTGGGAAACTTAAGAAAATTAAGAAGATATGGTCATGCATTATCGTGATGGAACGTGAAAAATAATTTAGATTGCATACTATTAAAGATGTTGTTTCCTGTCTTTTAATTTTTTAATAACATATATTTTAATTATTATAAATGATTTTATTTACGTCAAGATTTTTTTATAGACCTTACAGGCTGTGAATGCCATTTGTTTATAAATCCATAAGGAATGCTCGAAAAATAAGTTTCCCATTAAAGATGGTTTCATTGATTAAGGAAGGAGTTTGGGGCGCATTCTAAAAAAGGGGCATTTTTCTTAGCCCTGAAAGTTCGTTACATATAGGAGTGCTCGGAAAATAAGTTCCTCATTATTCAATATTTGTTGATTCGTTTCTGAACCATGATTACACTGAAGCAGATAAATAAAGACACTTTAAATTCATCTTATTCATCTGCTTCAGTGTAATCATGGTTCAAAAAACTGAATGAACATATGTGAAGCGGCCAAGTTAAAATCGTATTTTATGTGCATTTACATTGACCAATTATTTCTTGTTATTTTGGGAATTAGAAGTGTGTTTATCATATGCACATAATTTCCGCTTTTAACTTGGCTTGCTCACATATATTTAATGGGGAACTTATTTTCAGAAGGTTCCTTATTAGCGAATCAATAATTTTCGAGCAATCGTTGGATCGTTTTCAATATCCTTGATATCCCAATAATTAACTATTATCGGAACGACAAGAATCGCGATTTTCGTTGCCATATGATCCAGCGGCTCTGTTGTTATATCACATGAGAATTCACCATTTTGATTAATATGCATGCCATTTCCACGGTTATTTCCAGGTTTAAACCGCCACTGATTATTCACATGTATTGCAATATAAACCGCCATTTTATCTGAGTCAAAAGGTGTTACCTGCCCTTTGAGATTCTGCAATCGATTCCCAATGGGTGGTATTTGATTAACCTCAATCTGAACCTTCATTTTTACGAATTCAGAATTCTTTTCATTCTCTACCAGATTGTTGGTTTCTGTAACATGAGAATTCATGAATGATTGAGTTTGGAAAGAAACATTTTGATAATGTTTGAGATGCTCAAAAGTGCCTTGATTCTCATTCAGATTTGGCTGACTTTCAATGCTTACTTGATTGGAATCATTTTCATCATCTCCTTGACTATAAATATAGACAGCACCAGCCATACTTCCATTTTCATCATTACCATATGCGCCCATAATAAGGCCTTGATCACCGATTGCAATGTCATAAGCAAAGTAATCGTATGCTGAGCCATCCCCTGGTATATATTTTCTCAGCATATTCCACTGATCACCCTCAAGAATATACAAATATGCAGCACCCGATGTTGACCCTTTGTCATCATCACCATATGCACCAACCAGTAATCGGGTACCGACCAAATCAATTGAAGCGCCAAAATAATCATTGGAACTGCCTTGAATGGGAACCAGTTTTGTCTGAAAATTCCAGATGCCCCTTTCATATTTGTAAATATATACGCCTCCAACATTATTTCGAGAATCATCATCAGAACGATACGCGCCAACAACAACATAATCGCCTGAAATGGCAACATCATAACCAAAATAATCGTTTGATTGACCATCATGCGCAAGAAGCTTGGCTTGCAATACCCACAAATCTTGATTTTGATCACGTTTATAAATCATGGCTGAGCCAGAGCTGTCTCCCTGGTCATCATCCCGATATGCGCCAACCACTGCATGGGTATCAGAAATGGCCACTGCATAACCATATTGATCATTTCGATCGCCCTGTTCATCAACCAATTTTTGCTGCTGAATCCATGTATTGTCACTCAAACGCTTGAAAATGTATGCAGAACCGGCCATGCTTCCTTGATCATCATCTCCATAAGACCCTATAATTGCATAATCTTCACTGATATCAACAGCAAAACCAAAATAATCATTGCTCTGAGCATCGTCTGGAGCTAACTTTTGATGCTGCTGCCATCCAGAGGGTTCCAGTGAATAAATATATGCCGCACCAGACTTGCTCCCTGCGCCATCATTACCATAGGAGCCAAAAATTGCATGTTGATCGTTCATGGCAACTGCACACCCAAAATAATCATTAATTCGGGCATCATCTGGGGTCAGCTTTTGTTTTTGTAGCCATTTTATTCCATTATAATGCAACATATAAACAGCCCCAGCATTTCCGCCTTTGTCATCATCTCCTTTAGCCCCGCCAGCTGCATAGTTACCATTGATTGCCACTGAACGTCCAAAGTTATCGCTTCTTTCACAATCATATGGAATAATTTTATGTTCTGTCGGTGGAATGGGGTTGAAATTCCAAATTTTTTGAAGTTCATAGTATAGATTTCGAGGTTGCACTTTATCGATATTACTACCATCCTTGATCGTTCTCATGATGCCCCACCATTCTTCATTGGCATATCCATCCGGATGTGCCCTGCTGGAATAGCCGCAAAGGCCATGTTCTAATGGATCATGGTCACTGCACAGGGGATCGGGCGCATGCTTTCCTTTCCACCATTCATCAACGTATGACATAATACTTCCACCGATGCAGGTCGCTTTGTTTTGGTCAATTTCCCGCCATAATGCGCGTGCATATTCTGATTGTTCAGGGGCTCCATTCAATTCATATTCCTGTTGTGTGTTATTATTCATTGCATCAATACCAAATTCAAGAATAATTAAAGGTTTTTCGCTTACAGGATCATAGCTTGAGAACAAATCAGTAAAGGTTTTACCTCTGTATACATTAACCCCCCATACAGAGAGTCCGGGTAATCGGTCATTATAGGTGCTAATCACATTTTGAAAATTAATATCAACCAGGGCGGTTGTCGTAGGGTGAAAGGTTCGGCCTTCAATTTGTTTCGCAGCAAGTGCCATTTCATTGATCAGACTAAACATATCATCCAGTTGCTGACCATACATCCAATTTGCATTTAATTCATTGCCAATGCACCACATGAGAATGGCCGGATGATTTTTGTGTATCTTCACCATATCCAGAAAGTCCTGTTTAATTTTTTCCCGCATATTGTTGGTGTCATTCGGATCAATGTTGTGCGCACCATCAATCCAAAATCCTGCTATCATATAAATGGGATCTACACCATCATTATATGCGGTATCCAAAAAGCGAGTATGGTCCGCATAGGGTTGCCATCCCCATATGCGAAGGGTATTAGCGCCCATCAAACGCAACAATGGAAAATCACGTTCGTGAATTTTATGAAAATCGGATGTAAAATAATCTCCATAAGGCGCTCGAAGTTCAGGATCGTGGCCGATGGGAATCGGTGAATAGCCGACACCTTTAACCTGAAAGGAAACATCGTTGACCGAAATGGTTTTGCCCTGAATTAACACTCGAGAAGTTGATCGTGTCACCACACGTACCTGTATACATGTCCATTGAAGTTGATAATTTCCTGTTTGACCAATAGCACGAACACAAATTGAATATTTACCAGGTTCCGAGGGCACTGACCATTCGTAGTGCCACTGATTTGTTCCAGTCGCAAGATTCCAGTTTTGCCCATTATCAAATGATATTTCTACCCGCTCGATAATTTCTTGCTCTGTAGCAGATGCAATCCCTTTGATAGGATATGTTGAGGCATATATCTGATCATTGGGTTGGGGTGTCAGTATTTCAGAATCAACGATCGGAGGATGCGATTGACCTTTGACAATCAGGTGAACCGGAATGTCAACCGGGCTATTGCTATCATCGTTACTTTCAATGCGCAACACTGCATCATATTCACCCTGGTTGATTCCATTGGCATTGGCATGAACATCGACAGATCCGATTGACATTGGCAAAACTGTACCTGATTGCGGCGAAGTACTTAACCATGCACAGGGATTGTTATGAAAGCGAATGGCGTGTAAATCATGTAGGTATGTTTCATTGTGCGCCACTTGAACACCATTGCTTCCGTCTTTGTTTTCAAGACCAATTGTCGCTGTTTGGGTGCGAATACCATCACGAAAATGGTCATATTGATACAAGATGCTGCCATCTGCATGAATAATGACCTGGGCGGTTACCGTGCCAGAATTTCCAAATTGACCATAATCAATAAACGAAATAACGAGTTTTTGGTTGATTGTTTTGTATAGAACGTTGGCATCTCTTGGTGTCAGGTCATCCCAGAACCAGGCCAAAAAATTGCCTGGAGCACGTGTTTCAGGAATGGATTCGTTCTCACGTTCAGCCAACCCAATTGTTTCGCCAAAACCAATCAATCCATTGGATGATATGTAAAAACGATCATACTGTTCTCCATAAAAAGGAAAAGAAAAACCAATTGGAAAAGGTCCGGCAAAGTTGTCATCATTCAAGGTGTCCACTTGAATGCCACTGGATGAGATATCAATCCAATCAAAGATAGGACCGCCCGGCATGTCAGAGTCGGTCCATGAATAGTTGGCGTTTTCATCAGGATCGCATGATGTGACCATGTTCCAAACCAGCGGATGACTCCCTTTGTTCATTATATTTAACTTCTTTTGGCCTTGTTCGTTTTCCATCAATTCGAATTTCAATTGAGTGGGATTGACTTCGATCAAGGGTGTTGATTCAACCACATCCAGGTGGACTGGAATAGTAATGACCGGGTTTAAGAGATCATCTGATATAACAACCAGATTGCATTGATAATCATCCAACACCAGAGAGGTCGTATCTGCACCAATTGAAATTTCAACTTGCTGTGAAGGTGGAATATACCCTTCTGCAGATTGATAAATTTTCAGCCAGGAACATCGATTGGGGGCAAATCGGATCGCCATTTGTTCCTGTAAAAAATTAATATTGTATGACACTTCAAGACCATCAGAACCATCATGATTTTCTATCCCCACAGTGCATGAGTTGGTATGAAAGCCATTTGTTAAGCTTTTGTATTGATAAACGATGGTGCCATCTTTATGAAGTATAATTTGAAAAGTGGCAGTCCCTTCATCTTGATACCGTGTCATACGATGAAATTGAACAACAAGCTTTGTTCGCTGCTTGTAATAATAGATTGCACCATCTTCGGGGGATAAATCATCCCATAGAGGGGCAACGATATTATTGGGCGCCTTTTCTGATGGAATGGACGTATTCGTGTGGTTGGCATAATCTGTCGATGGGCCAAAGCCAATAAAGCCATTTGATGACACATAAAAATGCTCATAGTTCTTTCCATAAAATGGAAAAGAAAATCCAATTTCAATTGGTCCAGTGGCGTCATCATCCAAAAGATTTGAAATGTGTATGCCAGATCGTGAAATATCAGTCCAGTTGTATTCTGGGCCATTATTTGCAAAACTATCTGACCACATATAACCAAAGCCATCAGGTCCGCCAAAATGGTTTGAACGATTCGGTTCCAACTGATTATCTTGCTGAACACTCTCGCTTGCACGCCCCATATGTTTTGGATCTGTGTTGTTTGCAGCGCTGCCAGTCACTTGCATCTGATATGTCAGATTAATATTGCCCGAATTGCCAATTGTAACAACATCTTTTTTAATGTTGCCTTTTTGAACAATAAAATTAAAGGCCGCCGGGTTGACTGTAATTTTAGGTGATGTAATTTGTATAGGAATTGTCATTTCCAGTGGATTGGGAAAATTTAATGCATTATGTTGTAATGTCAGAGTGACTTGATAATTGCCATAGGGCAGATTTTTAGCCGTATATGTCATGGCAATTGTGTGAGATAGGCCGGATTCAATTGTACCTTCAGTATGTTCCGGAAGGACAATTTCCGGATAGGAAATGTCAGTACCCTGGGAAATGGAGGTTGCTTCTGAAACAGAAATTTTATACGTGAGCGGCCCACATCCCTGGTTTTCAATGTTAAAAGGTTTTATTGTCGATTGACCAGATGGCAGTGCAATAATCTCAAATTCTTCAACTTCAAGGATCGGAACATCAGTTGAAAACATTTGATCGTTTCCAAAGGTTGTACCATCGTTGTTTTGCGCAACCAGGCGAAAATGGTATTGGGTTTCTGGCTCAAGCCTTCCAACGCGCACATTAATTGACACAGGGTCCAATGCATTTCCGGCATTGATAGGACTCGTTTTCATACCATAGGTTTGTGATGGGCCATATTCAAAATATGAGGTTGTATTTAATCCATTTGGGTGGACAGAACCATTGAACATGGCAGACTTACATGTAATCATACTTGCTGAACCGGTATAAACCACAGGTTGATAATTCTTTTTTAGGGAAATATCCAATTCAAAAGTTTGATCCGCACTAATTCGGAGTCCTCGAAAAAAGTGTAAGTTGTAATGTGGGGCCAAGACTGCCAGATTGTATGTACCTTCAGGTATGAAAGAAAAGCGGTAATACCCATTTGATTCACTGTAGGTCGCAAAGTTACCGGCTTCAATACGCACATCTGAAATGGGATGGTCAGTTTCATTGTCTGTAATGGTTCCATGAAGAATACCTGTTGGCATACTGAAAACATTTTTGGCCAGACTTATCTGTGCAATGGAAAAAAAAAGTAGTATGAAAATTATATACGTCATTTGTTTCTTATGATTGATATAGAACATTTTTTCTCCTATTTTTGAATTTGAAAGTATGGTTCAATGATCCGCAAAGAATGAAACAGGTTGATATCATTAAACCTGCGTCACCCTGAATACTTCTTCTACTGATGTCATTCCTTTTAAAATTTTATTCACACCATCCTGTCTCAAGGTGGTCATTCCATGCTTAACCGCTTCCTTTTTAATGATATTTGAATCTGATGTTTGAAGGCACAAGCTTTTGATACTTTCATTCATGATCATAATTTCGAAAATGGCGCGACGGCCTTTATAACCTGTGTGAAGGCAAGAATTGCATCCTTTGGGGCGATAAATCGTTTTTCCTGTCAGGGTCTCGGGCACAATTCCAATGCTTTTTAGTGAATGTTCATCTGGTGTATATGGTTCTTTGCATTCATCACATAGTATTCGTACCAGGCGTTGCGCAATGACTGCAAGGATTGACGATGACAGTAAAAAGGGCTCGATTCCAATATCAATCAATCTTGTAATCGCACTGGCAGAATCGTTGGTATGCAATGTTGAAAAAACCAGATGGCCTGTTAGTGCGGATTGAACTGCAATTTCAGCAGTTTCCCTATCTCGAATTTCACCAATTAGGATAACATCAGGGTCCTGACGAACAATGGATCTTAATCCTCTGGCAAATGTGAGATCAATTTTGGGATTGACTTGAATTTGACCAATACCTTGAATTTGATATTCTACCGGATCTTCAACTGTGATAATATTGATATCTGGATGATTGATTGTGGATAAAATGGCATACAAAGAGGTTGTTTTTCCACTACCAGTCGGTCCGGTAACAAGGATAATGCCATGTGAGGAATGAATCAGTTCGTCAGTGGTGCGAAATTGCTCAGGGGATAGTCCCAGATCGGTTAGCTTTAGTAATACGCTGGTTTTATCAAGTAATCTAAGAACAACACGTTCACCAAAGGTTGTCGGTAGCGTGGAAACACGAATGTCTATATTTTTGTCTCCAATCCGAATTTCGATACGACCATCTTGAGGTAAACGTTTTTCTGCAATGTTTAAATCTGCCATGACCTTGATTCTGGAAACCAGGGCTGATTGAATTCGTTTGGGCGGGGAAATCATATCGTACAGGATACCATCAACACGTTGGCGCACTTTAAATGAGTTTTGAAAAGGCTCCATATGGATATCACTGGCCCGAGCTTTAACTGCCTGTGACAGAATATGATTGACTAACTTGATAATTGGGGCATCACTGGTATCATCCAGAAGATCGACTGTTTCTTCAATTTCAGTGATAATGCTATCGCCTGTTTCTTCTTCCATATCCTGAACCAACTGTTCAGCGGAATCACGACTCATATCATAAGACAGGTTGGTTGCAGATAATATGTTTGCCCCGGGTGCAAAAACTATATGTAATTTTTCAACACCAAATACATGAACGAGATCATCTAGTGCCTGTAAACAAGAAGGATTACTGATGGCAATGATTCGACATCCAAATTCTTTTCGATCCCCTTTTTCACGTAAAATCGGTCCCTGTCTGGAATAATTGGCATCACGTGTTTCAATGGGCACCATGCCATATTTTTTTAAAAACTGGATGGGTACGTGTCGGGCGAATTCAACATTTATATCGTTTACCGGCAGTTTTTCCCACACCGGAATTTTATACTGGTGACTCCATGCATTGAGCAATTGCATTTCATTAACAATGTTGCGTTGAATCAGAATATTGCCATAATCGGTCTGCTTTTCTTCTTGTATACGATGTGCTTCTGTGAGTGAATCTTCAGGGATATTAAAGTGCTCCATCAATATTGTATCAAGGGTTTCCAAAATCAACTCCTATTCTTGAATTTGTTTGGTTCGATACTGAATATACCCATCTTTGACAGCACTATAGGGTTCAAAGGCCATTTTTTTTACTTTTTCATATTCTCCCAAACGATACGATGTGGAATTCACCACTTGAACCGCATTTGCCCCGGCAACGGCATAAGGATCTTCAACATAATTGACAGGATCCATATAATTGTCACCAACAATGCCGGCTAAGTCACGAAGCGTTGAACTTCCAAGAAAAGGCAGTACAATATAGAACCCATTACCAATACCATAGGAGCCTAAAGTTTGCCCCAGGTCTTCTTTATGGGGTTCAATATTAAAAAATGATTTAGATATTTCGGTAAACCCCGCAACACCAAATGTCGTATTGATTGTAAAAGAAAGAAGCTCTGCTCCTGCATCTTTTGGACGTAATTGAAGCATACAATTTATTGCACGTTTTGGCATGAGTAGGTTGTGAAAAAAATTGGATAAACCGGTTCGTATAAATGATGGGGTAATTCGTTTATATGTTTGCGCAACCGGTTTAAGGCACCAGAAATAAACTTTATCATTAAAATAAAAAATGCACCGGTTCATTTTTTCTAATGGATCCCATACACTTGGTGTCATGGCCGCATTCGTTTCATCATCAAATTCATCATCATCGTCAAATTCATCATCTAAGGCCCAATCTTCTTCAGTACCTGTATTGGGTGGATCAGTATCAGATTGATCTGCAATGGGTGGACCTGTGTCTGGTTGGTCTGGAGTTGATGTTTCGGCATAAACCGGTCTGACTAAAAAAATAAAAAGAATAAAAAACAAAAATATTTTTGTTCGTTGCATGATTCACCTTTTAATCTTTATAAATCTGAAAAATGTCCCAGCTTTTTTTGCATCATGTTCATGAGGTCATCAATACCCTGATTTCTGAGAATTTTATGGAACTGAGACCGATAATTCCGAACCAAACTGACACCCTCGATAGAAATATCGTAAATACGCCATTTATCGGATTTTAACAACTTGTAGTCCACTGGAATTTCATTTTTCTGGGTGACAATTACTGTTTTTACCAGAGATTTCTTTTTGTGTTGACGTTGATTGAGATATTTCACTTTTTCATTGGTGTATTCTTCCAGATGCTCATAATAAATATTTGCCAAAAATCTGGCAAACAAATGCGAAAATCGTTTTTGATTCTCTTTGGATAATTTTTTCCATGCTTTGCCAAGGGTTCTTTTCGACATTTCATCAAAATTGAACAAATTCAGCGCAATTTTAAATATTTTTTTACGTTGTTCGGTTTTTGCCTCAGGCGTAGTGGCCTTTTGTTGATCTTTAATCGTATCAATGACTGAATTGATACTCTTTTTTAATTCAGATGTAGCATCATCAGCCATTGCTGTTGATGATATGAAAAAAAATATGAGTGTACACCCGACAAATGATAAAAAATAATTTTTCATTTATTTTTCTCCTGAATTGTTTATTTAACCCCACCAAAAACATATTTACTGATTAAGGATTCTAGGTCAACGGCTGATTCTGTTTCAAAAATCAGATCGCCATTCTCTAGAATTGTATCAGATCCGCCGGATGATATTTGAATATATTTATCGCCTATGAGACCACTGGTTTTAATAGATGCAATCACATCATCGGTTAATTGAATGTTGGAAAAAATCATCATATTCACCACTGCCACCTGGTCCTCTGAGTCAAGTGTAATGGTTTCAACTTCACCAATTTGTACACCTGCCATTTCAACAAACGCACCTGGTTTAAGTCCGGAAACTGACTCAAAACGTGCAGTGACATGATATCCACCCGGACCAAACCAATCCAGTTTACCCAATCGTATGGTGAGATATGCAGTGCAAATCAAACCAATAAAAACAAATACACCGACCCAGAGGGTAACAATACTATCTTTGTTTATCATAAATCTATAATCTCCATTAAATAAACTAATTTTTTAGGTGCAACAATATCAATGACTCTAGTTTACTATTTTGTTATAATTTTGTCATCAACTTTAGAGAGTGTCAAGCAATTTTTCTTTCCTCAAATGAATCCGGATTGTCAGATAAAAAACGATTTAATTCTCTCAAAAACTTAAAAGGCTCATTCATCATCACCACATGTCCACTTTTTTCAAATGCGATCAGCTCAGAATCCTTAATTTGTTTTGAAAGAAAGACAGAACTTTCAGCCGGGTACATTTGTGATAATAAGCCCACAAATATAGTCGTTTTGACATCGATTTTGTGCACCTGATCAATAAAGTTATAGTCATTGTTCATATAGGCGTTTAATATGGCATAACACGCCTGCCAGCTTGATGGCACAAAAAAATTTTGAATGAGCGGCATTCTCATCAGTGCTTGTATGGTCAATTGAAGTGTTGTCGAGTGAAAGGATGCGGATGCAAACCTTGAAAATTTCATCATGGCATAACATCTTTCATCATAGGGTAGCGCTAAAAAATCATTTTCAAATTGATATTGAGAAAGTAAAGATAAAACATTGCGAAAATCAGCCATCCATTGTTCATGATTCTCTAAGCCCATTCCAAATTTATATTGATCTGTGTTCTTAAAAGAAGGGGACTGATCGATGCACAAAAATTTTTGAATCCGGTCGCTTTTTTTTTTCAACAGATATAGAAATGACACAAATGCGCCCATTGACATCCCACCTAAAGCAACTTGATCCAATTGGAAATAATCAAGAACATCCTCCAAATCTTCACAATAATTTGTTAATACGCAAGAGTTATTGATTTTTATCCCTGCCGAATGACCAAACCCTCTGAAATCTGGAAGTATAAATTGGTATTTACCTGTTAATGGCAACAGAAATGGCAACCAATGCCGAGATTCCATGCCAAAACCATGAAGTAAAACAACCGGTTTTCCGCATCCGCAAATTCTAACACCAATATGCGTTTTGTCCCTTGTGGGTATCTGTTTGATCATAGTCAGTAAAATCAATCTATAGATATACGATCGTCAAGGTTTTATCATTGGCATCAAACACTGTTGACGACGTATCCATTTATTGTAAGTTTAAATAGTTTAATATGGACTTCTGATACTGGACTTTTGCCAGATCACCTTTACGAATTTGGGTTGCAATTCCCGGGTCATCAAGTATGACCCATGCATTTTCATCATCAATATAATTGGTCAGCTTACCCGTGCCAGTTCTTTCATCATAGCGAATCGATTTAACTTGATGTGTTGTTGAACCTGGCTGTGCGGATTCTTTCTGCGACACAATCGGCGAATAAAAAGAAACAATTGCATTTTTGGTTAACAGACGTTTATTACCACATGTGATGCGAACAATATATTGATTCGTTTCTTTGTGTTTTCGCATCTCTCGAACATATGCATTGGGGGAAAAAAAATACTGAATATCCAAACGTGCTTTTTTTATTGCCTCTTCTGCATTTTTTCTTGACATGGAAATGACAAAATCACAGGAATTAGAGCATTGTCCTTGAGTTACGATAGAATATTTTTCTTCTTTACGAACGCCCAAGCTTTTAACAATTCGTCGCGTAAGACCATCATAGATTCGAATCGTTCCAAAAAAATTAATGGTGTATTTACATTCAGGGGGGTATGTCTTGATATTACCTGTCAACATATTCTTTTTGTCATATTCGCTGATATATTCACTAAAGATATCAAACGAATTCAATCGACTAAAAATGACATAATCAACAATGATTTGACCAGATTGCGTATCCAAAAGAATTTCATTTTTGCGGGCAGCATCAATAAGCAATTGTTTCTTACTTTCGTTACCATCATAGATTTGTACCCCAGCCTGGCTTAAGTATTTTTCTAGTGCGCCAGTAATCGTTGTTGCTAAATTGGACCTTGAAATAACATTGGCCGGTTGTATACCTTGAGTATCAAAAGGCGCAACAATGACAGTCGTATCTCTTCGCAAATATTGCTCAGAAAAATCTTCCATCTTGCTTTCAGGTAATTCACAAGGCACAAACTCTTCAAACGTAATTCTTACTGTACTGCAGCCAGTAAAAAATAAAGTAATTAGTGAAAAACATATCATTAAGTGAACTATTTTTAATTGTTTCATTTTCCTTCCCCTTGATAAAAAAATGATGCTCAAATGTTATCATCAAACCGGATAATCGGTGGCCGCCCGGGCAAACTTAACGTGTTCTTTTGGGCATCTTGAAGTTCATCGGCAAGGTCTGGGTCATACCACCAATACCAATAGGCCGAGCTTTCATCCCCATATTTTGATAAGACAGTTTCGGGTGTACCAAATTTATTCCAATAAAGCAATCGAGTATAATTAATATTCCAAAGCAAAACATAAGGAACAGCATCTATCAAGTATCGATCAATTGTTCTACAAATGTCATGACGTTTTTTGACATCGAATATTTGTTTTTGGGATTCAATCAACCGGTCAATTTCAGGATGCTTGAAGCCGGTAATATTGTTTCCACCATTGCGGATCGCTTCTTTTGAACACCACATACCTTCCGGATTTTTAAATAACCCGGAGCCCCAGGCTGCCCATGTCATTTGATAATTGAATGTATCCATATCTTTTGCCCAGGCAGCCCAATCCTTATTTTCAATTTTTAATGCAATCCCCACATCCTTTAAATCCTCTTCATAAATCGCTAAAAACTTATGGGATGATGAGGAGCGTGTTAAAAAAGTAATTTCCAAAGGTTGATTGTTTTTTGAAAGCATTCCGGTTTTCGGATTCACTTTCCACCCCGCCTCACTCAATAGCTTTCTGGCTTTCTTTTTATCAAAAGGTGTGATCGGATTGTTATTGGGATGCTTTTTATCATACAAATCCTCAAAATAGGATTTATGCAAAAAATACTGGTTGTACATCAGAGTTTTGTTCATTTTTTTTCGATCAATCAATAGATATAAAGCTTTTCTGACGCGGATGTCATCCAATGGAGGGTGGCGCATATTCATGGCAAACCCCTGAAAGCCAATGGGGCGATGATTATAAATTTTTTGACGAATGATCCAGTTTTGATCAAATTTTTTGCCTTGTGTTTCGTTGATCCATAACCTTGCAGTGTAAATGGGAAATAAATCAAAGTGCCCTTTTTTAAAGGCCTCAAATGCATTTTCACGATCTGCAAAAAACATGAATTTAAGAATTTCAAAATTTCCCAGGCCCTGGTATCGAATATCATCCCGAGCCCACCAATCTTGACGTCGTTTCAGGGTAACATATCGCCCTTCAACAATTTTGTCCAATTGGTACGAACCTGAAACAACTGGAAATGAAAAGTTTATTTGATTAAAATCCTTTTTTTCAAAAATATGTTTGGGCAAAATTTGAAATCCCCCCACTGCACCCAAATTCACCCAGTGAACTTCTTTTGCAGTAAACTCAATGGTATACTGATCCCATACTTTGGGGGTGGTAAATCGTTCCAACGAAAGTTTGTGGACACCTGTCATATTTTTGGGATGAATAATTGCATCATAGGTCCACTTAACATCATGAGCGGTAATGGGGCGGCCATCACTCCAACGTGCCTTGGGGTTTAAATAGAAGGTAAACACTTTTTTATTTTTTGAAATCGTCCATTTTTTTGCCAGTTTGGGTTCATATTCTAAGGTCATCGGGTTCATATCAATCAAGGTTTCATATAAAGCACCAAAAAATTCTGATGTAAAAGAATTATTATCCAGATAGTAATTCAGGCTTTTTGGGTTCTGGCCTGCAAAGATTGCCAGTTGTCCACCACTGATGGCATCAGGATCAGCAATTGGATTGGGTTTGGGCTGCCAATTTTCAGGTGGAAAAGTGAGATCGGCAAAAGCCAAATTTGTTATTAAGGAAATGAAAATACATAAAAAAATTCTCATAAATACTCCATATTCCTGGGGGCGTTTGTTTGACAGTTTGTGTAAATACCTGAGGAAAGCACGAAAAAGCAGTTCATCGTTTAGTAAATGTACCATTTTGAATGATGGACTGCTTTTTCGTGCCTTTTATCAAATAATAACGAAAACGACAATCACGCATTATTCTCAAGTCATTGATAACATGTCGCCACTTGATCAAAAAATTGCGCATTCAAATATTTATGAATATGCGCATCATATTCATATGTATGGCCAAAGGCTTTTTGTGCCAATTTGAATCGTGTTTCCAGTGATGTACACCCTTTGTTTTTTTGAATATCCAAAACAATATCTCCATAATCTGAAGGGTCCACAACTGATGCCACACGCAAAAAATTCTTTGCTGATGCACGAATCATACATGGCCCGCCAATATCAATATTTCCACGCGCCATCTCAATGGTTACATTTTCTTTTGCAATGGTTTCTTTAAATGGATAAAGATTGACAACCACCATGTCAATGGGTGATGCTTGAGTTCGCTCAAGATCCCTTTGATGGGCATCGTTGTAGGTTTCAGTGAGAAGTCCAAGATATATTTTAAAATCAAGGGTTTTGACAAGCCCGCCCTGTGTTTCTGGCTGACCGGTATAATCTGAAATCAGCACCAAATTCTGCTCTGATTGTAAGATTTCCTTTATTCTTTGATACGTCCCACCGGTTGATATAATTTTTATATCTGGAATAATTTTTACTAATTCTGGGATGAATTGATCCAGCCCACTTTTATCTGACACACTGACCAAAACATGTCGAACAGGAACAAGACTGTCAATTTGTTCAACGATATTAATACTCATATTAATTCAATCTCCTCACTATTTTTCAATTCTTGATGAATATTTTTCACCTGTTCCAGAACAGGGGATTTTAAAACTCTGAAGGTGGGATGAAAGGCTTTGTTAGATTCCCAAACAAAGCTGACCACCTCATATTGTTCTGGAATACATTTTTCTTGTTTTTCTCCATAAATCGATTCTGGATAATATTCTAGCCAGAACATTCTTTTGGGATCAATGTTAAACTGCCGGGTAACACAGGTTGCAATATGCGCACAACTACTCCGAATGCTTAGTTTTTGATTTTTTTTGGATGGGTCTGCTGAAGGGGTATCCTCTGTGATGACAATATAAGGCTTCACAAAGGAAACATCGGTGTTCTGAAATTGAACGACGCGCAGCATACAATTTCCTGAGGCCAATTTCAATAACCCGCCAAAACCATCCCAATGAAATATTTGATTGTGTAAAATCGTATAATGCATTCTGAATTATCGCTCATCTATAGGAATATAATGTCGTTTTTTGGAGCCAATATACACCTGTCTGGGGCGATACAGTTTCCAATTTGGATTATCTGCATCTTCTTTCCATTGCGCGATCCATCCTGGCATTCTTCCCAAAGCAAACATGACTGTAAACATGTTGGTTGGAATTCCCATGGCACGCAGGACAATTCCAGAATAAAAATCCACATTGGGATACAGATTATGGTCAATAAAGTACGAATCTTTGGACACGGCCTCCTCAAGATCAATGGCAATATCAAGCAGAAAGTCATCTAACTCAAGAGCGTTCAGTAATTCATGACATATTTTTTTAATAATTTTGGCTCTTGGATCATAGGTTTTATATACCCGATGGCCAAATCCCATTAACCTGAAAGAGTCATTCCGATCTTTTGCACGTTCAATAAATGGACGAATATTTCCCCCATTTGTCTGTATGTTTTTGAGCATTTCTATGACAGCCTGATTGGCGCCTCCATGAAGAGGGCCCCATAAAGCAGAAATACCCGCAGATATGGCAGCATATAGATTAACACGTCCACTTCCTACAAGGCGAACTGCTGATGTCGAACAGTTCTGTTCGTGATCTGCGTGAAGGATCCAAAAAATATTTAATGCCTTAATAAGAAGCGGATGAATATCAAATTCACGCACCGGACTATGGTACAATAAATATAAAAAGTTTGTACAATAACAATATTCAGGTTTTGGATAGGCCACAGTATGTCCACGCGAAATTTTGTATGACATGACTGCCATTGTACGAACTTTTGACATCAAACGCGCCAGAGTAATATTGATTGCTTCCTCATTATGAATTTTTAAGTCTTTATAGAAGCTCCGCAATGCATTCACCATGGATGACAATATACCCATTGGATGAGATCGAGATGGAAAGTTTCCATAAAACGCCTTGAGGTCTTCATGAACCAGAGATTGTTCAGTCAATAAATCACTAAACTCTTTAAATTGATCTTTTGTTGGTAGAGAACCATTCACCAGTAAATAAGCAGTTTCAGCAAATGTTGAATGTTGTGCCAGCTCTTCTACCGGAATTCCCCGGTATCTGAGTATTCCATTTTCACCATCCATAAAAGTGATGTTACTTTTACAAATACCTGTATTGGCAAGACCGGGATCCATGGTAATATAACCGGTTTCTTTTCGTAATGATGAAATATCAACAGCACGTTCGCCTTCGCTGCCGATAATCACCGGTAATTGGATTTTTTGATCACCAATTACCAGGGTTGCTGTTTCTTGCATTTTCTTTCCTTTCTGTAATCAATAATTTCTAAAAAAACAGAGTTGAGATGATTTGTTACTTAAAAAGGTTCATTGGTGCTACGTTTTTTTTGTATAGCACAAATCATATGCAGATTGCAAATTGATCCAAAATTCAACATGTGTTTGGTCCGAATGGTCCGAATGATTCGAATCTCTGCAATGAAATCACTGGTGTTATCGACGTATTCAGATTATATTTTTTTCATTTTATGTGTTGATCGCTTCAAAATAACACTCTAGCATCAGCATATCCTCATCAAAGGATGTTTTGACCGGATACTGAATTTTCTTGAATAATTTAATCATACCTTTATTGGTCGGGGCAGTGTATGCAACCAAACCAGAAATGTCATTTTCTCTGGCAGCATCAACGAGTTTTTGAAGAATAATACTGGCTATGCCTTTACCCTGAAATTCTTTAGTAACTGAAAATGCAATTTCTGCAACATTGCGATTCTGTTCCAAAGAATACATCCCAACGCCAATTATTTTACCAAATCCAAAATCACCAGTTATGGCTACAATTGTCATGTTTTTAATATAGTCAAGCTGAAACATGTTTTCAACATCATCTCGAAAAAAACTGGTTTTTTGATGAAAAAATCGAGCGACAACACTTTCTTTATCTAATCCATAAAAATGCTCCTGAATGCGGCGATCATCAACAGGCTTGGCAGGACGAAATCGGATATCTTGTTTTTCAATACTCACTGTTTCTTCCATATGAACTGGATATACACCTGTTGAGGCTTCATTAAAGGATCTGTTTTTTGTGATGTAGCCCAGGTCAACCGCTTGTTGGAATAACTCATCCCGATAATCCGGATGGGCCAGGCTGATCATTGCAATAGCACGGTCCTCCAAGTTTTTTCCATGAAGATTGACCGCACCATACTCACTGACTACGTAATAAACATCTGCGCGAGGTACAACCACAGAAGAGCTATCAAGGCGAGGAACAATGCGACTGGAATCAGCATTCTGCCGGGTTGATGGTATCAATATAATTGCTTTTCCATTGCGAGACAAGGCTGCTCCTCGCATGAAATCCAACATACCGGTCACACCTGAAAAATGGTTCAATGCAAAGGCATCAGCAGCCACCTGACCTGTCAAGTCCATTTCACGGGCCATATTAATTGTAACCATCTGATGATGTTGAGCGATAATAGCGGGATTATTCACATAATCTGATGGATGAAACTCAATGGATGGATTATTGTGAAGAAATTCATAAAAATAAGTTGAACCAATGGCATTACTGGCAACAATTTTTCCTTCATTCAATCCTTTTTTACGATTATTGACCGCTCCCAATGCCACCAAATCCATGATGCCATCAAAAACAAATTGGGTATGAATTCCCAAATCATTCTTATGTGCCAACGCAACAAGAATAGACTGAGGGGACGCCCCCAATCCCAGTTGGAGGGTGGAGCCATCTTCAATAATTGGTGTCACAATTTTAGCCATTTTATATGCAGCATCAATTTCAGGGACACTTCCCACTGTCAATAAAGGCTCTGCTTTTTCAACAATCACGTCAACATCATTTACATGAATAAAGCTATGACCCATAATTCGAGGCATGTTTTGGTTAACCTGCACAATCACCAGATTTGCCGCTTGCACAGCAGACAAACAGACATCCACAGAAATGCCAAGACTCATCCAGCCAAAATCATCCGGTGGGGTGACCTGTACAAGGGCAGCATGAATTGGGAGTTGACCCTTTTTAAATAAATCAGGTACAGCAGACAAATTCATGGGGGTAATGAATGGCTTGAGGTACGATAAACTTTTGGTTTCTGCCGCTCCTTGATAAATATTTCGAATATTAAAATGATGCCCTTTATCCTCTTTGGCTGCAACAGATATGGGTGAAGTTTCCAGGCTTAACAGGCGAACGATTTCGAGATCTGAAAACCGATTTGCATTATCCACAAGGGTTTTCACCAAAAATTGGGGCTCACCACAGGATGAACCGATAAAGATACGTCTACCTGATGGAATCATTTTAATTGCATCTTCAGCAGAAGTTTTCTTTGCAATATAATCATCTGGCCAGTATGACATTGCCATTGTGCCTCCTTTGCCACTCAGGCTGTATATAATAAAGTTGAATTAAATATTAAACTTTAGCCTCTCCAAATTTTTTTTACAAGAGCATTTTTTTTTACCTGAATCAGTGGCCTGAATTTTGATATGTATTTGTTTAGATTCTTTTTAATAAAAAGCTTTCTTTGCTGGGAACTATCCTCGATTGCTTGTTTGATATAATAACTTGATTATCGAGTATTTTTTATGATATTATTTCTTAATTCAATCATCTTTGACCTGTTTCCAGGAGTGAGTGACAATGCGCAATAATAATAGATATCATTTAGGATTGCTCGAAAAATAAATGCCCCATTTCAAAATGCTTGACTCAAAAAATAAACATTAAGGAACGTTCTGAAAATAAGTTCCCCATTAAATAATTGTTTATTCAGTTTTTTGAACCATGATTACACTGAAGAAGATGAATTAGATGAAATAAAGACACTTTTAAATTCATCTTATTCATCTTCTTCAGTGTAATCATGGTTCAAAAAACTGAATAAACATTTTGGTACGCATATACTTAGGAAAACTCTGAAAATAAGTTCCTCATTATTCAATATTTGTTGATTCGTTTCTGAACCATGATTACACTGAAGAAGAAGAATAAGATGAATTTAAAGTGTCTTTATTTCATCTTATTCATCTTCTTCAGTGTAATCATGGTTCAAAAAACTGAATGAACATTTTGGTACACATATACTTAGGAAAACTTTGAAAATAAGTTCCTCATTATTCAACAATATTCAATAATGAAGAACTTATTTTCAGCGCTTAAATACTCATGAAATAAAAAAATTGCCCGAAGGCATTATGTTCTATCAAAACATGGGGGTTCATTTGAGAACTGGACGCCCAAAAATAAGAAACGTTTTTTTACAGGAGACCAAATATGCCAATAATGAATACGATTAAATTGTTAGGTTCCGTATTGGATGCCTCAACATTTTTCCCACCCAATCATATTTTTTCAATTATGGGATCACCAAAACAACTGATTCCACCCTATCATCCAAATTCAGAATATTCATTTTTCGATCCAAGCGAATTGCCCCGAATTATGAGTTATTTAGAGGAAGTTTCTTTGCTTCCAATACCAATCCCATATCACTATGTCAACTGGTTGCCAATTCCAGAAACACTATTTTTACGAGAAACGCACGTATTTTCCTATCCAAAAGATTCTCAGTCTGATGAGAATTTTCCAAAAGAAGCATGGTTTTTCATCAATGGTATAGGCACCAATTTAGACATGGCAATGTTGAATTGCAAATACCTTTATGAATTGTTTCATCGAAGGATCGTCGGCATTCAAAACCCTACTGACAGTATCCTGGTCGATCTTTTGGAATGTGCGGTGGGCAAGCGTTGGAAACGTAGTATGAGTCCTGCTCAAACTGCTTTGGAGCCCATATCGAAAGCCCTGAACGATCCAAATATTGAGCGCGTTATTTTGATCGGCCATTCTCAAGGTACAATTATTTCTGCCAATATTTTACGTTCATTGATTGAAGATAATGGACAAACATATGTAACACCTTTTGAAGAAAATATGAAAAAGCTGGAAATGTATTTATTTGCAACCTGTTCAGACAATATGGAATATATTCCAGACGTAAAAACTTCAACCGGTCATCCAGTGCCATACATTGAAAATTTTGCCAATGGAAATGATCTCGTGGCACGTTTTGGGATGATATCTCCGCGAAAGGAATTATGGGGCATTTCCATTGATGGCGACATGTACGTGCGAAAAAATGCTTGGGGACATTTATTGAATGCTCATTATTTGAATGGCTTTGATACCAGTCGTTCAGATTACGAGCCCTTTCGTTCTCTGACAAAAAATGGGGCGACTCCCAGACTGTTTGGGTATCTGGATGGTAGTACGCCATTACCTTATTAGGTTAATCAGGAGATATGATGATGCTTTCACCCGCCTGTCTTCACGAATTATTCTGTCAACAAGTCCAAAAAACACCGCATGCCCTTGCTGTTGCTGATGTTTTTCGGCCGTTGACATATGAACAACTGGATCGTCAGACAGATATTCTGGCTGTGTATTTAAAAGAAAAAGGGGTGGTGTGCAATTCGACTGTTGCCATTTTCATGGATAAAAGTGTTGAATTTGTGATCGCGCTGATTTCAATTCTGAAAGCAGGTGGTGCGTATTTGCCCCTGGATATGGCTTATCCTGACCGCCTTATTGAACATATAATCAATGAAACGCAATCTGTGATTATTCTGACCCAGCCATATCATGAAAAACGATTGCAAGATATTGGACTTCATTCATTTTTTTCAATAAAACCAACACTTCTTTCTGATATGGACAAAGACGACATCTATAGTTTTCCAGACATGACATTGGACCATCCCGCCTATATCGTATATTCATCAGGCACAACTGGAGAGCCTAAAGGAATTGTGGCGCCACACCGCGGTGCTGTGAATTCATATTACTGGCGATATAACATTAAAGACTATGCTCCCGGAGAACGTGTTGCTTGTAATATTTTTTTTGTATGGGAGTGTTTACGTCCGCTTTTAAAAGGCGGCGCTTGCTTCGTTATTCCGGATAATATAATTTACGACCCAGAACCATTGCTGAATTTTTTGGCCAATCATCAAATTACTGAAATTTTATTTACGCCATCACTCTTTGAAACTGTTCTTCTAATGTCATCCCAGGAAATCATTCATGAAAAATTTGCAACGATAAATACAATCTGGTTGAATGGGGAAGTCGTTACAGGAAAGCTACTTAAAATGGCCCTCGACATGATTCCTGAATCGATCGCCCTTTACAATTTATACAGTATTAGTGAAACACATGATGTTTCTATCGAAGACATGCGACAAACAAAGTTGCCATTATCCAATATTTGTTTGGCAGGTAAACCCATGCCTGATGCTAAAATTAAAGTGATGGGTCCACATGGAAATATTCTTCAAAAAGGCAATAGAGGAGAATTGTTTATTGGCGGTGAATGTCTTGCCCTTTGCTATTTGAATAAACCCCATCTAACTCAGGAACGATTTGTCACGATCAACAATGAACGTTACTTCAAGACCGGTGATCTGGCGATACTTCACGAAAATAACACACTTGAAATATGTGGCCGATGTGATTTCATGGTGAAAATTAGAGGATATAGTGTGCATATTGGAATGATCGAAGAAGCTTTGTTAACCCATGCATTTGTCAAGGCATGTGCAGTGGTTACTGAAGGGGAAGAGGGGGAAGATAAACGCTTAATCGCTTACCTCGTCCCAGATGAAAATTTTTGCTGGACAATTGATCCAGACACTGCAACATGTCCTGAATTGAGCAGACATCTCAAGCCCCATCTCGCACATTTTATGATTCCAGGTGCATATGTAATTTTAGATCGCATTCCCATCAACCCGGTGAGTGGAAAAATTGATACAAGAGCCCTCAAAAAACCAAAACAATTGAAAAGTATTGATCTTGATAAAATTGAATTACAAAATCCGATATCTCACGATGAACAACGCGCTGTCATGCGCCAACTCTGGGAATCAGTGCTCGGACTATCTCCTGGAACGATTACCAATCAAGATAATTTCTTTGATTATGGAGGTCACTCATTGTTGGCCGTTCAGTTACTTCCATTGATCAAACGAATTTATAAAACAAAGATACTTGTCAAAGATATTTATGAACACCCAACCATTTCACAGTTAATTGAATTTTTAAATAATGATTTGGAGGAAAATTCGGTTGTGACTTCGATCAAAGCCGATGCTATCCTGGATCAAAACATACAGATAAACACAATCAAAACATTTACACCCATTCAAAAAGCTGCCTCAGTATTCTTGACAGGTGCCACCGGATATCTTGGCGCATTTCTTTTGGAAGAACTGCTTCGCACATTTCCAGAAGTCAAGGTATATTGTTTAATCCGAACTCGGCAGAAAGATTCGCAACTGGCTATGCAACGCATTCGAAACACTTTGTTTAATTACGATCTCTATTTACCGGAGTATGAGTCACGAATTATTCCTGTTGTAGGAGATTTAGCACTACCCGAATTTGGACTATCACATATTGATTTTTCAGTATTGGCAGATGAGATTGATATTATTTTTCACTGTGGCTCCCTGGTGAATTATGTTTATTCTTATAAGGTCATGAAACCATCTATTGTGAATGGTACACATGAGATATTGCGTCTGGCAAGTATGTATCATTCAAAACCTGTTCATTATATTTCTACAAATGGAATATTTATTGGTAAAAATAAAAATTGCGCTGAAAATCGAAATATTGATGGATATGCAGACCATTTGATTGGTGGTTATGAGCAAGCCAAATGGGTTGCCGAAAAATTGGTTTGGAAAGCCATTGATCGTGGTTTGCCAGTATGTATTTACCGACCGGGTAATATAGGTCATCATAGAAAGACCGGTGCTTATAATGCCAATGATTTTCAAACCATGCTAATTAATACGTGTATGCATATTCAATGTGTTCCTTCACCTGTGTCCTGGGGCTTTGAAATGACGCCTGTTGACTTTTTGGTAAAACGCCTTGTTCAATTTTCACAAAATGAAAATCTGTTGGGTAAGGTTTTTAATATTGTTGAAAACAACCCTTTTCCAGTGCAAACTGTTTTTGACTTACTTTTGTCTCATAAGATGGTTTCCCGTGCATTGCCTTTGAATGAATGGAGAGAAGAACTTCAAGCGGCTTTTTCTGATGAAACTGCATCAAAATTACATGTTTTTGCACAGGCTTTTCAAGATCTTGAATATTACCTGGTTGATGAAAATAACTATCTGACCAATGAGTTTGATGATGCATTATCTGGTTTTGATGTTCAGCGATACCAGATGGATACTGAATATTTTGAAAAATTGCTGAAACGTTTAAAAAATCATGGTATTGAATCTAATTAGGAAAGATGAATTAAAAACACTTTAAAATCATCTTATTTATATACTTCAGTATAATCATGGTTCAATAATTGATGAGTGATAATTCTGGTGGCGACATCTTGGTTACACTCATTAAATAATGAACATAAAATCAAACAAAATCAATAATTGAAGGGGTAATCACTGTGAGTTCACAAGGACAAAAAAATTTAGGTGTTTTGACCAGTGGTGGTGATGCGCCAGGAATGAATGCTACAGTTCGTGCAGTCATTCGTACCGCATTGGATCAAAAAATGAATGTTTACGCCATCTATGAAGGATATCAAGGGATGGTAGATGGTGGGGAAAGTATTGAGGCGTGCAATTGGGATTCAGTCGGAGGCATTCTGCAACGCGGTGGCACTAAAATTGGTACTGCACGTTGCAAGGCCTTTGAATCCAGAGATGGAAGACGACAGGCTGCACTGAATCTTCTGCAACGTGAAATCAACTCACTTGTTGTGATTGGTGGGGATGGTAGTCTTACCGGTGCGAATGTTTTTAGTCAGGAATGGCCCGATCTTGTTAAAGAATTACTTGATGCCGGTGAAATCAGCCAGGACATTGCCACTACCTGTGCGCAACTCAAAGCAGTTGGATTGCCTGCTTCTATTGATAATGATTTGTATGGCAGCGACATGTCCATTGGGACAGATACGGCCCTTCATCGAATCACTGAAGCGCTTGATGCCATATCGACCACTGCTGCAAGTCATCAGAGATCCTTTGTTATTGAAGTTATGGGGCGAAACTGTGGTTATCTTGCTTTGATGAGTGCGTTGGCAAGTGGTGCAGACTGGGTATTTATTCCTGAAATGCCGCCGCCATACGAAAACTGGGAAGATAAAATGTGTTCGGTGATAAAGGCTGGTCGGGATTCTGGCCGACGCGATACCATTGTGATTGTCGCTGAAGGTGCCATTGATCAAAATGGAAAGCCCATTCTGAGTAGTTATGTTAAAGAAGTCCTGGCAGATCGCTTGAAGGAAGATGTTCGGGTGACAATTCTTGGTCATGTCCAGCGAGGTGGCGCACCGAGTGCGTATGATCGAATTCTCGGTACACTTTTGGGATATTCGGCGGTCCAAGCCCTAAAATCAGAAACATCTCAAAAAGAAACCCAATTAATTGGTATGCGAGGTAATAAAACCAAATCAGCGCCATTGATGGAATGTATTAATATCAGCCATTCAGTGGCAGAGTCGATATCAAATAAAGATTATAATAAAGCAATGGATCTGAGAGGTAGTGTTTTTATAGAAACATACAAATCATTGTATACGCTAATGAAGGCCAGTATTCCAAAACCACCAGATGATACACAAAGCTCAGAAAAATCGCTTCGCATTGCGATAATGAATTGCGATGCTGCGTCACCTGGAATGAATACAGCCGTTCGGTGCGCAGTCCGCCTTGGCATAGATCGTGGTCATACTTTTTTGGGTATTGAACATGGATTTAGAGGATTTATTGAAGGTAAAATTCGAAAACTGGATTGGCTAAGTGTTCGTGGATGGGCAACGATCGGTGGGTCAGAACTCGGGACCAGTCGAAAAATTCCAAAAGGGGGAGAGTTTTATGCCATTGCGCGTCATATTGAACATTACAACATTGATGCCATTTTAATGATCGGAGGATGGTCCGGATATCAAACAGCCTATGATTTTTTTCAACAACGTGAAAACTATCCCGCTTTCAAAATTCCGATCCTTTGCATTCCAGCAAGTATTGATAACAATCTTCCAGGAAGTGAATATAGCATCGGATGTGACACCGCCCTGAACAACATTATCGAAGCCATTGACAAAATCAAACAATCTGCAGTGGCAACGAAACGCTGTTTTGTTGTGGAAGTTATGGGCTATTACTGTGGGTATCTCGCCTTAATGAGTGGTATTGCCACTGGCGCGGAACGTGTTTATCTACATGAAGAAGGCGTGACGCTTAAAAATATACAGACAGATTTTTCCTATTTAATGGATAGTTTTGAACATGGTAAACGCCTGGGGCTTGTGATTTGCAATGAAAAAGCTCATCCAGTATACAATACAAATTTTATCAAAGACCTACTGACTGAAGAAGGAAAGTCACTTTTTACTGTGCGTCGTTCAATTCTCGGTCACTTACAGCAAGGCGGTGATCCGACCCCGATTGACAGAATCAACGCGACCCGATTGGCCACCCAGGGAATAAAATACCTGGTTGAAAAATCTGAAAAAAATAATCCTTTTGCGACATTTATGGGGTTAAAAGATGGTCAAATAAAATTTTGGAACTTATCCCAATTTCCTGATTGGACGGATAAAGAATTCAGTCGAGCCAGTATCAAATGGTGGTTGGAGTTAAGGAAGATTGCAGCCATATTGGCACAACCGAAGCCCCATCATATGATGAATCCAACACCTTCGTGAAAGGGACATGACTGAAATTGAAAATACTATTAATCGAAGATGATATCAAAATTAGTTCTTTTATCGAAAAAGGTTTAAAAGAACATGGATTTATTGTTGACTGTTGTGATGATGGAAATCAAGGTTATTTGATGGTGTTTGAGCCTGGCTATGATTTAATTATTTTGGATATAATGTTGCCAGGAAAGGATGGGCTCAGTATTTTAAGAAGTCTTCGAGAAAACAAACATACAGTTCCAGTGATTCTTTTAACAGCCAGATCGACAGTGAATGAACGTATCGAAGGCCTGAATATGGGGGCTGATGACTATTTGTGTAAACCTTTTTATATTGGAGAGTTGATTGCGCGAATCACTGCAATTACCAGAAGAGCCTCTGGTAGTGCGCTGAATTTGTTAAATTTCGAAAACTTAACGATGAACCTTGTCACACGTGAAGTTAAATTGAATAACAGCATGATCGACTTGACCAATCGTGAGTTTAATCTGCTGGAGTTTCTTATGCGTCAACCAGGAAGAGTATTGACCAGAACACAAATTTTGGAACAGGTTTGGGGATATGGCTTTGATCCTCTCACCAATATTGTTGATGTATATATCCGCCGATTACGAAATAAGTTGAACAACTCTCCAAAAGGTCCTGAAATTATGACGGTAAGAGGGGTGGGGTATCGACTGAAAAAGAAGAAGGATGAAAACTAATGTTTCGACTGAAAACGTCAGTGATCACAGTCATGATTGCTGGCTTCATTCTGATCTTTTTTGGTGGATATTTATTACTGATCATACATATTATTATTATGGATGTTTTCAATACATCCATTCTTGACTATCTACTTGAGTATAAAAAAACGTTGTTATTGTCTATTCCTATAGCTTTATTATCTTTGGCGATTGGCGGATGGTTGATTGCGCTTCGGTTATTAAAACCAATTAATGTTATTTGTCAAATTGCAGAAAATATTACTGTGCGTGACCTGAGCCAACGAATTCCAGGAGTTGATTCAGAAAATGAATTATCACGATTGGTTCAAGTCATCAATAATATGCTTGACCGATTGGAAAAAAGTTTTAATCAAGCCAGCCGGTTTACTGCTGATGCTGCACATGAACTTCAAACCCCTCTGACAATTTTACAGGGCGTGTTGGACAATGCGATCCAACAAGCCATTCAAGATGATCAGGAAACGCAATTGCTGGTTACGCTTAGTGAAGAAGTCCAACGATTGAAAGCAATTGTTCGCAAACTATTAATTCTTGCACAAGCGGATGCCGGTCAACTGAATCTACGTTTAGAACATGTTAATCTCAGCGAACTTGTGACATTGACGATTGAGGATGCTCAAGTGATGGCACCATATCTAAGGGTTCATCATGAAATTATGCCCAATGTGATGGTGATGGCAGATATTGATTTGTTCAATCTGGTAATTCAAAATTTAGCAACAAATGCCATTAAATATAATATTGAAAATGGGCTCATAGATTGTAAACTGACAGTCGAGAATTCATGCGCTCTTTTTTCAATTAGCAATACTGGCATACCGATTTTAAACAAGGATCAAAAAAATATATTCAATCGTTTCTTTCGTGTCAGTGGATCTCATAGTAAAAGAATACATGGGGCCGGTCTGGGTTTAAGCCTGGCGCATGAAATTGTCTTTGCCCATCAGGGAGATTTAATGATATCTGAGTCATCTGATGAATTGACAACCTTTTTGCTAAAAGTCCCATGTATTTCATATGCTAAGGAACGTTCTGAAAATAAGTTCCCCATCAAATAAATAAATGTTCATTCAGTTTTTTGAACCATGATTACACTGAAAAAGATGAATAAGATGAAATAAAGACACTTTAAATTCATCTTATTCATCTTCTTCAGTGTAATTAATCCATGGTTCAGAAACGAATCAACAAATATTGAATAATGAGGAACTTATTTTCAGAGCTTTCCTAAATAAATGATTTTTGTTGCAAACCATAGAGAAATAAAGATATTTCCCTTAACATTTCCATCCGCCTTTGAAAGGGCGTATTCTAAAATAGGGGGTTGCGCCGGGTTGCGCCCCCCTTGAAAAAGGCAATGGAAGAAGATCCTTTTATGTGTAAGGAGAAAAACATGAAACAAACACAATATCACCCCATATATGTAGGCGATGGTCAAACCATCAGTCAACGAAAAAAAACAGTGCCATTAAGCAACATTGATGAACCCCACTCCACCTACATTGCTGATAAAGGTCTCAGGGAGGCTGTGAATCTTGCCATATCCCTATCTTGTCCGCTATTGATCACAGGGGAGCCAGGCACAGGCAAGACAGAACTTGCGTTTAGTGTCGCCCATGAATTGGAGCTTTCACCACCTTTTGTATTCCACACAAAGACAACATCAAAGGCCCAAGATTTATTTTATGAATATAATACCTTCCAGTATTTTCAAGACGCATGTGTCAGCGAGAAAACAGTGAATCAATATGATTATATTCAATATCAATCATTAGGGCTTGCCATTCTTAAAGCTATGTCCAAGGCGGATATATGTGATTTTTCTGAGGAAGCCCGACAACATTTATTCCCCAAATACATTTCTGAGCCCCCCTTACGCGGGATTGTTTTGATTGATGAAATCGACAAAGCGCCCAGAGATTTTCCCAATGATATCCTGCACGAAATTGATAAAATGGCATTCACTGTTAGGGAAATCGGACTGACATTCCGGGCATCTAAAGCATATCAACCTGTTGTTATTATCACCAGCAATTCAGAAAATGATTTGCCTGATGCCTTTTTGCGGCGATGTTTGTATTATCATATTGAATTTCCAGACAAAAAACTTCTTAAAAATATTGTAGAAAGGCATTTAGGCGCACTGCCTTTTATTAATGAGGCGCTGGATCACTTTTTTGCGATTCGTAGAGAAAAAGGTTTGAAAAAACCGCCTGCAACTGATGAATGCTTGACATGGTTGTCTATTTTAGCATCACTATTGGATGACACCCCATTGGATTTTAAACATCTCAAGGTAAATCAGATTGATGCCATTTTAACCAGTTATTCTATCCTTGTAAAGTCCAAGGAAGACTTGGATCGTATCAAAGCGCCGCTTTTGGGACAAAAAGAACATTGTTTGGCACAAAAAAGACGCTAGGATAATATTTTTCTCAGCCAGGTCGACAACTTCAGGCCTGGCTGAAATGTCAAAACATATTTTATCGTGATGCAACCACTCATTTAGAAAAAAATATTGCCAAAGCGAATCAATCAATATATATATCCGAATCAAAATATCCACTAAGGGAACCTCGGAAAAATTGTAAAATAATATGATCCGACCTCTTTAAATGGCTGACTAGCCTCCTCTGAAAAGTATCATTCATGGATAAAACAATCATAAAATTCGACTGGTCATTATTGTGGCCCAATCTAAATGCATTATTCACCGGTCAGATCTCAAGCACTGAAGGTTTTAGCGCATTGATCGTTCTTGCTTTATGGTGCATATTCTTTTGGGCATTGTCTCTTGTTATTTGGAAGGCCCACAGGGCCAGATGGATAATCAACCAATTTCGATCTGCGATTCATGGCATTTCATCAGATCAATTTGTCAAAAAGCGACGTGATTTAATTAATGTTTCAAAAAAGTTACCCAATGGTTTCGGCAATTTATGGATAGATTTTGATCGAAGCCTTGTTATGTCAAAAGATGGTCAACGCCTCTATCGTGCGTTGGATGCATCCTATTTTTTCAATGCCAGATCATTATCTCCCGGACTGACAGAAAATCGTCTTCTGGCAGCCGTACCCGGATTTCTCACTGCAATTGGCGTTATTGGCACATTTTCAGGTCTTCAATTGGGACTCTCAGGCCTGGATCTCAGTGATGCTGGCATGAATGCCGCTGGAAATGAAATTAATCGCCTAATCAGCAGCGCTGCGGTTGCTTTTTTAACATCAGTATGGGGCGTACTGACCAGTGTGATGTTCAATTTTATTGAAAAATTGATCGAACGATTTGTACGAATGGAAATCACTCGATTTCAGCATGAAATTTCATTTCTCACACCAAGAATGAATCCAGAACAATCTCTAATGCGTATTGAAGAACATAATTTGGAGTCACGCGAAGCACTTCAGGGACTGGCTGAAAAAATTGGCGGTAAAATGCAGGAAGTTGTTAGCCAGGTATCTGAAGGTGTTCAATCAGGTATCAAAGAAATCATGGCACCAGCAATTGAACAATTCATTCATTCTGCCAATGAATTGAATCAGAGACAAACACGTACTTCTGAGGATGCACTTGCAACTGTGCTAGATAAATTTATGCAGGGTGTCAGCACCGAAAGTGACAATCAACGACATCTGACACAACAACTGAACTCTGAACTTAATCAATCTATTGAAGTATTGCTCTCACAACTCAATACACATAATGAAACAGTCAATAAACTGGATGAAGAACGTTTCCAAAGACTGAGCAATATGATTGAGAATCTGACGCTAAAACAGACAACAGCCATTGATGATGCTGTTGTTCGCACACAAAATTCTGCCAGCCGATTTTCAGAACAGGTTGAAGAACGTTTTAATAAACTGGTCCAGCAGGAAGAAGAACGTATTACTTTGCTGACACAACAATTGACATCCCTTCGTGAAAGCTTGCAATTGTTTATGGTCAGTATGAATAAGTCTTCAGAACAAAACATGAATGCCTCAAAAGATATTCTGAACCAAGGACAAATGCTCAATGATGCTGTCATGCGGAATCAAAAAGTGATGGAAACTGCAGCCAAAAATATTGAAAAATCCAGCAGCTACTTAAACAATGTAGCTGAAAAATTGGACAAACTAGGGCATTCTTTATCAGAGGTTGTTCAGTTATTCTCCGGGCAACTCAAAGAAACCAGCGTGAGTACAGACCGACTCACAAAGGAAAATGCTCAGATGACAGCACAGGTTGGTGATATTATCGCCATGATTCAGGCTGTAAAGAATGATTTTTTAAAAGCAGTTGATGTATTAGAACAAACAGCTTCAGCAGCAAACGATGGTATCCTCCAATTTTCTGAACATCACCAAAAATTCAAGGAAACCCTTACGCAGCATGTCAGTTCCTTAGAGCAGGAAGTGGCCCGATTGCTGACAGATTATGCCAGTCAGGTGCAACATCAAACCAATGAACGTCTCAATGAATGGAACAACCAGACGAGAGATTTTGCCACAACAATGCGTGATGCTGTGTTTACTATTTCTGATGTGGTCAATGAAATTGAAGATGCATTAAATCAGAGACAGGACAAACAATAATTATGATTCGTGTTTTTGAGAAGCGGCATAATCCTTCACCTGATGAAGACAATCCCTATTGGATTTCATTTTCAGATATTATGGCCGGACTGTTGGTCATTTTTATTCTTGCATGTGTTTTATTAATTATCAAATTGTCTACCATGGAAGAACGTGTGCATGATGCCATTAAAGAAATCCAAAACGCCAATCAAATTCGAGCGACCATGCTGCTAGAAATCCGCAAACAACTTGAACAACAGGGCATTATTGTTGAAATCTCAGAAAACTATTCTGTTTTAAGAATTCCTGATGAACGATTGTATTTCGATTCACTTTGCTATAAAATACCCGATAATAAAAAAAAATTACTGGCAGATATTGGTTATGCTCTTTATGAGGCAATCATTAAAAATCAACGTCATGTTTATATTGATACCATTTTTATTGAAGGCCATACAGATAGTCGAAAAGCTGTATCTTTAGAGATGGGTAATTGGGGCTTATCGAGTTATCGTGCCATTGCGGTTTGGAAATTTTGGTCAGAACAGCTAGAAATTGGCTCGGCTTTCAAAGCTCTTAAAAACAGTTATGGCAGGCCCTTATTTTCTGTGAGTGGCTATGCTGCAACACGTCCACTGTTTAAAAATGACAATACCATTCAAAAACAACGCAAAAATCGACGTATTGACTTACGTTTTGCCATGAAAAAACCAATGATTTCAGAATATGAAAGTGTCTTGAACTTAATTCCAATCCAGCGCAAATGAACATTAAAAAAATTAAGTTCGTTCGAAAATGAAAGCACAGGCAATCAGATAATGAAGGAAGGTTCTGAAAATAAGTTCCCCATTTTTCAATATTTGTTGATTCGTTTTGAACCATGATTATACTGAAAAAGATGAATAAGATGAAAGAAAGGCACTTTAAATTCATCTTATTCATCTTCTTCAGTGTAATCATGGTTCAGAAACGAATCAAATATTGAAAAATGGGGAACTTATTTTCCGAGCATTCCTAAGTATAAAAACCCTGCGCATTTTATGGCCTGGTTGAAAAAAAGTCGTCCCAATGCTCGTTGCCGGCAGCTACATAGAACTAAACATTAAGTAAGTGGTCATAAGTTTTCGGGTAGAAAAAAGTTCGTCCAACTGAAGATGTTCGACCGCCTGGAGTTGAAACTCCAGGCGATTATCTGTCGTCCCTAAAGGGACTTAAAGTGTTATCTTTAAAAGATCTGTTATAGTTGAACGAAATGCGCATCTTATAACAAGGCACTATGATAGGGACGACAGATAATCGCCTGGGGATTCAACCCCAGGCGGTCGTGCTGGAACCGAAATTTTTCAATGCCAGGTGGTTGAACATAGCCCGGAAGGCTATACTTTTATCTACCCGAAAACTGATGATCGCTTACTTAAATGTTTTTAAGGAATGCTCGGAAAATAAGTTCCTCATAATTCAATATTTGTTGATTCGTTTCTGAACCATGATTACACTGAAGAAGATGAATAAGATGAATTTAAAGTGTCTTTATTTCATCTTATTCATCTTCTTCAGTGTAATCATGGTTCAAAATAAGAATCCACAAATATTAAATAATGAGGACTTTATTTTTAGAGCTTTCCTAAGTATTCTTTAATCACTCACCCTTAAAAGCCTCGTTGGCTTCTTGATACAGAACCTGGCTTGCATGAATATAGCGTGTAGAAAAATGAAAAACCTGCAAACTGTCAACCTCCGCCTCTCGTGCAATACTTCCAGCCTGAACAGTTGTCAAATGATACTTTTGTTCGGCAAGCGCCTGGTCTTGATGACAAAATGCCGATTCAATGAATAATACATTTACACCTTTGGCCAGTTGAATCATACGTTCTCGGGTGTCATCATTGTAGACCACATCGGTAATATACGCGATTTTTTGTCCTGGAGTAATACAGGCGACTTGTTCGGACAGTTCACCTAATGGAAAAGATTGCTGCTCAGTTACAAAAAAAACTGTGTTGGGATCCTGTTTTTCAAACAAGGCTTGTTTAAATCGATTGATCCACGGCCCTGGCGTTAAACCGAATTCCTCCATTTTTTCTGTTCGCATGTTTACATGAAAACGCTCTTCCATGCGAAATCCAAGGCTTGGTATTTTATGATCAAAAAAATCGGTAAAAATTGAAAACCGCGGCGCTTTGACAATTTGCCGATGAAAAGGGATTTCAGGTTGATCAACACCGGGTAAGAGTCCATTTTCACAGGAAAAGACCCTCTTTTTGATCACAGTTGGATGTATTTCAGTCACATCCAAAATCAGAGAATGATCTCTAATAAGGTTCCAGGTGTAACTATTCAGTTTCCCTTCAACATTGGCAATAAATCCTGGCGGCCCAAAAAATTGGACTTTCTTATCCCTTCCTAGGACGATTCGCAACAAACGATCGAAGCCAATAAAGTGGTCAATATGGGTATGGCTCACAAATACATGGCTGACTTTCAACAGATCTCTGGCAGATAGTTTATGAATGTCACCCAAATCAAAAAGAAATGCTTTTTTTTCAAAAGCAAATGAGACAAACAGGCATGGATCTTCAAAAGGCCCATTAACGAATCGCATGTGAAAAGAAGGGCGCATGTGCTACAAATACCTGGACACTTGTTTATCCACACACTGATAGATTTCTTCGTCTGTACCATAGATATCTTCAACATCATTATGGTTGATCAATTTTTCAAGAATAAATGCTGTCATAAAAAGGCTTACAATATTGGGTGAAGCTACCAGGCGTCTGAAAGGCGCGATTTGATAATCTATTTCAAACTCATCAGATCGAGTCAGTTTTTCAAGAGCACGTGCCATTTGTTCTTCAATCGCATCTTTATTTTTTGTTTCAATCAAGTTGTTTTCAACAAGTTTCATGGCCAGGTTATTACTGAGCGGTTCAATACATTCTTTGACCTTATTAATTGCTTGACGTCGCTCTTGCTCCCTGGATGATTCAATCTCTGAAATAATTCGTGATTCCCTTTTACTGGGACGAAAATTTTTTGCCATTGATTTTACCTCAAAATAATCACTATATTTTTCAAAAATTCCATTTAAGTTCTTTATATATCGTAATTTTCAATCTGCATTTGAATATTTTTTTTTCCATTCCAGTGATTCCACTGAAGCTTGAATGCCACTTGTTTCATTTCCTTAGATAAAGGTTGATCTGGGTTGACATTGAAATGAATGGCAGAAAGCACCTGCGATTTCTTGTTCGGCTGACATAATGCCATTCGTCGATGTCGATTTGAAATTAGAGATTCATAACGCACTTTTACATTTTTAGCAACAAACATGGGCTCAACATTTCTGGGGCCAAAGGGTGCCAGCCATGTCAATTCATCCAAAAGCTGTTCGGAAATTTCATTCAATGTAATTTCATAGTCTATTGTAAGTGTTGGCACGAGTAATTCAGGTACCAGCTGCGTCTTAAGGTGGCTTTCAAATGACTCTTTAAAAGGATCCAGGTTGTAGGATTGAATTAACAATCCCGCTGCGCCAGCATGTCCGCCGAATGAATCAAGATGATGCGCACATGATGTCAATATTGAATGGAGATTGACCCCCGGAATTCCGCGCGCAGAACCTCTTCCAACGCCTCTATCAATTGATATCAGTATAGCCGGTCGGTAATATTTTTCTACCAATCTTGAGGCCACGATGCCAATCACTCCTTCATGCCAATGCGGTTTTGATAAAATGAGACTCTTCTGTTTTAATAAGTGTGGATTTTTTGCAATAATCGCATAAATATCTTGTAATATATATTGCTCAAGAACACGTCGGCTGTTATTGATATTATCGAGTTCTGATGCCAATTTTCGGGCAGCTTTTTGGTCTTTGCACGTAAGTAATTCTACAGCGATTGAAGCGCGCTTGAGACGACCTGCAGCATTGAGTCTCGGAATGAGCTTGTATATCATATCACTACTATCCAGTTTTCTATTATGAACACCGGAAATACGTGCAAGTTCAATAATGCCTGGTCGTGGAGATGTATTCATAACATCCAGTCCGATCTTTGAAAAAATTCGATTTTCATTGACCTGTGGCACAATATCAGCAATCGTTCCCAAAGCGACTAAGTCACAATATTGCCTGAGATTTGGCTCCTGTTTATCTGTCCAAAAATTGTTATCTCGTAGCGCCTTTCTTAAACAAATTAAAAGGCAGTAAACAACACCAACACCTGCCAAAATGCCAAATCCTGATGGACAATCTGATCGTTTGGGGTTGATCACCGCATAAGCATTGGGCAATGATTCCACTTCATGATGATCTGTGACGATGACATCAATGTTTTCCATATTGGCTTTTTGAATGGCATCATGGCTGCCAATGCCACAATCCACTGTAATAATCAAGTTAAATTTTTTGGGTTTGACATAATTTTCAATATGGTACTGACGTAACCCATAACCCTCTTTTACCCGATGTGGAATATAATATTCAACAGTTGCACCGGCATATTGTAAGAATTCAAAAAGAATGGTTACTGATGTGACGCCATCAACATCATAATCCCCAAAAATAAGGATTCTTTGTTGTTGCATGATTGCTTCAATGATACGATCAACCGCGATATTCATATCTTTTATAGCAAATGGAGAACGAATATGATTAAACGATGGAGACAAGAAACGTCCAGCAGCATCTGCAGAACGTAGACGACTGGCCAGGATAGCCGCTGTAATGGGATGACAATTGCACATTTGTTTAATTTGTTGCAACAATCCTGGGTCGGGGGTCAATATGTTCCATCGTGTATTCATTATTTTGATAACTTCTTTTTTCCATATTGTCTCAGCATATTCATTAAGATGACCTTTTTAATCGGTTTTTCAATATAACTATTGCAGCCTGCCTTTATGGCTTTGTTTTCCTTTTTAAAAAACGTCTGTGCGCTGACTGCAATGATCGGGGTTTCGGAAAGATGATTCTCTTTTTCCCACTGCCTAATTTTTTTGCTTGCCTCAAATCCATCCAGTTTCGGCATTTGCAGGTCCATAAACACAATATCATATTTATTTTTTTTATACTTTTCAACGCCTTCTTCCCCATCAGATGCAATATCAATTTGATGGTCCAGATCATCCATAAGTAACTGAAAAACGAGTTGATTATTCAAGTTATCTTCAACCAATAAAATATCAAGAGGCACATCTTGGACAATTTCAGTTACGTTTTGCATTTCCGACCCCTGGCATAATTTGAGGGGAACAACAAATGAAAATGTGCTTCCTTTATCAACTTCACTTTGTAAAAGAATCATACCATTCATAATCTCAACGAGACGCTTACAAATTGAAAGCCCCAGGCCGGCACCGACATTTCTATTATTATTTTTAATCTGACAAAAGGTTTCGAAAATGGCTTTTTGTTTGTCTTTTGGAATACCGATACCGGTGTCTTGAACCTGAAAAAAATACAGCTGAGCATCATTTTCATTGATCTCTGGTAATTCAACGTTTTTAAATTCAGGCAACCTCTCTGTCGTGATTGTCATTGTGATCGTGCCCTGAGGGGTGAATTTCAATGCATTATCAATTAAATTGGTAATAATTTGTTGCAATCGAATTTTATCGCCCATGATCTTGTCAGGTATGGATTCCTGAATGTGATACAATATAGTGACATTTTCATATTGTTTTTTTTGGACGGCCATTATTTCTTTAATGGTATCAATAAAAATATGCATGTCAAATGAAACAAAATTCAATTCGATTTTACCAGATTCCAGCTTGGTCAGTTGCAAAATGTCGTTTATCAGGGTCAACAGATGCTCGCCTGCCATTTCAAAAATTTCGACCTGTCTTTTTTGTTTTTTGGATAGTTCAGTATTTTTTAAGCTTTCAGCCATACCCAGAATGGCATTTAAAGGAGTTTTTAATTCATGACTCATGCCTCCAAGAATTTCTGTACGTGATTTCATGGCCACTTTTGCAGCATCAGCAATTCTTTCAGCCTCAATACGCTTTTTCTTTTCAGTAATATCCACAAATGAGCCTTCAAGCAAGCATTTATTATCTGCATTCTTTATGGTTCTGATATTAAAACTAACCCATATCTTTGAACCATCTTTTCGAAAAAATTCGGTTTCAAAACCTTCAACCACTGTTTTTTCGTTTAACAACTGAATGATTTTTTCCTGATCTTTTTGATTGACATATAATTGTTTTTCACGATGCTTGAGTATATTCTGTAATTCATCCTGAGACGCATATCCCAAAATATTTCGTGCAGATGGGTTGACAGCAATAATTTTTCTTTTTTTATCCACTTGAAAAATACCTTCAATGGCATTTTCAAAAATGCCACGATATTTAGATTCCGCCATTTCCAATTTCAGTCGGGCCTGTTCTTCTTTCTGAGCATCAATGGAGCGATAATAAAGTGTTATAGCAAGGTAAACAATCAGGCCAAATAAATAATTATATGTCATTGTAACGACATATCCATCATATAAGTAAACTAAGAAACACAAGGCTGTAAATAAAATGTTAATGCTGACATATAATAAAAAACTGCATCGAACATTATGACATCGCGCCACTGATAGAAGAATCAATGTCAGCATGAGAATGGAAATAAGTGCTTCAATGGTCACTGAGGCAGGACGAAGGGGTGAACCTGAAATTAATGTGCTGATTGTATCAGCGACAATTTCTGAACCAAACATAGTTCCTACCGGCGTATCAAACCAGTTGCGCGTTGTATGGGAAGTATCACCAATAACAACAATTTTGTCTTTCACCCAAAACATAAGTTCCAGTAAATTATCATTATCTTTCGAATCGACGGACACGCTTTGAAAATAATGGTTTGCGTGTTTATAATTATCTGGATATGTAACGTCTAGAAAAGGTAGGGCTGTCAGGCCAAGCGATTCATTAAGAAAATGGGATTTTACCGGCACAGGTGAATAATCAATATATAAATCATTATGCTGATCCAATTGAAACTCATGATCTCCGAGTTTTAAGACATGGTTTTCAATACGCGGAGATACATTTAAAAATCGTGATGCTGACATCACAGCAAGGGGCCAGGTATTATCGTTTTGTGCCAGTGATTGATATATCCGAAGTCGACTGAGAAACGTGACCACTGAACTCGGTGAAAGAATATTGACATAACCTGTCGGTCGATGAGGTGGACAGACATTTGTGGATGGATAAAAAATCTGCCCTGCTGTGCCATCGGAATTAAATTCAATATGTGACGACAAAATGACATTGTCAAATGCAGGGTCATCCAGGATTGTATAAAGTGCAGCATCTTCCTCAAATTCGGGATGTTTATAAGGCATTAGAATATCAATGATAATTTGATTTGCGCCCAGCTTATGAATATTTCGAATAATTTTTGCAAGGTCGGATCGCTTAAAAGGTTTAATTTTTGTTTTCTTATAATATTCATTATCTAAAGACACCAAAACGACATCACGTTCATATGTTGAAGATACATCACGAAACGATGTTCGGAACAATTGTCTGTATGAGAGGGTTTGATCTTCAATCAATGAAAGTAATTCATTATATTCACAAAAGACTGTCGCAATAATAATAAATAGTAGTCCCCAAATATCATTTCGTTTAAAAATATATTTCATATTTATTTTCGTTTTTGATTGAATACTTTGATCTCTTTTTTGGCAATATGTTTCATCCCCAAATCATCATAAACTTTTATCAAAAATGGGTAAACATTGTTATCATAATTGCCCTTTTCGAAAAAGCGTAAATAATGATCCAATGCAGGAACCTTCAAGCCTTTGTCATCCATAATAAGTCCCAACAAAAACCCCTGATCACTAATTTCTCGAACATTCTTTTCTAGATTGAATGCTTCCTCTGACGCTTCAGTTGAAAGGCAAACAAGTGATGCACTTTGAGAAAAAAATTCATTTCCATCTTTGAGTACAGAAACTGTATATTCATGCAAACCTGGTTTCAAGTTTGAAAGGTTAAATCGGATAATATCCTTGCTTGATTTTGGGATAACATAAGTTTTGCCTTGAAACATTAAGCGGTAGCTACAATTGGCGCCTTGGTTTTCCCATGCAATCGTTGGATAATGCTGTGAGATGACCAATGATTTCGGTAAGCAAAACTTGGCATCGGTTGATTTTGATTTTGACCGCTGTACAGTGGTATATCTGTTAATTTTAGCAAATTTTCGTCTTAAATTATCCAATAAATTAAAAGTTTTGACCTTTGAGTCTCGTGCATTTCCAGCCAATAATTCCAGGTTCTTTTCTTTCACAATGGCTCGGGAGTTTTTCTCAATATATTTGGCATATTGTGTGTCTTGAAATAATAGCTTGCAGGAACCATCATGGCCAGTCTTAACAAAATCACCTATAAACAACAGTTTATTGCGGTTGACAGGTGCCCATTGACTGCCATCTTTGCTAAATGACAGTGTTCCGGTACCATTGACTAATAATGCGACAGGTGGGTTGGGACGGGCAATTGCGGGTAATTGAAATAAAAAAATAAAGAAAATTAAAATGGTCCATTGCACTGTTATTTTTTTCATTGTTCCTCCTTCCTGAGTCTTTGGTAAAAATTGTGTGAGATGCCTGTCAGAGAGGATGTTGTTTCTGACAGGAACAGTCTGATAACAAAAAAATGATTTCGTTATATTTTATTCGCACTGAATCTGTCAAGGGAAAAAAGGATGATTTCAACGAAATGATCATCATCAGAGTTACATAAATGCCCCTTAACGTGGCCTACTGAGGATTACCTTGTTTCTCCATTTTCGAATATTTTAAACTGCATTTCATGGAGTTTAAAATATTCGCCCTTTCTTTTCAGTAATTCATCATGCTTTCCAGTTTCTTTAATTTCACCATTGACCAGCACAATGATGCGATCAACAGATCGAATTGTTGAGAGTCTATGTGCAATCATAAAGGTGGTTCGACCTTTCATTAGATTTTCAAGGGCTTTTTGAACGAAATTTTCAGATTCGGTATCCAACGCAGATGTTGCTTCATCAAGGATAAGAATTGGCGCATTTTTAATCAACGCTCGGGCAATACACAAACGTTGTTTTTCACCACCTGATAGCAACCCCCCCAATTCACCAATGCGTGTTTCGAATTTTTGTGGGAAGTTTTGAATAAAATCAAATGCATAAGCTGATTTTGCCGCTGCAATGATTTCTTCATCGCTGGCACCAGGGTTTCCATATGCGATATTATTACGAATGGTATCATTAAACAAAATGGGATCCTGGGTGACAATGGCGATCTGATTGCGCAAAGAGATGATTGAGGCCTTGCGAATGTCAATATCATCAATAAAAATTCCACCTTGTGTGATATCAAAAAAGCGAGGAACTAAATTTACCAATGAACTTTTACCGCCTCCACTCATGCCAACAATTCCCAAAACATCCCCTTTTTTAACATGTAATTGAATATTTTTAAGCACCATTTTTCGATCATAGCGAAATGATACATTTCGAAATTCAATATCGTGAGAATTCTTTTGGATTTCAATAGGTTGATCGCATTCAACGATATCAGAGCGTATTTCAATAATATCAAAAATTCGATCTGATGCAGCCAAACCTTCCTGTAAAGCATTATTGAATTCACTCAATTTCCGGGCAGGATCATACAGCATGAGCACTGCTGCCATAAAAGAAAAAAATGTACCCGGTGTAGAACTTCCAGTAATTACTCGATATCCGCCATACCAGATAATGAAAGCGATTCCCACTCCAGCCAGGAATTCCATTACTGCGGATGACATCTGACGAGCAACCGCTGCTTTTATTTGAAGTTTAAACAATCGTTCAGTCAGGAAAAAGAATTTGTTTTTTTCATGGGATTCCATGCAAAAAGCTTTGACAATCTTGTTACCTGCAAAGGTTTCATGCAAAAATGCACTGATTTGTGCCATTGTCTCCTGGGTTCCAGTACTCACCTTTCGGACTTTGCGACCATATTTCACAAATGGAATCAATGCCAAAGGAAGAACAAAAAAAGCAAATGATGCCAGTTGCCAATCTCGATAAAAAATAACACCTGTCAGGCCAACAATTGTAAAACAATCACGCAAGGCACCGGTCACTGCTGTTGACACCATGGCTTTCACAATGTTTACATCATTGGTAATTCTGGAAATGAGAACTCCGGTTTTTTCTTTTTGAAAAAAAGTAAGAGGCAAATCCATAATTCGATCATACAACAGATTACGTAAGCGCCGAATCACTTCTTCGCCTACAAATGTCATTAGATAAGATTGGCCGACTGTACTGACTGCTCGCAAAAAATAAATTCCCAATACGATCAAGGGAATAATTTTTAGCATGTACATGTCTTGTTTGAAAAAAATATCATCCAACACCGGCTTTATCAAAAAGGCGGTCGCTGATGTTGTCCCAGCTACAATAATCATCAAAAACATCGCAGTAATCAATCTCACTTTGTTGTCTTTAATCATTGCAATCAATTGTCTGTGGCGATTTTTAAGCTGAAATCTGAATCTTTTTTTCATCGTATATCATGTCCAAAATAATGATCCACCTGATTGGTAATCCGGTTCATTTCACATTCAAGCTGATACCGAAGTTGTTCCTGAAGTACTGGATCTGCATCAGCCGGTACATAAATTGGGTTGCCATACAAAAGCAAGCAACGTGAGAAGGGTCTTGGAATAATAAAGCGATCCCATGAGTTCAGTACTTTCATATGACTAAAACTGCCGGTTACTGAGATAATGGGATAACCGGTCAACTGAGCCAGCCGAATAATCCCATGCTGAACCTTGAAACGTGGTCCTAATGGACCATCTGGAATCATGACCCCGGGTCGGTTACCTGATTTAAGAGCTTCAACGATCTGATATAAGGCTTCTTTTCCGCCTCGTGAAGATGACCCCCTGATGGGTTCATGACTTTGACGATAAATGACCTGAGCAATAATTTCACCATCTTCAGATCGACTAACCATAATTGCGGCATGATACCCTTTATGGGTGTAACATACTGGTAATATACGTGAATGCCAAAATACAAACAAAAAACGTTTGCTGTTCATCAATGATGCAACCTTCTCCCATCCATGAATATCGATATGGATCGTAGAAAAAAGAGCATCAATAAACCATTTTCCGGTGATTCCAATAATTCTCCATTTCATGTCGTTCCGAAGATGATTGGCATTAAATATGGATTTGTTCATAAAGCTATTTTCCTGTAATGGGTTTTCAAAGATGTTATTCTTTTAACAGGTGTAAAGCAATATCAGCCGTCCGATTTGATGCCCCCGGCCCTCCCAGACGCTGTCGAATAAATTTTAATTTACGACGTATCTTGTTCATGGTCAAGGGGTCATTCAAGAGACGACAGGCAGTATCATAAATTTTTTCAGGGGTTGCATCATCCTGAATTAATTCAGGAACCACACGCTGACCTGCAACCAGGTTTGCAAGACCAATATGCGGCACATTGATAAGCATTTTACCCAGTTGATAACTGATTGGAGAAATTTTATAAATGATAATCATGGGGGTTTCAGTCAATGCCGCCTCAAGAGTGGCTGTACCTGAGGCAACAATAACAAGGTCACTTTGTTGATCCACCTGTCTGGCATGCATATCAACAATGCGAATCTGAGGTGCATTTTTCAGGGATAAAGCATCGTGTATTGATTTTATTTGATCATACCTGATTGTTGGCGCCCTGGGGATCAAGAACGTGATATCATCATATGTACCTGAGAGTAAATCCGCTGTCTGTATCATGATTGGCAATAAATTGTTTATTTCACCTTCTCTGCTACCTGGCAAAAGACCGATGATGATTTCATTGGCTGATTTTGTGACCTCCAAAACATTCATTGCTGGATGTTCTAGAAGCGGATGCCCCACATAAGTGACAGGCACCTGATGTTTCCGATAAAAATCTGCTTCAAAAGGTAAAATAACTGCCATATGACTGACGTAGCGCTTTATCTTTTTAACACGACCGGATCGCCAGGCCCACACCTGCGGACTGACATAATAGAGGACTGATATTCCTAAATTTTTAGCGGTTCGCGCAATCATCATGTTAAAATCTGGATAATCAATCAAAATAAGCAAGTCCGGTCGAATGTTGCGAAGCATACTTTTGGCTGTTCGCAAGCCTGAAAAAATGCCACTGCGTCTGGCAAACACTTCAGTAATGCCAACCACCGAAAGATCATTTAAATGAAAATAAAGGGTAACACCTGCCGATTGCATCTGATCGCCGCCCAATCCAATAAATTGAATATGTTGATTTTTTTGTTTGATGCTCTCAACCAGCTTCGCACCATGACTGTCACCAGATGCTTCTCCGGCAATCATCATGATTGTTTTTTTTGATGTTTGCATGTATCACCCTTATATGAATATGATTATGCGTCTTTTCCAATTAACGTCTGCAAATCACCGACAACCGATTTCATTTGATTTGCCTGATGTGTCATATCTTCAGTAGAGGATGTTGTTTCTGATGCTTTTGTCGAACTTTCTTGAATTTCCGCATTAATATCAGAAATAGATTGATTCAGGTCGTTAACACGACGTGCCTGACCCTCAGATGATGTTGATATTTTTTCAATAATTTCACTGACATCTTTAATCATGACCATATTTTCATCATATATTTCACGTGTTGTTTTTGCGAGTTCTGTGCCATTTTCAACCGCTTTCATTGTATTTTCAATGAGTGTTGTCGTATTGCTTGCAGCTTCAGCAGATCGCATGGCCAGGTTTCTAACTTCATCAGCAACCACAGCGAATCCAGCACCAGCTTCACCAGCTCTTGCAGCTTCAACAGCAGCATTCAATGCCAGAAGATTGGTTTGAAATGCAATTTCGTCAATTGTTTTGATAATCTTACCAATTTGATCGCTGGATTCAGTAATTTCATTCATTGCACTGGATAGGTTTTCCATCTGTTCATTTACACGTGTCACGATCTGTGTTGTTTTGACCATCAAGTTTCGTGCCTTACCGGCATCTTTCGAACTATTGCCAATGACTTCAACAATGTCATTCAGTTGTGAAGTGGTTTCAGATAAATTGTTTGCATGGGCCCGAGTGCTTTCCGACAAGTTGAGATTGTTTTCATAGACCAAACCGGATGCATCAACCACTGTTTCTGAGCTTTGTTCCAGTTCTACAACAGCATTGTTGATTGGATTGACCACCCATCGATTAATTAATACAGAAACAATTCCAAAAATAATGACTGAAAAAATGGCTAAAATAACTGTTAATTGAATAATTTTCTGTGATACCCGATATCGAATTTGCTTGACCTGGACTTCAATCATTTTTTCAAGATCATCCATATAAACACCTGTGCATAATATCCAGTCCCAGGCTTTAAAATAGCGTGAATAGGTCATTTTTGTCACCGGTTTATCTTCACTCATTTTGGGCCATTTATACCATGTAAAGCCCTGACCTTTTTCCTGAGCCACTTTTAGTTGATCCAACAGTAGATAAGTACCTTCTGGATCTTTATAAATATCCGAACCAATATCTGTTCCAATTAGTTTTTGTTTGGGGTGCTGCAACATTTTTTTTGTTGTTGCGCCAAAAATATAAAAGTAGTCTTTGCCACCCTGACCATAACGTAGATTATTGATTGTTGAGCAAACGAGTTTTTGGATCTCAGACTCAGCAGCTTCCATATATACACCTGTTGCAATAACCCAATTCCAGGGACGAAATAGAACAGACATTGAAATTTTGGGTTGTGGTTCATCGCTGCCCGGTTTTGGCCATAAATAATCAACCAAGCCGGATCCATTTTTTTTCGCCAAGTCTGTAAATTCTTTAACAAATCGTTTGCCAGTAGAATCTTTTAAACCCGAAAGATTTCGTCCAATTAGAGAAGGTTTAATTGGGTGCATGACCATCACATAATTTGTGTCATTGATCCAAAGATAATTTGATCCCAAATAGCGCATACTTTTGATTCGATCCATTGCCATTTTTTTCTTTTCATCTTCAGTTAGCTGGTCATAATTTTCGTAGACATCCTTGATACTCTGAACAGCAATATCTGTAACGATTTTTAGCTCTCTTTTGTATAATTCCGCCAATTTTTCTGTGTTGTGGGTATCATTGTAGCGACTTTCAATAAATGTAAACGCATTGTCCAGCAAATTTTTTAACATCGCTTTTCTTTGTTCAATCATGCCGGTACGAAAATTTTCAATTTCATGATTCGAGTTTTTAATCATTTGGTACACGGAAAAAATTCCTGCTAAAAGTCCTGTTAACAGGACTCCCGCAATTACCAAACCAATCAGTTGTTGTTTTAAGTTCATTCCTGCCTCCTTACGATAAGTTGTTTCTGATTGCTGTCATGACATTATGACTGCACAAATTGATATAATGAAATGTGATGGATGATATGGAAGGGTTTAAGCTGATTTGGTCCGGTCTTTCGCCACTTGCTATCAGGTTAAGTAAGCGATCATAATTTTTCGGGTAGATAAAAGTATAGCCTTCCGGGCTATGTTCAACCACCTGGTATTGAAAAATTTCGGATCCAGCACGACCGCCTGGGGTTTCAACCCCAGGCGGTCGAACATCTTCAGTTGGACGAACTTTTTATGTGTACAAGCAGCAGCTCAAGTTTCTCTCATTGCAATATGAACAATTCTCTTTTTGCCTGATGGTTCTGACCGGATCTTTTTTGGGGAAGGCTCTGAAAAAAATACGTTCCTTATTTGTCAATACGTGTTGATTCATCTTTTTCAGTGTTATCCTGATTCAAAAAATGAATGAACTGTGGGCTACGTATATGCATGATGTTTAAATATTGAACAGTCAAAAATTATAAATGAGGCACACATTTTCAGAGCTTTCCTTTGCGATATCTATTATCAAAGAACAACATATAAAACAATTATTTGCTACCTGAACAGGGTGCACCACTGATAAATGGAGCACCAATCTCTGAACGAGAATCATCACAGTCAAACAAACCAAACTGAACAGCTAAAGCACCTATAATTTCAATCCCAGGACCTGGTGAAAAATGATCACCATCCCGATCCTGATAGGGATCGTTTTCAAAAATAGTTTTCACATCAACCAATGGAATGGACAGCTTCAATGATTCATTTATTTCTTCAATAAATGCATTGGCCAGATAAGCATGGGTTGTATTGCTAGGATGAAAAGCATCAAACGAAAATCCACCACATCCAAATGTTTTATATATTTTATGACCATTGATTTCAAGTGTATTTTCATAGACAGCCTGAAAAATTTCGAAAGTATTTACGATAGTTACCTTCCCAGCTTCCTGTAAAGATTTGATATGTGTATTGATCGCATCAATACGTTCATCAACCACAGCGATTTCATTCGGTGACAAAATGTGCGTATCTGTCAATTGAGCAATCGCTGCGTTGGCCGTTGTAATTGAGGAACTTGCACTAAACGCTCCTGTCCCTGCAAGTGTAAGAAAAGGTCCAAGCCCAATGGATTCTCCTTCTTTCAGGGCTGTTACTTCAGGGTTGGGAAACTGTATCAGTCTTTCTACGTCTTCTTTTGAGAAGAAAAATGCAGGTCGGGTCATATATGGCAAGGTGGCAATAAAAACGTGGCTATTAGGAACATCTTTCAATTGGTTGACAACATGGGTCAAATTATTTTTTACTGTTTCCAAATCATGTTGAGCCGATGTGTCACTGAGGTAGGCATGTATTTTATCCATTGTAATTTCTGATCCAAAATTATTGATAACAGACCATAAAACATCATTGTTGCCAATCCACAGGGTAAATATAATTTTTTGATCAGGATGTTTACTGGCCACATACAGAGCCGCATCAAGTTGTGATACAGGCGATTTTTTCAAGTCCGGTATGGGAGACATCAATAAATCTAAAAGATCATTACCTGAAGCTGTTTTCTGAGACATCAAGTTGAATATCGTTGCACTATCAACACCCAGGTTATAGGGGATTTCATCTGGCTTTTGACGTTCTTTGCTGCCATCTGGATTTTTTGTTAAATAAGGATTGCTCCAGGTCAAAGCAACTTTGGTTTTCAGCTGATTGGCCAGTAACTGAGCAAAGCCATTCTTTTGAGTATGCTCATGAACATTTTGCAAACCACTCTGGGTGCCATTGGTCAGGCTGTCACCCATATTAATCATGACATAAGATGGCTTAGGAACATTCGCACGCATACCAGCCAAAACCTGTAAACCAAAAATGGCATCGTTAAGATCCATTGAACCATCATTGTTTAAATCTCCATTTACAGTGCTTGACGAGGGAATGATCCACATCGTTGCAAATATAATACTGAATATTGTTACATACATCAGTTTTTTCATGCCTTTCCTCCTAATTTTGATATTTTTTTTGTGAAAATATGTCGTTTATTTTACACCCGCAATAATCGCTTTTGCGGGAATAATTCCTGTTGCTGCAGCAGAAACGATATTTCCCGCAACACCTGGACCGTCACCGGCAACATACATTCCATTGATATGAGTTTCCAGATGGCAATTTGTTTCAATCTGTGTTGCAAAAAACTTAATTTCAGGGGCATACAACAGTGTTTCATCATTAGAAACACCGGTAATGACATTATTTAACTTTTCAAGACCTTCAATGATATTTGTAAGAATACGTTCAGGAAGTGCCATTGCAATGTCGCCACAAACAACATTTGTCATTGTCGGTTCGATATACCCTTTTTTAATTCGTTGCCATGTACTTCGGCGGCCTCTTTTCAAATCTCCAAAACGTTGAAGAATAGGTTTGCCACCACCGATGAGTGTGGCCAGATTTCCAATCGCCTCTCCATATGCCTGGTTGTCAGTGACCGGCTCAGTGAGAATGACTTTTGATAAAAAGGCAAAATTCGTATTTTCGGATTTTTTGTTCTGATAAGCATGCCCATTGACACATACAAAATGTTTATAGTTCTCAAGGGCAACAAACCCGCCTTTGTTCGTGCAAAACGTCCGGGTTTGATCATCATATTTTTGGGTTTGAACAAAAAACGTAGGATCATAAATGATATCACATAAGTCGTTCATAATATCATTGTGAACTTCAACACGAACACCTGTTTCAATACCTCTATGGGTTTGCCCAATACCATGTTTTTTGGCCATCTGTGTCACCCAATCTGCGCCCACCCGTCCAGGGGCAAGGATCACATTGGAAGCTTCATAGGTATCTTTATTGGTCTTCACACCTTGAATTTGATTGTTTTCAACCAACACATCTTCAACCAATTCTTCTGTATGAATTTGAACGCCATTTTTTTGAACAGCATCAGCCATATTTGATATATATTGAGGCAAATAATCACTGCCCAAATGTTTTTGCTTGATCAGCAACAAATCAATTCCATTTTTTTTGGCTTGTTGTCTAATTCGCCTGGCAGCATCCATATCCGTTGGGTACACAGGGCCATCCATATCAAAACGATTAAAAATTAACTCTGTTTCATCAATCAGTGCCATGGCTTTATGTATTGGCAAAAACTGTGTTAAATCTGTCTTGCCCAGTTTGTGAATGTAGTTTAACTTGCCATCAGAGAACAGTCCAGCCCCGCCAATACCACATAAAATATTGCAGGGTTTACATTTTACACATTGATTTTTTTCACTCACCGGACATTTTCTTTTATGGGGCAGTTTGCCACGTTCGATAAGTAAAACGCGAAGGTTTGAATGTTCACAGAAGTACCAGGCAGAAAATAAACCCGCAGGTCCTCCCCCAACAATAATAACATCAAATTTTTTCATGATAATTCATTCTTTTCTCTGATTTAATTTTGGACGTTTTGGACGTTGTCTTTATGTAATAGTTCAAGTGAATAACTATCCATATATTATATCATAAATTGACCTAAAAAAAACCATGAAAATTGTTCTTTCTAAAATCAGGATGGGCATGAAGTTGCTAATGATTTGGTTTGACTGAATATTTTTGTCAAAAAAAGAATAGAAAATATTGAATGGATTTATTATTTAGAGTCGCCGCATTCAATGCGGTTACGACCATTATCTTTAGCCAGATAAAGGCATTCATCAGCACGTTTAATAAGTGACGCTGCGGTTTCATTTTCATTGTCGAGGGTACCAATGCCTCCACTGATTGTCACATGGAGTTCCTCTTGTTCCCATTGTTTGGCTTCAACCCATTCTCGAATTCGTTCGCTGGCAATATAACACCCTTTTCGGTCAGTTTTTCTCATAACGACCAAAAACTCTTCACCGCCATATCGACCAATAATATCAATTTCTCTTAACGCATCCTTAATTGTATTTGTGACTGAAACCAGCACTTCATCACCCACTTGATGTCCATAATTATCATTGATTCGTTTGAAATGATCAATATCAAACATGGTAATGGAAAGGGGATCTGAATGCCTGCGGGCAGCAAAAAGTTCATTGGCCAGACGTTCAATGATATGACTATGATTAAATGTTCTTGTCAGGCTATCTGTGACTGCCAGTGTTTCTAAAGTTTTATTTTTCTCTTCAAGTTCATCGATCAAATTTAGAATCACATCCCTGTTTTTTTTCAATTCAATATGAGTTCTCACCCGGGCAAGAAGTTCAGTAGCATTGAAAGGCTTGGTAACATAATCAACCGCACCTAGTTCAAACCCTTTTACAATATCTGAAGTTTCTGATTTTGCGGTCAGAAAAATAATTGAAATCTCACGTGTTCGTTCTTGCTCCTTTAAACGTCGGCACACTTCATGGCCATCAATTTCTGGCATCATGACATCCAGCAAGATTAGATCTGGAGATATGTTATTTAAAACATCCAGCGCTTGTTGTCCATTTGTCGCAACAGCTATCTGATATTTATTTTTTCGAAGAATACTTCCCAAAACTTGAAGATTTTGGGGTAAATCATCAACAATTAAAATCAATGCCTGGGAATTATCAAAATTTTTTATTGAACTCATATGTATTTGATCTTTTATTTTATCCATTAATAAACTTGCTGTTTCAACAGCAACATATTACCTTTTTACAGACAATACGCCAAAGTTAAAAAAAAAAACAAGGTTTTTTATTAAGCAGTCATTAAATAAAATTTGTAAAACTCATTTCCAAAAAAGTCAATAGAAAAGATTGTCATCATATTCGATCATAGCAAATAATATGGTATGAATCGATTGTTCCAATTTCAGGTTCAAATAAATCGCGCGTCACAAACAGCCTCGGATTTAAATAAATGAACGATTTGCATATTGGTTGCACGAAAATGAATTAATCTTTACAAAGCATTATATATGGCTTATGATAAATAAAATAAAAACAATAAAAATGGCTCACATAAAAACAATAATTCGATAGATATCATTGATGTATCGGAAAAACAAAAATTCGATAGATAACATTATTCAATATTTGTTGATTCGTTTCTGAACCATGATTACACTGAAGCAGATGAATAAGATGAAATAAAGACACTTTAAATTCATCTTATTCATCTGCTTCAGTGTAATCATGGTTCAGAAACGAATCAACAATTTTCAATAATGAGGGACTTATTTTTAGCGCTTAAATGCTCATAAAATAAAAAATTGCCCGAAGGGCATTATGTTCATATCAGGGAGTTCGAATATAACCTATGAAACCAATATATCAAAACAATACCATCTGGTCGCTTTTTTCATCAGTCAAATTATCTGTGTTTTTATTGATGACATTGGCGGTTGTATCAATCATTGGAACCCTTGTTCCTCAAGGACAAGCAATTGAATTTTATACAAACACATTTGGTCAGCTGTGGGGTTCGATGATACCGATGATGGGTGTGGATGACACATATCATTCGTTATGGTATCGCCTTCTCATGGGGCTTTTGAGTATCAATATCATTGTGTGCTCCATGGATCGTTTATCTGCTTCATGGTCAATTATTTTTCCAGGAACTCAAACAGCAAAAGTGGCACGATTTAGAAATAAGTCGGATCGTATCACATTTGATGTCATGGACACTTTGGGCCAAATTCGTGAGGCATTAAGTCAGTATTTATCAAAAAAATTATCGCGTTGTGAGTTAAAATCAACCGATAAAGGTTTTTATTTCTATGGAGAAACAGGACGAAAAAGTCGCCTCGGTGTTTATGCTGTTCACTTAAGTGTGTTGTTCATGATTTTTGGAGGTATTATTGGTTCATTTTTTGGGTTTGATGGTTATGTTCAGATCACAGAGGGGCAGCAAACCAATTCCATTATTGTCAATCAAAATCAAAAAATGGAGTTGCCTTTTGCCATTCGGTGTGATGATTTTTCGGTATCGTTTTATAAAAATGGGGCTCCAAGTGAATTTAAATCCACTCTCTCGCTCATTCAAAATGGTCGTGTTTTTTTGACAGAATCAATTCTGGTCAATCATCCATTACGATATGAAGGCATTAATATTTTTCAATCAAGCTATGGAACGATCACACCAGAATACAAAAAAGAGATGCCCGAAACTGTGATTCTTTTTTTTCAGAATCCACAATCGCGACTGCAATATCCCATAAAGGCTAAAATGAATCAACGTGTGGAATTACCTGAAGGTCAAGGTTTTTGTACGATTCAAAACTATCAATCGTCGTATCGATTTAGTGGTCATTCATTGGGGCCGACATTGACACTATTAATTGAACGTAGATCACCCAATACAACAAATGCAACGTTCACACCCCAGGTCGTCATGATCCCTGTTCAGTATGAAAATTTTGATCGTATGCGTCAGGGCCATTTTACGATCAGTGTCATGAATGAAAGTGATTTTCGATTACCTGAATCGGAAAAGCGTTATTATACAGGACTTCAGGTAACAAAAGATCCGGGAATATGCTTTGTATACACAGGATTTACAATCATGCTCTTGGGAATTTTTGTCACTTTTTTTATCAGTCATCGTCAATATTTTGTCGAAGTTGTCGAAAAATCTCCTGGTGCATGTCAAGTGTTTATTGTTGGTATTTCTAATAAAAATAGATTGGGAATGACCCAAAAAATGGATCATTTAAAGGAAGAATTGCAGTGCGTCTGTAGCAATTTATCATAACCAATTGACAATAAATGTCATCAAACTACAGGAAATTATATATGAACAGTTCACTGGTATTATCCATAACAACTTTTTTATATGGTGCTGCAGCGTGCGCCTATATTTGTGGATGGATTTTTAGAAAGAATTATTTGAATCATAGTGGAACATACCTGACAATTGTCGCAATCTTTTTGAACACGACAGGAATTATTTTGCGCTGGATTGCATCATATGAGATGGGAATTGGACATGCGCCCTTGTCTAATTTGTATGAATCCCTGGTTTTTTTTTCGTGGACCATTGCAGTCATTTATATCTGTATTGAATATCGATATAAAAATAAAAGCATTGGAGCGTTTGCTTTACCCCTTGCATTTTTATCCTTGGCATATGCCTCCCTTCCTACAGTCAATGAAGATATTCAACCTCTAATTCCAGCCCTAAAAAGTAACTGGCTTATAGCGCATGTATTCACCTGTTTTTTGGGCTATGCTGGATTTGCACTAGCGTTTGGCTTAAGTATTATGTTTTTCTTAAAAAACAAGAATAACCAGTCAGAGCAAATATTACCCGACCATCGCATGCTTGACGAATTGACCTATCAAATGATTATGTTTGGATTCTTATTCCTCACCGCCGGAATAATCACCGGATCTGTTTGGGCAAACTCTGCCTGGGGGGCTTACTGGTCATGGGACCCAAAAGAGACCTGGTCTTTGATCACATGGTTTATCTATGCCATTGTGATTCATGCTCGCCTGATGCGGGGGTGGTCAGGAAAACGCATTGCATGGATATCTATATTGGGATTTTTTGCGGTTCTGTTTACTTATTTTGGAGTCAATTTGTTACCGGGCTTGCATAGTTATGGCCAATAGAAACGTTTGGTTGTTAAGGAATGCTCGAAAAATAAGATCCCCTTTTATAAATGATTGACAGTATTAATATATAATAAATCTTTTAAAAATTATGCTGAGGAAAGCTCTGAAAATAAGTTCCTCATTATTGAATATGTTGAATCGTTTCTGAACCATGATTACACTGAAAAAGATGAATAAGATGAAATTAAAGTGTCTTTATTTCATTTTATTCATCTTCTTCAGTGTAATCATGGTTCAGAAACGATTCAACATATTCAATAATGAAGAACTTATTATCAGCGCTTAAATACTCATGAAATAAAAAAAATGCCCGAAGGGCATGATGTTCATAAAAAAGGGTTTTTTATGAGTGTAACCCAAATAGTTTGAACGATCATTACCATACATCCTCTGATGGATTATTTTTCGTTCAGGGTATATGGCTTACACAATTCAAAATCATCAATGAGTCAATGAGTCAATGAAAATACCTACATTTATTCAGAATATACCAAAGGTTGACAAGCTTTTTCAGCAGATATCAACGATGCCAAATTTCATGGATATTCCACGTCCAATTATTATTCAAACGATTCAAAAAACACTTGAAGAATTACGGAAGGGAATTATTCATGGATATGTTCAAGAAAAAGATATTGACGATTCCCAGGTAATACAAAAAGTACAATATAAGCTAAAAAAAGCGATCACTCCCAATTTACAACCAGTAATCAATGCCACTGGAGTCATTGTTCATACCAACCTGGGACGATCATTATTGGCATCTTCCGCATTAGATCAGATAATTCAAGCTGCCTGTCATTATAGCAATCTGGAATATAACCTGGAAACAGGCAGACGGGGTCAACGCTTTAAAATTGTTGAAAATCTTATTTGCACGTTGACTGGCGCTGAATCTGCAACAATTGTCAATAACAATGCTGGGGCTGTTTTGCTTGCATTAAAAACGATTGCAGCAAATAAAGCTGTCATTGTCTCTCGGGGCGAACTGATTGAAATTGGGGGATCATTTCGCATTCCAGACATCATAACTTTGAGTGGGGCAAAACTCGTTGAGGTGGGGACAACAAATCGGACGCATCTTGGGGATTATCGTAAAGCAATTTCTTCTGAAACCGGCCTGTTGCTCAAGGTACATCCCAGCAACTATACAATCATGGGGTTTTCATCAGAAGTAGAAATAAAAGGCCTGGTGACTTTAGGGAAAGAATTGTCTATTCCTGTGATGTATGATATGGGAAGTGGTCATCTGGTTGATTTAACTTCTAAAGGCCTGGCTCATGAACCTGTGGTTCAAGAAATTGTCTCTTCAGGAGTGGATATTGTCACATTTAGTGGAGATAAACTATTGGGCGGACCTCAGGCTGGAATTATTTTAGGGCAAAAAACAATAGTCGATCAGATCAAAAAGCACCCAATGGCCCGAGCCCTTCGCATTGACAAATTAACGCTGGCAGCCCTTGAGGGGACTTTGCGACTGTACCAGGACCCAAAGACAGTCTTTGACAAAATACCGACACTGGCATTTATCGCACGTCCATTAAGTGAAATCAAAGATGCTGTTGAAACGACATATGCAGAATTTCAATCTGTAATCCATGATCAATTGATGGTTAACATTGTAGAAAAAAACAGTAAAATCGGAGGTGGCGCACTGCCACTTCAAACATTGCCTTCATATTGTATTGGGATTTCTGCTAAAAAAATATCTGTGGATACCATTGAACGTTACTTTCGATCTCAGAATCATCCGGTCATAGGACGAATTGAGAATAATCAATTTTTGCTCGACTTTAGAACTGTTTTGCCAACTGAAATAAAAATACTCAAACAGTATATTGGAAATATTTTTCGGGATTATTGCGTTTTGGACGCGTTTCATAAGGATTAATATTTAATGATTTTTTATAAGAGGTAATAAAATGAAAGACATTATTGATCAAATTTTAAACACCAGCTTGAAAGTAAAACAAGAAAGCATTGAAAAGAACTCGCTTCAATTAGAACAATGCGCGCGGAAAATGTTGGAATGTTTGACATCAGGTCACAAAATTCTAATTTTTGGTAATGGAGGGAGTGCTGCTGATGCTCAACATATTGCCGCCGAATTTGTCAATCGTTTTCAAATTGAGCGACCGCCACTTGCTGCAATTGCCCTTTCGACAGATACATCAATTATTACAAGCATTGGCAATGATTATCATTTTAATGAGATTTTTAGCAAACAAATCAAAGCCATTGGCAAAAAGCACGATATTGCATGGGGGATCAGCACCAGTGGAAACTCCGCGAATGTTGTCGATGCTTTACGTGTTGCCAAAGAAATGGCGTTAACTACAATTGGAATGACTGGTGAAGGCGGGGGCAAGACAGCTCAATTTTCTGATATTCTATTGTCAGTCAACTCATGCACAACTGCCCGAATTCAAGAAACCCATATCACCATGGGACATATTTTATGCGATCTCGTGGATCGGATATTATTTCCATGAATAAAAAAAACAGACCTGAAATAGATTTTTCTAAACTGTCCACATTTTCGATTCATGATCGACAAAGCAAAGTGACCATATCGGACTTTGCCAGCCCCTGGAAACCAGGCAATTCATTTCAACAATTCCTGGATGGCTTGCCTGATATTCTAGGAGGGATCGATATAAAAACTGTTATTGATTCAATTGTACATGCAGTCAAAAAGGATCGAACTGTCATGATGGCAATGGGCGCACATGTTATCAAAGTGGGGTTAAACCCATTGTTGATTCAATTACTTGAAAAAGGAATTATTCATGCCTTGGCAATGAATGGCGCCGGTATTATTCATGATACAGAGCTTGCTTTGGCAGGTAAAACATCTGAGGATGTTGCATCATCCCTGGGCGATGGACAATTTGGTATGGCCAAAGAAACCGCTGAATTTATTTGCAAGGCAATTGAAAAATCAAGTGAAACCTCTATTGGCTTGGGAACTGCAATCGGCCAGGCAATTTTAGATGCCGGGTTTCCTTATGCAAATCACAGTTTGACGGCAACCTGTGTTCGTCTGGGCATCCCTGTAACCATTCATGTGGCGATCGGTACAGATATCATTCATATGCACCATGAATTTAATGCAAAGGCAGCTGGTGAAGCAACTTACAAAGATTTCAATACATTTTCGTCAGTTGTGGCAACATTGGCAGAGGGAGTATATCTCAATGTCGGGTCGGCGGTTATTTTGCCTGAAGTCTTTCTCAAAGCGCTCACATTGACCCGTAATCTGGGGTTTGATGTCCATTCTTTCACAGCAGTTAATATAGATTTTATTCGCCAATATCGCCCATTAACCAATGTTGTCAATCGTCCAACACTATCCAATGGAAAAGGGATCAATCTGGTAGGACATCATGAATTATTGTTGCCAATCATCGTGTGCGGTGTCTTGGAGCAGTTGAACAATGAGCACTAAGAAAAAATGATAATTTTATTCAATGCTTTTGAATTTTTTATTTGACATTGTCAATGCGTTATGTTATCTTTTGTCGCAATTAAGCTTTCTTGACGACCATGAAAGATAAGAAAAATATCTTAATATAATGTTATAAAAAAATCTATAATGTAATGCATGTAGGAGAACTAATGAAAAAAATATTTTTCGCAATTGTTTTATCAGGAATTATTTTAATCCAGAATATTTATGCTGCCAATGTCACTTTTCGGTATCATATTTTACTGAATCAACGTAAACAGGGGCTAATGTCGTTAAAAGTTTCTGGAAATACCTTTCAGTGTCAATATTTTAATGTTTCTCAAAATGATCGAATTCCTTTTTATTTTTCTAAAAAAGCGGGGAAATTTGATAGTAACATGTTTTCAGAAGAAATTTCTTTTCATACGCAAACATATGATATCTATAAAAAAGCAAAAGATATCCCATCAGAATATAGCGTACAAACAATGATCAGACGTCGTGATGACAAAGCTGTGATGATTGATCGCAAAACACAATTACCTAAGATTGTTTTTGATCAAATACCACTGGTTTGTTTTGAAAATATACTTATCGGACTTTACACGCAAAAGTTTTCAGAAAAACAACCTTTATTCTTATATGAAGAAGGCAGCAAAAGCCAGTTTATTATTTATTATGAACGAAAAGGTCAGCAGAACATTCAATTAAATAATAAAACAGTCCAGGCAGAAAAACTGATATTTAAACGTCAAAATGTTCCCGGACAACCCGGTAAACCTGTTTTTGAACTGAATATGTGTAAATCTGTCCCAGTTCGCGTGTCTTCATTGTCTAGAAGGTGGGAACTTAATTTATATAAAATGGGGAATGAAATTCAACAAACGTATGATCGTACAGGAAAATTTAAAAATATTGCCAGAGTAAAGATTAAGAATCATCACAATCTTTCATCACATGGCATTGACATTTTGAGTCATTCATTTAATCAAAACACATTTTCATTTAAATATAAAAATGTTTATAAATTGGCCGCCTTTGATAAAAGTAAACTTGTCAAAGAATTTATTAAGAATAAATACAGCCAACAAAGTAATTCATATCGATCAAGGAATTCTTTTCATGACAAGCTGAATATTAAACAAATGAAATCGGGTTATGTTGTCACAATTTCAAATAAAAATATCTGTTCGGAATTAAGTAAAATACCGGGATATCGCATAAAGAATGATAAATACCTTACCCAGACTATTACCCATAAAGTGAGTAAAACAGAATTTAAATTTGAAATTTCAGACAAGTTTGAAAATGTTCACTGTAAAAATTTTGCAGATGAAGACTTGCCTGATCAATATGAACTCGCTTTTAAAGAATCCGGCAAAAAGCTGAATTGCAAAAAAGCTGCGAAATATTATATCAAACAAACAGGTAAATATAAGAATAGTGGTGATTTTATCGATGCTCATTGTACAACAGGCTTTTCTGATTACCTCTGCGGTGATGTTCGCCTGACGTTTCAAAAAAAGGATAGAATCGATTTCTCAACACCAGAAAATAAAAAATATGCGGCAAAATACCTGGCCAATACATTAGGAAGTGAATCATCTTTTAATATCACTAAGCTCTCCAATCGATTAGTTTTCAATAAAAAAGGGTATGAGCTCCATATTCCTATGTCCGAGATAGCGAAGTATCGAAATGAAAAGATCAATCGACTCTGCCAGAGTGCGCAACAAAAATATACAGATGCAAGATTTACGATCGAAAAAAATACTCCCAACTACAATGCTTTCCAATGCACGTTATATGGGAAAAGTGAAATCCCCTTGAGTATGGTTGGATATGAAGACACAATCTTCATAAAACATCCAGAATTACGATTTTTTAAGAATACAATTCAAACAAAGGGCGCAAATTGGATTTTTCCGACAATTCCTGAAATCAAAAACCTTTGTCAATAATGCACCAGGAACGAATGATGGTTAAAAAATGCACAAAAGTGATTATTTGCTATATCGTTATTATTATGGGGGGAATTCCCCTGTGTAAATTCGCTGTATTTGCAAATAATTTGCCTGTAACAATGAAATATAAAATCAAGTTTAATGGACGCCAAAAAGGTGAGTTAACCCTTTGTGTGCAGCGTGATTCGTTTCAGTCATTTTATAATAATGTTAATGTCAATGATCGATTACCCTTTTTTAGTTCAACGAAATCAGGCAAATTTAACCAGGGAATTTTTTCAAATGAATTGTCTTTTTCGCAAAAAAAATATGACATTTATTACAATTATACGAAGCTTCCGAAAACCATTTACACCCATAAAGCCTACCGCGTGGATGGCAAAGCATTTATCGTGGATCAAAAGAAAGAATTAATTAAGTATGTCATTGATCATATTCCAGTGTTATCATTTGAAAATATTATTATTGGATTTATGCAACAACATATTCCGACCATTAACGATATGATCTTATTTGAAGATGAAACCAAATCTCTGTTTAGAATATTTTTTAAATCAAAAGAGGGTGGAAAAATAGTCCGCAATATTAAACGAAAAAAATGTTCCTATTCGACATACTATTGTATGCGTAAAAATGTTGCCAATCAGCCGGAAAAAAAATTATTTGAGTTAGATGTTGATGCTCAAGGTGTTCCACTCAGGATATCAGCGATTTCAGGAAGATGGGAAATTATTTTGGATGATATCTACAATGGTGAAATGCGATTAATACAGATGGACACATATATCTCTAGTGTTGCTTCACGTAATATTCTCAGTAAATACAATATCAGTCAAACCCACTTGAAAACGCCGATACAAATTGAAAATATTACGCACAAGCCTCAGTATAAAAGCTATGATTTTAATTATAAAATAAAGATAGATATGAACCAAAATGATTTAATTCAAAAACAATATGCAGCAAAGTGTTTTTCCAGAACCTTGTTCCCAAATACATTTCCAAATGTAAAGCATACGTATATTGAGAATACATCTAATGGATATCAGGTGAAGGTCAGTCTGAATGAGATATACTCCAGCATTCTAAAATCAAATCAATTAAAAGCAGAATTAAAAAGTATGAATGTTCAACTTTATAATTTTTTACATATAATTAATCAAAAAAACCCCGGGCTGCAGTTAATTACATGCGACGATGAATATTACCGAACCGTGTTTTGTGTTGAAAATCAATACAATCAATTAGATTATTATGAGCCTGCTGATGCGGCACAACTATACTTACAAAAAACATTAGGAAGTCAGAGTTTTGCAGTCAAACATGTATCCATTATTTCAGAAACCAGCACTGCATATTCAGATCATTCAAAATCGGTTTATTTATCATATGCGATAATTAATCCGGGTACTTTTTCGCAACAAGATATCAAAAGGACAGCAAAGGAGTTAATGCTTACAAAACTTTTGGGAAATCGTTATATCCAATACCCTTATAAACACATTGATCGTCACATAAAACAGGTGGGTAAAAATTATATTGTTGAAATCCCACAAAGTCAAATATGTAAGCATTTGTATTCAAAAAGGGGCAATACTGTTGTTTATTCAAATCAAGCATGCGAAGTTTCCGGCACATTTCAAATACTGGAAAGAAGTATTGAGGCCCAGGTGAAAAGGTCAATGAATGTAGCGACTAGAAATGTTGAGTTATTCAAGAATAATAATCAGTGGTTTTTATCAACCCGATTAAAATCGCTACCCATATGCCAATAACAATCAAAAAAAATATATAAAAAAAAGTGGGAATATTTATGATGGAAATAAATAAATTATCAAAAAAATTAATGATTGTTTGGATACTTTTTATGAGTATTGCAATATCCAACACGACTGTTTATGCCTCCATATTTAATAAAATTGCTTTTGCAAGCATGCGAATTATTGATGTAGGCATTGAAGAATGGAATTATAATCTTCGAGATTTAGCCAAGCATGGATATATAATGAAATACTCATCTTTTCGAAAAGTATCTGAAAAGTTACAACAAACACAGTTGAAACCATCAACAGCAGTGATTCATCCAGGTAATCAACAACTTACTTTTAAAAACACAAAAGCATTAAATACTTTTCACAATCGAATTGAAGATGAATTTGATAAATACTTGAGAGTTATAGCAACAGCGAATAATGCCCGGTTAATCATTTTTGATACAATGGAAATTCATCGGGTGAAGAATTTTATTAACGATAATCAAAAATTATTGCTTACAATTATGGTCTATTATCTGGATAGTAACAGTGTGGGGATTGAGTATATACCATTAACAAAGGATTTGTTCTACGATTTTATTCGTTTAAAAACAATAATGCATAAAGCGATTTCAGTCGCATTAGAGGAAGCTTTGGTCAATTCAGGCGGACTGACGCAGTCATCACAACCGATGGGGTTCGATGATGCGCCTGACAGCTCAAAAATTGAAAATTCGCCTAACCAAAACCAACAACAATCATCAACAGATATCCAATATAGTGATGCATGGGATTAATCAATTATGAAAAACTTTAGATTTTTATTAATAGTATTTTTTATTTGTGTGTTTTGTTTTGTAGCAAATCACCTAACTGCAGCTGATATGGTAAACAAAAAGGTTATCATCATTCCGCAGTTTCAAAAATATTTAGCGGGTTACGAGTCCGATTACAATCGATGCAATGAATGTAAGCCTCCTTATTCGAAAAACAAGAAACTAAACAGACACTGTAAAACGAATTGTGAGGAATTGAAAAATTGTCAGATATTAAGTAGCTATACAGACTTTCAATTATACTCTGATTTAGGGAAAACAATTTACTATAACATGATTGAAGGAATCACCCTTTTTAATCGAAAAGCAAATGAGAACAATAAGAACATCGTTTTTCAATTAAACACTCAAAAAGTGCCTATTGTCAATTGTAAAAGCAATAAAATTATCCGAAAGTTTTATGACGAAGTGGTCAGGGACAATAGTCGACTGCGTAAAAATTTAAGAAAGAGAAAAAGCGAGACGTTTATTTGGGTTGAAAAAGATCCGGAATTTAACACTGAAGTTGCCAATTGCATGCAGTACACAAAATGTTATAACAGAGAAATTCCAATAACACTGACATTATTCGATCGAACGCAGAAAAAGAGTAAGCAACTTAAGCTTAAGTTCAAAAAAAATTACATGACCTTTTCACTGAAATCATTAGAAGAATTGAAAAACAGTGTGTGTTGGCTTCTGTATGAAAGTCGATTTCCAACACCTGTTGAAGAACAAAAGAAAGATGAGTCCAGTACCAATCAATAGCATACGTGACAGATTAAGTGAGGTTTAATAAAGCTTATGTATAAAGACTCCATTTTTCAGCTCTTTTTAAAAGTATTTCACCATCAATTTATAAAATCGGGCAAACAGTGGGGCGTATTTTTATTGCTTATTTGCTTTTGTATTTTTAGCGTGCTGCTATACAAATATATCCACGGCTTTCAACAAGCTTTTATTGAACGTTTAAAAGGAGTTTACCCTGTCACCTATATACCTGCAACTGGAAAGAATATTAAACCCTTGGACAAGTTTGAACATCATCAGGAATTTTTTCATCTGACCAAACAATTTACATTCCAATATACCAAGCAATCAAAGAGAGTGACAATTATTGATGTTGCATTCAAGTCATCCGCTATAAAGCGTTTACCTTCAGTGATCAAGGTCAATCAAAGGGAGAATATCTATCAAATCTGGATGAATCGTACCATGTGGGATATTGTCAGCCAGGCAAAGGATTTTGATGGTAAAGGTGTTTTTTTAATATCCAGAAAACAAGTTCCAATATATGTTCAAATCAATCAGTTTGATCTTCCTGGTTATCAACCATGGATTATTTTTCCTGAACGTCTTTTTAAGCTGTTGGGGCAAACAATGAATATTACCACCATATATCCCAAAATTCAGATGAGCGACAAAAAAATACAAAAAATGTACCGATCCAATCACATTGGGGTTATCAGATGGAGTGAAAGGCTTCCATTTTTTCATTTTGTATTTTATACATTATCTCAACGTCTTTATGTAACAGTCATATCAGGCTTTTTATTGTTGCTGATTATTATGTCATTTAGTGTTTTACAAGATACATTTGATGAATTTTCCAAGTTAATCACCTTTTCTTCTTATTATGGCGTCAAAGAAAAATTTGTCCAATTCTTTTTTATGAGTGTGATTACCATTTATTTTATGATCATATATTTATCAACGTCCTTTTTTGTGTCGTATATCAATCAATTAATTTGCAGGGCAGTTCCAGTGATTCAACATATTGCGCTCCATTCTGTGCATGCAAAATATTTAATTTTAATCGTTCCCTTTTTGTGGATCATCACGTTTATTCTGATTCATAAAAAATTTGGTGAACAATTACAATCTTTAGAATTATGATATGATTGCAATCTATTATAAATTGGCAAATTCCTATAAATTCGGTTTTTTAGAAATGTTTGCTTGCTGTATCATCCTATTGATTATATTACCTATAATCATTTCAGTAAAAGACTATTATGAGCATTATTCGGACATTCGACTGGGTTTTTTACCTGACCTGGCAATTCAAATATCTGAGCCCTATAATGAGCATAGAATTTCGCCGATTGTCGAATCTATTAAAAGCAAATATTCTATTAATTTTTCATTACAGGGTGCAATGAAAAACCTGACAGACTCGAATTTTAAGGTGCAACAAGATGTCATGAACGATGAATCCTTTTTTGAAACCATTCATAAAAAAATGGTTTTATTAGGAATTGATTTTCAAGGCAGCCCTTTGATACAGGTTTTGCAAGATCACAAGGTTTCATGTGAGGTGAAACAACTCGGAGAATTTGGCCATTGGTACATTGATGTTTACAACACAGCCCAACTTAAAACAGGAAACGCATATATCATTGATGGTAACAATCGGATCAATGTACGAATATTTAAACGAAAAGATTATTATAGAATTCGATACGATGAAACAGGTAATGATGACGATATCCCTTTTTTTGATTTTTTAAATCATTTTATCAGTCGATTTCAAAAAACAGCTTATTCTGGTATTGATGCAGATCGTTTTTCAAGTGTAAAAAGTGATACTAAAATCGACTACTTTAATACGCATTTAAAACGACAATTATTAGCGTATGCTGGATTAATATTTCCACCGCACCCACAATATTTATCCACAATCGTTTCATCAAATTTACTTCATTCTATCAACAAATACGATTATATTACGATGGCAAATTTATCATCTAAGAGATACAACATACCGATTATCGCACATGATGCCTTCTACTTTTTACCAGAACAAAAGCTGAATAACAATTTACTTTTATCGAATATAAAACAATTTCATGAGTTTATACAGGATTCCGATAGTCAATCCTTTATATATATTTATTGTGAGAGTTCATATATTGATGATATTATCAAGGATATAAAAAAAGAAAATATTCAGGCAACCTTTCTGTCCAGGAAGCAAATTGTCCCCAGCTATTTCACCGAAAAAGGAATTGTGATTATTTGTATTTCAACCTTATATTTTTTACTTATATTATTATGTTTTTGTATCTCATTTATCAAGCTCATTAAGTTTTATTCAGTCTTTCAGGATGATTTGACACTTTTGAAACTTTATGGATATAATTTTTCAATTTTTTCAGTATCAGTGATCATTATTGTCTTATCAAGCAATATTGTATCAGCATTCATATTGAATTTATTTTTTAACTGGAATAATCAATTATTAAATACCTTTTACTATCCATCAATTATATTTAATTGGACAAATTATTTATATACGACATTGATTTTTTACAGTGTCGTGGGCTTTAATTATCTGTGTGAATTATATTTATTGAATAATATTTCATATGCATCAAGAGGGAAAAATCAATGAGCATTCGGTGTGAGTCCTTAGAAATTAAATTTGATCATACTGTATATCTAGAAAAAACAGACCTGACAATCCATGAAAACACAGTTGTTTTGTTACTGGGGCCTTCAGGATCAGGAAAAACAACATTTTTCAATATTTTATGTTGTTTAACCCCCACATTAACCGCCGGAACGAAAATTCATTGGTTTGATTATTCAGTCAAAGATATGAAAAATGCCAATAAAGAAAGATATAAATATATTAGTATGATATATTCACATTTTTACTTTTTACAAAGCCTGAATGTTCAGGACAATGTAAAATTGCCAGCTGTCTTTTCAAAGAAGCCCCAGCGAGAAATCCAACAACGATTGGACCTATTATACGATGTTTTATCCTTTGATGGTGAAATGGGGGAGAATCTGAGTCTGAAAAATTTATCAAAGCGTCCCATTCAATCCCTTTCCAACGGCCAAAAAGAAATTGTGGGGATTGCTCGAGCTTTTATGAATAATGCACCTTTTATTTTTGCCGACGAGCTTTTACGTTCCTATAATCGGGAAGCTGAAAAAGTCATTTGGGAAAAAATTTTTTCCCCTGATTTTGGTGTTGGAATAAACAAAGGTTTTTTTATGATAACGCATAAAGATCATTTAAAAAATGATCGTCGAATCAATCATGTTTATTCCATTCAAAATAAACATTTAAAGGAATTAAATTTATGAAATCTTATTATCAATTAATCGGAATTGTGTTTATCATACTTTGTCATGGGTTTTTACAAACTCAGATTACACAAGCAGAACAGAATGCACCGGTTGAAAATTTAAATATTGGTATGACTACGTATGAATCAGATTCAGGTGCTATCTCAGTATCGATGATTCAGGAAGCATTGGAAAAAAGCCTTCACAATTATTATCGATTGAATATTCGCGTTGTACCCTTTGATAATTATACAGACTTGTTAGACCAAATTGATTTAGAACAAGAATTATTTATTAAGCACTTTTTACAGGAAAAGAATCTGGATTATCTCATTTATATTCGAAATCGGAGAAATATTGAACTGTGGCTTGAAGTCTGGAATAAAGCTGGCATTATAGAAAATATTGGCTTACCATTTTCAAGTAAAATTGAGGCTGAACTCGTTAATATAGCTACAAATTTGTTTTTATCAATCATTGAAAGCTTAGATAATCGCTTATATATCAAAAAACTATTTTAATAAAAGGACAATTAAACGATGTTTAATTATTTAAAATGGATCGTTACAATGATGAGTCTTTTGGCAATATGTTCCTGTGCCTCATCCCAGTTAAAAATTGAGAGCACAATGGGAAATTTTTATAAAAAAATTAATACAAAAGAATTTTTAAAACGAGGGACTTTTAAACTGAATGTTGAAGCATCAGATAAAATCATTTCAGCATCTTTGTTTAAAGCCCCCCAAATCGTTCAGTTAAGCATTGATCTATCCCAGATCGATCGCATTTTATATGTGAAATTGTTGGAAAAGGACTTATTAAATATTGATCGGCACTTGCTGCTTGGAAAGGAATATTTATATCTCAATCAAGAGGGAAAACTATATGTACTGATTGATCTTCCAGTAATTTATTTTTTTAAGGGGTACGTAAAATTTAATTTGGAGATATTAGGGCTTAATTCTGAAGGAAAGTTTACAAAATTTGAAAGAAAAAAAATCGTTTTCAACTGGAATCCTCTTAAAAAATCAAATGAGTCTGGCTTTATTTATGGTAATTTATTAAGTTCAAAGGAGCTGAAAGATCAGGCCACAATTCTAAATGTTGCTAAAAGAGAGCTTAAAAACGCTGCATTTCATCGGTTTCATCCTGAGTATAGCAGAGAATTGATGAAATTCGTCACAGAGTAAGGTGAAGAATTAGTATAACATATTAATTTTTTCAGTAAAAAGGAGCTAACATTGAAACCAATATATACATTCGTCGTCGTCTTCATCATATTTTTTTCATTTAATTTAATGGCGTATGAAATTCAATTAAATACCAATGTTTCAATTGATCAGGTTGAAAAAGAAGTTTTTAGTCGAATTGACCAGATTAAAAAGGAAGCATATGAAAGTGATTCACTGTATACCAAACTCGATATTATGAAAGAAAAAATCAATATAATATCTGAATTTGAGCAAAAATTTAATGAATACAAAAGCACAATTGTGAATTTAAATAATGACATATTAAACTTGCGTAAAGTGATTTCAAATATTAGTAAACTTGAACTGTTCAGGCAAGAAAAAAAGAATCTTAAGAAAGACTATGAAATGGAAATGCTTCTTCTAAGAGAAGTTAATAAAGATGAATATATTCCTGCAGTTTATGCCTACTATATTGATCTCCCCATCAAAAACGAGGATTATAGAGAGCCATTTATCAATCGACATATTCTTAAAACAATGATTGAAATGTATGGCATCAATAAAATTTTTTCATCGACGCGCCTGGAAGATGGTATTCTTCATGATCTTGTCAAATTGCGTACCCATGGAAAATTAGAAGAGGATGGCATTCGAAACTATGATGGTAAGGGCATATATGAAATAGACAAGAAGAATCTTTCCAAATGCTTTAGAATTAAATTTGTGCGTTTCAAACCATTTTTTGAAGATTCTGTTTCTAAAGGTCAAATGAAAGATGAAAAAAACTTATATTCTATTGGTGCGAATATCAAATTGTGGGATCTTTCAAAACGAAATAGTTTTATAAATATTTCCACTGCAATCTCACAAAAATTTATCAGAAATAATGACGAAGAACTTTCAAATGTTCAAACATACATTTTATCGCTGGGTGAAGTCTCAGAAACAATAAAAGAATCCAGAAAGAGAATACAACGAATTGTTGAAAATTTTCGTGAAATTGAAAAGGAATTTCAGGAACGATTATCGTTTTATGATCGAAATATTGAGGGGCTCGAAAAAATTAATGATAATTTATTAACAAAAGTTGGTATTCATCGCAAATGCTCAAAAAATGAAATAAAGCAATATATTGAACGAAAAAGAGAACAAAGGCAGGAACTTGAAAAAAGTTTTGAGTATCAGTTTGTTATCATGGATTCTCAGTCTCCAAATCCATCTTTTGAAAGTGCATTAAGTCATGTACTTGATAATATTTTCCATAGAATTGAAAAAATGGTTGAACATCAAGCCATAAGTATTAATTACATTGTCAGCATGGGAATTACTCAGGAAAATACCGAAAAAAGTATGTCCTTTCTGCCAAATTTCACGAACGTTGATATTAAACCATTTATTGATACCGGCAATGTTGGTGTCATGCTATCATTATCTGTAAGATATCAGCAGGCATCGTCATCAAAAAAAATATCAAAACCGCATAGAAATCCATTTGAACAACCCAAAAAAGAACCCAAAATTTTCATGCCATCAATTATACCAACTGATGAATCGAAAGATGAATATATTGAACGCGCAATGGATATTAATATTCAATTAACACATATCAGTAAAGGATCTACATCTTTTTATATGTCAAATGCCGATATTTCAAAAGGACAATTCGTGACTTTTTTAAACGATACGAACAAAACTTTAGGTTCTTATATTGGCGATCAATTTTGTTTAAATCTAATTCAATCTTACCCTGATAATTTTCCCATGATATGTGTCAATAAAACAGGAATAAAAAAGTTCATCAATTGGTTATGTATTAAAAGTGGGAAACAGTATTCATTGCCAACATCAAGGCAACAGTCGATTGCATCACAATTTAAAATGTATAAAGGCAATGGATTTAGAGTGGTTTTAAAGAATATAAATTAATATGGATGCAACACAAAAAAGTCATCTTGACATGAACGCCTTTGGTGTCGTGTCATAAAAATACAACATTAATTAAATGGAGGTTAAAAATGAAAAGAATCGTATTTGGAATAACTTTATGCACAATGTACTGTTTCATGTTACAAGTACAAACAGTCTTTGCAGATCCTTTTATGAGTTATCCTGGAACACGTGCAAGAGCCATGGGAGGTGCCTTTTGTGGTGTGGCTGATGATGCTTCTGCTGTCTGGTATAATCCGGCAGGGCTTGCTGAAGGTGAAAGTTTTGATCTCGTTTTGGAATGGTCTCAGGCCGTTGCTCAAGATGAAGATACAAAAAGAAAGTTTGATAAA
>Ga0272440_1000066_pt1 | contig 86915 bp, 71 predicted proteins | sample SSMMMBAug17_FD_192440 | JGI IMG/M metagenome (GOLD analysis project Ga0272440, IMG submission 192440) | Marine sediment archaeal communities from Little Sippewissett salt marsh, Falmouth, MA, United States - SSM-MMB-Aug17 | ecosystem: Environmental > Aquatic > Marine > Wetlands > Sediment ... | reverse complement strand
CGAGATTTCCTAAGTGATTTCTGAAAAAGATATGTAATGTGGCTATCTATCTCGAAGAATTGCCTTTAACAATAACAATATCAAAGTCTGTTGAAAACATTATGACATCGCTAAAGCAAGTTTTTGACGCATAGGTCTACAAGTTTTGGTATTTTTTAATATCCTGAAATAATGAAAAATACCAAAACATGTAGACCTATACGATCAATAGAATTGCCGCTGCGCCAATAGCCAAGCAATATGGCGTAAAGTAATATAATCGTCCTTTATCCACGACATTTAATAAAATGCGTAAAGCAAAATATCCCACTACAAAAGATACGAATGATGCAATAAAAATCATAGGATATGAAAAAACCGGCGTTCCGACAGGCTCTTTTAACTCCAGGATGAGGGCGCCTAGAATGGATGGAATAGAAAGTAAGAAGGAAAAACGTCCTGCAACTGGCCGATCCATTTTAATCAAGAGTGCTGCGGTAATTGTAGCCCCTGATCGAGATATACCGGGTATAATTGCAAGCCCCTGAATAAAACCCAAAAAGAGCGCATCCCAAATTGTCATTTCTTGGATTGATCTGTTTCCGGTTTGAACAAAACGTGTAAGCAATAGAAAACAACCGGTAATGATTAACATCACGCCCACAAGCGTAATGCTTCCAAACAATATATCTGCCTGCTTTCTAAAAAAAATTCCCATTAGACCTGTTGGAATGGTTCCTACAATAATATAAAATGCCATTTGTAATTGTGTATCATCTTTGGTCGATTGCCATGATCCTTTTGAAATGTTTTTGGGTAAAGCAAGAACAGATTGCACCATTGCCCAAATTTCTTTGTAGAATAATAACAGAACCGCCATCAATGTGCCAACATGAACACAAATATCAAAAAACATTGCTGGCGCATGAATACCAGTTAACTTTTGAAGGATTACCAGATGTCCTGAACTGCTAACAGGTAAAAACTCTGTCAACCCTTGAACAATACCCAATAAAATCGGAATAATATTTTCGTACATTTTTATGTCCATTTCCATATATTTTCAGAATTGTCAGTCACACATACAATAAAATGTTTTTCAATTAATTCTGTCAAATGTTTTTTGACAAAATGAGGTGTCATTACCGATTCTCTCTTAGAAACATAACTTGCGATGCGTATACTTAAACTGTCCAATGCATTATTTGTTTGTTCTTTAACACGCCCCATTTTTTCAATTAAATCTTCTGAAAGTAACCAGAAAATAAATTGGCGTTTATACGATTCTTCAACAGCCGCTTTGTCTTTTGCATGCAATTCGCCGCCTTGTTTATACGTTTGTAAAAGATCATTCCACAAATCTTCCTGTCCTTTGGACCAGTTTGCAACAAAGTTATCAATATCTTCTGGTGATAATGCCGATGTTCGAACAATTGCTTGATTGGCATCATATTTGTTCCAGTCATGGGTCAGGATTTCAAGATCATATTCTTGAATATTTTCGCGTAAGGTTGTACCTGGAAAAGGCGCCAAAAAATGAAATCCATATTCAATATCTAAGGATTCTGCAAATGAAAGGCTGTCATTCAATGTTTGCATGGTTTCGCCAGGAAGTCCTACCATGAAAGATGCGTGTGTACGAATGCCAGCGCGCTTGCAGCATTGAACCGCATTTATTGCCTGATTTAAGGAGATCCCTTTACGAATCCGCTTTAACATATTTGGATTTCCTGACTCAATACCAAAACTCACTGCATAGCATCCTGCGGATTTCATAACTTCCAAAATTTCAGAATCTACTGTATTGACACGAGAAAAAGCACTCCAAACAAAATTAAGCTTGCGCGCTTTGATCAGTTGACAAAACTGAATGACTCGCGCTTTATTCACTGTAAAAAGATCATCCGCAATATTGATTAGATCAAATCCCATATTCATGAGTATCTCAATTTCATCCACAACTTTTTCCATTGAACGATAACGCACTTTTTGGCCAACCATACGACGTCCCTGGCAAAAAATACATTGATTGGGACATCCCCGACTCGTAATGATGCTGATTGGAAATCCCAATGTATGATATTTGGGAATGTTCAAAAAATGTCTGCCGGGTAATGGGAGATCATCCAGGTTGGCTATTAGAGCTTGTTTTTTTGTAACAACCACGCAATCGTTCTCATAAAAAGCAATGCCGGAAATGGTTTGCCACATATTTCGATTCATTATACATGGAATAAGCGACTGCAATGTCTTTTCTGCTTCACCTATAACAATGAGATCAATTTCTGGAATATTTCGAAGTACATTTTCATAATCAAATGACACATGCGGCCCACCCATCATTGTAATCACATGTGGGTGCAGTTTTTTTACTTCTTTTAATATTTCTGAAGCTTTCAGAAAATTCATTGTAACAGAAGTTGTACCAACGACATGGGGTTTAAATTCATCAAGCGCCTGTTTCAGTTTTTCTGAACGATACTCACTGATGATATAGTCAAACAATTGCACCTGAGCGCCTGCTTTTTCACATGCAGCCGCAACATAACAGATTCCAAGGGGTGGGGATGGAAATTCTGAAAGAGGATATGGCGGTGCAATCAGCGCAATTCTAATAGGCTGTTCATTCATTGATAATATTTCCTTGTACTTGTTGTTCCTGTTATAACGTTATAATCAGGATAATTCCATAAACCCTCTTGATTGATTGGCAAACTCTTTCTGATAAACAAGAAGCGAAAGATAAGATAAAAAAACATATTCAACTTCCTGACCACGAATATGTGGAAGTCATATCTCTGAAAGCTGTTTCAAAATAATCAATACATCTTTCATCCCAATTTTTGAAATATTTTGAATTAACATGATATCACTAAGATCTGTAACCGGATACCCAGAAAGAATCTGTAAATATTGTATTGCTTGCCTTAATGTTAAAATACTTGTATTTTTGATTTCAATTCCTAAGACCTCTGCAATATCTTGAAATGTCCAACGTGCATCAGGGCACGTGACAAAAAGGGTATATCCAGGATTGTCAGGATCATAATTGTAATAGTAACCGCCACCTTCAGGGTTCTGTTCTAAAGATGCACCAATCCAATATCTTGCTTTGTTAAAGGCTTGATTTATTGAATCATTATTCATGTCAGTAATGTTATCTAAATTTTGATCCAATACTGAGGTATAAAACGCCTGATTTGAAAAACCATTGTATCCGGTAATCTTGCATTGATTATCGAGTAAAAGCGGATGGGTATTATAATCGCTTTGACTTTCAAAAATGCCTTGAATTGTAAATTCTTTACCCCATCCTAATTCTATATCACTTACCAGCGCATCAAAATATTTGAAAACCTTTTTATTATTTGCCTTTGCAATAACAAATATTCGCACATGACCGATGCCTTCGGTTGACGATATTGTCAAGACATCATCTGAAATGGATATTTCCACCAGGTCTGTTGATGGTATAGCGTTAAGGGATACAATATCACCATCTTTATCAACAGCATCAATTCGAATGAGGGTGTTCGTTCCCGCTGAAATGATACGATCTTCAAGTTCTGTATTAATTATTGGCAGATTATCCTGATTTTGGATTAGATTTTTTTCATCATCAGTCACAGATTGGCTTGAAATTTGGACGTCATAGGTATTATATGAATCATTGAATGGATAGCCCTTTAATGAAATTTTGATTGTATAAAAATCAACAGGGAATTCGGAATGAATGGTTTCATCGCTGGAAAGAATTAACGTATCTTCTGAATTGTATACCTCAATATAAAATCCTTGATTCGAATAACCTCTATCGCCAGTAATTTCTGTTGATCCCTTTAAATATAGGGCATAGGCATCGATATCGTTTTCTGAATCAAATGTTCCAGTTATCTGAAGACCTTCAATCTCGTCATTGGATTCAAGTGCAGATAAGTTTTCATAGCAGTTATTTTCATCAGGATTGCAGGGCATGATATTGTATTTAATTCTCAATGATGTAACAGGAAAATCATATGTGTCTGTAATGATGGTTTCATTCAGGAAATAATAGTCATCATCATGTCCACCCCAGCCCATATTAATATGAATTTTTTTTCCTGTCTGGTCAGATGCATACCCATCCGCAACTGTTGCATGCTCTGGCAGGGACAATAGAACAGGTCGTTGATTGTCAATTTCATTTCGGATTACCGAAAAAAAAGCGTTTTCGTCTTCATTGGTCATTTCCTTGATATCTGTTGCATAGCCGAAATACTCATACAGCGCATCAACATCTAAAGAGGCAAGGGTTGAATTGAGCCCAAATTCTGCCTGGTTGACAATGGCTAAATCTCTATAAAGAAGCGCAACTTCATCCTGAATATATTCAGGCGTACTGGCATCTATATTATCAGGCATGTTTTCCCAATGATATTCTCTGAAAAGAATGGTTTCAAAGGTCTGGTTGTTCCAGGTATGCGAGGCAATACCTTTTCCTCTTTCAGGGTGCTGATGATATCTCATTATTTGCGCCTGTGCCGCCTGAGTACAACCTGCCAGGACATTATTACCATCAATTACTGGAAGCAATTTATTATAAGGGTAGTCTTGATTCCAGGTGGTTTGTAATAAAAATGTATCTGGCGTGTAATTTCTTTTGCTTTGCACATTTGTTGTATCTCTTAATAAAAATTCCCAGCGTTGGTTGTTTATTGAAAGTGTATTAACTGAATTTCTGTTTGTATTGTTTTGATACACTTTTAGTTCATTGATAATTAAATTCTTATATGCCTGTGGCAGTGTTTTATAGTCATTTTTCAAAGAGTATGCTTTTATGGGCGGCAAAATTTTTGAGAATGGAACAACCAGGTAACCGCCACTCAGATGAAAAATTCTTCCAATACATTGCTGCTTGTCATGTATATGAGTGACTGAAATGATTCGTTTGTGGCTATTTCTATAAGTTAAAAAATTTTTTGCCACCTGAAGGTAATCGTTTTCTGTCAATGTTGCCTGAGCTGTGTTGCAAATAAAAACGAGGAGACTGATTAAACACATTTTTTTTAAATATTTCATGAGTCACCTTTCATTGAATATTTGAAAAATTATTTAGGAATGCTCGAAAGAAAGTACCATTTTCTTTCATCTGTTTAAGTCCCTTATTAAATAATTGATTTAAACGTATTCCTCTCTCAGTTTTTGCAAACAGTACATAATGATGAGAAGGCTTTGAAACTGGTTTGGTACTATGTGTTATTTTTGAAAACTCATCAGGGGAGAGCGCTTTTTCTGCAATTGAATATCCTGTTATGTAATTTGCAACAAAAAGCGAAAATCTTCCAGCGACCAACTTTTTAAAGTTAAGTTCATCGCCCGGCGCATAATCAACGAAAATTTTTCCTTCATTTTCAGCTTTTTTAAATTCATCTCCATAAAAATAGCCAATGGTTGCTCCTATTTTTAAACCTTTTAAATCATCATAGGACTGCCATTGAAAGGGATTCGATTTTAAGTGAAAAAAAACATGATACATTGGGTAGAGAGGATCGCTATAAATCATTTCTTTTTCCCGCTCTTCATTTTTGCTCCAACAAGGCGTCAGATCGTAGTTGCAATTTTTAACATTAATATAGGCCCTTTTCCAGGGAACCCACATGTATTTCGTTTTGATTCCTTCCAAAGCAAAAATATCAGTCAAAATACGCGCAACAGGACCATTATTCTCCAGTTTTTTTGACAGTAATGGGGTATATTCATTTACGCCTATTAAAACAGTTTCTTCAGAAAAACAAAGTGTTGCACCCATTAAGAATACAATAATGAGACCTATTACGTTTTTCTTGATCTTTGTGCGTTTCATAAAAACTTACCTTTTGAAATATTCATATAACTTTGGCACGTTAAATTCCCTGACTTGGACACAGGTCCATCTTATTTTTCGAAGCAATAACATGAATCCAAAAAATAAAAAAAACAGCACCAACAAAAATATAAAATGATTGTCCGATATACATATGCAATAAATCAAACAATTCAGGTTTGTATCTAAGAGAAAAATACAAAACAACAATTCTGACTAGATTTGACATATACAAAAGGAAGGTCCCAAAGAAAATGCCAAAAAGTTTGATCATCATCGGCATTTCAAAGGCCAGCAATGCAGCAGTAATGAGGATAATGCCTTCTGTGCCCTCGCAACCTTCTTCAATAATCATGCGAATACCTACAGATCTGATTTCATTTTCATGTACTGTCGTTTTTTCTGATGGATGAATCCAGTTAATCAAATATGAACTGACATCGGCATTGAGTCGATGGACAACGATTGGAGCCATATAGTTTTTACTCCAATAGTAAAGTCCCTGACCACATACAAAAAACATAATAAAGAATATGACAAAATGAATTTCCCGACGATTGGTATAATAGATGCGTTTGATAAAAAGTTTGTTATTCATGATGGTACTTTGGGTGCATTCGATTGATAATGTGATTCCCAGTATAAAAAAATACCCCCTTTTTTAGAATGCACCTCTAAAAAAATTTACTTCCATTGAAACATTCGGACACGTCAGACAAGTCCGACTCGTCAGCCTTGTCCGACTTTTCCGATTGGTGATTTTTTTTGTAAAAACGCGATCAATTTATGATTGTCAATAATCCAGTTCACCAACAGGTCTGCTAAATGTAAAAGCTGCGGGCCCGGCTACCAGTTCACCAAAAACATCAACAGTATTGCCGCCCATAAGGCTGAATGGCAGTGATAATGTAAAAAATCCAGTTCCCACAATAGTAGTCATCAATCCTAATGGACGTACGAGTAAAACATCAAACAACATCTCTTCAGCACTGGGTTTATCAATTGAAGTGTCTGCAAATGCAGGTGTGAACGTGCATAGCACAAAACTCACAATTAAAAAAAGGGTTATAAATTTTCGGAAATTTTTCATAATTGTCTCCTTTTCTGACAACATTTCATAGTTTTTATTGTTGACAATATTTTTTTGCATAAATTGTTCCATGATTCATACTGAAGAATTTACTTTACCAATTTGAGTTATTATGCGCTTACAATTAGTATTGTTTCAATCAACTTGTCAAGATTTATTTAGGAAAACCTTATTATCAGAGATTTCCTAAGTATTCATTAAAGGAATAATTCTCATCAAAAGCTGATATGCATTATTAATCGGATAAAATTGTTCTGCTGATTCACCACTTTTATCTGGATGATATTGTTTTACCAGCTTTCGATATTGTTTCTTTATACTATTGATGTCGTTGGTTTCTGACAGCCCAAGTATTTTAAAACTTTCTTTGTACAGATCGTAATTGGATAATATCTCCCATGTTCCTTTGATAAACAACTCGGCTGTTTTCTCATCCAATTTATAGTAATTGCTTGTATCCAGATAGAAATACCGCAATGATTGTCTTTCAAGTTCGGTTTCGCCCACCATACGTCGATGAAAGTCACAATATAGAGATTCACTGGCACATATCGCATTGCAAAATTTATGATAGACATCATCAAAATATCGACAGTAACCTGTTTCAGGATAATTGATGAGGAGTATGCGCATAAAGTGTACCTGCAAATATTGATTGTTCTTTGAATAAAGATCTTGAAGCTGATAAAGAATATGGAATAAGATAAAATGGTGTTGATACAATTCTAACGTGCTGCATCTGATAATATTCATTCCAGGAAATGCAATTTGCAACAAAGTGCTTTCATAGCATGGTTCTGTCATTTCTGCCAGGTAGTTTTGAATATCTGAAACATTGACGCACGCCAGATGATTTTCAAAGGCGTCATTTGTCATAATACCTCTGAAAATAAGCTAACAGTCCAGCGCTTGAACAATCATGTTGGGATAAATCTACTGGTTGGTTATCTATCATGGCTTTTTCTTCATCTAGAATAATTTTTGCCAACACTTTTCCTAGTTCAACACCCCACTGATCAAAGCTGTTAATATCCCACAGAATTCCCTGAACAAAAATTTTCATTTCATAGAAAGAAATGAGACGCCCTAGATTTCGAGGGGTTAAGCTATTCATTAGTATGGATGTTGTTGGGCGGTTGCCTTCAAAAACCATATGTGGAATGCGCGTTTCATTATTCAAACTGTCTTTTAGCTGTTTTCGTACAGTTTCTTGTGATCTGCCACACATTAAGGCTTCTGTTTGTGCAAAAAAATTGGCCATCAATTTGAGATGGTGATCTCCTAATTTATGATGGGTATTTACACAACCAATAAAGTCAGCAGGAATCATTTTTGTTCCCTGGTGGATTAATTGATAAAATGCATGTTGTCCATTTGTGCCTGTTTCTCCCCACACGATTGGACCGGTCTGGTATTGAACCGCTTTTCCCTGAGAATCAATGTATTTTCCATTGCTTTCCATATCTGCCTGCTGCAAATAAAGGGGAAGCGATCTTAATGATTGATCATAGGGCAAAATTGCATAGGTCTGCGCCCCATAGAAATTGTTGTACCATATACCAATTAACGCAGCCAACACAGGAATATTATTTTCTAAAGGCGTATCTTTAAAATGAGTGTCCATATCATATGCGCCTGCTAGAATCTCTGTAAAGCATTCAAAGCCAATATAGCAGGCGACTGACAATCCAATGGATGATGCCCATGAGTAACGTCCACCAACCCATTCCCAAAATACAAAAATATTTTCTTTCGCAATGCCAAAGGATTCAACACCTGATTGATTGGTTGACACAGCCACAAAATGATTGGCGATTGCACGTTGATCTCCAAGTGTATCAATAATCCATTGCCTGGCTGAATAGGCATTTGTCATTGTTTCCTGGGTTGTGAATGTTTTTGAAGACACGATAAACAATGTTTCTTCAGGGTTTAAATCCTGAACTTGAGTGACAAAGTCAGCACCATCAACGTTAGAAATAAAACGTACTGATAAATCATTGCTGGCATAAGGCTGCATGGCCTCGCAAATCATTTTGGGTCCCAGGTATGACCCCCCGATACCGATATTAATCACAGTCCGAATTTTTTTTCCAGTATAGCCTTTCCATTTGCCTGAACGAATATCATTAGAAAAGTGTTCCATTTGGGACAACACCCGATTGATTTCAGGCATGATATCTTTGCCTTCAACAATGACCGGTGTTTTCGAACGATTTCGAAGTGCGACATGAAGTACTGAACGTCCTTCGGTCCAGTTAATTTTTTCCCCGGCAAACATCATCTGAATTTTGTCTTGAAGCTGTCTTTTTTGTGCCAGACTTAAGAGCAGAGATTGTGTTTTCAATGAAATGAGATTTTTTGAAAAGTCAAAGAGCATATCCTTTTCAAACTCATATGAGAATCGTTGAAACCGATCTGGATCAGTATCAAATAAATGTTTTAAATGTACTGATTTCATTTCAGTGAAATGTTGTGCTAGAAGCTGCCATTCATCAAGTTCGGTTAATGCTTTCATAGTCATTCTCCATCATTAGAAACGATACTGCATTCCTACATAAACGTTGGAATCTCTTTCATATTGTCCCCAGTAGGTATGATCTTCGTTACCCACAAAAAGGTTTGCACCTCCAAGTACTGTAAAAACATCATTTATCAAAAACTGAATCGTTGGTCGGACATACATATCTGTGTCAGTGGGGCAATAATAGGCAAGTAGTGACATATTCACATTGGGCTCTTCTAATTGTTGTGTCAAGCGCGCTGTAATCACATGACGTCCTTCATCAATCGGTGGTGCATCTCGAAATACTTTGGCCAGGGCTTTTTGGTAGTTCTGATGATCACGCATGATTTCAATATAGTACTGTGTACTTAATTGTGTTTGATTGGGCAATTCAAAACGATATCCAAATAGCATGCGAAGCTGGCTGTTATTTACGAAAGGATTGTTTCCTGCTTTGTCATCTTTGGATTCGTATAGTCCCATTTCAAAGCAAGCAACACCATCACCTACAGGTCCCTGAATACTTAAACCATATACATTTAGTTTTGGATATATTCCTTTCATGGAAATGGGTTCGAGTCCGCCTGGAGATTTCCAGAACCCCTTGTACAAATATAATGCAAACTCAAAATCATTGATTGTATTGTATACTCGTGTCGCCCATTCGTCCTCACTAAACAGGTCATCGCGTTTGTGAATGTCCAAAACGTAATTTTCCCCAACACGCCTTCCCAGTACCGGATTGTAATAGCTGATACGCTCCCCTGTTGGCACACGATCTGAATCAAACATCGGCACATAAACAAAATCCATATTGATATACAGACTATAAAATCCCAGTTTAACAGCATCAGTGGGCGCGTTGTGGTAGGTTTCATCTCTGCCGATATATAATGCGGTCCAATCCTTTGGAAATAAATTGTTGATATATAACAAATCTCCAACACCCCAGCTCAGTGTCTGGCGGCCAATGATAACATCCATGAAATCCGAAGGAATATATGTCAGGTTTAAATCGCGAAGATCAAAAAAACCTGTACCATCCTTGAGTTTAACTGCATATTTCTCAAGAACTGGATCCAGAACTAAATCAGCATGGCAATTTAATGACAAGCTGTCTATCTGATATTTATATTTAAGCTGTAAACGTGCCTCAGCAATAGAGAATTCATCCTGCTGGATGGATGATTGGGTTCGTATCCCCACACGTGTATCAAATAATGCGGATAAAGTGCTTGTCAGAGCCTGTTGAGCGGATTGTGGCATTTGATATTCATCAACAGGCTCATATTCTTCAGGAAATAATGGAAAGTCATCCTGATACATGGGTGGCGCCTGGCCTGGAGGTGGTGTTTGAGCGGGTATCTGGTTATCCTGCGCATTGCCATAATTCATACAGGCAACGCTGATCAATAAAATGATAATAATGCTTTTATACGTTTTGTGCATCCTATCCTCCACTTAAATTTTTTCTGATTATAACGTTTTTATTCATCTTCTTCAGTGTAATCCTGGTTCAAAAAATCGTTTAAAAACAAGACAGGCATTTGCCCCACCAAATCCAAAGGAATTATTCATTGCATAATTAATTTTTTGGGTGCGCGCATGATTCGGTACATAGTCCAAATCGCATTCAATATCTGGATGATCCAGGTTGATTGTTGGTGGAATGGTCGCATGTTTAATGGATAGTACACATATTGCACTTTCCAGACCGCCAGCCCCGCCCAGTAAATGACCTGTCATGGATTTTGTTGAACTAATCGCCACATTCACTGCATGATTACCAAATACCTGGTGAATGGCACGGGTTTCGGAACTATCGTTCAACCGAGTTGATGTGCCATGTGCGTTGATATAGTCGATTTCTTCAATAGAGACACCTGAATGTTGAATGGCCTGTTTCATACATGCAACAGTACCATCAGTATCAGGCTTGCTAATATGAAACGCGTCACAATTCATTGCAAAACCGACAATCTCTGCATATATTGGGGCGTTTCGCGAAAGCGCATGATTCAGTTCTTCAAGAATCAGCATTCCAGAACCTTCGCCCACAACAAAACCATCACGATCTTTATCAAATGGTCGGGATGCCTTTTCAGGTTCATGGTTTCTTTTGGATAATGCTTTCATTCCATTAAAACCAGCAATGCACAATGGACTGATAACCGATTCGACGCCTCCTGCAATCATGATGTCAGCATCATTTCGACCAACAACATGAAAAGCCTCACCAATTGCATGGGCACCTGATGCACAGGCAGTAGATAGTGTCGCATTAGGGCCTTTTACGTTTAAATGGATACCAATCATTCCTGATGACATGGAGTTAATTACCGATGGAATAAAAAAAGGATTGGTACGACTGGATGTTCCTGAAATTAATTTAATATGCGTTTGTTCAATCTGATGAAGCCCACCAAAACCACAACCTGTAAACACGCCCACACGATGTGAATTGCTTTCAGTAATGTTCAAATTTGCATCTGCAAGCGCCATTCGAGATGCGGCAACACCATAAGCAACAAAATTTTCAACGTGTCGTGCTTCTTTTTTAGAAAAGAATTCAAGTTTGTCAAAATTTTTAACTTCAGCAGCAATCTGTGTTTCCATTTTTGAGGCATCAAATCGCGTAATCGTTCCAATACCTGACTTTCCCTGACACAATTCTCCCCAAGTTTCCTTTGCGCCAACGGCTAGGGGTGAAACGACTCCAATGCCAGTAATGACGACACGTCGAACAGGTGATAATAATCGTGACATTTTTTATAATCAGGTATGTTTTTCCAGATAATCCAGAACATCTTGAACAGTTTTCATTTTTTCAGCATCCTTATCATCGATATCCAGATCGAATTCTTCCTCCATAGACATAATCAATTCTACCAGGTCTAAGGAATCCGCTCCAAGATCATCAACAAAAGATGCTTCAGGAACGATCTCTTCAGAATCAATTTCGAGTTTTTCTGCAATAACTCGATATACTTTATCTTTTAATGACATATAACACCTCAATATAAATAAAATATTACATAACCAAACCGCCGCATACCTGAATCACCTGACCTGTGATATACCCTGCATCTTCTGAAACCAAAAAACGAACCAGGCCAGCAACTTCATCGGGACGTCCCATTCGCTTCATAGGAATGCGGCTGATTATTTCTTTTTGTTGTTTGTCATCCATTTGTTCGGTCATTTGCGTTTGAACAAAACCAGGGGCCACAACATTTGCAGTAATTTGGCGGGAAGCCACTTCCTGTGCGATGGATTTTGTAAATCCAATCAGACCGGCTTTTGATGCCGCATAGTTGCTTTGTCCCGCATTGCCAGTGATACCTACTATTGATGAAATAGTGATAATACGTCCCCAACGTTGACGAATCATCGGTTTTAAAACAGCCTTTGTACAGAGAAAAGCGCCCCTGAGATTTATTGAAAGGACGTCATCCCAGTTTGATTGGGACATTATGGCTGTCAATCCATCTTTTCGAATACCCGCATTATTTACCAGTACATGAATCCCCGATGCTTCCTTTAAAACTGTTTTAAAAAAATTATCGCAGGCCTCTTGTTTTGAAATATCTGCACGTATTCCCAAACATGTACCACCATTTTTTTCAACACTCAAACGTGTTTTTTGCGCATCTGTATCATCTGAGGAGGCATAATTGAAATAAACATGCATGCCCAAATTGGCCAAAGATTGAACAACTGCCTGTCCTATTCCTCTTGATCCGCCAGTTACAACAGCTATTTTAGGGGAATTATCGTTCATAATAAAATAGAATTATTCTTCCACTTCCATAACAGTTCTATTTTTATATGTTCCACAATCTGGACACATATGATGGGGTAATTTTGCCTCTCCACATTGAGGGCATTTTTGAACATTGGGTGCAGCCAATTTCTGATGGGTTCGTCGTTTGTCGCGTCTTGATTTAGACACTTTTCGCTTGGGTAAAGCCATTGTTATTGCTCCTTTTTGATTACCACTGATTGTTGACCTGCATGATCAATACCAATGATGAAATTTTTTTGTAAAACCTTTTTTATACAGCTTTCATATTAAAAAGTCAAGATTTTGAACAATGTTAAATGTCATTTTTTTTTTTGACGTGAATGATCCTTTTTTTCAGCTTGTGTCGATGCCTTGATAAATTGTTCATCATCGCGTGGGTCAAAACTGACTTCAAGTTTGATATTTATTTTAAACCCCTTGATAAATTTTTTTACCTGTTCTCCAATCTGAGCCTGAACAACGACATTACGTATTTCTTCAGCGATAATTCGGATTAGATCATTTTTTGACTTAGATGTTTGTTGAATAATATATTGTACCAGATCTGAGGGCATTTGAATTTCACTGAGCATTTTACGAATGGTTTCTTCGGAAAAAAATTCACCAGATACGCCCAGTACAAGTGCTTTTTTTAACACATCCGGGATAAGCATATCAATGGCTTTACGAAAAATATCCATGTCTTCATTCGAGACTTTTTTTTGTGAGGCGTTTTTATTTGCCATAGATTTCCTGCCTGTAAATTGTACTTGATTAATGTTGTTCGATCAAAAAATGAAGGATGCAAAAAAATAATTTGTTATCAGAATAATTGTTTGTTTGCAAGCTGATTAAGTAAGAAAAACTACCCTTTAATAACACCCAATGGTTTCAAACGCGCAACCTTTGTTGCAATCCCCGCTTTTTCGACCACATGAACAACATCCGAAATATTTTTATAGGCATCAGGCATTTCCTCTGCAAGGGTGGAGCGCCCGCGATATCGAATATGAACACCATTTGCTTGAAGTTCATCAACAATGGATCTGCCTTTTGCCGCACGTTTGGCTGCTGAGCGGCTCAGAATTCTGCCTGCGCCATGACAGGCTGAGCCAAAGGTTTTTTCCATCGCTGTTTTTGTACCGGCAAGAACAAATGACGCATTTCCCATATCACCCGGAACAATTACCGGTTGGCCGCTTTGTCGGTAGTCTTCGGGTATTGCAGGATGCTCCGGTCCAAAAGCTCGGGTTGCGCCCTTTCTATGAATACATAATGTTTGTGGTATGCCATTTATGATGTGTTGCTCTTTTTTAGCAATATTGTGAGACAGGTCATAAACAAGATCCATACCCAAATCTCTGGGCGATATACCCAGAACGCTTTGGAATATTTCTCTGATATAATGCATAATAATCTGACGATTGGCCCAGGCAAAATTTGCTGCACCGGACATTGCAGAATAATATCTCTTCGCAATGGGTGCATGGATTGACATGCAGGCCAATTGACTGTTTGGTAAAGTGATGTTTTCTTTGGCAATGCGTTGCTGCATGGCTTTGACATAATCATCTGCAATCTGATGCCCTAAACCTCTGGAACCGGTATGTAATAGAACTGTAACCTGGTTTTCAAACAATCCAAACGTTCGCGCAATGATGGGTTCATAAATTTTTTCAACAACACCAATTTCAAGAAAATGATTGCCGCCCCCCAAGGTACACAGTTGATGTTTTCCACGTTGAAGGGCGCGGTCACTGATTGTTTCAAGATCTACATCAGGCATACAGCCATTTTCTTCGGTAAATTCAATATCACGCGGCTCCCCATAGCCCTTTTTAACTGCCCATTTACTGCCATTTTTAACAGCAGATTCCAGATCTACCTTTAATTTTTTCTTTTTACTGCCAGCGCCTGATGGAATTTGTTGAAATAACGTATTCAAAAGCATCTCCATATGGGGCATGATAGAATCTTTTTCGAGCAATGTTCTAATTAAACGAACACCACAGTTAATATCATACCCGACGCCCCCCGGTGAAATTACGCCATGATTCCAGTCAAATGCTGCAACACCGCCAATGGGAAAGCCATAGCCGCTATGAATATCCGGCATGGCCATTGCTTTGACAATTCCAGGCAATTCGCTCATATGGATCAGTTGACGAAGTCCGCCATCCCGCCATATCGCATTAATCATGTCCTGTGTGGCATAGACCTGCGCAGGGACATGCATATTATCACTTTTTGGAATTTCAAATAAATATTCGGCCAATGGATTGATATCTATTTTCATTGTGTCAATACCCTGTCGATATCTAATAATATTTTTACACTGGTACTATTGGGCGTTTTTGCCATTGCAAGAATATGGTCTGTATTGACATCCAAACCTGTTTTAGGGGGTTCTTCAATATCTTCTGCTTTGATATTTGCAACTTCTGATACCGAATCCACCACAACGCCGATTGCCTCAGGCCCTTTTTCACCTTGAATCTCCAATACAATGATACAGCTTCTGTCGTTATATTCAATTTCAGGCATATGTAATTTTAATCTCAAATCCACAATTGAGATCACATGTCCCCTCAGATTAACAACACCGCGAACTGCTGGCGGGGTATTGGGTATGGTTCGTATGGGAACGATCCCGATAATTTCACGAATTTTAGCAATATCAATGCCGAATTCTCTGTCGCCGAGGCTCAGTGTCAAATATTTACCAACCTTATCCAGGGTTGATTTTGCGGCCAGTGTTTCTTGTTCTGCCAGGAGTCGATCTAAAAGTTCAAAGGATTTTTTGGGTGTGTTATGAAGGACTGATCCCAGCGCGCCCGATGCACCATCTTTGCAGGCAACATCTGCAAAGCGAAGATCCACAAATTTGTCCAGATCAATAATACTGCCAACATTCATTTTATCATGCAGATAATGTTGAATTTTATCCAGATCGGCTTTTACAGGATACAGATCATTGGTTTTGATACCCAATGGATCTGACAGAACATTTTTTAATAAAGGAACGCGCAATCCCAATGTTTTTTTGGGATCTAAAAATGAAACACCAATCTCAGCCGCAACACCTGGTTTTTGATCAACAAATTGGCCGGCCTCAACCAGATAGTGTGTCAATTCCTGAACTGCATCTGGAAATTTTTCAATAAATTCTTCCTGAAGCGCAACAATACAACAGGGATGATTTTCCCATAGCTCACTTGACAGGCCGATTTGTTCGGCAATTCCTCCTGCAATAGACTTGGTGCCAATGGGTTCTGCAACCATAAAACCGCAGGTGTTTACGTTGGATGACATAAATTCTGGCATTTTAATGGGTGGCGTCACCTCAAAACTGACATCAACCCCTTCATCTCCAGCAACACCGGGTTTCAGTCCAATATTGGAAAAAAACATATGGGCCATCATGTTGTGAATAGACATGGTGTGGGGTATATAAAATGATTTGCCTTTAAAAAAATTTTCAAAAGGTTTTCTAAACTTTTCGCCCTGACGATTTTTTACAACAATACTACCCCCCTTGTGGGCAAACAGAATGAGTTTAATTTTAGCGCCATATGCAAATAAATCCATAGCAATGGGGGCCAATACAAATGCACCTTCAATGGTTTTATCTTCAAGTGCTTTTGCAACAGGATTCCAACTGGTCATGCATTCAGTTTCCAGTTCAAAATGCTTGGGCGCAATTTTGCCGCTTGTAATCAGATGTTTCAGCGCTCCCAGAGCAATATGGTCGGTTATTTGAATATGTGCAATTTTGATTAAAGGTTTGCCAGTTGCGCTATATCTTGGCTCAAATACAGCTTCAGGCTCTTCTTCCTCGGATTTTTCAGTAAAAGCTTCCTCGATTTTTGCTTTGAGTTCTTCTGGACCAAAAGGTTTGGTAATAAAACTGCTCACACCCGCTTCAGAAGCTTTTGTCATTTCTTTTTTTTCACCGCGTCCAGTGGCCATCACAAAAGGTAATTTTTCAAATTCTGGATTTTTCCGAACCCATTCAAGAAGTTCAAAACCACTCATATTTGGCATATTCCAGTCGCTGAGAATAATGTCAATGGTGTTGCTGGCTAATTTCTGTATCGCATCGTTCCCATCTTCAGCTTCAACAACATTATTAAACCCCACTGATTTAAGAACATTCATCTCCATTTTTCGCATAATCCCAGAATCTTCAACCAATAATATGGCTATATTGGGGTCTACAGACATGACTTTACCTCCTGAATATATTTTTGACGCATTTGCCAATGATAAGCAATTTAACAAATGAGTCGGTTAATCTTTGAAATTATATTTTTTGGTCAGTTGATTTCCGAAATTTTCTAAGGAAATCTTTGAAAATAAGTTCCCCATTTTGGACTCCAGATGTTCGGAATAAAATGGGGAACTTATTTTTCGAAATTTCCTAAGTTGCGAATATACTAAAAAAAATAATGATTTGCAAGCTACTTTACATTGTTTTCCAAAAGATAGGGTTCCAATGTATCGTATGCCTTTTTCAGTTCATTCAATTTTGATACCAATGCATCAGCAGGGGCTTTTTCTTTTGCCATTGTTTCAAGTTCAAAAGCAACTTCACTGGTTTGGAGCGCATTCAAATTTGCAGCAGACCCTTTGATGGAATGCGCATTAATGCATGCTGTTTCAATATCATTGGACTCAATATTTTTTACGATGGTTTCCATTCGAGCGGGGACATCGGCTAAAAATTCATCAACCACCATCTGAACAAGTTCTTCATCATTACCCATGCGCATGGCTAGTTTTTCATGATCGAAAATTGATTTCACATCAACAGGTTCATTTTCTGAGATTTTGTCTGCCTCGGATTGAGAGGTATTATTCATCAAGGACTCCTTATCATTCGACGATTCTTTATCATGATAAATTTGAACACCTTTGGTCATACGTTCAATTACAGATAAAACTTCAGTCGGATCAATGGGTTTAGAAATAAAGTCATTCATGCCGGCATCCAGGCATTTCTGACGACTGTCACGCATTGCGTGAGCTGTCATGGCAACAATGGGAACATCATGGCGGCGTACAGGTGTATCTGGGTTTCGAATTGTTTTCGATGCAGTTAAACCATCCATGACAGGCATTTGAATATCCATAAAAATTAAATCATAAACTTTATCTTTTAAAGCTTCCAGCGCTTTTTGTCCATTTTCAGAAATATCGCATTGAAAGCCCAAACGCTTCAATATACCTTTTGCAACCTTTTGATTTACTTTATTATCTTCAACAACCAGGATACGCATATCTTGTAAGGCATCATCCAGTTCTGGCAATGTTGATTTTTCAGAATTGTCATGTTCATTCACTTGTGGAGATAATATTTTAATTAAACAATGGAATAAATCTGTGTAAATAATGGGGCGAACCAGAGATATTGGCAGATTATCATATTTTTTTTGGGAGACTTTCTGATATATGGGAACCAATGTCAGCGGGCCAATGTCATTTAATTCTGCGATACGTTCGCAAACACTTTTCCCCGATAAATGGGGCAATTGGTCATCAAGAAAACAAATTGTGTATGGCCGGTTATCAAGATTAGAATGTATGAGCTTGCCCAAAGCTTCGGAAATTGTACTGCAACAATCATGTTTTAACTGCCAGTAATTTAAAAGCGGAATGATTTCCTGTTGAAGGCGTTCATTATCACTCACAACCATAATTTTTGTTTTACCGATAATCTCAGGGTTAAAATCTTGTACCCATTTTTTTTCACTGGCATCCTCCTGGCTGACGATGGAAAACCAGAAGGTGGCGCCTTCACCCGGAGTACTGTTTGCACCAATAGATCCACCAAGCAATTGCGCCAGTTGCTTTGAAATAGAGAGCCCTAAACCAGTCCCTCCAAAACGCCGGGTGATTGAAGAATCGGTTTGTGTAAAAGATTGAAACAATAAATTCAGTTTATCTTTTTCTATTCCAATGCCAGTATCTGTTACAGAAAAATAAACGCCCTGATTCTGATTGTCGTTCAATTTTTTAACGTCAAGATAAATGCCGCCTTTTTCAGTAAATTTTACTGCATTACTGATCAGGTTGAGTAAAATTTGACGCAATCGAATAGGATCACTGCAAATCGTTGATGGCACATCGGATTCAATTACAATGGATAACTCCAGATTTTTTTTCTGGATCTGATCTGCAAGAATTTTAACAACATCACCAATGGTTGCCCGAATATTAAAATTGATTTTTTCCAGGGTCATCTTTCCAGCTTCAATTTTTGAAATATCCAGGATATCATTAATAATATTTAATAATGATTCAGAACTGTTCCGAATGGTCAATACCTGACTGCGTTGTTCATTATTTAAATCCGCACTTAACAGCAAATGACACATGCCAATAATGCCATTCATAGGGGTACGAATTTCATGACTCATGTTCGCCAGAAATTCACTTTTTGTTCGACTTGCCTCAGCAGCCTCTATTGCCAGTTTATTTGCTTTTTCAGATGCAATGCTGAGTTCTTCTTCAGTTTCCTTTTGATGCGTAATATCTGTCGCAATGCCGACAACTCGTTGAATCTTTTCATTTTGATTTTTAACTGGAAAAATACGCATATGAATCCATCGGATATCACCATCTGGCCGAATGATTCGATACGAAGTATTCATTGTAGAGCTTTTTTTTACCGGCTCTGATTTCATTAGGCTGATCAGCGCGTTTTGATCATCTGGATGAACATATTTTACAAATGCATCACTATCATTGAACAATTCATCTGATGATCGCCCCCAAATGTTTTCATAGGATTTGTTGATAAAAATTAATTTGTTTTTATTTTTATGAATTTCAGTCAACAAGATCACATCCTGAATATTATCCGAAATTTCGGCAAGGATACGTTCTTTTTGCAATAATTCCTGTTTTGTCTCTTTTAATTTGCTCACATCTCTTGCAACATGAACACATGCTTCAATTTCACCTTTTGAGTTTTTAATGGGCGATGTCGTTACGAGTAACCAGGCATTTAACACATCATTATATTGTTCAAAAAGGTGCGTTTTCCCATCTGCCAGTGTTTTCTGAAAAGGGCATGACTGGACAACTGACTGACATTTGTGCATCAATTGAAAACATTTGATATTTGAGCATGTTAAAGGCGCATTCAGTCGTTCTCTCATGGGCTGGTTCATTTGGATGATATTATTGTCTTTGTCAATAATTGCAATCATATCCGGTACAGCATCGAATGTGATCTGCCAATTACGTTCTATCTCACCTTGTTTTTGATCTTTTGTGTCCATCAATTTATCCTGTTCTAAACGATTTAATTAAAAATTTCCGAAAATGTCATTCTTCTGCGACGCTCCAGCATCGTGTGAATCTATAGACTTTAAGATAAAGATTTTGGCAAGGCGGCGCAAGGAGATAGTACTATAGTACATCGACGAAGCGCCAACGCAGCCCAAAATCTTTATCTTAAAGTCTATAATTCCATCTTTTCAATCACATGAGATACAGTAATATCTTCTAAACATTTTTTATGTTGACATTGCCGAACCCCATTTTCAAAACAGGGCGAACAAACTGGTGTATCATCTGGTATTGTTTTGACACAAACGCCCAAAGGACGCCATCGTCTAAAATCTGATGGCCCAAATATAACTGTTGAATGAATCCCTAAGTATGCTGCCAGATGACTTATTCCTGAATCATTCCCCACAAAATGATCAGACTGGCTTAGATAGCGCATTATTATTTGAATACAATTGGTTTGAAGAATATCATTGCGATTGACATTGTGTTGAATCAGGACGTTCATTAATGCATTTTCAGCCGGTCCAAGAACCCATCCAACAGTGTATTTCTTTAATTTAAGTTCTTGCGAAAGAGACACATATTTTTCAATGGGCCAGTTTTTAAATGAACTTCCGGAACCCGGATGCAAGCTAACAGTTTTCCATTTAGTGTTATTGACTATTTTATTAAATCTGTTGATTTTTTGCAATATGAAATCCTGAATACTCGAATTATTTCTAAAAATCAATTTTCTGCTTTGCATCATATCCATAACAAATTGAGTTGTGTGAACGATTTCATCTACTGGCGGTCTGGGTGGAATACGAACAACATTACAATTGTAATTGTGTAGACAGTTTTCCCAATCATTTGAAAAGGAAAGAAGTAAGATAAGGGGATATTCTCTCAACCAGTTTTCAGTTTGCGGGTTCATTGATTTCAAAAAAACAGAGGTCATCATTGAATGATTGATATCAAAAAAATTTCGGACGCCGGGTATATTTTTTATCAGGGGCCCTATATGCCCCTGACAACAAAAATCAATCGTTTTTTGTGAAAACAAGCATTCAATGGCTGTCAATGAACATATGACATCTCCCAAAGCACCAGTATGTATGATCAAGACATCTGCTTTGGTATTATTTTGAATGGGTTTCAATGGGATCCATCAACAAAATTTTCTCTTGTGGGTCACGTTGTTTGGTCTTGTTTTTGACGATTGGCTGCCAATTCCTGGTTCACTGAAAAGTCTCCCTTTTTAAATAATGCCCATTTAAGCCACTCCTGACCAAATTGAAACAACTTGATCTCATCCTCACGCATTGCATCAGCAGTTTCTTTATCAATATTATGTAAATTAATAAAATCGCTTTCAAAAACAAAACGTTTGAATTTATCTATATTATAACTGGCAATAAAAAAAAGATGTTTGGCTTTCTCTGTCAAATGAAGATTGGGTGGAAATGATCGTTTCATGACCATCAAGTCATACCATCCCGCATTGATTTCATCAAAGGATGCAGCATCCTGATCGTTGCGCCAATCACGAACAGTCCAGCTACAGTTCTCGTCAAATCCTTTGCAATGAGACTCATTGATAAAAAAGAAAAAGCCGTGTTGATCATCAGCATCATCCTTATGCGCCAGAGTTCCAGAACCCAGCGGATAATATCGGCAGGTGACCGGTCGATCAGAATAGATTAAACATCCTTCCTCCCGAACAAATGGACATGCATTGTTTTCATCTTCTAACATTTTTAATGTAATAACAGGTAAATCTGTTTTATCCAAAAGTTGTGGCGTGGTATAAATTGCCAGGAATTCATCTGATGACAATTGAAGTCTATTTTTCATACGAATGATATCATATGGTGTCAGGATAATATTGATATCACGACAACAACTGGTAAAACACGCAAGATCTTTTCGGCATTCAAAGTTAAACGTGCTGTCCAGGCTGAGTTTAACTGGACTGATCTGACCTGTCAAGGTTGGTTTTTGCATATTATTCCTTTTCTTTAGCACTATTTTGTATCTTGTGCTTGACAGAAGTTTAAATTCATCGCATAGTATTGAGAATTTAAGAAGTACTCAAAAATTTATCTTTTGGGTACTTATTTTTCGAAAATTTCTTATCATCAATCACAACGTATTGTCAAGAAATCGTTTTGAACAAAGACCTATGTCAAATTTATGTGTAAGGAAAAGTGTAGGGGCAAACCTTGGTACGATTTCGGTCTCTGTTTGAGGCCAAACACCCCTTATTCTAAAACAGAGATAACCCTATAAAAACATTGAGTTAATCAACTTGGTTCAATTATTGCATATAGATGATTGTTCCAAAACAGTAATATCAGGAGAATTCATGTGACAATCGGTATTATGCTGAGGCCGGACGCTCGCGTACAAAAGAAAGCCGAGGAACTTGTTCGATGGTTTGAGCATCGTAAGGTAGAAACCTTTGTGCAAAACAGCAGTCCGCCAACAGTTGATTTATTAAATGATCCGCCTGTTCAAAATATTCCGGAAAAGATTCAAATTGTTTTTGTTTTGGGGGGTGATGGCACTTTTTTAAATGCGGTGCGATGGATTGGTAAACGTGACATACCCATTGTAGGAATCAAATTTGGTCGGATTGGATTTTTGTCGGAAACAACTGAAGCGTACTTAATTCCATTGGCAAAGGCAGTTTACGAAAATAATTATATTGTTGAAAAACGAATGCGCCTGAAAGCCACGCTTCTTAGCAATGGAGCAATTAAAACCACGCAGTATGTTTTAAATGATGTGGTCATTAACAAGGGCGCACTGGCACGATTGGCCAGTATTAAAACATACATTGATGGCCATGATCTGACAACCTACAAAGCAGATGGCTTAATTGTTTCAACGCCCACTGGATCGACAGCCTATTCACTGGCTGCAGGTGGACCAGTTGTTCATCCCGAGTTGTCTGCGATTATGATGACTCCCATATGCCCATTTACCCTGACCAATCGGCCATTAATTGTACCAGATACAGCCAATATTACGCTTCAAATGGTTCAGAACTCTACTGATGTATTGGTTACTTTTGATGGTCAAACTGGATTGCCTATTACAGATCAGGATCGTCTTCATATAGAAAAAGCAAACTATCCAGTCAGCATGATCAAAATGCCAGATAATAACTATTTTGATGTACTCAAAACAAAGCTGCGCTGGAGTGGCGGGCGTTAACAAAATGTCTTTCTAAAAATTTTTTGCAATTATTAATTTTTACAAAAGGAGATATCTTTATGAACAAAATTTCAAGGTTCGTTTTTATGTGTTTGATTTTCGGATTCAGTGTTTTATTCATTACAAGCTGTGGTCCAACCAGAATCAAATTATATCCTGATGCTGAAGATCCATTGCTGGAGTTCACAATTCAAGGATATGACTATGAAAAAATTGCAGTTATTCCCATTACAGGTTTTCTGTCCAATGCACCGCAAGAGGCCTTTATGTATACAAAACCGGGAACAGTGCAGGAATTTAAAGCCCAATTAAGTCTTGCAGAAAACGATCGGGATGTCCGGGCAATCATACTAAAAATCAATTCTCCAGGCGGCACTGTTACTGCCAGCGATATCTTATATCATGAATTGATAGGGTTCAAAAAGAGAACAGGCAAAAAAGTCATTGCCATTATGATGGATGTCGCTGCATCTGGCGGATACTATGTTGCCTTGCCAGCAGATATTATTATCGCACACCCAACAACAATCACAGGTTCAGTCGGGGTTGTCATGTTTAATCTTCAGTTAAAGGAATTAATGAATAAAATTGGTGTGGACATGCAGGTTTCAAAATCAGGCAAGAATAAAGATATGGGCTCACCTTTTCGAAATCCCAGTAAACAAGAAAAGGACCTGCTGCAAAATATGACCAAAGAGCTTGGCAACCAGTTTTTGTCATTGGTGAAAAAACATCGCCATCCTGATACCAATCAGTTCGAACAAATTTCATCCGCACGCATCTTTTCTGCAAAGGATGCAAAAGAGATGAATCTTGTAGATCAAATTGGGTATATTAATGATGCCATAATTGCTGCAAAAAATATTGCAAGACTTCCGAATAATCCACGTGTCATCATGTATCGAAGGGTATCGTATCCCAATGATAATTTATACAATAATATGGCTTCACAAATGACTCCAAAGCGTTTTTCGTTAATTAATGTTGAATTGCCCGGGCATCTCGCGTATCTTGATGATGGGTTTTATTATTTATGGGCACCTGGACTCTAACAAAAACTGATATGATCCCTCTCAGACATAGGTTCATTTTCGATTATTGTACGAGGGCAAACACAAGGTTTGCCCCTTACAGTTTGCCTTCGTACATAGGTTTGATATCGGTATTTGTTCAAAACAAATTTCCAGATTTTTGGGAATGCCCATTCCTCAAAGGATTTGTTAAAAATGAAAAAAGGTAAGGCCAATGAATTCGAATAAAAAACAAACAACCAATCTGTTGGAAACATCCAATTCAGCATACTTTGATTGGATGATTCACCCTGAAATTCGTTCAGATATTGAGTCTATGATTTATGCCAAGCAACTGATATTTATAATGTCAGTTGGCGCCATTTTTTTTCTGATAAATGCAATTAAATGGTTTTTTTTAGGTTATTATTTACTGGCATTAAGTTTAGGGATTATTGAAATTCTAACGATCATCATAATGATATGTATTAAAACGACAACGCATTTCAAAATTTTTGGACATGCAATGCTATTAATGTTAACCTGGCATTTTTCATTCTTGCTGTATGTTTCAGGCGGCATTCAATCAACAGCAATCGCCTGGATGATTGCAATTCCAGTTTTTTCAGCGAATTTGTGTGATTCGAAATCATCCATCATGTGGACATCCATTATTTTGTCAATCATTGGTATTTTTCTGTTTTTACACATTCAACATTACGAATTTCCAATCCTGAAATTATCTGAGCAGGCTTTATTTCGTGCGCATCTTGCCAATATTATTGGCCCGATCATCACTGTTTTTTTATGCGCCTGGTTTGCCAGCAATCAAATCAATAAAGGACTTAAAGTACAAAAATATGCAATTGTGGTTCAAGAAGAAACAAACCAGCGTCTTGAAGACTTATTCGATCAAATTCGGGAAACTGGAAAAACATTGCAGGATGCATCAGACTTTTTAAATCAAACATCAGATATTCTTAAAACCCAATCCTCAGATATCAGCCATCAAAATGCTCAGGCATCGGAAGCAACACAAAAAACAATTGAAAATATGAAAAATATGGACAAAGATACCAGTGCGATCAGTACTCAAATTCATTCTTTGTCTCAATCTGCACGAAAACTATCCGCACACATGCGGGATATCAACGACACAACGACCAATATGTCCAGATACATGAATGATATGGCAACCTCAGCATTCAGTATGTCTGAATCAGTCAACAATATTGCAGGTTCTCTGGAAGAAATGAACCATTCGATTGCAGGTATTTCAGACAGCGCAAGTCGGGGAAAAACAGTCAGTCAGGATGCATCAGCAAAAGCAGATAAGGCATCTGAAATCATTCATTTCCTGGGAAATTCTGCTAAAGAGATTGGGGATGTTGTTGAGCTTATTAAAAACATTGCCTCGCAAACAAATCTTTTGGCCTTGAATGCGACAATCGAAGCTGCTGGCGCTGGTGAAACAGGAAAAGGCTTTACTGTCGTTGCCAACGAAGTAAAAGAACTTGCCCGCCAGACAAGTCGCGCAACTGAAGAAATCAGAGGTAAGATTGAAAGCATGCAGTCCAACACAGATATGGCCATTAAATCCATTGGGAGTATTGTTCAGGTTGTTGAAGAAATTAACATGATCATGGTTTCTATTGCTGCTGCGGTTCAACAGCAAAATGAGACCACTGATAATATCTCTGACACATTGGCAGACAGTGCAACATCTGCGCGATCTGTATCAGATAATATTCAAAAAGCAGCTGAACGTATTGACCAGATTTCTTCAAAAGTCAGTGAAGTTCTCAAATTGGGGCTTACTGTATCGCAGCATTTGGATAATGCGGCCAGTGTTACTGATAATATCGCTCTGAATGCATCTGAAGCATTTCAGCAGACCGATCAGGTGACTGAAAATGTGAATGAATTAAATAAGGCTGTCGGCCATTTTAGTGAAAGTTCAAACAAGATTAAGTCACAGGCGGTACGCCTGGCAAAACTTGTGATGCAGCTTCGCTCGGATATTAAGTGAGATTTTATATGATCAAACCAACAACAGCAGCAGTCATACAAGTTGACAATGTCCCTGCAATGATAGAACGAAATCCCAGTGCAACGATTTCCTGTTTACGTTCACCTGCCATTGTTCCCATGCCGCCAATCATGATCCCTAAACTTCCGGGGTTGGCAAAGCCACACAAAGCGTATGTCATAATAATACGACTTTTGTAACTCAGCGCATTATCAGGCAAATGACTTAAATCCATATATGCAATAAATTCATTTAGAATGGTCTTTGATCCCATCAGTGCGCCGGCAACAGGAGCCTCGCTCCAGGGAATTCCCATCAGCCAGACAATGGGTGACATGATATATCCCAGGAATCGTTGGAGAGATATGGATTCACCGCCTATGAAGGGAAAAAGGCCTAGAAAGATATTGATCAGATGAACAATGGCAACAAGTGAAATCAACATGGCCACAATATTTAGAAACAATTGAACTCCCTGAATGGTACCATTGGTTATGGCATCCATCGAACTGTTCGAATCATTGGAAAATGTAATGTTGCCGGATGTTACATTTTCTGTTTCAGGAATCATAATTTTTGCAATGGTAATGGCAGCCGGCGCACTGATAATTGACGCAATCAACAGATGTCCCAGTGCATCAGAAATAATAGGACTTAAAATACTGGCATACAATACCATGACTGTTCCGGCAATTGTTGCCATGCCGCATGTCATCAAAGAAAAAATTTCGCTTCTTGTCATTTTATTAAGATAGGGGCGGATTAACACAGGTGCCTCAACCATACCAACAAAAATATTGGCCGACAAACCAACACCTTCAGCACCGCCGATATTCATGACTTTTTGAAGAATCAATGAAAAAAAATTGACAATTTTAGGAAGAATGTTCCAATAAAAAAGTAAGGCAGATAATGCACTCATCACAATTAACAGCGGAAGGGCTCGAAATGCCAGAATGAAACTCCCACCAGGAATTTTTTCAACATAAGGCAGATCCGCACCGCCCAAATATCCAAAAACCATTGATGTTCCAGCAGATGTTGATTGTTCAAGGGCAATCACAAGTTTATTTAACGAGAGAAATACACCCTTTAAAAAAGGTATTTTTAAAAGCAGGATTGCAATAAGAATTTGTATCAATACTCCTTTTGCAACAAGGGTATAGTTGACTTTATCACGATTTTCACTCATTACCCAGGCAATTGACAAAAAAATAATCAAACCGAGCAGGCTCTGGCATATTGGGTTCATTTAATATTCCTCTGATTTTTTTTATGAACTGTCTCAGGCTGGATCGGCAAATCGTTTTTTTACAACCAGGATGTTATCCAGTTGTTCAACAAAAATATCAACCAATTGGGGATCAAAATGAGCGCCTTTTTGGGCAACGATTTCATCAATTGCATCCTGAACAGGCCATTCTTTTTTATAAGGTCGTTCTGATGTCAGCGCATCAAACACATCGCAAATTGCAGCAATACGTCCTTCAATGGGAATATTTTCTCCTGATATACCTTTTGGATATCCTTTGCCATTCCATTTTTCATGATGGGTCATGGCAATATCGTGCGCCATGTGAAGCATCTCTGAATTGCCGCCTTCAAGAAGCCTTCCACCAATGATCGTGTGAGACTTCATATGTGCAAATTCGCCATCTGTCAGGCGTGCAGGCTTCAGCAAAATTTTATCAGGGATACCAATTTTACCCACATCATGCATGGATGCCGCATGAAAAATTGTTTCACATTGAGTGTCATCCATGCCGGCAGCTTTTGAAAGAATGGACGTATAATGACTCATACGAATGACATGCATTCCGGTTTCATTGTCTCGGTATTCTGCCGCTCTGGCCAGACGATTAATTATATCCAGTTTCGCCTCAACAATCTCGGCAGTTTTTTCATCTAACAGTTCAGCAAGATGATCACGATGCTTTTTTAATTCCAGATGTGTCCGCACACGTGCCTGAACAATTTTTGGATTGATGGGTTTAACAATATAATCCACCGCTCCCATTTCAAGGCCATGGGTTTCGTTTTTTTCTTCACTCATGGCTGTAATGAAGATAATTGGTATTCCTTTGGTTTTATTCTGCTTCTTGAGACGTTTGCAAACTTCGTAACCATCAAGCTCAGGCATCATGATATCCAGCAAAACAAGATCTGGCGGTTGATCTGCCATGGCATAATTGAGCGCCACCTTTCCATTGGTGGCAATGGAAAGTTTGTAATTATCCTTTAAGGCTTCAACCAACACTCTGATATTCACAGGTGTGTCGTCAACAATTAATATTTTTTCCTTTTCTTTAAGGAGTGACATGAACACCCTCAATTCATGGATGCATCTGTTACAGGCGGATCAAGGCTATACTTGTGATAAATATTCTTGATTTCACCTGATGCATTCATTTGTTTTAGTATATTGTTAATTTTATCAAATAGTTGAAAATATTTTGATTTTAAAGACATCACATAATGATTGCCAATTTTATTGGTATATTTATATTTAGCATAGGCGTAATCACTAAACTTCATGGATTTCATCATTTTTTCAAATGCCTTGATATCCAAAATAATTGCAGCATCGCACCGCCCTCCAATAAATTTTCGTGTTAAATCAACATCGTCAACAGCGCTAATTTTGTATATACTGGATGTATTATTAAATTGATCAAAATATGCGGTTCCTCTTTTAGCGCCAATGCGAAAGTTTTGGAGATCTTCAAATTTTTGAATGTCGTTTTCATGGCCTTTTTTTACAGCAAATACAATATTTTTGACCTGATAACCGATGGGTGAAAAATATTTAACGTCTTTTTGACGCTCTTTGGTTTTTATTACCCGAGGTAAAATGTCAATTTTGCCTCGACGCAACAAACTGAAACTCTTTTGAAAAGGTCTTCGTTCCCAATGAATTGTTCCGCCAATTTTTTTTGCTGCCAGGTTGAGAATATCAATAAGCGGCCCAGAACATATTTCTTTTTCTTCGTTATATTTCATTTCTGGTGGACGCTGACGACAATCTGCATTGATTACAATATTTTTTGCTGTGACTGACGAACAAAACGCCATAAGTATTAAACTTGTTATGATTATTAACTTTTGATACATTTTACCTCCAATTTGGAATTAATGGTAAGGAATACTCAGAAAATTAATTTTCAATCATTCCTTCATCCGATTCTAATTTACATGCCGAAACAAGAATTACCCCCCAAACCCCAAGTATCAGGGAACAAGGAATAAAAATAATTGAAACCAACAATTTGGGCCATGAAAAAAATACCAGATAGTGTATTATCGACATTATTAACTGCATTATAAACAAAATGGGATTATCCATTTCCAAGGGAACTTCATGCAAGAAATGTTCAATTCCTATGAGAAATATAAAAAAATATACAACTGGTGCAATAACGCAATAGTACAAACAGATTCCCCAGGTCAATCGACGAATGGAATTTGAAAAAGTGGGATATCGTTGTTTGAATATGGCAATTACAAGAATAATTCCAATAACAAAATTTAAAATCCAGGACAACATCCGAAACAAGGGATCTTCCATTATACAATATGCCGCAGAAAACAGGGCTTCAAATATCATCAAATTAAACAGCACTGTGTGGACACCATATTTATTGGGGGTATAAATATCATCAAATCCTGGATGACCCCCCTCGAATTCCTCATCAAAACTCAAATGACTGGAATGTGGGTACACCACTTGTGTGGTCTGAACAACATATGTATGACAAATGCGATCATGAAATGCGCGTTTCTTGATATCAAATATTGCAATGATATATCCTAAGAACATAAAAAATGCGCCAATCATTTCTATAAAAAAACGTGCAGCAGCCATTCCATAAGTAATGTTTTGATGGTTTTCGGATATTACGCGCAATGAAAACGCCATCTTACCTGGAGTCGCCTGATAATGCACCAGAAAGAAAATGGAATACAGTGCAATGATAAAAAATTCTATTGTAAAAGAGGGCAATATATTAAAATAGTTGGACACAATAATGACATCTGAATGATTCAAACCCTCTAGTGGAAGTACAGCAATTAATATGCTGCAAATAATCCAATCCATTATTTTGGCACAAAAACGTATCCAAAATCCACCATATACAAGCCCTGGTTTTTCATGAATCGTTGAATGAGACGAAAATGTCTGGTCAATTGTATTACAGTCTTTTTTGAATTTTGATTGCATTTAACGCCTATTTATATTAACATGAAAATTATAGACTTTAAGATAAAGATTTTGGACTGCGTTGGCGCTTCGTCGATGTACTATAGTACTATCTCCTTGTGCCGCCTTGCCAAAATCTTTATCTTAAAGTCTATAGTTAATGTCAGTTCGTTTTGTGATTAATATTTCATTTTTTTGAAGAACTGTAAAGAAAAAAATATATCAAACACAAGAGAGTCAATACTTATGCCAATTTATGAATTTCAATGCAATCAATGTAATAATAATTTTGAGCAAATCATTATGTCCAGTGACAGGCCTTTTTGTCCGGACTGCCAGACAAAAGATGTCCGACGCTTGCTTTCAGTATGTGGATTTGTGAGTAAGGGCACAGGTGGAGAAACAGTGAGTACATCTGCTGGTACAAGTTCGTGCGCATCCTGTACCGCAAGCAGTTGCAGTACATGTGGAGTTTAAATGAAATCAGAAATTATCATTGGCACCCGAGGCAGTGCGCTGGCATTATGGCAGGCCCAATGGGTACAAAGTCACCTGGAAAAAATCTTTCCAGACAAAAGTGTTCAACTTCAAATAATAAAAACAAAAGGGGATAAAATCCTTGACGTACCACTGGCAAAAATAGGCGGCAAGGGATTGTTTGTTAAAGAAATTGAAACTGCCTTGCTAAACAAAGAAATAGACCTTGCTGTTCACAGCATGAAAGATATGCCATCGGAAATACCGGTCGGGTTATGCCTGGGTGCAATCACGAAACGTGAAGATCCTCGGGATGTATTCATTTCGCGTAATGGATTGAATCTGGATCACTTATCTACAACACGACGTATTGGAACAAGCAGTTTAAGGCGATCATCGCAATTGTTACATGTGTATCCAGATTTACAAATTATTCCTTTACGTGGTAATCTGAATACCCGACTCAAGAAATTAGATTCAGAAAATTTGGACGCCATTATTCTGGCTGCAGCCGGTGTGATTCGATTGGGATTAAAAGAGCGTATCACATCATATTTTGACACATCGTTAATACTTCCGGCTGTAGGGCAGGGCGCATTGGGAATTGAAATCCGAAAGGATGATTCCCTGATGCAGGACGCCATGCATCATCTTAATGACTTTGATACGAATGTGTCTGTAAGCGCTGAACGCGCTTTTTTACATCAGTTGGAAGGCGGATGTCAGGTTCCCATTGCCGCATATGCAACTGTCAATACTCAAACATTGCATTTAACTGGTATGGTCGCTGGTCTCAGTGGTCAGCCGCTATTGAGAGATAACATATCAGGTCATACAGATGATGCGGTTTCGTTGGGGCAGACATTGGCTCAAAAATTACTTGAACAAGGGGCAAAAGAGATATTGGCGCAGATTGTTGATTATTCGCAATAAGGTTTATTTCTGCACATCAAAGGAAATATAATGTCAGGTATAGTTTATTTAATTGGTGCAGGCCCGGGAGATCCTGGCCTGATAACACTTAAAGCGTCAAAATGTATTCAAGACTGCGATGTTATCATTTATGACTATCTCGCATCTCCAGCCCTTCTTTCAATCGCATCAAAACAGGCCGAACAAATTTACGTGGGCAAAAAGGGCGGCGATCATACCATGAAACAGGATCAGATCAACCAGCTCATTGTAGATAAAGCGCTTGAAGGCCACACTGTATGTCGTTTAAAGGGGGGCGATCCTTATATTTTTGGCAGAGGGGGTGAAGAAGCTGAAATTCTGAAAGAACATCATATCCCTTTTGAAATTGTACCAGGAATTACATCAGGTATTGCGGCACCCGCATATGCAGGGATTCCATTGACCCATCGAAAAATGACTTCCACACTGGCATTTATTACAGGTCATGAAGATCCAACAAAATCAGAATCCAGTATTCATTGGCCTTCCCTGGCAAAAGGCATTGGAACACTTGTTTTTTATATGGGAGTGAAACAGCTTCCTGGTATTGTCTCACAATTATTAAAAAATGGTAAAGATAAAGACACGCCAGTTGCATTGATCCGATGGGGCACAACATCAAATCAGCAAACTGTAACCGGAACTTTGGAACATATTGTAGAAATCGTTCAAAAAGCAGGTTTGCGAGCGCCTGCTATCATTGTCGTTGGAGAGGTTGTCTCGTTAAGAGAAAAGCTTGACTGGTTTGAACAAAAACCATTGTTTGGAAAAACAATTGTTGTGACCCGTGCAAGAAAACAGGCCAGTGATCTGGTCAAACAATTAAATGAACTTGGGGCAGCGTGTATTGAATGCCCAACAATAAAAATTGCGCCTCCTGATAATGATCAACTCATGAAACAGGCCATTGAAAACATTTCAACATATGATTGGCTTGTTTTTACCAGTGTTAATGGTGTGTTACAGTTCTTTAATGTATTGTTTGATATGGGAAAAGATGTCCGCATTTTGGGACATCTCAAATTATGCACCATTGGACCAGTGACAGCCCGCCAATTGATGGACTATGGATTGAAAACCGACATTCTACCAGAAACCTACCGCGCAGAATCTGTTGTTCAGGCTTTTGAGCAAATCGACATGCGTGACCAACACGTTTTATTGCCCCGTGCAAAAGAAGCCCGATCTGTATTACCCGATGCATTGAGACAAATGGGCGCCATTGTTGATGAAATCACCGCATATCAAACAATACCGGTTACAGGACATGATCCTGAAATTGTGTCACGCATTCATCATGCGGATATCGATATGGTAACATTTACCAGCTCATCAACAGTGAATAATTTTTGCGATATTTTCCCAGATTGTAAAAATAATGAACAATTCAATAAGAATGTTCATATCGCATCCATTGGCCCCATAACATCTGAAACAGTTCGAAAGAATGGGTTGACAGTTTCTGTTGAAGCTGAAGAATATACGATTCCAGGGTTGGTGAAGGCAATTATAGATAAGGTCTGTTAATGATTATCGTTAGAGATTCGCTCATACAGAAGGATAAAAAAATGAACAAATATAAATATATCCTAAAACTTATTCTGATTGTCGGATTACTAAATGGTATAATGATAAACATCCTCAACGCTGCCCAACAGTATCAGGGCCTGTGCGCACGTGTTAAAATTGAAATCCTTCAAGAACTTACATTGGAACGAATCGGCTTTTTAGCCACATTGGAAATCACCAATAACGAGGGGGATGCCCCAATTACCAACTTTTCTGCCAGGTTATCCTTTGAAAATCCACTGTTATCATCATCAGATATTCAAAATGATGCATCATCTTACTTTTTTGTGCGTCAACCAGATTTGACAGGCATCAATACAATAGATGGCGATGGCATTATTCCTCCAGGCCAGACCGCAATTGTCGAATGGTTTATCATTCCTACCATAGAAGCAGGCGGCGAAACACCAGCAGGTGTTGAATATGAGGTCGGTGCTACACTTGCAGGCGCAATCTATGGACAGGAAATTGCCTCGGAAGTTCTGGAAGTTATTCCAGATCGTATTGTCGTTCGACCAGAACCCCAACTGGATATCACTTATTTTCAGCCACGTGATGTCCATGGCGATGACCCATTTACCCCAGAAATTGTCGAAAGCCCGATACCATTTATCGTTGGTGTTCTGGTTCGAAATGTCGGGTTTGGTACAGCCAGAAGCGTGATGATAGAATCCCAACAACCTAAAATTGTTGAAAATAAAGAAGGCTTATTGTTGATCGCTCGCTTATTAGGTGCGCGGGTTGATGATGCACCACTTGATGAAGCCTCATTGACTGTAAATCTTGGCGATATTGAACCTTCAAAATGTCGAAAAGGGGCATGGGATATGATTACCTCTTTATCAGGCGAATTCATTGAATTTAATGCATCATACACCCATGCCTCTGATCTTGGAGGAGAGGCCACCTCAGTCATTACAAATATGAATGCCTATTTTATTGCGCACGAAGTGCTTGATGATCAACCTGGACGAGATGACCTGCTGGACTTTTTAGCAGATACTGACAATGATGCAGAACAATTGCCAGACACATTGTTTGAGTCTGACTGCTCTGTCATGCCAGTCAATACACTGTATCAGGTTACTGCCATTGGTAATAGCAGTGCTGCCAGTATCAATGTGGATGCAGATCGAGAAGGCTGGGTGTATATGCGCTTAACTGATCCTGCACAGTCAAAATTAGACATTGACGCTGTGGTACGCTCCGATGGCAAACGTCTTAATGAACATAATTATTGGACAGATGTGCGGTATAAAAAAGTGACCAATGAACGTATTCCGCGCCTTCATCTGTTCGATTTACTGGATACTGGTCATTATCAATATCAAGTAACCTATGCCCAAAGCCAGGAAGATCATACTGCGCCCACGACAACCATTCGATTTTCAGGTGCATCACAACAAATAAATGAAACATATTATATTTTGCCAGAAACCCAGATTTATTTCACAGTTGATGATGACAGTCCATCAGGCACTTTTTTTAAACTGGATGATGCCCAAACCTTTAAGCCGGCATATCCTTTTCAAATTCAAGAATCAGGGGCACATCAATTATCATTCTATTCTCAAGATGCTTCTGGCAATAGAGAGTATACGCAGAATGTTCTTATATCTATACTTGATAATACGTCCACCATTCAAACTTTTGATATCAGCAACCAAAGTATGCTCATGAGTAATGATGCCATTTCAATGGCGCCTTCAACAATTGATATCCAATTTCAGGTGGCGCCACAGGCTATTTCAAGCCAGGCAACGCTTGAAATATTCAAAGGCATACAGGGATGGGTTCAAGTGTCTGGAGTGCCTGCATCGCCGACATCCATAACTTCGGCAGAACTTCAAATCATAGGGGATCTGGCAGATTTTTATCAGTACCAGGTGAATGATGGCCAATGGTCAGATGATATTCCCATTGCAGAGCCAATTCACTTAACACATTTATCTGAAGGCGAAATTCATGTTCGGGTCAGAGGGCGTAATGCACATGGAGATTATGTTTCTGAGGATCAATCGGTTCATGTATTTTGGAGGATCGACGCGCAAGCGCATTCAATATGTATTGGCAATACACCCGCAACACCCTCAAGAACCAATCATGCACTTTTATATGTGTCAGGTGCTGAATTGTATCGTTATTCATATACTTCAGAAGAGAGTTCCTATTATCGTCCTGAAACCAACATTGAAGAACCCATTCAACTGGAACATCTCTTACCAGGTGTACAAGTAGTACAGGTTATAGGAAAGATTGGAAATACCTGGCAATCACAGGAAAGCCCCACTCAGGTACAATGGCAAATAGACCCTGCTTATGGTTTTGATTGCAATCCGCTTGAAAAAGTACGACAGATCAATTGGGAAGATGCAGAGGGAAAAACGCTGTCATTTCAATGGGATGGTAAAAATGATGCGGGAAAAGATTTACCATCAGGGTATTACACAGCGCGTTTGACTGTCACAGATAATTTAGGCCAATCATCCTATGCGATAAAAATGATTCATCTTGATGAAATGATGACCAAATCCCGACATGTTGATCAGCGGGAAACCATTCAAACACGACTAAGTGTTTCTAAACATTGGGCAGTCTGGCAAGATCAACGAAATGATAATTGGGATATTTTCGCTAAAAACCTAAACGATACTGACATGAATGCCATTACCATAACCAACAATCGATTAAATCAGGAATATCCAAATACAGATGGTACATGGGTGGTTTGGGAAGATTATCAGGCCAATGGCTTAAGAGACATTTTGATGGCTCCATTGTCAAATCCAGAACAGGTACGTTATATTACACGAACAACAGAACGAGATGAGGCGCGTCCATCAATTGATTGGCCGTGGATTGTTTATCAAATACAATCCAATGGTGTGTGGCAGATTGCAGCGTATAATTTAATGAATGACCAGGAAATTATTGTTGATAGCACACAAAGTGATCAAAAAGATCCCTGCGTTAGCAATGGCCGTATTGTCTGGCAGGATTTCAGAGACCCGGGCTATGGCGAGATTTATCTGAAAGATATACTTCTCAATCAGGTGATGCGAATCACCAATGATCCAGATAGCCAGTATCATCCAGTAATATCAAATAAATGGATTGCTTGGGAAGATACACGTAATGGACAAAAAGATTTTTATGCCAGACATCTGGATCAGGCACAGGTAATCCATTTAACAGATACGCCCTATGATGAAAGTCAACCCTCAATCAATGGAGATTGGGTTATTGGAACAGATAACAGTTTCGGACCACTGATAACCAATATATTTATGATACATTTACCAGACAGTGCATTTGTTCGTCTGACCCATACAGATTCAGAAAAGCACCGCCCCCATATTACAGGAAATGATCTTGTTTGGGAAGATATGCAGGGATTGGAATATCCCCGAATTTATCACGCACGACTACCCATTTTTCAAGCGGTCTATCCAAACAATAATGCGGTACTCATTACATACGATATGGCCCAGGCTCAAAAGCATGCTTTTGGATTGCTTGAACTGTGGAATAATAAGGCGGGGATTACAGAAATCACAACATATCTATCCCTTGTACCAACCATTAAAGCACAAACCGCTAAATGGCATAATGGGCAGCTTGAAGGGGATAATTTTTCATTGGCGGCCAATTCATTTGTCTGGGTTAAATTTGATCAGTCATTTATTTTAAATCTCGGAAACGACAACTGTAATCCAATTACATTATATCCAGGCCCCAATATGATCAGTTATGGTTGCTTTCCAGATCAATTTTCAAGTTATCAATTAATTGATATGTTGGGGCGCAGTGGTGTAAAATCTGTTCGCATGCCGGTGGCTTCAACAGGACGATGGGAAGTGTCTATTGTAAAAGAAGGTCAAATAGGAGGTCCTGATTTTTCAATACCCGGTACAGCAGTTTTATTGATTGATGTTCTTGAACAGATTGAGATTTTTAGAGAATAATAGGTATTGCGATTAATTCAAACATTTCAAAAAAGGAATGCATCAATGAAAAATATACAAGATTTGCAATTAAATGACAAAAGGGTGTTCATCCGCGTAGACTTCAATGTCCCAATGGATGACAATAAAAACATAACAGATGATTCTCGCATTAAAGGGGCATTAAAAACAATTTCCCATGTGCTTGAAAAAAATGCAAAAGTAATCTTGGCATCTCATTTGGGACGTCCCAAAGGGGCTGCAGATTCAAAATTCAGTCTTGGGCCTGTGGCCAACCATTTATCAAAATTGCTCAACAAACCTGTTCAAATAGCGCCAGATTGTATTGGACCAGAAGTTCAGGCGATGGCAGAAAAATTGCTTCCTGGCGATATTCTGTTGCTTGAAAACCTCCGGTATCATGCAGAGGAAAAACAAAATGACAATACATTTGCGAAAGCATTGGCATCATTGTGCGATGTATATATAAATGATGCTTTTGCTGTGTCTCATCGTGCCCATGCGTCTGTTGAAGCCATCAACAATCATGTAACTGAAAAAGCAGCAGGTTTTTTACTTCAACAAGAGCTGAATTATTTTAAAAAAGCGATGAATAACCCTGCACGCCCATTAACTGCTGTAATCGGGGGCGCGAAAGTATCCAGCAAACTGGCAGCGTTAAAAAATATGCTGAATCATGTGAATAAAATTATTATTGGCGGCGCAATGGCCAATACATTTTTAAAATGCCTGGATTGCAATATTGGCAAATCACTGGTAGAAAATGATCTTCTGTGGGAAGCGCAATCCTTATTAAAACAATCAGTGATAAAAAACATTAACGTCTATCTTCCCATTGATGCCATCGTCGCATCAAATATTCAACCAGACGCAATGACATACGCGGTAACTGTGAAAGAAATACCACAAGATCAGATGATTGGTGATATTGGCCCGGCAACCTGTCTTCTATATGCTGAAGCCATTCAGAATTCTCAAACAATCATTTGGAATGGTCCAATGGGGGTTTTTGAAATGGAGCCATTTAAAAGTGGAACGCAGTCGATGATTCATTGCGTTGCCAATTCTCCAGCCCTGACAATCGTTGGCGGCGGAGATACTGATGCCGCATTGCATCAAGCGGGAAAAGCCGATCAAATTGATTATATTTCGACAGGTGGTGGTGCATTTTTGACATTGATGGAAGGTAAATCATTACCGGCTGTATCGGCTCTTAATCACTAATTCATTGTCAGTTTTATTTGTGAATATTTCTTGCATATTTGCTTTTGAGTATAACTAAAACTGCCGATTAATATTTTTCATACTTGATTTTAACGTTTTTTGGGGAGCCAAGAATGTTCAATCATGTAAAGGGATAATATAGTGAATCTTCGATTAAAAAATGAATCGTTGAGCATGGAGAACCGGCTCAGGCGATCTCTTTATACAATATTAGGTGATGTTTTACATTTTGAGCTTATAGATTATACGCTGGTGGACTCTTATTTTGAGTTTAAAAATAACCAGCTTGACTATCCATTTGTTGAAAAACGTGAGCTGAAACCTAGAGCGCGTATTCCGGATGTTGAGTATCAATTGCACAATTCATGTCTTGTTATCTTTCTTGAGGATTCCATACCCACTGAACATAAAAAATATATCCGATTTTTTAATGATAACAAAGTCAATAAAAAGAATCTGATTCAAAGCAAGAATATTCCAATATCCAAACAATTTGATCGCACATTAAAATTTATGGATTCTCCAAATTTTTTTGATTTCCTATCTTTGTTACTACCTGTAGACTATGCTCTTTTGATTGAGCAAGATCCCACATTGAAAAATAAGAGCAGGTATTGCCTGACCTATTTTCATGTGCGCGTAGACTGGCCCATAGCGGATGCTGCTGAAGAGCTTGCAAGGGATTTACGTTACATTTCAAAAGATTTATACGAAAAAGGAGATCGCTATGCTGAGGATATTCAGAAAAAATTTTTCGAATTCTATGGACTTCCCTTTATGGCAGGCGGCAGACGTACTGCTGCGATTGTATCCGCACAATATTTTAAACGCCTGAATTTTCTATCTACGATATATGCGGGCAGCAGCGAATCCCGATGCTTGTTTAAAATATCTCATGGCGCTGTATCGAAAACAATTCTTATGGAATTAAGTGATGATGATATCAACCAGCTTTGCGAAATCAATAATATTACCAGACGTTCATTTGCAAAAAACTATCTGATAGATCGGTATGGAAAATGTGGTGTAGGAATTTTTCAAACCATTTATGCCCCAACAATTCATTCTTATCCACCCGAAGATAGCCGGCAGCGGGAATTAAATCCTGATGTATTTTGGATCACTGTTGATTCCCAGTATCTTTTGCCGCGTCCTGATGTCTGGAAACATCCGCCATTGAACTATAGCGTGATTTATACTTAAACCAGAATTGTCTGATTAATTATGGTGCATTGTGAAAAATATTCAAAACATTCTTCCGCATGTTGAGAAGCCTGCCCGATATATCGGTGCTGAAGCCAACATTATTATAAAAGATCATCAAAAAACGCCTTGCAAAATTGCGTTGTCTTTCCCAGATATGTATGAAATTGGTACATCGCACATGGGAATACAGGTGCTTTACAATATTATTAATAAACATCCCAAAGCCCTTGCTGAACGTGTGTTTGCACCCGCCCCTGATTTTTCCAAATATTTAAAAGATCAAAAAGTTCCTTTATCAACGCTTGAAACACATACACCGCTGTATCAGTTTAATATCCTTGGGTTTAGCCTGCTTTACGAATTAAATTACACCAACATTCTCAGCATACTTAGTTTATGCAACATTCCTTTTTATTCCTCTGAGCGGGATCATACATATCCATTCATTATTGCCGGTGGTCCATGTATGTGTAATCCAGAACCGGTTTCAGACTTTTTTGATGCCATTGTGATTGGTGATGGTGAACATGTTATTATTCAAATGATTGAATCATGGCTGGATTGTAATAAAGATCGACAATCAGTATTGGCTGCTTGGGATAAATTGGCGGGTTTGTATGTTCCCCAATTTTTTCAGCCCCAAAAATCAGACAATAATCAATATAGTCGGATCTCCAAAAACAGTTCTAAAAAGTGTGTTCGTCGGGCAATTGTTGGCAACCTGGATAAGATCGCTTTTCCTGATCATCCTGTAATTGCTGTTGGTAAACCGGTTCATGATCGATATAGCCTGGAAATCGCCAGAGGGTGTTCACGCGGATGTCGTTTTTGTCAGGCGGGTATGATATATCGCCCGATTCGAGAACGTTCAGTGCATCAACTGTTGCAATTGGCATCAACAGCCCTGGCATCAACCGGTTATGATGAAATATCCCTTTTATCTCTCAGTTCTGGAGATTATTCTCATATAAATACATTGATGTCCCAAATCATGTCTTATTGTCATCAAGAAAGAATCGCTGTGTCGTTACCATCACTAAGAGCAGGAACACTTACTCCTGAATTAATGGCTTTGATTAAACAGGTGCGTAAAACAGGTTTTACTATCGCGCCTGAGGCAGGAAGTGATAGGCTGCGCAAAGTAATCAATAAAAATATTACTGAAGAACAAATATTTAATACAGTGACATCCGCATTTGAAATGGGTTGGCAATTAATCAAGTTGTATTTTATGATCGGACTTCCAACTGAAACGCCCGACGATATCGACGAAATGATTGATCTGGTAAAACGACTTCGCACAGTCATCAAAAAATATTCAAAAAAAGCGCATTTGAATGTCAGTGTTTCAACATTTATCCCCAAACCCCATACGCCTTTTCAATGGTGCCAACAAATTTCATTGGAACAATCTAAAAAAACAATTTCATATTTAAAAGAACAGTTTAATATAAAAGGAATTCGGTTTAAATGGCAAGATCCTCATGTGAGCTTTATGGAAGGTATCTGGTCGCGGGGAGATAGACAATTAAGCTCAGTTCTGGTGAAAGCGTTTGAGTCAGGCTGCCAGTTTGATGGGTGGAACGATCTCTTCCGGTTTGATTTATGGCAAAAGGCATTTGCTGAGGCGGATATTTCTCAAGAGCAATATCTTTCGGGACGTTCCTTTGAGCGTTCATTGCCCTGGGATCATATTGATGTTCGTATCAAACGCTCTTTTTTGATTGATGAATTTCAAAAAGCCATGAATGAAACACAAACAGGAGATTGTAGGACAGATAAATGCAATCTTTGCGGGTGTTGCGATTTTAAAGAAATCAAACCAGTTGCAGATCAAAAAATTCAGGCAGATCAATTTCCTGAGCGAAAAAGAATCCCTGACCTCACGTATCAAAAAATTCTTTTTACCTATTCAAAGAAACTGAATGCACGATTTTTAGGACACCTGGAATTAGTAACAATCATTATTCGTGCATTTCGTCGGGCAGGTTTTCGGTTTGAATATTCCCAGGGATTTCATCCCATGCCCAAAGTATCTTTTGGAGATCCGCTCCCATCTGGTATGGCGAGTGAGGAAGAATATTTTTTTGCGTCTATTGACCATGAAAACCCCTCCCAAAAAATTGAGACACAAAGTCTGGACAGGGTCAACACGCAATTGCCAAAAGGATTGATTTTACTGGCATGCGAACACGCCCATTCTAAGAAAGACCTGTCTAAAAAAAAACCGGCACAGATTGCGTATCATATTGCATTGCCTGAAGATATTGATCCTGAAAAAATTAAAGCGTTTAAAGAATCAAAAACCTTTAAGGTCAGTTGGAAAAAACACAAAGGCAAAGAATCATGCATGGATTTAAAAGAAAAAATTTTAGACATTCATTTATCGGGGCCGCGACAATTGTATTGCAAGATTGATAATCAAATGGCAAACATTGTTCGACCCAATCTGGTGCTTGAGTTTGTTTTAGGCATTGACGCGTCGGCCATTCAACGTGCAGAGGTTGTCAAATTGTGTCAGGGGCAAACCCGGGCAACCCATAGGCCAACAACCAAATCAAAGGAGTAATAAAATGAAATACGTACTATCTATCTTGTTATTATGTTTCCTATTCTCATGCTCACTGGAAGATGATGAAAAAATTTCGTCCAGTAGTGAGGAAAACACTGTCAGTCTTATTAATGGAATTGCAGCATCCGGAAGCCCCATTGATGGAATGGTAACCATTCGCGGCACATTGGGGAATTCTGTTGATTGTGCAATAGGCACCAATGGGTATTTCAGTGCAAATGTATCCGCTTTAACAGCACCATTCTTGCTTGATGCAAAGGGTACTGTTAATGATTTCGAAGTTCATTACTATTCATATGCAAACACTGATGGACAGGTCAATATCAATCAACTGACACATGTCACTGTATGCATGGCGATCCAGAACGATATCAATCTATATGGTACTCCAAATGCCAGTTTAATGGACTCAAATGATATCTCCTATTATGCCGGTGGTATTAATTATTTGTTATCAGCTTCATACATTGCATTAGGTCTTGAAGAAGATTTTGATTTTTTACACAATTCGTTTTCAGCAAATGGCACAGGCTTTGATTTGCTCCTGGATCGCATTTCAATAGCCATTTCCAATTCAAATGCTTTTATCAGTGATAAAGACACGTTCATCCCAATTTTCATTTATGACATGGATCATAATGAAAATCTCTATTTTCTTGAACCGGAACAAGCCGCCGAACTCCTTATTATTGAACATTGCAGTCTATTTTTTCAAAAGCTGGCTGTTAATAATTATATGCATGATATTTATTATTGGAACAATTCTCTTCCTGAACTGGAGCTATCGAACTATCCTGACCCTGAGAGTTTACTGGAAGCGATGCGGTATTCAAAAGACGAATGGAGTGCTATTGTTCAAAAAGATATCTTTGATGCGTACATGAATGATTCCACATATGTTGGTCTTGGATTATATATCGGGTTTGATATCAATTCAGATCTTCGGATCAGTTTTGTATACCCGGACTCCCCTGCAGATATTCATGGTTTGACCCGAGGGGATATTATTCTGGAAAGCAATAATATTCCCTCGGATCAAATTGAAAGCCAAATTGATTCGGCTTTTGGCGAGGATGCGCCCGGAGAAGTTGTTAATCTAAAGGTTCAAAAAAGTGATGACAGCATAGTCAATCTCAGCATCGAAAAGGAAGCACTGACAATTACAACAGTACTCTATTCAACCATTCTGGATGTGAATGAAGAATCAGTTGGATATTTGGTGTTTAACGATTTTATCATATCCGCATCTGAAGATCTTAAGCCTGTTTTCAATCATTTCAAAGAAAACAATATATCAGAGCTTATTCTTGATTTACGCTATAATTCCGGTGGATCCCTCGAAGTGGCAAAAGAATTGGCCAGCTTGATTGGAGGCAGCAGTGTTGTCGATAAAACATTTTGTAAAGTACAATACAATGAAAACAGATCAGAAATGAATAAAACATATCAATTTGTACAGATGGAAAATAGTTTGGACATTGAAAGACTTTTTGTTATTACTACGCGTGCGTCAGTTTCCGCAAGTGAAGCTTTGATAAACTGCCTGGAGCCTTATATGGATGTTGTTGTTATTGGAACGCCCACCAGTGGAAAACCTGTAGGAATGAATCCCCTTGCCATATGTGATAAATACTTGTTTCCAATTACGTTTGAAGTGTTCAATGCACAGGATGAAGGAGGATATTTTGATGGTATCCCTGTAGATTGTTATACTATGGATGATCTATCCAGGCCTTTTGGAGATAGAGAAGAATATTCATTAAGTGAAGCCTTATATTTTATCGAAAATAATCATTGTTCCTATCGAAAGCGGAATCGTGATATTATTAAGACGAAGCCTTTTCCTTTGCATGGATTTAAACAGGTAATTGGTGCGTATTAATAAAAAGGAAGGTAGAATATTCATCTTCTTCAGCGTAATCCAGGTACAAAAAAAGGAATGCAATTAATTAAATGGGAACTTATTTTTCGAGTATTCCTAAGAAAATTTAAATAATTCCAAAAAAACAGGAGAATGAATCTATGGAAGTATCACAAACAGATCAAAATTTTTTAGAACATATAAAAACACGGCTTCAATCCGGCAAATTACCCTGCGCAGTCGCGTTTGACATTGCCGAACAGAATCAAATATCAATGCACACAATTGGTCAGGTGGTGAATACAGAGGATATTCGATTAAGTAAATGTCAACTCGGTCTCTTTGGATATCCACCAGACAACAAGATTATCAAACCCCTTAACAGTATTGAGCCTGAATTAAAACAGGTAATTCAATCCACCCAAAAAAATAATGAGATTAAATGCGCAGAGATTTGGGAAATAGCGCGTAATTTAGGATACAGGAAACTTCACGTAAGTTGTGCATGTGAATCATTAAAATTAAAGATTAGAGGGTGTCAACTGGGGGCGTTTTAGTGAATTTGAATATTTTTCTTGACAGATTCATAAATAGTGATAAATAAATTCTTTTGTTTTTAGCGCATTTAATGCGAACGTTTTAAATATTATAAAAATGCCCGATGTTCAGGATCGTTCTGGAACGTATGTGCATGAATGTTCTGGAAAAAAGAATATCGAGTAATAAAAGAGGGTCACAATGATAAAGGCAAAGCGAAAACCTTTGACAGAGATTAAGCAATCCATACAAGCGTATGACAGGGTTCTCATCGTAGGTTGTGGCGGATGCGTTTCTGTATGTCTGGCTGGCGGACAGAAGGAAGTTAACATTCTCATTGCTGAACTTGATGCAGAACTTAAACTGGATGGTCAAACCAAAACACTTGAAGGTCATACATTGGAACGACAATGCAATGTTCGTTTTCTTGATGAACTGGCACATTTGGTTCCCAAATATGATTGTATTCTCTCTATGGCATGTGGTGCAGGCGTCCAATATTTAGCCGAACGATATGCAGATATTCCTGTATTACCAGGAGTCAACACGATTGCAATTGGTATTGATATGGATATTGGACTTTATCAAGAAAAATGCAGGGCGTGTGGAGAATGTGTTCTGGCCTATACTGCTGGTATTTGTCCGGTGACTGGATGTGCCAAAAGCTTGTTCAATGGCCCATGCGGGGGAACCAACAATGGTGAATGCGAACTGGGTAATGCAATCCCCTGTGCATGGTATGAAATTTACAATCGTCTTGAAAAACAAGGTCGCTTGGATAACATTCTCAATATTCGTCCACCCATGCAATGGCAAAATCAGGTTCGACGAACCATTGTACAGGATGCGTATGCACATCGGTATGAACCATCATGATCTGATGGGATTTTATCGTAGTAAATCTTTGATAAATTTAAACAAGAAGTGTTATTTATGGATTTAACAATGCATCAGATTTATCAATTTGTTGGAGGCCCGCTGGTCTGGTTTTCATTAATCGTATTCATTGCAGGTACGATTCATCAGATTCATCGGTTTTTTACTGAGTTCAGCCAGAAGAAAGCCACACCAATATATAAGCCTCCTGGATTTAAAAAACAACCCCCCATTGGATGGTTTTCTAAAAATGCCATACAAACACGTCTGGCCATGATTAAAGACTGGTTTTCAAAGGAAAATCGGACTCGAAATATGGCGATGTTTCGTGCGACAAATGTGTTTGGCATTCATCCGGTTATGAGTTGGACCACATTGATTTTTCATGTGTGTCTGGTGATTACACCATTGTATGTGCTGGCGCATAACATATTATTGGACGAAGCTTTGGGGACTTGTTTTTTTTCCTGGTCTGAAACACTAACAGATGGCATGACATTCGTATTACTTGTTTGTGGTGCATATTTCTTATATCGACGATTATTTGTTCGTCGTGTTCGCGCCATTACCACCTTATATGACTATGTGATGCTGTTGATTGCTGTTGCGCCATTTTTAACCGGTTTTTTGGCCTATCATCAGATATATGATTATCAAACAATGGTGATTCTCCATATATTGGCCGGTGAATTAATGTTAATCACAATCCCTTATACCAAATTCGCTCACATGATCTATTTCTTTTTGCAACGCTTTTTTGTTGCAAATGAGTATAGCTTTGGGAAGGGAGATCGTCGCTGGTAATAAGACCATTATTCAATAATTTGGTGTTAAAAAGCATTTTAAATTGTTGAATTAAAACAGGTTCGGAGCATTTCATGACAGAGCAGAAATCATTGGAAATAAATCCCAAAACAATACAAAACCTGCTTGAAGAAAAAAAGGCACAGATCCAAACCGCTCTTAAAATTTGCGCACATTGTACAATGTGTGCTGAAAGTTGTTTTTTGTTTATGACAAGGGATCAAGATCCCAAATATATGCCATCATACAAATTTATCAACTCAATCGGTACGCTTTACAATAAAAAAGGGCGTGTAGATCGTGACAGCCTGAATAAAATCAGGGATATTGTCTGGAAGGATTGTGTGTTATGCACACGATGTTATTGTCCCATGGGAATTGATATTCCGGCAATGATTGCGCATGCAAGAAATATTTGTCGGTCACAGGGTGTGGTTCATGAGTTTGATGCCTCCTGATGGGGTGTTTTAGGGATTGTAAAATCATGCAACAACACATAGTGGTTTGTTGCTGAATAGGGAATGCATGCCCTATAATCAAAACAGCATATACATTCAACTTTGGTAGAATTGCCAGATTCAAGGCATTCATTAGACTGAAGTTGATTTATAAATAAATGAGGAAAGAGCAATATGAAATCAGGTAGCAATCTTGAAAAAATATTACGTTCCGGAAATTTTGCCTTTACCGGAGAGCTCGGCCCACCTCGGGGCACAAATATCGAGGCGGTTCGTAAAAAAGCGGCACCACTCAAAGGCATGGTTGATTCGGTCAACATTACAGACAATCAGACTGCAATGGTAAGAATGTCCAGTTGGGCAGCATCATTAATCGCCATTCAAGAAGGCCTGGAACCCAATTATCAAATGGTCTGTCGGGACAGAAATCGTTTGGCAATGCAAGCAGATATACTTGGAGCGTATGCCCACGGCATTCGGAATCTTTTATGCCTATCTGGAGATCACCAGCAATTCGGCGATCATCCAAATGCCAAAGGCGTGTTTGATATTGATTCGATTCAACTGGTTAATATGGTTAAAAATATGCGTGATAATGGCAAATTCATGGGAGGTGCAGATATTGATGGCCCACCGGGTATGTTCATTGGCGCTGCAGCCAATCCATTTGCCGATCCTTTTGAATGGCGCGTTTATCGACTTGCTAAAAAAGTTCAGGCCGGGGCTGATTTTGTTCAAACACAATGTATTTACAACATGAAAAAAATGCGTGAATGGGTAAAACAAGCCAATGATATGGGATTGACTGAAAAAATCTATATTCTTGCCGGTGTAACCCCCATGAAAAGTCTGGGTATGGCACGATATATGAAATCCAAAGTTCCCGGTATGGATGTTCCCGATGAGATTATTAATCGTCTCAAAGGGGTCAAGAAAAAAGGTCAGGCAGATGAAGGAATCAAAATTGCGTGTGAACAAATCGAAGAATTCAAGGAAATGAAAGGTGTCGCAGGTGTCCATTTAATGGCAATCGAATGGGAACATAAAGTACCAGAAATTGCAGAACGTGCGAAAGTTTTGCCACGACCAGTGATTGAATAATTTGATAATTTGATTGTTGCACTACAGAAAATGGTGCAACAATCAAAGATATATCCACCTGATAAAAAATACACTATGAATGAAATAAGTGCCACCGACCCCTATACAAATATCCCCAAAGGATTGAATGACAAAGATCTTTGGACTGCAATGAAAAAGCGGATTGAAGAAATTGATGTTATTCGCAGGTCTCTTAAAGTTCAACTCAATCTTGCCACATCAACCAACGATAAAAAAAAACTATACGAACTTAAAAATAATTCCAATCATCTGGCCAAAGAGCGGGCTGCAATTCACGATGAAATGAAATTGGTAAAAAAAAGAATCAAGAAGTGTAATCGTGAGCATAATGGTCGGGTTTCAGAAACACTGGCCATTGAATTTATGCTTATTGCGCAAGAACAATTGCCAAAGGCTGTTTTTACTGAAATTCGAAACGAAGCCGCGATGAATATTGTTGGATATTCTCATTCGTTTCATTGAATTTGGTATAGACTTTAAGATAAAGATTTTGGACTGCGTTGGCGCTTCGTCGATGTACTATAGTACTATCTCCTTGCGCCGCCTTGCCAAAATCTTTATCTTAAAGTCTATAGTTCCTTAATATTCACAGGTGATAACCCATTACAAAAAGAGGGAATCACCTGTGGATTAAATATTATTGCCCTTTTTGAGTGGCGGTAATAATTGCAACTGCTCTTCGATTACGTGTTCTTCCAGCTTTAGTCTGGTTATCCGCAATTGGACGACTTTCCCCATAGCCAACCGCACGAAGACGTGAAGCGTCTATACCAAAAAATTTCGTAAGATAGTGTACCACCATATCGGCACGTTTTTGAGACAATTTCAGGTTATATTCTGAACTACCAGAACTGTCGGTATGTGCTTCAATAACAGCCGTGCTATCTGGATATTCTTGCATTGCCTCAGCCACTTTCTTTACCTGATCAAGAGATGATGTTGAAATTTCGGCTTTACCAGATGCAAACTCGATTTTTAAATTTAACCTGATTTTTTCCGGCTGACTGGCCTGACAACCGGTAGCATCCACACGAACCCCCGCAGGTGTATTGGGACATTTATCCACTAAATCGTTGACACCATCTTTGTCAGCATCCAGTGGACATCCATTGACATCAACAATGACATTGGCCAATGTTCCAGGACATTTATCCTTGTCATCAGTCACACCATCACTATCAGAATCTTTTGCACAACCAAACATATCGACTACAGCACCTGGCTGGGAGTCAGGGCATCGGTCCTGATGATCATATACGCCATCCTGGTCCGAATCATAGGGACATCCCTTTCCATTTACAGAAACATTAGGCACTGTATTGGGACATTGATCAATGGAATCAGGCACACCATCTTGATCTCGATCATTACTTTGATATCCCTTAACTGATGGTCTTGGTTTTCCAAAGGTGTATGTTATCCCAAGTGTTGCCATCATATTGTTAAACAGATCAAAATCTTGATCTTGAGACTTGGCAACGTCAAAAGACAATGCATGGCGCACATCAGCACGAAGATCCAGTTGTGGAATTAACTCATACCGGATACCTGCACCATAATGAAATACCGATGCATGTTTTTTCTTAATAATTAAATTGGGATCACGTTCTTCCTCTTTGTAATCCAATGCCATTGCGCCCATACCGACTGTCAAGAATGGCACTATTTTACAATCAGGTATGAAATCGTAATAGATGTCCATGTAAGCGGCATAGGCATCGTGACGAACATCCGCACAATCGGGTAATTCACAAGCATTCATTTTAAAATCACCATAAGATAACGAAAGCTCTGTGGACCAGTGCTCACTAAAACGATATCCCAGGCCCAGACCATAAAGCGGTCTGTCATTAAAATCTTCATTGCCCTCAAAAATGTACCATCCTGCAAATGGCGTGACAGTAAATCCATTGGAACGAACCTCTGCAAAACCATTTGAAAATGAAAACAACACCAAAAAACACATTGCGAATAAACACAATAACAATCGATCTTTCATATGTCCTCCTTTAAATCGATTAATTAATTGAAAATTGCGGGTAAGCGTTTTACTTATCCCAATACACAATAATGATTGCAATCAGACAGTGAACGTATTCTCCTGTCTATTTTATATGCAGCATGCTTATTTTAATTAATGAATAAATCCATTGCATAAAATATGCCTTTAAAAATTTATATCATAATTATTTTAAGCAATTGCATGAACAAAAAATAATTAATTGATAATCCATATGGTTTTATCAATTGCAAGGCTGACAATTTTTTTGCCAACAGTACCAATATTGATATCTTTTAAACGATGTCCCCGCCGCCCCACAACAATGGTCGCATAATTATCCTTTTGACTTTTATCCAATATGGACCGTGCCCGACTTTTCATACCCACCTCAATTTCTTTAGATAATTGACCTTTTCCAATGCCTTTTGAGATGAGCTGATCAGAAACTTTATCCAGTTTGACTTGAATTTCACCGCGCAATTTTTCGTAATATTGTTTTTCAAATTTTTGGGAAGGCAAGATTTGGATAATACCGATCAATGAGTATCTAAGGGCTTTGATCACATGATACAGAAGCACACTATAGGTTGTACCTTCCAATAAATCAGAAACACATTGGACAGCCCGATTAGCACTTTCTGAACCATCATAGGCAATCAGAAAGTTATTGGTTTCAGGAACAGTATCAACGACAATCAGGGGAATATTATGGACACTACTGGCAAGACTTGAAGCTGTATTTCCCATATATTCATTCAGTTGACTGATACCGGTTCTTCCAATAACAATGGCATGATAGCTGTTTTTGGACTCCTGTAAGATTTCCATAGCAATCCCGGGCAAGCTTTGAAGTTTCATTTTTATCGTGATGTCAGATTCCAAAAAACCAGCTTCTTGCAATACAGTTCGAGCCTTTTTCATAAATGTGTCCATCAAGTTCTGATGGTTTTTGAGCAAGTCTGTCATTTGATATTTTTCAGGATCAGGAGAAATATCCAGACTGCTAAAAAAATCCTCTAGCTGGGAATAAACATGGTACAAAACAATTTCGATCTGATCTGGTGAAAACACCTTTGCAACATATTGGACTGATTTTAATGAATGATCAGATGTATCAACTGGTATGAGAATTCTTTTTTTCATAGGATCACCTCCTTTCATAAATTTCTTTTTAATTCACAGGGTATATTTATTGCTAATTGAAAAGATACTTTTTTAATAATTCTGATATGGACTTAATCTATTATATTTATTATAAAGTAATAGAAAATCATACTTAAAAATTGAATATTCTATCATTAGTGTCTAAAAAATGCAAGAAACATATATACAATTTCAAGCGGATCAACCGCATTCTTGAGGATGTAATGAAAAAAAACAAACGAAACAAACGTTCCAGATTTAAAATTATAACAAAAATCTGGTTCAGTATTGGAATACTGATTATTGGTTATTTAATATCAACTTTAATTGGTTTTGGCCTGGGTTCTATTACAGAAGAACGAATTAAAATCGTTTCAGATTTTTTGTTTCCCGGAACAACACAAAGTCGTGAGGCAAAATCCGCTTTTAAAGAACAAATGGATTTATATGAAGATGCTGTCATGTCAGGTGAAGAAATTTTTGTGGAAACGGCTCAAAAAAAGGCAGATAAAGCAATTCAAGCCCTGAATGATATTTTGCTGTTGGATCTATTAAATGAAGAAACACAAAGCGACGTTCAATTTTTACATAATCATCTGGTAACTTTTACAACTACAGCCAATCTGTTTTATAAAGCCATGTCTGAAGCGTTTCGCGATGACATGAAAAGCAATGACGAAAACGTGCCCCCGGATGAACTGAGCATTCTTATGAGTGATAAAGCGGTTCGGCTTGCCCAGGAAGCAGATTCCATTCGTAATGCGCTGGATAAATTGAATGCGTATTTTCAGAATCAGCTAAAAAAAGAGTTTACCTCCATTACAGATATTACCCACAATCAGCGCTTTTTGAATCTTATTTTATGTATTGTCATTATTTTTGTCTCATTGTCCCTTATTTCAATCATTGTTAATCGTTCTATTGTTCGCCCATTAAAAAGAACATTTATGCTTCAAATGGCTGTTGAACAGTCAATAGATGGTATTGCTGTTTTCAATTTACTGGGAAATATTGAATTCGTAAACAATGCATGGGCAAAAATGCATGGATATACTCAAACATCATTGTTAAACAAGACCATATCGTATTTTCATACCAAAGATCAAATGAATGAAGAAATTATCCCGCTGATTCGTAAATTAGAAACTGAGGGCTTTCATACTCGTGAAGTGGGACATAAACGAAAAAATGGAACAATCTTTCCAACCATGATGGCTGTTAATTTACTAAAGGATGAAAACAATCTCCCCACACATTTGGTCGGTATTGCGCGAGATATTTCGATTCAAAAACAAAATGAAGAAGAATTGCGGATGGCAAGAGATACTGCTGAAGAATCAAGTAAGGCGCTTCAAGAATCATTGGAAACGTTAAAAAAGACGCAAAACCAATTGATTCAATCAGAAAAAATGGCATCATTGGGCGGTCTGGTTGCGGGTGTAGCGCATGAAATCAATACACCCCTTGGGATTTCAGTGACAGCATCATCCTTTTTAGAAAGAAAAACCAAAGAAATTAAAGAATTGTTTGATCTCAATCGTTTAAAACGTTCAGACTTCAAAAAATTTATTGAAATCGGTATGGAGTCCGCATCATCCATATTGGCCAATTTGAATCGCGCAGCAGAGTTAATCCAGAGTTTTAAACAGGTTGCTGTGGATCAAACAGTTGAAGAAAAACGCAATTTCGAATTAAAGCACTATATTGATGAAGTGTTTGTCAGTTTACGTCCACGTTACAAACGAACGCAACATCAAATTACAGTCAATTGCCCGGATCATATTGAATTAAATAGCTATCCAGGTGTAATCATGCAAGTTTTGACAAACCTGGTAATGAATTCATTGCTGCATGGTTTTGTAGAAATTGAACAAGGTAAAATTTCTATTAATATTACTGATAACCAGGAAACTGTAACAATTGTGTACAGAGACAATGGCAAAGGAATGAATGAAGAACAACTTGCAAAAATTTACGACCCATTTTATACAACGCGTCGGGGTCAAGGCGGTACAGGTTTGGGCATGCATATTGTATATAATCTTGTCACACAATCGCTTTCAGGTATCATTGGTTGTCAAAGCCAGCAGGGCGAGTATACCATGTTTACAATTACGATACCTAAGGATCCGGATCAGGGTAACGCTTAAGTTATTTTAAACCAAATCGTTTCAAAATAGCGATATACTCAGGTTGTTGCTTAAATTTCCTTAACCCTGTATTAAATTTAGCTAAAATCTCTTTAGAATTGGGGTATTTTCTAGAAACCATAACATGGAGCTTGCTTTCATTCAGGGGCTTATCCAATGTATCAAAGTGTTTTGCATTATTTGATGTCAGTTTAATGATATCCCATCCTTGAACTTCATCCAAAATTATTAAATCAACTCTACCTTTATCAAGCTTTTTGACATTTAATGCGTCTTTTGCAACATAATCCACTTTAATGCCTGATTTTTCGAAAAGCTTTTCTTTTTCATACCAATACCCAAGAACACCTCCAATCCTGAGATGTTTTAAGTCAGAAATATCTTGCCAGGTGGGTTTATTGGTTAACTTATCTTTTCGAAAAAAGAATACACCTCGTGAAAAGGCAATATCATCAGAAAAATCAAATTCTTTCTGCCTTTCTACTGAAACCAGGTATGGAAAACATCCAAAAGATTTACCTGCACTGACACTCTTCTCTGCTCTTTTCCATGGAAAAAATTTGAACGTGACATCCATACCCGCATTTTTAAAAGCATTGCTGATTATTTCACTGCAATAGCCTTTACCCTCCAACTTTTTAGTTGTATAGGGCGCCCATTCTCCTGTGGTCAGAATAACTTCTTCTGAAAAGCCCAGAGAAAGAGATGTGAGAAAAAAGAAAAAACCAAAGATGATGCTCTGTTTTTGTATTTGCATAATTTGACCTCCTTTAATAATTATTCTTGAATGCTTATTATGGGGGAATATATCACAAATAAATCAAAAAATAAATAAATAATTTAGAAAGTTAGGAAATTAGGAAATTAGGAAACAATGAACCATTATAAAAAAAATAAAAAAATCATTGGAATTTTTAATTTACAATATTGAATTGACAAAAAATGAAAATTCTGATTAATACACTAAGGTATTTCAGCCGATTATCTTAACAATTCACTTAAAACTGTATTTTTTTATTGGAGACAATCAGTTTGGCCCCCCCAGAGGGACGGAGTCCACATTTACAAATCACTATGGAATACTCGAAAAATAAGTTTCCCATTTAATTAATTGCATTCCTTTTTCTGAAATGAGGAACTTATTTTTTTTGCATTCCTATGGAGATTTCCTGAATAGGGTAAAGAATAATGCAGTACCCATTACCAGAAACAATTGGCGATCCAGATCTTTTTACTGGTCGTGAAGAAGAGTTGGAATACTTGAATCTATGGCTGCAAAGAATCCTCAAACGCATTTCAACTTCAAAAGTCATTCTGGCCAGACGAAAAAGTGGCAAAACAGCAATTCTTGAAAGAATTTTCAATCATCTCTGGTCAAATCCTCAAATTGAAATCATTCCTTTTTATATCGCTATGAGAGATAAAGATATCTGGATTCATCAATTTGCAATGAAGTATTATCAAACTGTCCACTGATATACGAACAAGAAAGAAATTTTCTTAGGTTGAATGGGTAAAACAAATACCTGAAAAACCAATGAATATAAAACTGGTTCATGGTGAAAATGACGCTCAGAAGGCATTATACGAAGCTTTGGGCGTTTAGCAACATCATGCCGGTACTAAAACTAGAGGCTTATAGTGAGGAATTATTATCGAAAAGAACGAATAGGAAAGCCTGAATTATTCACTGGAAGAACAAAGGAATTAACAACCTTATTAAAATGGGTGGAAGGAATTAAAGGAGAATCTTCTAAAAGTACCGCTTTGCTTTCTCGTAGAAAAACAGGAAAAACAGCAATAATAGAAAGACTTTACAATATTGTTTTCCATAATAATGATACAGTTGTGCCATTTTATTTTGAAATTGAAGAAAAAGATCAATGGCTTTTATCTTTTAGCATAGATTTCTTTTTATCATTTATTTATCAATACCTTGCATTTAAGACAAGAAAATCTGAATATATTTCATACCCTGTAAAAACGTTTAATCATGTTATAAAAATCGCCGAAAATGAAAAATTCAATTATATTGCAGACATTGTAAAATCAGTCCATGAGCTAAGTAAAAAAGAAGAAGCGGATTCAATTTGGGGGATCGTTATCAATTGTCCCAGATTAATAGCTGAACATTATAATGAATGTATTCTCCAGATGATTGATGAATTTCAATATATCAATCGTCATATATTTCATGATAAAGAAAAAACAAGAGTTATTGATAATCTTGCAGGAAGCTATCACAGTACATGTGAATATAAAAATGCACCACTTCTCATTTCAGGGAGTTGGATCGGCTGGTTAATGGATGATATCAACAAAATGCTCTATGGCAGATGCATGTATTTTTTTCTGGATAAAATGCCACAAAATGACCTGATTGAAATGGTTTTCAAGTATTCATATGACAGAAATATTCCTGTATCAGAAAAAACTGCGTATATTATTGCCGAAGTTTCTGAAGGCAATCCGCATTATATATCTGCAATAATGGATTCTTTTTATGAAAAAAAAGATTTGCTTACAGAAGATGGCATAAAAAGAACCCTTGAATATGAAATCACAAAAGGCGTCATTAATACCGCTTGGATGGAATATATTGATGCTGCCTTTCCACGCATCAATGATGTTTATGCCAAAAAAATTGTTCTTTACTTATCAAAAAACAGAAAAAGAAAAATTGGAAGAACAGAATTAAAAGAAAAACTGGGCATTCAACTGTCTGATCCAGAGCTTGAAAAAAAGCTGAGAACGCTTTACAAAGCAGATATCATTGACAGTGATGGTGGTATGTACAGGGGGGTTCAGGATAATGTTTTTGATAAAGTTTTCAGGGGACTATATTCGGATGATATTGACAAATTTATAAATCAGGAAGCACCCGGCGAATACAAAAAACTATTTGAACATATAAGTGAAAAATACAAAAAACTTTCAGGAGATTATAGTCGTCTAAAAGGTGCATGGGCTGAATTTATGTTTGCCAATCATTTAAGATTACACGCCTCTAAAAACAATTCAAGATATAAATCCATGATCAATAACCTGCCAGATGATTTTGAATTTGTAGAGTATAAAAGCGTATGGTCTTATCATTCTTCACCCATGCATGATCCCCAATTTCAGATTGATATATTTGCAGAGTCTGATCATCATTACGCTCTGATTGGTGAAATTAAAAATCGCAAAGCAAAATTTTCGATTAGAGAAGCAAAGGATTTTCAGGTTAAGGCAATGGAATTAATTAAAATTGAAAAAGTAAAACGATATGCTTTATTTGTTTTTTCGAGGAATGGTTTTCATGAAAATGCTGTTGACTACTTAGAAAAAGAAGGTATTGCCTGGACAATGGACAAAAATTGGTTGGTTTAGAAATTATCCAAAGCTGAAGGATTTGCTGAAACGCATCGCGCTTGAAGGATTGGACATTTCATACAATTATGATGCGCATCATTTAGGAATCATGTATGGTATTCTTGGAAAGCGTTAATAGTCAAACCTATTGCATGTGAAACAGCAAAAAAAGGAGGGAAAAATGATAAAAGTAGGATCATTACAATACGGTGTTATATTCAAAAAGGCTTTTTCAGATCCAGAAATATTTAAATCCTTTATAGATGATTTTTTTGATACTGACATAAAGATAGAAAAAGTGGAATCAGAGAAATCTTTTGACCCACCGATTGGTAGTGTTGACTGCCGATTTGATTTATACGCTGAAGATCGCATTAACAGAATTGTTTTGGATATACAACATGTTCGTTATTTTGATCATTATCATCGTTTTTTACATTATCACTGCGCTGCACTGCTTGAGCAAATAAAATCATCAAATGATTATTTCCCGGTTCATCGGGTGTGTACATTAGTCGTATTAACATCAGGAGATAAACATAAAAAAGATATTGGCATCATCGACTTTGATCCAAAAACATTAAATGGAGAGCCCTTTGGTGAAATACCACATAAAGTTATCTATGTCTGCCCCAAATATGTCAATGAAAAAACACCTGATCCATATCGACAATGGATGACAGCAATTAATGATAGCCTTGACGAAGAAGTTGATGAAACCCTGTATGATCGACCTGAAATAAAAAAAATATTTCATCATATCAAAAGAGATGACATTACACCAAAAGAACGAGCTAAAATGATTGATGAATATAGTTTAGGTTTGTTAGAAAATGCTGCTGAAGAAAAAGGCATAGAAAAAGGCATTGAAAAAGGCATAGAAAAAGGCGTCCTGCTTGTTGCAAAAAAATTGATTGCCGCAAAACAGCTTTCAATAGAGCAAATAGCTGAAGTAACTGGAATGCAAATGGACATAATTAAAAAGATATCTCTTGAATAGGCCTGTCATGAAATGACTTAAACGAGAACAACTCAGATACCATTCGAGAAGTTGATTTAACAGGCACCCTTGATGAATTAATTGAGAATGCCATCTCTTTTTGTAAATTAACGATCCCTCAAAGCAAAACTTTGATCAATGATACGCAATACAAAACCCATTATTTATATCCGATTATTGCTCTAAGGGAAAGCATTGTGAATGCGGTCTGTCATCGAGATTATACCATTGCGGGCGCATCAATTCGCATATTTGTTTTTTCTGACCGGATCGAAATTAGATCCCCGGGTGGGCTTGCAAATACATTATCTATAGAAAATATGTTTTATCGACAATATTTGAGAAATCAAATGATTGCTTCTTTTTTGAGTGGTTTATCATACATGGAACGTAGAGGAAAAGGCTTGCTTAAAATAAAAAAAACGTGTTTAAACAATAATATTGATTGTCGATTCCTTATTTCACCTGATAACAATGAATTTGTTGTCATCATGACACATGAGGCAAATTCTCAAGGGGAAAGCTAAACTGCTGAAAAATGATATATTCCGATAATGCTTTGATTAATAAAGGAAGGGGGCTCATTAACATGAATGAAAGTACAAAAAGACTTGAAGAATCAATGGCCGCTTGTTTAGCAACACAGGCAGCTTTACATGAAATCGTTGCAAAACATTCAGAACGATTTGACAAACAATCTGAGCGATTTGACAAACAATCTGAACGATTTGACAAACGATTTGAAAAACAAGCAGAACGATTTGACAAACGATTTGAAAAACAAGCTGAACGATTTGATAAGAAATGGGAACAAATGAATAAAGAAATGGATGAGAAAATTGAGAAAAAATTTCAAGAGATCGTCACTCTTATTCATAACTTGCCAAATACAATCAAAGAAAATATTGGTTTTATACCTCAGAAGGCTTGAAAGCAAAAGGTCCACACGAAAAGAAATGGATTCATTATTAAAATATTTAAACTTGAGACCATTGTATGCACTAAAGGAATTAATGAAAGCCGAGTATCGCAATGCAGACGAACAATAGGGGCAAAAATGCAATACCCATTACCAGAAACCATAGGCGCTCCTAATCTTTTCGTTGGCCGTGAAGAAGAGCTGGAACACCTGGATTTATGGCTGGAAAGAATCACCAAACGGATTTCAACCTCAAAAGTCATTCTTGCCAGACGAAAAAGTGGAAAAACAGCTATACTTGAAAGAATATTCAATTATCTCTGGTCAAACCCTCAAAAGGGAATCATTCCTTTTTATATTGCGATGAGAGATAAAGATATCTGGGTTCGCCAATTTGCCATTACATATTATCAGACATTTGCATCCCATTGCATTTCCTTTCTTAAAAGAGATGTCAATCCGGTAGAATCCCTTCTGGATTATGATGAAATTTATGATTATGCAACAAGAAATCAAATTCAATTTTTTATCAAAGATATTAATAATATAAGAAAATGTAAATCAGCCAGTCAATCCGGTGAAATATGGGACATTGCCAGTTCCGCACCGCATCGCTATGCAGTTCAATACAAAACAAGGGTTCTTGTCATTATTGATGAATTTCAGTATTTTACCAATCATATCTTTTTTGACCAAAACTGCAAAAGGCTTGATAAATCAATGCCTGGAACGTATCACGCCCTTGTTGAATCAAAATATGCGCCCATGCTGGTCAGCGGCTCATATGTCAGTTGGATGCTCAGTCTTATGGAAGAACATCTTGAAGCCGGCAGATTGGAACCTTATCTGAAATCTCATGAGGGGTTACAGGCTGTGTATAAATATGCAGAATATTGTAATCAGCCCATTACCAATGAAACAGCGGAACAATTAAACACACTCTGCTTGTCTGATCCTTATTTTATTGCCTGCGTGATTAAAAGCTGCCAAAAAAATGCGTTGTTGACAAAAGATGGCGTAATTCATGCGGTCCACTCAGAACTGACTGGCAAATCTTCAAAAATGTCCAAAACATGGGCAGAATATATCAATAAAACTGTGAATAAAATAAATGATATTAATGCCAAAAACATTTTGCTGCTCTTATGCAAACATAATGATCGAACATGGACGCCCCTGGAAATCAAAGATAAGTTAAAAATTGATCTGACAAAAAGAGATATTCATCAGCTTCTGGAAAAAATGCTTGAAGCAGATATTATTGAAGATGGCGGCTCTGATATTCGTTATAGGGGATTAACCGATGGAACATTGTATCTGGTCTTACGGCATCGTTTTGAAGAAGAAATTAAACATCATAAACCAGATTTTACGAAAGACTTTAAAAAACAAATTGAGCAGCTTGAAAATGAAAAAAAATCGTTAAGGGGAAAGTTAAGCAATCTTGTTGGAAAATTTTCAGAATATCAACTGGCCACTGACATGCGGACAAGAAAAAAATTTTCTTTAGACATCTATTTTGCAAATATTGCAGAGACAAAGGTGCTAAATATTATTGATGTCAGACTGCATGTCAAATTTCAACGTGATGATGGAAAAGAAATGGAAATTGATATCAAGGCTGAATCAGATTGCAGGCGTATTATTCTGATTGAAGTCAAAAAATGGAAAAAAAGAATCGGTGTACAGGTCATTCGAGAATTTTTAGAAAAAATTAACGTTTATGCCTTACAGCACAAAAAGATAAAAATTATTCCTGCTGTTTTGTCGGTTGGCGGTTTTACGAAAAAAGCAAAAGAACTCTGTGAGGAGAATCAGGTTGGAATCGCTGAAGATATTGAGTTATAAAAAAATATTTACTCCTTATAATTTAGTCATTCATTCAGATGCTTTTTCAAAATACCCGAAGTCTCTGTCATTCTTTGTAAATAAGAATGATCTCTCAATGTCCGCCGCTGACCCGCCTCAGTAATCCGCCTTGCTTCCATTGGATGTTTCATATAATAGTCAATCAAATCCAAACATTCCTCAGGAGAGCGATAAGCTACCACTTCCTTTCCTACCTCAAACAACTCATTTAAATTATCCTTGTAATCAGTAATTAACAAGGCGCCATATCCGGTGGCCTCAAACAATCGCATGTTATTTGCGAAGTTTTCCGCAACATCAATATGACGATTGCGTATGCGTTTTTTTGTTTTCGTTCATGATTTAACCTTAATAAACACATTGGTTTCGGACATAGGCGCGTTTCCGGTTTTTTGTCGAAGGGCAAACACAAGGTTTGCCACTACATTCGTTCTTAAACATATGTATATTCTCGGTTATTGAAAAATACCAAAACTTATAGACCTATGCGCAAATTATGAAGAATAAAAAATATTAATGACAGAAAAATTCAGATCATAGCGGCATAATAATTGCTTTAATAAAATAAGTTTATGCCTAAAGCAAAACTTATGCCATGAAAAACCAGAATTGAATGATAATATCTGAAATTTCAGTTACCGCCAAATACTATCTGACCTTGACGATTAATAACATAATTTGCCAAGTTATTATACCATGTAAATACAATTGGTTATCCAGCTAATGTGCGTAAAATAAATGCGAAAATTCTTAGAGGTTTTTATATGTCAGGTTAAGTTGTTAGTTGACATTTTTCATCTCTATGCGTAAAATGAAATGAGAATGTTAAATAATTAGGGATGTTTTTTGAGCTTAAACTTGCTAATGTAAAAGATTTGTCAAATAGCTTTATAACGATTTCTTAACTGTTCAAGCATAAAAAAAATAATGATCAAGTGTAAAAAAAACAAAATAATAGCCACGCTTTTCATCATAGCAGCCATAATCACCACCATAATAATAATCAGCTCTGATACTGGCATTCACATTGCTTTGATCGGCCCAATGACTGGAAAAACAGCGATCAATGGAAAGGCTTATCTTGAAGGTGCCAACATGGCTGTTTTTGAGGTCAATAAGAGCGGCGGGATCAGGGATCAAGAGATCATCGTTGATGTTTATGACGACAAAAACGAACATGAAATTGCCGAACAAAAAGCAAAGGATATTGTAGATTACAATCGTGCAGTACTTGTCATTGGGCACAATTACAGCTCCTGTTCAAGTGCAGGGGGTAAAATATATTTAAAAAATCAAATCCCTGCAATTACGCCCACATCAACAAATCCATCTGTGACAATTAACAATCCATACTATTTTCGAATAACATTCAATGATAATCTTCAAGGGCGTTTTCTTGCCAATTACGCAAAGAAAGTCTTACGATGCAAGGGAGCCTGCATTATCTCTGAGAGCCTGGCTTATGGCGCGAATCTCGCCAATATTTTTGAAAAAACACTTACAGAAATGAATACCCCGATATTACTTCATGACCAGTTTGATCGTAAGGATAAAAATTTGCCGCAACGCTTACAATGTATTGTAGAAAATCTGAAAAGTATTTTGAATCGTAACACAAATGATAATATCATTGTTTATTTGTCAGTTCATTCCCCTGAAGGGATTATTCTGATCAAGCATATTCGGGACAATGACATTAAAAATGCAATAATGACACCTGATGCTATGGCATCACAATCTTTTGTTGATGGTTTTGCAGAACAGAAAAAAGAACAGACATCACCAGGATATTACACAAATGGCATATATGTTGCCACCCCCTTCATCTACGATACTGCCAATGAGTCCGCACAACAATTCAAAGAAAGGTACAAAATCAAATATGGTAAAGAACCAGATTGGCGCGCTGCTTTTGCTTATGACGCTGCTAAACTGGCAATACATGCATTTGATAAGGCAAAAATTCAAGGCACAGCAGATTGTATTCTTGAAGATCGTAATCGTGTTCAAACTTTTTTGACTCAAATGAATCAAATTCAATATGGACTTGAGGGAATAACTGGATTTAACTATTTTGACAGTAATGGGGATACGCCAAAACCCATTTCAATTGGGGTTTATAAGAATAACAAATTGATTTCCGCGCTGACGCAACTTCGATCTGTGTATAATATTAATGAAATTGCCGATATTGACAAAGCTTTGGCTAAGGAACAATTGATGCGTGTTGATGGTCGGTTGATGTATAAAACGAATGTTGTTTACACTGGAATAGAAATTTCTGAAATCAAAAAAATTAATGTTAAAGAACGTACCTGTGATTTAAATTTTTATTTGTGGTTTCGCTACCAGGGAAAAATAGATTTTTCAAACATTATATTCCAAAATGCCATTAAGCCAATCATATTGAAAGATCCAATAAAAAAGGGTCATGATGGACAAATATTCTATAAAGCCTTTTACGTTGAAGGACAATTTAAAATGGATTATTTGTCTCACGCATATACACCAGGAGAACATCTCATCGGCATTCAATTTCACCATCAGTCATTAAATGAAAATAATTTAATTTTTGTTTCCGATGTCATTGGCATGCGCCTGAATGAAAACGAATCCATTGCCTCACGTATTCAACAACCGCACATTTTGTCGAATTCTTTAGATTGTCAGGTGACCAAAGCCATGTTTCACAGAAATGTCATTCAAAAGAATTCATTGGGAAGCCTTCAATATCTCAATGACAAAACCGGAATGATCAACTATTCGTGTTTTAATCTGGAAATATGGATTATCAAAAATTCATTATCTTTACGCGGTGTTATTGAAAATTATTATTGGAATTTAATCATCGCAAGTTTTACCCTTTTTACATTGTTGGTGATGCATTTGTTTCGCGCCTATTTAATCGCCTCTTTTTCAAGGCTTTCCTGGATGATACATACTTTTTGTTTAAGTTTGTATTTATTAACCAGTGAATCCCTTTTATTGGACTTGATTTCTGGCACAAAAAATCCGCGATACATGGAAATAATCAAGCTGTTTTTTGATATCTTGTGGTGGCTGGTACCTGCCTATCTGATAAATCTTGCAGTCAGGCGGTTCATTTGGATTCCTTTGGAACTTAGAAGCAATCGTTCTGTACCTAAAATCCTTCAAAATTTTTTGGCATTCCTGGTCTACTTATTGGCTTTTTTTGGAATTGTGGCCTATGTGTTTGATCAAAAACTGACCAGTTTACTGGCAACATCAGGGATGGTCGCCATGATTATCGGCCTGGCCATTCAAGTAAATATTGCCAATATTTTTTCGGGCATTGCAATCAATTTGGAACATCCCTTTCGAATTAACGATTGGGTAAAAATTGGTGATGAATTCAGCGGAAAAGTGGTGGATATTACCTGGCGCACAATCAAGATTAAGAAACGTGATGGCAGCCTTCTCAGCTTACCCAACAGTATTGCTTCAGAGTCACCCATTCACAATTACAATCATCCCAATCGTTTTTTTTGGAATCGAATAGAAATATTTGTAGATCCCAAACACAACCCTGAAAAAATAAAAAGCATTCTTATGAATGCGGTATTATCAGTCAATGGCATTGTCAAATCTGTAGATCCAACCATACGTTTTGAATTAAACGAATGGGCAGCAGTGTTTATAATTTTTTATTGTATGGATGATTATGATCTTAAATTTTACTATAGAAGTCAGGTTTTTGAACAGGCATGGATTCATCTGGGGCGATCAGGTGTTCGTCCGGCAGTGCAGCGTCAGGAATTATATTTGTACGATGGCCCTGAAGATCGGAGCGAAGAAGATGCCCGCCGGCCCATTACCTTGCTTAATGAAATTGACTTGTTTACCTATTTAGATGATGAAATGAAAGAGAATTTAAGCAAAAGAATGAATTTGCATCATTTTCAAGCCAATGATATTGTTTTTAAGCAAGGAGATAAAGGTGACTCGCTGTTTATTATCCGAGAAGGCGTCGTGGGGGTATGGATCAAGATGGAAGATGGAGACGCCATTGAAGTTGCGCGATTGGGTGCAGGATCCTTTTTTGGAGAAATGGCCCTCCTGACAGGTGAACCCCGAACCGCAAGTATTATTACGAAAACAGAATCCTATTTGTACGAAATAACAAAAAAAGATTTTGCACCGATTATAGAGTGTTCTCCCCAAACAGTTCAAAAATTGAGTATGGAATTGACGCAGCGTACGATAAATCGTGAAGTCCTTGAAGATGAATATCGAAATTCACAATTAAATAAAGAAGATTTGAACAATCAATTCTTAAATCGGATTATTAATTTCTTTGGTGTCAAAAAACAGCAAAATTATTCAGGGGCAGATCTATCCGATGATGCTGATGGTGATGGCGATTGATTTGCCCCGCAGTCATGGTGTTTAATGTTTGAATGATCGTTGTCCTGTATAAACCATAGTAACATCTGCTTCGTTACATGCCTCAATAGATTGGTAATCATTGTTTGATCCACCCGGTTGAATGACAGCTCTTATTCCTTGTTGGATGCCAACATCCACACCATCACGAAATGGAAAAAAGGCATCACTGATCATTGATGCACCAATCAATCCCCCTTTTTCTGCATGAACTTTGGCTTTAATGATTTCAGTCTGTTCCTTGTTCAGATCAGTATAAGGTTTTTGAAATTGCGTATACGCATAACGATCAGCCAATTTTCGATACGCCTTATCTGTTGCAATAATTGCAACACCCACACGATCTTGTTCGCCTGTTCCAATTCCTACAGTGACGCCATCCTTAACAAAAATAACAGAGTTTGAAGTCACCCCGCTTTCAATAAGCCATCCAAATATCATATCATCATATTCATTCGGTGTGGGTTCTCTTTTAATGGCATATGTCTTCCCTTTATATTCACAACTAGCCAATTGACAGTCTTTTGACGACAATGTTTTGGGAACAAATGACCATTGCACAATTAAACCACCATCAATTAAACTTTTGAAATCTAGTGTCCGCTGTCCGACAAAGTTTTGTAAACGTTCAATATTTTGAATTTGAATCACCCGAAGGTTTTTCTTTTTATTAAAAATCGACATGACCCCCTCTTCAAAGTCGGGCGCAACAATAACCTCTGCATACTGACTGGAAATAGCCTCAGCAGTTGGTTTATCTACAGCACGATTCACAGCAATACACCCGCCAAAAGCAGCAACCCGGTCAGCTTCATACGCTTTTTCATAGGCTTTCAATAACTGATTATCTTTTGCAACACCGCATGGGTTGTTGTGCTTGACTATAACAGCGGTCGGCGTGTCAGAAAAATATCGTAAAATATTTAACGCATTGTCTGCATCAGTTAAATTGGTTTTTCCAGGATGTTTCCCTGATTGCAGCAACTCTATATCAGATACCAGGTAGTTACCTGGCTGTATATTTCGAGTATCCGCCAAAAGAAGGTTTCCATTAATCAATTTATAAAGCGAAGCCTCCTGTCCAGGATTTTCTCCATATCGCAATCCTTTTTTGACATTTTCAATGGTCCAGGTTACTTTTTCATAAAATAGTGTTTGACGTTGGTTGTTTTCAATAAAAGACACTTCAAGTTGTGATGGAAAATGGTCATCCATCACTGTTTTATACATTTGTTTCAGATCTTTTGACATTGTTGCAAGACTCCTTTTATGTAAAAATAAAGATTATTCGATAATCACTCTTGTTCGATGATTCCATAAACTATTTTGTTTGTATTGACTGGTTTGAATTTTTATTCGGTTCTCAGCAAACAGTTGTATACATTCTGGATAAAGTTCCCACTCCAAAGTAAGTCCTTTTTTTCGGATACTGTCCTCAGTATCCTGTGGGGTAATTGCAAAACATTTTTGACCAATGATTGGCCCTGAATCTTCACCATAATCAATAAAATGCACAGTGCATCCCCCAACCTTACAGCCATACTTAAACGTGTCTCCATAGCCATCTGTACCAGGAAAAGCGGGCAAAAGAGCCGGGTGAATGTTCATTATTCGAAGATTGTCTGGATCAGTATTGATGCGGTCAATAAAATATGGGGTTAGATTGCGCATAAAGCCTGCCAGAACAAGCAAATCAAAATCGTATTTTGCCATTTGATCCAGCAAGGTTCTTTCTGCCAGAATACGACTATTTAACAATTGTTTCACCTTTTTTTGATCTGTTTTGCTTTTAGAAAAAATACATTGTTTTTCATAAATGTCTGTGGGATTGTAATCTTCAGGCAATGGATCGTTTTGGTGTCGTTTGATTATTTTTGAATAATCCACAACAAAATGGGGGATACGATGCTTCTCTGCACGTTCCAGCCCGCTTGCATCAGGGTTGTCTGATCCCACAAACACCATTTGACCATCAATTTTTCCATGTTCACAGGCATCAATGATTGCTTGAAGATTTGTACCACTGCCCGAAATCAGGGCCCCAATTTTGATTTTTTTTTTCATTGCTTTTACCTTCATAATTTAGGACAAACACAGGGGTTGCCATCCTTATAAAACCTCAACTGAAGCATCAGGATCAAATGGATTTTGCCTTACAGCGAGTGAAAAAAGAAAGGGATACCGCTTTTGAATAAATTGGACATAATTGATCCAATGATCAATTAATTGAATGTAGACACGCTTACAATCTCCTGCAAGATGTTTTCTATCGGTTTCTGAAATTCTTTTCACCTGGTTTCTTGCTGTTAATTCTTCTTTTAAATGGAGTACCGCAATAATTAATTCTGTAAAATCTTCATGTTCTTGAAGTGTGGGATTTTCGAGTAATCGAATTAAGACCTCCCCTTTTTCATCAAGAAATTTCTTGATTTCAACGAACCGAATATTGCTGGCATCAATTTCTAATTTGAAACCAGGACGTTGCTTTCTCAGGGTCGCATAATCATTGTCATTCCATTTTGAGTGAATCATAAATGCCTGTCGTACTTCTGGCAGTAATTTTGGATCATAATTGGTGAATATTTTGAGTAAATGCGTGCCTGTTTCACTGAAAAAAAATCCAATGATAATGTTTAGTTTTTCCAATCGAATTTTTTTTCCGCGCTTATCGAAAACAATTTCAGTGGCATTGGCCATCACGCCCAGGAATGTGCCTGCGCCCAGTACAATCAGTATTAATGCGGATGCCCGCCCGGGGGCTGTGGCGGGGCTAATATCACCATAACCAACAGTGGCAATTGTCACCACACAAAAATAGAATGCCTCTCCAAAACTCAGCCCCTCGAATACTTGAAAACAAGTCGTTCCTACGATAATTAACAAAAAAAACATTAATAAATAGAATCGAAGTTGATATTGACTCTGCATGATATGTTCATCCTGTTCTTATTTGAAATGAATTATAAATTAAATTGGCAATATATTCGTAAATTGATATGCCTCAGCCGGGAACCCCACCCATGCGGCAAAATCATTTTCTCCCCATTGTTCAATGCCAAGTAAATGCGCACCAGACTCATCTTCATAGGTCCATGATAACAATTCCTGGGAATCATTGTTGCCATCAGGATAAAAATAGCCCCCGGCCCTTTCTTCAAGAAAGTACGTTCGATTGTCATAGGTTATTTCATCCGGTGGGTCCTCATGTGTTTTGATGTGTGATCTTATTGACGCACCCAATTTATTGAATGGAATTTTTCGTGAAACAATAAAGTATTCTTCATCATCCACCCCACGCTCCAAAAAAATTGCATCATCTGAACTGACGAGATGCCATTCATCTGAGATATCTCCACCCCAATCATATCTGTTGTATCCTTTGACCTCCCAGGTTTTCATGTCGTAATCCAAAAAAAATCCAGGCTTTATCTGACTCAATTGAATATCTGTTTGGATCTCTTCTTTATTTTTTTTTCGAAACAGATCTTTCCATCCCATTGTATCACTCCTTTAATATAAAAAACTCTGGTTTCAACATGATGTGCTGAAACCAGAGTACCAAAGTTAAACCATCAACCCCATTTTTCTTTTTAAATCCATCAGATCTTGTGATGCATTTGATGAGGGTTTTGAGACAGCCGCATTGATTTCATCATCAACGCTTTTATCCTCTGAAACAATTTCGCCATAGGCAACAGCAAGTGATTCGTCCTCTTCAACCTTGGATTTCATTTTTTCGAGCATTGCTATGGTTCCGGATGAATCAATTTTTGCCATCTGCTTGTTAATCTTTTTTGTAGATGCTGCTGTTTTTGCACGAGCTTTCAGTGTAATCAAGTCATTCTCTGTGCTTGAAATTGTTTGCTTGATTTTATTGACATTATTTTGCAATTGATTGGCACTATTTTCATGCTTTTCTGCTTCCTGTGCCAGCCGAATGGATTCCCCAAGATGTTGTTCTTTCTTATTAAGCGCTTCAGTTGCCAGTCGCTCTGCGTCTGCCTGATCCATTTCTCCATTTTGCATTTTTTGGAGTAATATCATCGCTTTACGCTCATAATCGGCTGCCAGTTTTTTATTATTATCCGAATCCTTTCGGGTTCGAATGGCAATTCCTTTGACCTCAGCGAGACTTTTCATGGCTGACTGAAGATCCTTTTTAAGATCACGAATGCCCTGTTCTGACATTTTGATCGGATCTTCAAATTTGTCTACCACAGAATGCGCCGAGGCCTGTCCTACCTTAAAAAGACGTTTAAATATCGACATACGTCCTCCTGATATTTATCCAGTTATTTTCTCTTTTGGCACATTAATTGCCTTCCTCAATATTGTTTGTAATTATGCAAACTAAGATTGGGGGCAAAAATTATACCGAATGAGATGATTTGGAAATAAAAAATTATTTGATGATGTTTGCGTTATTCCAGATAATCCAGAAATTCAGAGCCATATTCACTGAGTGCGAGACTCAGCGCTTGTATTGAGGCTTCAAGCTCATTACAGTCTAGATTTTCCAGTTGAAGCGTATCTCTAAATATAATCATTTCAGATGCATCATCAAGTACAAATGCACCATGAACAAGTTCTCGGTTCATTTGCAATAAACGTTCAAAGAGGTTTTTGGGCTTTTCTGGAACTTTCATAATTGCTTGCTCAATAACCAGGATTGGGTCTTCACAATCAATGACCATGTTTTTAACGCCATTTTCCTCATCATCGATAACCACCAGCTCTTCTTCGGTGTCTTCTTCAATGATTGGAATTTCGAGATCTAAAAGGTAATTTTTTACCAATTCAAATTTTTTCATAATTATTTCCTCCAAAAGTGTAAGAAAATAAGATTTTTTGTGTCTATATAAATAGGGGGCCTTTTTTTTTAGGCCGACTATTTAATATTGAAATGCCATTATTTATTGCGCAGGTCAAGAAAAGATTCATTCGCCCAGGAATTTTTTGAAAAAAAAACGAAATGGAGGTAAGTATGTTTTTAAAAATCAAACGTAAATGTGATGGTTTCACCTTGATGGAAATTATTGTTGTATTGGTTATTCTTGGAATACTCGCTGCTGTGATACTTCCCAAGTACACAGATCTATCAGAAAATGCTCAGGAACAAGTTATTGAGGGCGTCGTTGCTGAGTTACAGGCCAGGTCCAACATTGCTTATGCAAAAGGTGGGTTGACAAAAATTCCAATAGAAGATCGGGCACCTGATGTTTCGGATATCAATGGTGTTGATAGCCAGTACGAGATTGTAGATCGACCTTTACCCAGGCGAGAACAATTTATTACTGTTGTATTGCCCAATGGAAATACACGTGTTCCGATTTATTATATTCCCCCAAGGAATTCGCAGCATGATTTGGGCGCAGGCCCTGCCTGCTTTTTTCCATATGAGTAATATTTGGGTTGATATGTTCGTGCGCAGAAGTACGCGAAAAGCGAGTTAACCCAGGCAGAAAATCAGACAAGTCAGACAGGTCAGGCCTGTCGGACTGATCTGATCTGTCCAGCATCGCCAGACAAGAGCATCTGCACTAAAGTCTTGTTTCCACATGAGGTGCCAAATAACGTTTAACATCCTGAATTGGCACTTCATTTCTATGAAAAATGCCCGCAGCAAGTGCAGATTCGGCGCTTGTTTTGGAAAACACCTCCAAAAAATGTTCGGGACAACCTGCGCCGCTGGATGCGATGACAGGGATTGAAACTGCTGACCGAACAGAGTGAATCAACTCAATATCAAATCCAGAATTGGTTCCATCACGATCAATGCAATTGAGTAATATTTCTCCAGCACCCAGCTTTTCACAAACCTGTGCCAGGGTGATGGCATCAACATCGCGACCTTCACGCCCGCCTTTTACAGTACATTGATACCAACAATACCTTTCTCCATGAGGGCCCGCTTGCTTTGTGGAAATGACCTGATGTTTGACATCATCAGGGCTTGTAACGTAGATTCGTCTCGGATCAATTGAAATAACAACCGCTTGATTGCCATATACCCTGGCAATTGTTTCGATTGCGCTTGTTCCTGTTTGCTTTCCTGTTTGTAAGTAGTCAATAACAATATCAACAGCATCGCTTCCAATGGATATCTTATCTGCACCTGATCGAAAATAGGCCGATGCCACATCCAATGCCCGATAAAACTGACCATTGGAATCTGTATAATCACGTATGCCGCCGCCAATGGTCAGAGGGACAAAAACATTTTGCGATGTTTGTTTCAAGACCTCAATCATAGGCATATCTTCCAATGGAAAATCTCGAAAACCTGTAATATTCAAGAACGTGATTTCATCCGCACCCGCTTCAAAATATCGACGTGCCAGCAATACAGGCTTGCCCAAATTTCTGACAGTGCCTTTTTCACGAACATCGTATTGATCCCCTTTTGTTACAACAAGGTCGCCTTGATCATTGGCACGAACATCCAGGCATGCAATGATTCTTTTGGAAAGACGTGTTTTTTCAAAAGACTGTACTGGTATGGATGGTTGTGAATGCGCTTTAATAAAATTTTCCAGAACACGCAATCCAGTTTGACCGCTTTTTTCTGGATGAAACTGAACAGCCATTATATTTCCTTTTTGAATACCGCTTGTGAAGCTTGCGCCATAGTCAGTCGTACATAAAATAGCATCCTTTGTATCAGGGACTGCATGGTAAGAATGAACAAAATAGAATTTTTCATTTCCTTCAAGCCCATGCCATAAAACTGACGATTGACAGCATAAAATACCATTCCAGCCAATATGCGGCACAGAAAGATCTGTTTCAAAACGTTTGACTTTTCCTGGAAGAAATCCCAGGCCTGGGATATCGGGGGCTTCCTCGCTCCCATTGAACAAGGCATGAAGTCCCAGACATATGCCCAAAAAAGGTCGATTTTCTTCAAGATATGATTTGAGCGGCGCAATTAATTCTTTTTGAGCCAAAATTTCCATCATGCTGCCAAAAGCACCAACTCCTGGAAAGACAAGATTTTGTGCAGATAAAATATCCTGACCGCTTTTGACAATCTTAACAGATGCTCCTAATTTTTCGATGGCATTGATAACACTTCGAACATTACCAGCACCATAATCTAATAATGTAATCATAATTGGATGTCCTGTTCTATTATTTTTTTAATTCCCTTTGTTTTGGATATAACACCAGAAAGGCAATCCGCCAATTCCCCGATATCTTTGAAGGTAATCTGTAAAATCCAGGCATTACTTTCAAAATATGGCGGTGGAATCAGTTTTGTTTGTTTATTGAGTTTGAGCTGCTTAATGCCTGATTCCACCTGATGTTTTATGGTTGTAAAATTTGGATAACGCAGTCTCTTGAAATGTTCTCGCAGGTTGTGAATGCATAGCTTTCGATCATCAGAAAAATGCGTCAAAATAGACGTGACATCATCACTACAAAGAAGATCTGTTATCGTTGTATTGTCACGTTTCGCAATTTCATCACAAGTAATCAAAAGTTCTCTTTGAATATTTAGACCGGGATTGAGCCGCTTTAAAATTTTGACGAATTGGAGCGCATCTGTTTCAGAAAATTGAATGAGTTCACGTGCAATGGGAATGGCAATATATTCGTTCGCAATTCCCAACTGAATAAACTCCGGCATTTGACACAACTGCCTGATTTGATGGATGGCCTTGTCTGTTGAAGGCAATCCCATTTGCTGTGCCAAAACTTGTAATGTCATATGGTCAGGCATTGTTTTTTCAATGAGTGCCAATGCTCTGCTTTGCTCCAATGGAGAAAGATTTCTTTGGATGGCGTTATCTGTTACAGCCCATTTCGCACAATCATGTTCAGAAACATCTGATTTTAGCACACGGCCAGGAATGTGTTTCATACCCATCTCCTGGCAGGCAAAAACTCTCATGAAACCAGAGACAATGCGATATTTTAAATCCACAGCCTGAAAAATCGGTGGATGCATCAGGCCCATATTTTGAATGGATTGACATAACAAACGCAAATCTTTTTGATCTGAAATTTGATACAATCTGTCTTCAAGATCAATTGTTTGTAAATCAATTTGCTGTATTGGAATCGAAGCAATTTCAAACATTCATAATACCTGTAAGTCGTGTCATGGCCTCGATATATTTTTCACGTGTTTTGTCAATAATTTCCTGTGATAATTCTGGGGGCGGCGCTTGTTTATTCCAATCGAGCTGTTCCAAGTGGTCTCGCATGAATTGTTTATCAAAACTGACCTGTGGACCACCGGGTTGATATTGGTCTTTTGGCCAGAATCGTGATGAGTCAGGTGTAAGAACTTCATCAATCAACACAATTTCGCCATTATCCAGAAAACCAAACTCAAATTTGGTATCTGCTATAATAATGCCTTTTTCATCGGCCCATTTTCGGCCCTCCTGATAGATTTCAAGGCTTAGATCTCTAATTTTTTCAGCAGTGGCTTTTCCAATCATATCCACTACAGTTTCAAATGAAATGTTTTCATCATGAGCGCCCTGTTCTGCTTTTGTCGATGGCGTAAAAATGGGTTCAGGCAATGCATCCGACTGTTTCAGACCATCAGGTAATTTGATACCGCAAATCGTGCCATCGTTCAGATAAGATTTCCATCCAGAACCAGAAATATATCCACGAACCACACACTCAACAGGTAATGGTTTGGCTTTTTTTACCAGCATCGTTCGTTTTTCCAGACTACTCGCATATGGCTGACAAATCTCTGGCATCAAAGACATCTCCGATGCAATTAAATGGTTTTGAATAATTGATTTCATTTTATCAAACCAGAACAAAGATATTTGAGTCAGAACCTTACCTTTATCAGGTATCGTATTGTTCATGACAACATCAAAGGCTGAAATACGATCACTGGTAACGATCAATAATTTGTCGTCTAAATCATAAATATCTCTTACTTTTCCTCTATACAGTAGTTTCATGTCAGGAAAATGGGTTTTATCAAGGGTTGAATTCATATGATTTCTCCTTTATATGTTATTTTTGGGCATCCTTCATATTTGCTGAAAAATAAATTCCTCATTTACGTATGTGCCAAGAACGTGTAAGGGCGAACCTTGTGTTCGCCCATCGTACATAGGAACGAAAGCGTTATTAGTTCGAGGGCGAACACAAGGTTCGCCCCTACATCGGGCTGGCACATAAGTAAATGGGGAACTTATTTTTCGAGTTTTCCTAAGAAATGAAGGATGCCAAATATTTTTTCTCTAAACCGCACTCAAAACAGTCTGAATTTTTTTCTCTAATTTTTCTGCTATTTGCGCTTCCTGTTCAATCGTTTGTAACAATTGTTGCGACAGGCCAATTACACCATTAAGTGGCGTCTTAAGATCATGTCGCACCATTCGTTCAACATCTGCTTTTAACTGTTCAGCACGTTTTCTTTCAGAAATATCCCGAATAATTGACCAGATGCCAACAGGATTTTCCTTATCATCACGAATCAGCCAGGAACAAATGGAAACAGATATACAATTACCATATTTATCGATAATTTCCTGTTCATATTCATCTGTGCGGCCTCTGGTAAGAATTTGATTTGTTTTGATATCATTGATCATATCGTGCCATTTCGGTGGGATTAAGTCAGTAATTACTATTTCTTTGATTTCTTCAGAAGTATATGAAATCATATCCAGAAATGAGGGGTTAGCTTCCAGAACCCGATTGTTCATATCTGAATAAACGATGCCATCAATGCTGGAATTATACAAACCACGATATTTTTCCTCACTTTTTCGAAGTGCGGCTTCAGCATTTCTTAATTGCTCTTGCTGACGATCACTCATTTTAATAAGTCTTGAGGATTGTTTGTATAATTTTTTGTATTTGTTCAAAAGATCTTTGACATCTTTAAGTAAGGGATTTTCAGCGTGGGCTTCGTCTGTCAACAGTTGTTCTGTTGTGTATATGATTTTTTCTTCTGTGCTGAATAAGGTTCTTGGCATAATTATAATCCATTTTGTAGAACAAGCTTTGCACTTTTTATTTTATGTAAGTTGATCCTTTCCCTCTTTCAATTAATACAATAAATTTAATAGCTTCGTAGTTGGTAGCAATTTTGCTTGTCTAAATGTTTTTGTCTACCTTCTTGCTCATCGTTAATTGTCGCGCCTTAATTTTTGGAATGAATAATACCCGAATTCGAAATTCGCAATGGTGTTTCAGGAAAATCTGCCTCAGTCAACTCCCTGATAATTCTAATCGCCTCTTTTTTATGATCTATAGCAGGAACCCCGGCCATAACCTGAACTGTTGGGATGATCTTTCCTTGAACAAAATGACCATCATGATTGTCTATATGAACTTCCAAAACAGCGCCAATCCCTGCTGGCCCGCTCAGACGAAATTGTCCGAAAGTATAAAAATTGCCAAGAGAGTATGCAATCAGTCGATCTTTATATAGTGACAATGCACGCAACACATGCGGCCCATGTCCAAGTATTAAATCTGCACCTGAATCAATCGCAGCATGAGCAAACTCAATGAGATTGCCTCTTTTTTCTCCATAAAACATTTCCATTTCATTTTTAACATGCTGCGCATCCTTTCCTTCTTTACCACCATGAAATGAAACAATAACAATCGGATATCGCTTAGATAAATCAGTAATGATTCTTTTTGTATGTTTGATGTTGGTTAGTAGATACGAATTCTTTGTAAATCCAAATGCCACAAAAGCGATTCGTTTTTTCTTGATACGCACAATGACATGACCGCCTTTGGGTACAGCATAAATGTCTTTTTCTTCAAGTATTTCTGATGTTAACCCATAGCCCGCATCACCATAATCAGCAGTATGGTTGTTATCAATATTTAAGACAGAAAAAGCCATATCTACCAGCACATCTGCCAATTCTAAAGGCATTCCAAATTCATAACATTTTTTGGCTTTGCGTGAGGATTCCGAACATTTTTGAGGAGGGGTATCTGGTGCAACAAAAACGCCTTCCAGGTTTCCAAAAACAATATCAGCACCCGCAAGATATTTTTGCATTTTTCTTGCCTGGACGAAATGCCTGTCTTCAGGTAACACCGGTCTGGGGGTAAGCGAACCCATCATGATATCGCCAACCGCTCGAATACATATGGTTTGCGCTGATATTGATGTTACAAACATCAATAATGCACTTATGGTTAAGCAGACATATTTTGATAATTTCATTTGATATCCTGACCCCAGGCCAGATCGTTAATCACCAATCCTGTGATGACTTTTGGATAAAAATAGGTACTTTTTCTCGGCATGGTTAATCCAGCATTGGCAACAGCCTCTACCTGGTCTATTCGGGTGGGATTCAGAAGCATTACCATATCGCATTTTCCTTGATCGACATTGCTTACCGCCTCTTCAATACTTGTGGTATATGTAATTTGATTTTCATCATCAAGGCTTTTTTGATCCCGCTCCAGTATTCTTTCAAAAATGATTTGGGTTAACAGGGTAACATCAAGATCACGTAAAGCCGGTGGAATGTTTTGTTCATTATCTAAAACATCAGGTTTCAATGTCAGCAAAATAAACGCAGAATGATTTTTGTAGTATGCACCCAGTCGATGCAGATCTTTTCCTTTTGTCAGCTCTCTGATAAATTGATCCTGTACCTCAGACTGTGTATCTTTATTAAAAGGCAATGTTTTGATATCAAAGTACCGGGTTACTTTGTTTATAAATTCTTGTAAATGATGATCGGGCACATGGGTTAATTGACGATGCGCAGGACGAATGACAAGACCCGGATCATCCATGCTTGACAGATACATCATGATGTATCTTGCTGGATGGGTTTCTGATAAATCATCCTGTTTTTCTTCAAGATATCTTAAGTACTGAAGGCCGGTTTCATACCGATGATGCCCATCAGCGATAAATATTGGCTTACTGGACATTGCTTGTTCAATTTTAGTATGCACTTCAGGATCAAGTATTCTCCACAATTTATGGTACTGATTTTTGTCATCTTCAAAGGAAAGTTCAGGCGGTTGATTGTCAACAGTTTGGAGTAGTGTATTCAATACATTACGATCTGAATCTGGAAACAATGAAAAAATTGGACTAAAATTTGCCTGACAGGCGATCATTAATTTTAATCGTTCAGACTTAACTTTTGAAAATGTTTTTTCATGGGGTTTAACAACGCCAGCCTCAAATTGTTCCAACCTGACCAAGGCGATCAATCCATATCGTTTGTATTTTTTATTATCAATGGAAAATTCCATTGATGTAACATACAGTGAAGGTTGATTATCTCGAATGAGATAATCATCATCCTGCCAGGTCGTATAACATTCTAATGCGCGTGAATAGCGATTCTTTGTTTTGTCATCACCTTTTAAATGCTTACCAAGTATCAATCGAATAATATTATAAGGATCACAGGCATAATACGCATCTTGTTCTTCATCAGAAATAACATCATAAGGAGGCGCCACAACCTTGGAAATATTGAGTTTTTCAGTATTATAGCGAATCCCTTTAAATGGTTTCACAACAGCCATATTAATTATCCCCTAATTAGTTCACAATGTAGTTCGCTGGATTAATTGGGGCGCCATTCAATCGCACTTCATAGTGAAGATGCGGCCCTGTACTGCGTCCAGTATTACCCATCGTTCCGAGAACATCACCGCGTTTGACGATATCACCTTCATTTTTAAACAACTTGTTCATATGCGCATATCGGGTTTCCATGCCATGACCATGATCAATAATAATCATTCTGCCATATCCCCCTTTACGACCTGAATACGTGATGAGACCTTTTGCAGGTGCAAAAATCTTTGTACCTAAATGATTGGCGATATCAACACCTTTGTGAAATTCACGACGTCCGGTGAAAGGCGACACCCTGTAACCAAATGGTGAGGAATACCATCCTTTTGTTGGGCGAATTGAGGGGGTACATGCCAGTATCTCACGTCGTTCTTGAAGCGCATCTAAAAGCCGAACAAAGCTTTTTTCCTGATAATACGTCGCCGATTCAATTTGATCTGCCTGATCATTCATATTTCGAAGTAAATCACTGTGCTTTTCGTTAAGTGATTTACTGGTATCCAAATCTTCGGGCAAAGTCCCCCCAACACTCAATATACTGTCTTCTGATGGCATATCCAAATTGGCCAAAGTGCGGACTTTCATTTCAAACTGATTGAGATAGGCAACGCGAGTTTTTAAATCATTTACTTCACTTGCAAATTTTTTGATTTGTTTGCGTTGTGCAATCAATTCTGTTGTTTTGTTCTCTAGTTTCTGCTTGAGATAAGCATCTCGAACATAATTTGCTTTAAGAAAGGAATAATCTGGGACAATATAAATTAATGATACCAATAAAATTAAAAAAAGCAGGGTTGAGGTTGACAATAAAAACTTGTTTACGCTGAATTGCTTTGAATGCGTACCCCTTGATGAAAATACAATAAAATGAATCTTATTCATAAGCTTTTTCCTGAAAGTCATTTTTAATATTTTTCATATACATATGAAATTCAATTAAATGACCAAGTTTGCTTGCCTTTTTGCAAGTATGTCAATCGTTATGTGTATGCATTACATACATTTTTAAACGCATATAAACATGCACGAATCCAAACAACTTTTAAAAAGAAATTAAGATAACGCAAATAAATATTTATGTCAAGTTATAAGTCATTAATCAAAAATTTTGGGCTGAAAATACATCGAATTCACCTTGCAATTAAAAAGAATATTTTATATATTGCAAATAAATCCCCATAACATTCTAAAAAAGGAAAAGACTGGCACTCATTTCAATTTTTTATGACAAAAATAATGACAGTGAGGTAACATCAATGAGAGATTTTATATTTTTTATCATAATCGTTGTAGTCTACTTTCTGATGCAGTTATATATTCTTCCCAAACTGGGCATATCCACATGAATGCGCGATGCCTGTCAGGTGACAGGCAAAAAGGATGTGGGAAATCGGCAGGATAACAACTCTAAATAAATAGAAAACCCGCATAAATTTTTATTCATGCGGGTTTTCTATTTGATTGAGGTAATATGAAAACAAAATTATATTTATTTGTGATTTGATAAATACTCAAGGGCGTGTTTCCAAAGCCATAATCCAAATCCATCCCAAAAAACCCAAAAAACGATTGCGAATCATTTGATATCGTGACAATAAGTCAATTCGTCGGCCATTGCGATGAATAGCAGTTGCAGTACCAATAATTTGTTGTGAATCAATCCAGCGAAAACCCCTCAGATGGTCACCACGTTGACATATTTTCCAATATTGGCCCACCTTCTTTTTTTTGATATATCGATGAACAATAATCAAGTTGTCTTTCATAAATGCGATAACATCCCCTGTTTTCAAATTGTGAATATTTATTTCATTCAGTAGTAATTCAACAGTATCGCCTTTCTGAAAATAGGGAAACATGCTGTGCCCATCAATTTTGAGACAAAGTTGTTTTTCTTTGCGTTGCCATATTCGAATCAATGCTTCTGGCACGTTTTTGTTTGGTATTTTATTCATAATTAATTACACCATAAGCCCAAAATAACGAACCTTTCTTCGACTTTTTAGTCATGCGCCTCATAATACAAAATAGAAAATTAATCAAATAATTTCAAATATATTATCATCCAACTTACTTAGGAATTCTCGAAAAATAAGTTCCTCATTTTCTTATTTGCCAGCCCGATGTAGGGGCGAACCTTGTGTTCGCCCTCGAACAGATAAGGCATTCGTTCCTATGTACGATGGGGCGAACACAAGGTTCGCCCCTACATTGAATGAACGTCCTGAAAAATTTATCAAAAAGGCAGTTTTTACTTGAATTTATTTTGAATAATTGCTAGACTTTTATTTTTTGTTGTTCAAAAAATAAATATTATTCATTTCAAATCAAAGAGGCGAACATTATGAATTTACGTCTAAAAGTTATTATTCCAATGTGTATTGCTGTTTTTGTGTTGTGTTTATCAGGATATTTTTTTATCAACCAAAAATTTTGCACATTAAAAGGTAACAATTTCAAACAATTAATAGAAAATAAAATGAGTCAGGTTCAATCATCCATTGATTTTGCCAAACAAATGGAACTGGAAAAAGCCGCTTTTTTTGCAAAACTTCCGGTGGTGGTAAAGGCATATGAGCTTGCTCGAACAGGGAACATTGATGAGCCTTATGATCCAAAAGTTCAGCAAGCACGTATTTTTCTTCGAAAAGCAATGAAATATCATATCAAAGGATTTGAAAGTCTGGAAAATGTTGGAAAGCTTAAATTACATTTTCATTTGTCCAATGGTCGGAGTTTTTTGCGTACATGGCGAAAAAAACAAAAAAAAATAAATGGCCAATGGAAAGATATATCTGATGATCTTTCTGGATTTCGTCAAACATTACTTGATGTGAATCGTTCAGGAAAACCGCGCAGCGGCATTGAATTGGGTCGCGGTGGTTTTGTCATTCGCGGAATTGTGCCAATTAAAAATGAATCATTGGAAACACTGGGTTCTCTTGAAATATACATGGATTTCAAACCACTTATGGATAAAGCCTGTCAAAAAGTACAAACAGAAAGCCTTTTTTTGTTTATGAATGCCGATTTATTACCCATTACAAAGCGTTTGAATGATCCCAAAAAATATCCAGTTTTTAGCAATAAGTATGTATTTGTATATGGAACTGGAAATCATGTTGGTAAAAAGCATATTCAGTTGAATCTGATCAAAAAAGGAAAGTCTCAATTTGTATTTACACAGTCTGGAAAATATGCGCTTGGATATTTTCCGATCACTGATTACAAATCAACTCAAATTGGTGTAATGGTATATCTTTTTGACAAATATTTATGCGATGCACAAATCGCATCTCTTCATTATACCATTATTGGAATGATCATTTTCATGCTTATTGTTTGGGGCACAATTGTGTATCTGATTATGTCAAAATTTATATTATCTCCCATAGAAAAAGTGCTGAAGTTTTCAAAATTATTTGCCAATGGAGATGTCACCGCACGTCTGTCAATTGATCAAAATGATGAAATGGGTGATATGAGCAAATCACTGGATGACATGGCTGAGAATCAATATAAGATGCTATCTGATATCAACAACAATATAAAAATCTTATCCAATGCATCCACCGGACTGACAGATATTTCAAATCTCATGATTCACAAAACTGACGCAATGGCTGAAAAATCAAATTTTATGAAAAAAGAAGCGGAGACAATGACGCTTTCAATGGAAACTGTCGCAAGTTCCAGTGAACAGGCATCAGTGAATATGAACACGATTGCATCAACAACTGAAGAGATGAGTCAATCCATCAATGCCCTATCAAAAAACACAGAGCAGGCAAAAAAGATTACGAATGAAGCCGTCGCAAAAACAGAAAAAGCGTCGGCCAGTGTCTCAGGTCTTGGAGATGTGGCTGCTAAAATTACTGAGTTTGCAGATTCAATCACTGAAATTTCTGAACAGACCAATTTACTTGCACTCAATGCAACCATTGAATCTGCACGTGCAGGTGAAGCAGGTAAAGGTTTCTCCGTTGTTGCAAACGAAATTAAAGAACTTGCGAAACAGACTGCAAAAGCAACCCTGGAAATAAAAAATCAGCTAGAAACCATTTATGATTCAACAAATACGTCGGTACAAGAAATTAAAGAAGTATTAAAAATTATTCATACCATTAATGAAACAGTAACCTCAGTTGCTTTTACAATTGGAGAACAGGTCGCAGCGACAAGAGATATTTCTGCCAACATTTCGGAGGCATCAATTGGTATTAAGGATGTTGCCACGAATGCTGCAAATACATTAGCCGCTGCAAACATATTTAACAAAGAATCTACAGAAATAAGTGGTGCAAGCAAAGAAATTGCTGAGAATGGTGGAAAAGTAAAGAATCAGGCAGATAACTTGAGCCAAATGGCAACTCAGCTTCAGCAATTGATGGCAAAATTCAAACTATAGGTTTATGTCAATAAGTTATGGAGACAATCATAAATGCAAATTGATATGCATTTTTATGGTGTGTATTGTCTGGCACGTTCAGCAGGTATCAAAGCGGAAACAGCGCATACAATTGCAATGGCATCACAATATGTTAATGATGCGAATGTGACTGACAGTATTTTAATTGAAAATAAACGATGTATTCGACCACTGAGAACTTCGTTTAAAAAATCTGTGCCATCCTATTCTGAAGAGGATTCATGGCTTGTCTGGATTCCCTTCCATTTTTTGCCTGGAAATGAACCATCTGATGGTACATTTGATGAGCGGATTATTTGTCGTAAGAACAGTCATCTTGCACAAACGTTGGTATTATTTGCATTAAATGACCATGGTGATTTATGGCCATATCTTATTGGTATCACAGCACATGCTTATGCAGACACATTTACTCATTACGATTTTTCAGGTATTGCACATCAACATAATTGTATAAATTCGAATTCCATTCATTTAGATCAAAGTCACCAGGGGCTGATTGCTGAATATATGGATGATCGTTCGACCCATTTCAAGAACAAATATGCTAAAAATGCGAATCAAAATCCTGTCGGACATGCTGAAGTGGCTGCATACCCGGATCGGCCATTTTTAAAATGGCGTTTTGAAAAGGATGTAACAAAAAGCGGGAAGGTTTTTTGGCGCGATAACACGACTGATTTTATGGAAGCCTGTGAAAGTTTGTATTATTTTTTTCTGGAATATTTCAAAAAAAATACAGATATACGCGATCCAAAAGGGCCAAAAGAATGGAATGATATTGCACCAATCGTTCGGTTCATTCTTGGGATTGAAGCACCTTGTGATCAACGAATTCCTGTATGGAAACGCAACCTGTTATCTGGTATTTTTGGTGAACTTACCCCAGTGGATCAAGATTTGCAATACGACAAACACCGATGGCAATTGAATCGTGCGCGATGGGAATGTGAAGATTCTGGCGAGGCTATCGAAAAATCCCATGCATATTTATTTTGTAAGGCAGCAATCGTTTATCAACGCTTTGTATTAGACAATTTACTTGTAGAGAATGGTTTATTGGGATAGTTTTATCAGGAGGACGCATGGATTTATTGACAAATCCGATCCATCAATTAATCACTTCCATCAATTGGAAATTGATGTTTACAATTATTCAAGGTGCGGTTGCTTTTTTTATTATACTATGGATAAAGAATTTTATTGTGGCCTTTGTCGCCTGGTTGAAATTTAAGAATTCTTTATATATCTGCCTGGGAACCTGGGTACGCATTCCAACATCAGATAATTATGTAGATGGCCAGATACAATCTGCCACGATGCGGTATATTGAAATTGTTACTAAATATACCAGAATCTACATTCCAACCAAAACCTTTCCAGATAGAGATTGGGTCATTGTAAAAAAAGATGCATTGTTAAGCCATAAAGATGAAATGAAGCAAATGGGCGCTATAGATGCGGCACAGATTTCAGATCCTGATCCGGAACAAAATAATGTAACGCAATAATTATCCGCATCAACCTCAAAATCAATCTTATTAAACATTTAAACTCCTATACAGTCTATAGACTTTAAGATAAAGATTTTGGACTGCGTTGGCGCTTCGTCGATGTACTATAGTACTATCTCCGTGCGCCGCCTTGCCAAAATCTTTATCTTAAAGTCTATATAATCAGATTTTTGGTATGCTTCATGCTCTATATACATTTCTTTATGGATTTTCAACAATCCAACACATTGAAAGAAAAATATTATATCACGAACGAAAAACTTGAACATTGAGTATATATAAGGAAATAATAAAATGGCTGGCATTGGCTTTGAGCTAAAACGAATTATGCGACACGAAACTTTTCTAAGTGAGTTTACAGCATATTTGTATTCAGCAATGATATCATCTGGGCCCTGGCTTATGTCAATTCTGTGTCTGGCAATATTGGGAATATTTCGAGGAGGCGAAAATGCAAAAGCACATGAATTATTTCGATCTACAGTCGTTTATACCTATGCGGGATCATTAATATTTAGTGGTATTATACAACTGGTATGCACCCGATATCTGGCAGATCAACTCTATGAGCAAAATATTGACAATGTTTTAAGCACGTTTTATACCTGTACAGTATTCATACTGACTGTAGGATCCATTATATCAGGCGTTGGGCTCTATTTTTTTGAAATTTCCATATTGCATAAATTCTTGGGTGTACTCATGTTTTTGGTGATCAATATGATTTGGTTAAGCATGATTTTTTTATCAGCAGTTAAAGATTACCATAGCGTCGTATTTTCATTTGCAATCGGAGCGTCTATCAGTCTTATTCTGGTGTTTCAATTAGGTCCCATAATGGGAGTTGAGGGTGATCTTTTGGGATATTTGATAGGCCAGTCATTAACGTTATTCTGGTTGATCACAAGACTTCTGGCAGAATTTCCAGCGGCTGAGTTCTGGGATAAAGGACTTTTGTTATATTTCAGAAAATATTGGGATCTGGCCTGTATTGGTTTTTGTTTTAACATGGGGATTTGGATTGATAAATTTGTCTTTTGGACAGCTCCCGATTCAAATGTCATTGTTCCCTATTTTCGAACTCATGATTTATATGACTCCCCTTTATTCTTTTCCTATCTGACAATTGTTCCTACATTGGCAATGTTCATGTTAAAAATTGAAACGAGTTTTTATGATCACTATCGAAAATATTATTCCAAAGTAATTGGAAAAAAAGATATGGCAAATATTTTAGAGGAAAAAAACATGATGGTTGCAACGCTTAAGGAAAGTATTCGAGAAATATTTATTATTCAGGGGTCTGTCACAACAATGTGTATTGTTTTTACGCCTGAAATAATTCAAGCACTCGGTTTTTCGGTCCTGCAATCTGGCATATTCCAGGTAACATTGATTGGCGCTTTCTTAAATATATTACTTGTAATTAATGTGATCATTTTGTTTTATTTTGATCAAAGAAAAAGTGTGCTTCTTGTAACAATGGTCTTTTTAATTTGTAATTTTTCATTAAGCTTGTTGAGTACGATGTGGGGGGTTCAATACTATGGTTATGGATACACTTATTGCTGTTTATTTTCACTGCTCACTGCTTTTCAACAATTAAATTCTAAAATGAATAACTTGGAGTTCATTACATTTACCAGCCAGCCGGTTACCTGAGCATGCGAAAATTTTTGCAATGAACCTTATTCAAAATTTGTGACAGGCATGCTTAGATGCATTATTCTTTTTAAGGCATCCTTCATATTTGCTGAAAAGTTGTTAACACTTTGCCGAGTCCGAATTCCCCCATTGAGGGGGGTTAGGGGGCGTATTAGAATTACCAACGCATAAAACCCCTAACCCCCTCAAGGGGGGGGGAACTTGGACTCGGCAAAGTGTTAACTAAGAAATGAAAGATGCCCTTTTTAACCAAAAATTGCAGCGAGGTTATCTTCTACTTTTGTAAGAGCAACTGTTTTAATTATTCCTAACTTAGTTATTAACTTATACATTGCAGGGCTCTTTTTAAGCTCCGACATCGTTTTATCGATAACATATTTCTGTACTTGTGACTGAAATTCTTCACTGTCTAACTCAATGGCAGTGCCTTCTTTCACAATATAAGTTTTTCCATCTTTTTCTTTCAATGAAACGCCCTCTAAGTCAGCCGAAAGTTCTTCTATTGCTGTTTCAAGAGCTACAGGATTAATTTCTCCAAACTCAATATTAGTAATTTTGTAATTTTCGAACATTAAAAATTCCTCCTTGTTGCAATTATTTATTTGATTTTTATTTGGAAATTCTATTCCTTTTAACATATAAGACTCAGTAAGATTAAATTCTGTTGCCATATCAAAATCTAGCCGACGCTCAACATCAATTATTACATTTGATACTTTTCTATCTAATGTCTCTGCATGAAAAAATAAAATATCTGTTGTATCTAGAATTTCAGAAGCAATCATACACTGATTGTTAAATATTGAGAATATTGTTATGGTTTTAGTTTTTTCTATGATAAATTTTTCAAAATTATCTTTTTTTAAAACATATATAGCTTTATCCATCACGTTTTTTCCCTGCTAATTGGCTAATTACACACAATAATGACTAAATTAAATTTACATTACAAATTTGTAGCCTTGTAGCTGGCGTAAATTTTGCTTAACGTTATTGTTGCCAAGAATTTTGTGGGTTAACCTGTTACGAAAATATTGGCATGAAACCCTTTGAGTTATGTTGACTAATGTTCTCACTATTTCATATCGCTAATAATCCATTATTCAATACATGTACTTCGAGCATTAAGGAAAACTCGAAAAATAAGTTCCCCATTTACTTATGTTTCATGCCCCCTCCATGTATTGACTTATTTCGTTTTTTTGAGCTTTTGTGCAGAAATTATTCGTATTCTTGAAACTCAAACGAATGCCAATTTTATTGGACTGATGAGTGTTAAGATCGGTTTTTTGGGCATTCATAAAATATAACCAGGAACTATTTATAAACTATAGC
>Ga0272440_1000063_pt1 | contig 87513 bp, 112 predicted proteins | sample SSMMMBAug17_FD_192440 | JGI IMG/M metagenome (GOLD analysis project Ga0272440, IMG submission 192440) | Marine sediment archaeal communities from Little Sippewissett salt marsh, Falmouth, MA, United States - SSM-MMB-Aug17 | ecosystem: Environmental > Aquatic > Marine > Wetlands > Sediment ... | reverse complement strand
CTGCTGGTGGATTGGGTGGCGGAGGTCATGGTAGTTCAGAGACAGTTACTGTAGCTACAAACGGTACTGATGGTCTTGGTGGAGGTGGTGGTGGAGCTAAGGTTACTGCAGGTGATGGTGGTTCTGGTATTGTTATTATAAAATATTTGAATGCAACATCTAAGGGTTTAATACCTGTTGGAAGCGGCTCTCCATTTTATATGAATAGTTCAAATCCTGTTATTGTTCAAAATATGACTGAGAATGAATCAAGGCTGGTAACTGTATGGGTTAATACAACAAGTATTAATGATGATTATTATAGATTCTTTGCATATGCAAATTTAACTTCTAATATGAGTATAAGTTCTCTATCTAGCAGCTATTATGTTAATATTATTGGAAATGTTAATGTGGATATAGTAAATCAACCGGAAAGTATATTTTCTGTTTATCGTGATAAGTTTTTTAATTTTACTGCTAATGTTACATGTTTTAATGCAACTTGTGGAAATATAAGTTTAAGTTTTGATCCAAAATCATATGTTGTTGAAGTTTATGATACTGTAGGTTCATTCAATTGGACTGCTCCGGATGGTATTGAAGAAGTTGAAGTTCTTGTAGTTGCTGGTGGCGGTGCGGGTTCAACAGCAGGTGGGAATGGTGGTGGTGCTGGTGGAGCCGGAGGTCTTAATTACAATATTTCATATTCTGTTATTCCAGGCAATAATTATTCTATAGTTGTTGGTGATGGCGGTGTTGCTGGTGCTCAAGGAACCAATGGAGAGAATTCATCATTTGATAGTATTAATGTTGTTGGTGGTGGTGCCGGTGGCGGATCAATAATTGCTGCTGGCAGATCAGGTGGTTCTGGTGGTGGTGCAAAGAGAGATGGAAATACTGCAGGTGCTTCTGGAATTTCTGGTCAGGGATATAATGGTGGTGCATCGATTACCGGATCTTGGGGTTCTGCTGGAGGAGGCGGTGGTTCTGGAGCTGTTGGATATGACGGTGGTATTGATAGTGGTTCTATTTCTGGTACATATGCTCAAGGTGGAATTGGCAGAGTTATAAATATTACAGGTTCTGATGTCTATTATGCAGGTGGTGGTGGAGGTGCTTGGGCTAAAGGAAGTGCTTATGCTGCTGGTGGATTGGGTGGCGGTGGTCATGGTAGTTCAGAGACAGTTACTGTAGCTGCAAGCGGTACTGATGGTCTTGGTGGAGGCGGTGGTGGAGCTAAGGTTACTGCAGGTGATGGTGGTTCTGGTATTGTTATTATAAAATATTTGAATGCAACATCTAAGGGTTTAATACCTGTTGGAAGCGGTTATCCATTTTATATGAATAGTTCAAATTCTGTTATTGTTCAAAATATGACTGAGAATGAATCAAGATTGATAACAGCGTGGATTAATGCTACTGGAACAGGCGACGATTATTATAGATTTTTTGCATATGCAAATTTCTCTTCTAATATGAATGTAAATTCGGTTAGTAGTAGTTATTTTGTTAATATTATTTCTGGAGGTGTTACTCCACTTATTTCTATGACTGCTCCTCTAACAGGATGTTCTTATCTTCAAGGCTGTGATGCCGGTGCAGAATGCGTTGAATGTGAATATCCTTTCTTTTATACCAATAAGTTTATAGAATATAATGTTACACCATTTGGGCAGAATCAGACGTTTGCTTTTTGGAATGTTACCAATATTGGTGATGTATCTGTTAATGTTTCAATTTCCCTTAATCAGACATCATTTTCACAGATAAAATTAAAGGCAGCAAAGGCTTATGAATATAATGAACATGTATGCTCTTATTCATATGATCCGCCAGATGGGTGTATATATATAATGAATCAAACTCCAATGGTTATAGCCACAAATGTCACTCCAGGTGAAAGTCTGGATATTTGGCTTTGGACTGATTTCGTGGGTGTTCCGGGTGGAACGCAAGTTAGAAGGAATGTTTCCTTGGAAGCGGTCATATTCAGTAGTTAATTGCTTAGAGTTTTTATTTTTAAGCTTTACTTTCCTATATTTAAATACCCAGAATGTTAATTAGGTCAGATATTTTACTCTCCTGTGTATTGATAGTATTGATTATGGGAACCGTTTCTGCTGCAGAAAGCATATGCACTTTTAATGGTTCTGTATCGCTTGATAAGGGAGATTTAGCAGCTTATACGTCAGATCAGATAGGTTGTGCCATACAGCAGATATCTGAAAGTTTTGGGATTTTGTTGATTTTGGCTGCATGTTTATTGGTTCTATTGTTTATATATGGATTGTACAAAAAGAAATGAGGTGTTATGATTTGAAAGATAATATGCGTGTCAAGTGGTTGAATGTTTTTCTAGTATTAGCTATTTTATGTTTTTCTTCTATTTCTGTTTCTGCAGTTGGTTGGGGAAGTAGCAAGATATATGAGATAGATATGGATTATCTACAAAGAAATGAACCAGGTGTTATTGGCGGTTATAATGCTGAATATGGGGCTTCCTGTCGTCTTTTTGGTTATATTGTTTTTAATCTTGTCGATGATGAAGGTTGTTATGGTGATTCTAATTATTGGAAATATAGGATGGATGTTACTCTCTATTCTTATTGTGAAGAAAGAAATGAATTATTGGTAAGAGATGGGGAAGATATGTTTTTCTTTCCGTTTTTGACGCATCATTCAATTGATATTCCAAATAGCTTTAGTATGATGGGAAAATCGTGGCAAGCGGATACAAAGTTGGGTGTTGAATGCCCAGACGAGTATGGTTGTATTTTAGATGAATCTGGTGCAGAACCTTATGTTTGTTTTAGTCCCACACTATGGGAAACTGCAACATCCGATGAAAAAAATTTGAAATTCTCCATGGCAGCTATAGCTCCAACACCGTATGTATATCAAGGTGCCAGTCAATATGGTTTATCTGCAAGAGATATGCCATCTAAGCTTTTGGTGGATACTTATCCGCCTGTAAAGCTTTTAATGGGTGAAGAAGGCAGGACTGACATGTACTATTATACAAGCAATATGGGTGCTCTTCCAACAGATGTAGATCGAAGAGATGATAATCTTCCTGATTATTCATTTGAAGATTATACTTATATGCAGCGTGCTCCTGGTTATTCTGGTTATTCGTATTCAACGGAATGCACGTTGGATGGAGATATAACATTCGATCTTATTATTGATACTCAGTGTCCTCAGATGTCGGGTTCTCTTGAAGATCCAAGCAATCTTGATTTATATTATACTACTGTAGATTTAACATCAACTTGTACTGATGCTAATGTGCTTAATGTTGCAGATGATACATATACAAATTTTTGGGTATATATGACTGAGTACGGAACTGGTTATGGTCAATATTTACCTTCTTTGTTATCACAAGCAAATTCTATAGAAGGAAGAATGCGTGCTCACATAGATTGTGTTCCAGATGAAGATACTGTTGTAAGGACTTGTACTATTAAGACACCAGCATTAAATTATGGTACTCATTTTTATAGCAATGGTGCTAATACTAATGGTGTATGTTTTGATGAGACTTTATGGGTTATTGCTGATGATGATGAAAGGCTTTTGAAAGCATCTTTTCCTTTGCCTTTTCATGACGGAAATTTGCAATCGTATATATCCAATGATGGTTTAATGCAGGAACCGCCAGCTGAAGTAGAGAGTGTTTATGTTGCCGGTATTGATTGGGCAAATCCAAGGTGGGTTCATTATTTTTCTACGGCTGAACAGGATGCTTCTACAACAACTACAACTACAATACCGTGTCATTGTAATAAAAAGGATGTAGAAATTTGTTTTAATGTCATAGATTATGATACAAGTGTTGGGCTGTCTTCAATTAATGTTGTCTTGACTCAAAGTCCTAGTTATGGAACATTTTCATGTACTACAACTAATGGGGAATGTTGCATTGAACATTATGATGATACTAAATATAGCGAATTTAAAGTTGTTGATTCACTTGATAGATATGATTATTTTAAATTGCCTCTTGGTAATTCAGTTCCAATGTATTTATTTAATATGACAATGCTTGCTCCATTGGAAGAAGATGGTCAGGTTTATACCATTAAACTTAAGAAGAAAGACTCTTTTTATTGTAGGTCTGACATATATGGTTATCGTGCCGTATGTTATTATGATAGAAAACGTTATGATATTTATGATACCAGAAATACTTTTACAATTACAAAAACAAATGCCGATGATTATGAATATAATCCGATAAGTGTTATACCAAATGAAGGTACAGATGATATGCGTGGTTTGCTTGTTTTAAATCCAATATATTGCGATGACGGTCTATTTTCTTCAGTTGAAAAGCATAATCCATTTGATATATATAGAATTGCAGAGGATTGTGGAGTAAATAGTGATATTTGTATGTGGGAAGGTAATGATGATATTACAGATGAGGATGTGTCTACTCAACAAGATAGGGTTGTCTGTCTAAAGACATATTCCGGAACTCATTATTCAGATGAAAAATATTTTAGGTCTTTGCTTCCAACTGCACCAACTTTTGTTTCATATGGTACAAAGGTATCATATCAAAGTTTTGGTGATTCTTATAATGCGCCTGTTTTTTCTCAGAAGCAGTGTTACAAGGATTCTGACTGTCTACAATTTGGTTCCGAATCTAAGTGTAATGCTGCAACTAATAAATGTGGTTCTGGTTCTGGTCCGGGTGGACTATTTCCCATTGAACCATATAGCTATTTTGATGATGATCAACCAGGTATGATAATTAAATGGGATACACCAGTAATATGCAAAACAGAAGATTCATATCAATGTGATGTTTATTTGCCATCAGAATTAAAATATAGAATATATAGAATGTTCGATTCTGACAGTTATTGGACAGAGATAACTAATTGCGGTTCTGCTGGTTGTTCAATGTATGATTCTCAAAGTGATATAAATGCATATGATGATAAATTTCATGATATTTCTGGATGCGATGGTCTGCATCCTGAAATATGTGGTGCCGCTTTAGTTGGTAAAACTGTAAAATATGGAATATGGGTTTATGCTTTAGAAAATGGTGTTAATACAAATGTTGAAAGATCAGAGGTTACTGAAGCTACGTTTGATGAATGTGTTCAGGATGGTGATCCGGATGACTGGCTTGAGTGTTCATCATTGCAGTGTTCAAATACTCTTGGATATTGTGTTAGCGAGAACTGTGTAGATAAATCATGCACTACAGATGCAGATTGTAATGATTGTTTTACAGATGCATATGGTTATAGATCCACTACGTTCTGTTATTTGCCAACTCATGTTTGCAAGCCAGAGTATAAACATTGCGATGAGGATTCTGATTGTACAGGTGGCACTGCTAATGGAATTTGGAAAGATCCTCTTGTTGATAAATTCTGCGATCTTAAGCTAAGAGTTCTTATAGCAACAGACGACTGGGTCAGACGCGGAGCAAATTATAATTTAGATTGGGCAGGTGTATTTGCCTCGTCAGTGTGTGTAAATAAGAACGATGATGGCAATAAATGCACAAGTAATTCAGAATGCGATTCCGGGAATTGTGTTGGTGGTGGGCTCGCTTCGGTTCCAACAGCCTGTAAGTTTCCAGAATATAGGGTGAAAGATGATATATTTAAAATACATTCAGAATATGCAGTCGATGATTGTTATAGCAGTACCGGAGGATATGGCAGAAAAGGCTTTTGCTATGGCGATGAATATGCAGATCTTAAATACATATATGATACATTTGCAGATAATGGGCAGTGTTATAAATTAGGCACTTGTCAGAGTGTTACTGTGGTTTCATGTGAAGGAGGAATTTCCGGTGATGATGATTGTAGAAATGAATTAGACGATCCAGATGCATATTGTGATGATAGATATAAAAATGCATATTGTGTGTCGGGTACACAAAGAAGCTTATGCGGTGATTATTGTTTAAGGGATTCTTGGTGTAATGCGGATACACAATATATTGTTTGTGATCTGTCTCCAGATGAAACTTCAGGAACATGTCTTCCACCGGGTGGTGGGCAATGTGTCACAACAACAACTACATTACCAACACAACAATGTGATTATAAAAAATGTAAGCAGGATTCCGCTTTTGTTGCAAAAAATGACGGTGGAACAGTTGTAACATGCATAGATGGTCAGGGATGTCCTGTAAAAGTCGGTGGAGTATATCAAAAGTATGCTGATGGGACTTGGAAATATGATGGGTGTGGGTGCGGTGAAGGGTATGCATGCTTTGAAAATCATGCCAACCCCGGAACTGGTTTATGCTATGAATTGTTAAATACACATCAGCCGTGTGATTATTATCCATTTGGGGTTAATGCTGCTGGACCGGATGCTTTATGCAAGAGTTTTAATTGCATGGGTGATTCCTTTTCATCCGTTGCTAGACCAACGTGTCAGCAAAGAACAACGCAATGTGTTTATAATGCTTTGAAAACTGATTCCAATGATGATTTGAGAGATCCTGAGATGTATTGTCATTGTGAACCGGATCAGTTGGGTGTTTCCATCGGAGGCATAGATGATGACAAGGAACCATGTTCGCAGATTTATGATGTTTCGTTGGTAACTGCACAAGGAAATGTAAAAAATAATTATAAATGGTGTTTTGCGGAAGATGTTGCTTTTGGTTCTCCTCATGGTGATACTTATCCAAATTTTAAATGTTATATTAAGTTAAGTGATGGGTCTTCATGTTCTGAATCATATCAGTGTGTTTCTCAGGAGTGCATTAACAATGTATGTTCAACTTCATCAAATAACAAAGGATTGGGAGATGTATGTATTGTAAAGAACGTGGACAATAACAAAGATATGATTTGGAATGTTCGTGATAATAATGAATTTTCAGTTACATATTGGTTAGATGACTGTTCTGATGATACAGATGATGGCGAGCTTTATTGCGAACCATGCAATTTTGATCTTGGTAAGCTTTATAGTAAAAACAGTCAAACATGCAGTTCGGCATCAGTAAAGATTGGTATGACTGGAAGATGTGCAAAGGCTAAGATAACAGAAGGAGCTTGGTGTTATTCAAATAGTCAGTGTGAAAGCAGTCTTATTTCTGAAGGTACTGGTTATAAATCGTTAAATTGTGGTGTTACAGATGAATATCCGGCTTCATGTGATTCTTCCAATGATTATTGTACGTCTGGAAATAGTCTTTCATTCAATAGGCATTGTGTATATGAAGAGGTTGGAAAGTGTTATCACGATGCTGCAAGTCCGCTTGATATCTTTAGAATGAAAGTGGATGATAGATGCTATACTATGCAATATATAGTTGGAGATTTGACATCAACTGACGACATGTTCTGCGATGATGAACATCTTTGCACAAATATAAATACAGGAGAGACGGCAGACTGTGAATTCTTTACTGGAACGGATAGGCTTCAAGCTACGCATATTCTTGGAAAGTGTGTTGTTGATCACTGTCCGGTAGAAGATGAAGTGTATCTTTCGTCTGATTGTATGCGTGCTCCCGGGTTTGATGAACATCATGTTGCATTTGCCGGTTCAGAGTTGGATAATTCATTAGTATACTGTGATGGTCCGGTGGGAATTTGCAAATGGAGAAAGGACAAGGATATATCATGTCCATCCGGATCAAACGATGAATGTATGCCAGGTTTAAAGTGTGTAAATCATGTATGCAAGGAAAAAAATTGTATTGATTCTGGAGATTGTGAGGAAAACGAAGAGTGTGTGATAGGTAAATGCATATCAAAAACATCATATTGGGTGACTATCACTGCTACAAATGGTCTTAGTAAAAAATCAAATTCTCCATTTGGGTCATCTTATGATTTTGTTGTTTCGTGTGACAAGGAAGATTATACGTTTAAGTATTCATCACAGGCTTCAATTCAATTAAAGTACGAGATTAATAGTGGGTCTGGATTTGGCAGTCCAGCATGGTTTGGAGATAGCAAGAATATAGTTGCAACAGAATTAACAGCATCTATAAAGGAGTTATGTACAAAAGAAATGGTTATGAATACTGCTAGTCTTCCATATAGAATTGTGGATATTAATTTCATTCCAGTGCTTTCTGGCAATTTGGATTATTCTATAAAAGTTACGAAAAGAGTGTTGGTTTTGTCAAGATCACTTTCTGTTGATCCCATAAGATATAATCCAAATATGGTAGAAACATTATTTGATTTTCCAGAGGTAAATTCAAATACTTATATAATTTTACAGAATAATACTGATATTAGATCAATATCATGTAGTGGGTCATCAACTGCTGATGGTTTATATGAGGTATATCTATATCCACGGGTTTCTGAAAATGATTTTCCAAATTTCAATTATGCCAGGGTTGTTGATTGGACAGATACAAAGTATTATAGATGTGAGGATCAATACGGGACATTTGTAGAGGGTACTTTGTTGGTAAATCCAGCAGAATGGCTGTTTAATATAAGATTTACACCTTATCAGCAGCTTCTATTGATAATCATTGTATTGCTTGGAATACCAACATTTGTTCTTGCCAGCACAAGGAAACGATAAATAATTAGGTGCAATAATTAATTTTTAAACGAGGAAATCCTAATATTATAAGATATACATGGCAGTAGAAAGGTTAAGATCAGTGTTGGCTTTAGTTTTGATTTCTATGGTATTGTTAGTTCCTATATTTACCATATTTTCGTCATCTGCAGATGTTATGATAGTGCTTATTACATATGCTGTTTTTGGATTGGTGGTTGGATTTTCCGTCTATAATTTTATAGTCTATAAATTTAATGTTTATCATAATCCTTTAAAGATAGTTGATGGCAGATATGGGTTGTCTGGGGCTTGGATTTCTTCATCTCCATTTGATTTTGGAATTAATATCGGGTCTGTATTTAATTCTAATTCTCATAATAATCTTCTAAGTGTGGTGTCAAATGGCTGCTGATTCTTCATCCGAGTTTAATGATATGGTTGATTCTCAGAAGGATCTCGATAAAAGAAGAAGATCACTTGAGATAAACATAATAAGGGTTGTTCTTATCATTTCTATAATTGGTTTGAGCAATGCTGCATTAAATTCGGATTCTATTCAGACTGTAATCTCATGGTTTAGTCCGCATTGGGGCACTAATGCCACCATATTATATGCTTTGCCATTCAATGGTAATAATCTGACATATGTATCTACTCAAATAAATCCAACATTCAATAATACATTTATAAGGTTTAATGTATCGTTTAACGATACTGATATGGGGGATTGGCATGCCCTTTTTATTTGTAATCAATCAGATTACAATTATACTCTTACATATACTAATATTACGTGCAATTTTACTTGTGGGAATAATATGCAGCTGTGCAATTCAAGCAATAAATTAATGTCTACTGACAATCCATTATATTGCGATTATTATGTTAATGGTTATGAAAATCAGACTCAGAATTTTACAGCATTTATCATAGATAGCGGTGGACGGGTAGTTTGGCAAAATTCAACGTTTGCAGTGGATAGACCACCAATAATAACAAGCATAGGAATGGTGAAATTATGAGAAATTTTATATTAGCTTTTATTTTATTGTCTTTTGTTTCTGGGGTAGTTTCTGCTTCTGATGATTTTCTGGCACAGTTTGACACCACTTATCTTACTTCAGGAAGCACTTCATCCAATTCTTTAAAGTTGCCGACAGTAAGTTCAGGAACTTATGATTTTATTGTATATTGGGGAGACGGGTCAAATTCGTCTGTTAAGTCTTATAATAGTGCAAATATTACGCATGTTTATTCTGTACCGGGTAAATATAACGTTACAATATCAGGCACTTTTGACGGGGTATATTATGCCAATACCAACGATCGTAACAAGTTGCACAATATAATACATTGGGGTGATTTAACTCTTGGAAATACAGGCAAATATTTTTATGGTTGTGAACACATGCGTATAACGGCTGACGACACGCCAGATTTGAGTTCCACTTATACTTTTTTAGAAATTTTTAGGGGAACTTATGATTTGAATGATGGTTTGGCTGATTGGGATGTTTCCGGTGTGACCAATATGCGTTCTGCATTTTATGCGTCAAATTTTAATGGTAATATAAGCAATTGGAATACCAGTTCGGTCACAGATATGCAATATATGTTTGGAGTATCACCTTTCAATAGTTATATAGGAGATTGGGACACTTCTTCTGTCATATATATGCAACACATGTTTAAAAATACGCCTTTCAATCAGGATATTGGCGGTTGGGATATGTCTTATGTGACTGATATGAATAATATGTTTAGAAGTTCTTTGTTCAACCAAGATATAGATGCGTGGAATACGTCTCATGTTACAACAATGAATTCTATGTTTTATGATTCGGATTTTAATCAGAATATAAGTTCGTGGGATGTGCATAATGTCATCGATATGAGTAGCATGTTTTATGATTCTGATTTTAATGGGATCATAGGGGATTGGGATGTGTCAAAGGTTACTACCATGAATAGCATGTTTAGGGGTTCATCGTTTGATAGGAATATAAGTTCATGGAATACGTCAAAGGTGACTAATATGTATTCCATGTTTTATGATACGCCATTTAATCAGGATATTGGAGATTGGGATGTAAGTTTGGTAACTGATATGCGGTATCTGTTTAGATTTGCTCCTTTTAATCAGGATATAGGGGGATGGAATACATCAAATGTAATTAATATGAGTGGTATGTTTAGCTCTTCGTTATTCAATCAGGATATAGGTGCTTGGAATACGTCAAAAGTGGCTGGTATGACTTCCATGTTTTATGATTCTCCATTTGACCAAGATATTGGAGGTTTTGATATCGGTTCGGTCACTAATATGGAATATATGTTTAATCTTGGTTCGTTGTCTCGCGTTAATTATGATCACTTGCTTTCAGGTTGGAGCAGTCAGACACCAAAAGTGGGGGTTTCATTTGATGTTGGTACGGCAAAATATTGCGATAATACGTCAAGAAACATTCTGATTAATTCATACAATTGGTCAATAACTGACGGCGGTTATGACAGTAGTTGTTCTGTTACAACTACAACTACATTGCCAATTACAACTACGACTTCAATTCCAATAACTACAACTACTTCAATAATTACAACTACATTGCCAACTACAACTACTACATTGGCTACAACCACTACACTACCAACAACCACTACTACAACTTTAGCTTTGCCGTTGTATATAGAATTTGTTTTGCCATCTGCAGGTTCAAATGTGTATATAGAGCAAAATATTACGACAGAGATAAAGACAATATCAACATGTGGCAGTGCTACATGTTCAAATGCAAATGTGTATTTGTTTGGTTCTGGTTTTTCTGTCTTGAGTTCAAATCCAAGTTCATGCGGCAGTATGGTTTCTGGACAGCAATGCAATAGTACATTCACTGTTAATATAACAGGCAATGTAAATTCTACATATTATTCATATGCAAGATTTTATACTCCAGGTGATTTTTATAATTCAGATGGTTTTAATCTGACTGTTGTTGAATTCGATCCAGGCGCACTATCTGCCGTTGAGACAGAGATATTGGGAATTGGCAGAAATCATTATGTTCTTAGCGGAGATGTGTTTTCTTTGAATATCAGCACCAAATGCAGATATGGATATTGCGGTGATGTTAATGTTACTTTGCGCGGTGTTGGCAATGGAAGCGGAGTTTATTTATATACAAATTCATCAAATCCGCAGACTTGTGTTGGTTTATCGTCTGGTGCTTCATGCGTTTTAGGGTTTGAAGTTTATGCTTCCGGTTCAAATGGTAGTATTCCGGTAATTTATTCGGAAGCCATAGATGAATTTGGGGATAATGACACTTCAGAGGATCATTATATTTATATATTGTATGATATTCCTCCTGTAGATGGTTATGGAGTATTTAATGATACTTTCTATTGTAATATAACAGGATATGATGATGATGGGGATGATATTTTTGTTTATGATGATTTTGTAACATGGTATTCTAACGGCACAGAGATATATTCAGGCGATCAGACTCTTATTTGTCATGACGATGTAATGTGCTATAGGGGCAATGATATTTCATGTATCGCATGTCTTATAGATGAGCATGGTTACGATGAAGCATGTGCCCAGAGCGGTTCAATGCATATAAACAATACTTTGCCTGTGGCATATCCATATATAACTCCTGTTTCTCCTTCGTCTGGTCAGGATCTTGTATGCAATGAGAATGCAACCGATTATGAGGGAGATTCATTGAATTATACATACAAATGGTTTATGAATGATACTGAGACTTTTTATACTTCTAAAGTTTTGGGGTTTACTGCAACCGAAGGAAATCAGAATTGGTCATGCCAGGTTACTGTATATGATGGAATTGATTCCATTAAGGCAAATTCTACATATGCTTTTGTTACTGGTGCATGTCCGTCAATTCCTGTTCTTTCATTGCCATTCAATCATACTTCCGTATCTACATATCCTATAAATTTTGATTGGTTGGATTCTTCTGTGTATGGTGGCGGCAATATAACATATCATATTCAGGTTTCAAATTCAAGTAATTTTTCAGTAAATATTATAGATGTAAATCCAATTACACGTGGATACCAGGCATATGAGACTTTGGAAGAAGATGAGTATTTGTGGAGAGTGCGTGCATTTTCATCCGGGTGCTACAGTGATTGGTCTGATATTTTTGTATTTGACAGAACTAATGGTACGTGTTATGATGGAATAAAGAATCAAAATGAAGATAACATAGATTGTGGCGGTCAATGTGATCCTTGTACATGTGCAAATATTTCAATGGCACAAGTGACTATTATTGGGGAGCATAGTGCTAGTGGATTGCTTACTCCGGTAAAAATAAATATTACTGACAATGTTGAATTCGAAAGGCATTGCTATGATGGTTGTTTTGGTCCTGAGTTTGGTGAAACTGATACCGATTGTGGTGGATGGGGTATTTGGGCATGTCCACAATGCGGGATTGATCAAAGATGTTTTAGCAATTATGATTGTCAAGATGGTTTATATTGCAAGAAAGAAGTCGAAGGATATAATAATTCTGGTGTCTGTGCTTCAAATGCAATAGTTGATGCATGCAGCAATGGTATTTTTAATCCAACAGTAGGGGAATCGGATGTTGATTGTGGCGGTCCATGCAATAGATGTGAAATTGGTAAAGTTTGTGTTGGTACTATTGATTGCAAAGCTGGTTTGGTATGTGATCAATATGACATATGCGCAACTCCTTCTGAAGAAACACAGCTTAAAAAAGGGAGACAGTATGGTGGTGTTGGTTTAAGAGGTCTAGGAATGAGTGAAGCATTCTGTGATGGTCCTGGTGTTCCAGCAACAAGAGTAACTCCAGAAAAACCATTTGGTATCGGAGGAATGATAGGTTGTTCACAGATTCCATTTCCCACTGATCCGTTGGGTATATTTAGTGAGGCGCCTTTTACCGGTTGGGATGAAGGCATGCATCTTTCCAATTCGTTCAGTGTTCCAATAAGTGCCAAAGATTTCAGTAAATTATGGTTAGAAAATGGTTATGATCAGTCTTATATGAGTAATATAAGGGTAGTTTATCATCTTGATGTTCTTGTTCCAGATTTTTTGGGAAGCGACGAAGGTGTATGGATGCCATATTGGATGGCTTCTACTGGTGAGGAATATAAATGCCATTCTGATCAAGATTGTACCAATCTAGGTGTTTGGGGAGTTGCTGATCAATCTGTTGGTGATTCTTATTTGAATCTTGGGAAATGTGATTATAATGATTGGACTGTTACATCTACAATTGGAGGAGCTTTGATCGGAGATATAAACTGTAAGCTAGTATGTGGAGCTAAATATTATGAAGATACATATTTTTCAACAGATTTTGTTGATAAATGTCCAGATGAGTGCAAGCACTGTATACCATTTCCAGGTTCTGAGCCATTTGAAGGTTATTCTACTGGTGGATTTCTTGATTTTACTGGAATAAGAAAACCACCTAGTTATTCTCAGTGCATGTTTATACCTTTGTGCAATAATTTTAAGTATAGAATTGCTGCAAAGATTTATGAAATTGGTCCAGATGGAAGACAGAAAGAATTGCCAAGAATTGCAAGATATCCATTTACTACATGTGTTGATGAATTTACTATAACAAAGGCTGATAAAGAATCTGTAGAATTGACTTGTACAGATGCTTTAGATCTTCCCGGTCCGACAAATTATCAATATGATTATCTTGAAGGATGTACATTGCCACCTCTTTGGGATGTTGGAAAATGTGATGGTGAGGCATTTACAAGTGTTTATGACTTCTTGCCGTTACAGTCTACAAAAGATGATTATAGAAGATATTATGCGGAAACTGGCTGCGAATATGTAGACAAGGTAAAGGCTTTTTGGTTTATAAGAAGTTCATGTGCGTTATCACCGGATGATGATATGCTGTTTTCCAGTTTATTGCAGGCGCCCCTTAAGGAATTTGGATTGTGTGATGATCCTAAGGATGTTGTTCTTGATTTTACAGATGTTTATGAGAAGGCTTTATCCAATCCTAAATTTATGGATGGCAAATTTTATAGAGCTTATGATGACGCTTCAAGTTCAAAAAAGGTAATGTTATTGGTTTCAAGAATAGCGGATGATAATAAAGAATGTCTTGTGTATGATAATCTTAATTCAAATGCATTTAGGATATGGACTGATTCGTTAACTTATTTTGATCTTTATAGGGGTGGCGATTCAATATCTCAGGGTAGATATGGACCAAGAATTAGGTTGCCATTATGCGAGGGGTATACGTATTCTGTAAGATTATATTTTATTGATAATGCATTGAGTTTGCATTCAGATCAGAGTTATAATTCATATTGGGATTATATACTTTCATTAGAGGAAGGTATAAGTCCAAAAGAGTTCTTGTCGTATGCACTGGTTGATTTTACAGATGATATATTGCCAATTTCCATAAAAAACAAATTAGCTGAAATAGATCCAGATATGGAATTCAAATGCATGCAAACTTATTCCAGGGATGGAAGCTGCGTTCATAGTAAATATATGGATGTTATGGCTGAGGCGGGCGGTGTTGTTGAATTAAGTCATGATCAGTTTACTCTAGATACGAAAAATACAGAATATTTAAATCCAGTCACAAACAAGCCTTATTGCTATACAGATTATTATGTAAAAATTCCTTTTAATTATGGAGAAGTGAATGATTTTGGATTGAAATGGTATAATATTTCAACCAAGAATAGTGCAACTCTTCTTGAATATGATAAATGGATAACGACATTCTATGTATTATTTGATCCTTTAAATTGGAGTTTGCCATATGGATATAGTATTAATGCAATATTGAATGTGTTTTCAACTAAAGGAATATTTGGTGGGTTATATCTTATATTGCTTATATTGGTATTTTATGTTTCAAAGATCTTGGTTTGGATTATGCTATATGGGTTGATATCATATATGTGGATTGCGATGGCACAGAGAGGCAGTTCTATTTACATGGTTATGCTGGCAATATTCTTGATTTTGTTGATTTTGGCAAAGTTTGGAACATATGGTGAATTTATTGATATGTTGAGGATAACATGAAAGCTTTATGCATATTTGTGGTTTTTTTATTGATTGGTTTTGTCAATGCTGACACTACAGAGGATTCGGTTAGATATGTTGAAGGAAAATTAAGTTCACAAGATGCGGGAAGTGTTGTAAGAAGCAGTGCTGAGATTTTATCTGTAATTGCAACTATAGCAGTTGGAGGTGTTGGATTTTTGGCTGCGCTCGTTGTTTTGCAATATCTAGGCATTGATGTGATTGGGATTTCAATTCAGGTTTTTAAGTTTTTTTTCGATAATTTATTCTTGCTTATACGATGGACATTGGCTACTCAGGAAAACCTTATTTCAATGGTTATTTTATTCATTATATTCTGGGCTATTCTTCTATTTGGCGGTCCGGCTATTTGAAAATTTGGTTTATAAACTTTAACTTCCTATGTATATATAGTGTATAAATAACTATAAACGTAGTTTTGATTTCTATGAAAATAATGGAAAAATTTTTAGGGTTGGCTGTTTTAGTCGTTTTTGTATCGGCTTGTATCGGCTTGGATAATGGTAATGCAGTGGATAATGTGCCAAATAATAGTGTAGTCAAGGCACCTATTGATGATGATGAATTCTTATCTTATATGGACAGCTATAAGCAAAGAAGAGTTTTTCAGAATGGAAATGCTATTCCTGACAGATCTTCATATGGCGTAAGTGAACATATTTTTGATTTACTTCCACCTGTTCCAGAAGATTTCTTATATAAGGTATATCTGTTAAAATATGGAAGGTTTGTCGATATAGCTTCTTTAGGACCAGAATATTATAAGCAACCAGAGTTTGATTCTGAGTTTACAAAATATGGATTAAGGTATTGGGAAGAATGGAAGAATGCAGGATATTCAAAAACTCATTGGGGAACAGTCGGGTTTAGAGTTTATCCGTTTAGCCAGCATGTTCAGGCTGCTCCTGGAAACAGTTTTAATGTTACTGTTATTTTTTCTTCTGATTGGAATGTAGAAACGTATCAGGGTGTTAAAATTATTCCAAGATTTATAACAAATGCTGTTACAGAAGATGGGAAGACTATCTATGCAGATGATGGTGCGCCATTTATTAATGTAAATGTCAGTCCTAATGAGTTTCTGTTAACTCCGGCATTTCCACAGTTTACTCCTGACTGGACAAAGAAACTTACGTTTACAGGAAAGATTGATGAGAATACTCCACCAGGGACATATATCTTAAGCATGAAGGTTGGAAAGCCAACAGAGGAGAATTCTGACAAGTGGTTATTGGAATATCTAAATCTGTATTCGGAGGGTTCTGATATGATAATAACCGATAAACCGTTGTTGCAGGCGTTTATATATGTCAATTAGTGAGAAAACCAAGAAAAAATCCATATTTGACAAGGAATATGGCATTAGGTTTGTGCTTATATGTGTGATAGGAATTTCAATTATAATGCTTTCCTGGACATATAAGTTCAAGACTAATACTGTTATTGAATTGGATGAGCAAAACAGCAAGATATTTGATGATAAGTTCAATTCACTTGCCGGTGTTTCACAGCATGGCGAATATAGGGAATTAAACATATCTATGATGGGACAGAAGATGATAAATTATACAAATATAAATAGGCTGGATTACGATATGGATCTGGGAGTGTTCTCAAATCTTCCATTCATACCAAACGATTGGTCGAATGTCAAGTACGCTTATGACAACGGCAGATACTATATATTAAGGGATATATCAGAGGAATATTATAAGCAGCCTGAATTTTATGGTGATTGGAGCGATCTCGGGATGTCATACCATGAGAACAACGGTCCGGGTTGCAAAACAGGAATGTTTGTTACACCATCTGTTCAGAAAATATATACCAATGCGGGCGCTACAATACAAACATATGTGATTGCAAGATCATCGTTTTGCAATTCAATAGTTCAATCGTTGAAGTTTAAGCCAATGTATCCATTAAATGGAACAATGGATGACGGGACTGAGTTTGTTCAGAATCCTCTTATAGTGGAAAGAAACATCAATTTGGAGTTTGAGCCGAATGGTTTTATTTTGGGCAAATCATATCCAAGATTCGATCCTGATTGGGCTAAGAAAGTTGCAATAAAGATTTCAGTGTCTGATAGTGCCCCTGATGGAATTTATGTTGTTTCGCTTGGGTTGGATGAGTTCAAGTCGCCGATGATTCAGAGATCGGATGTAAGCTATGATTCATATAAATCGGCAGCGGGTTCCGCTGTTGTAAATTTTGTAATTGCAGTAGGTTAAAAATGAAAATAAGTTGGAAGAAGATATTTTTTGGATGTTTTATTATATCTGTATTGGTTGGAAGCTGGTCGTTAAAAAAGAGCAAGAAAAATAAAAACAAAAAGAAAAGAAAATAAAAGGGTAAAAAATGATTAATAAAATAATAGCTGTTTTGATTCTATTTACTTGTATTATCAGTTATGTGTCTGCCGAGGATACATATCTTGAATCTCTTCAGAGGATAAATAGCAGGATTGATGAGTCTGAAAAGAATATTTTAAATGATATAAATTCTTTCAATGCTGCTTTCAAGGATACTTTCAGGCTTATAGACGATGAGATTTCAAGGCTGATAATTGCCAATGCTGCGATGGTTGGCGGTGTTTTTGCCATAATGTTCTTGGTTTATGCGAAAACTACCGCACGATCAAAGCGTGATGTGCAGGTTCTTCTTGCGGCGCATGCCAAGCATATTGACAATCTTCTGACTATAAGAATGGATGAGCTTGATTCAAGGATAGAGATGAAGCTAAGATCACGAGATACTAATACACTTTCCAAATTAAGCGATGGTTTTGATGAGTGTGTCAAGGAAGTTTTCAAAGAGGAGATAATTGATAATAAAATAGATGAAATAAATTCAGTTTTGGTTTCATCGGGCAAGAATAAGCTGGCAAAATCTTCTAAGAAACCTTCGCGTAAGATTTCTGATATTATAGAAGTTGACGAGGCTAAAGTTGATATAGATGGCAAGGCTAGCATAATAAAGAATCCAAAGCCAGGAAATGCAGTGTTAAAGAGATTCAAGAGGGGTTTTTTAAGATTGCTTGGAAAGTCAAAGGAAAAAAAAGAAGTAGTTGAGTTCAAAAAATGAGTAAATTTATAAATAAAGTTGCTGTATTACTCTTATTATCCATTGTAATGGGAGTTGCTTCAGCGGCACAGGCTGCATCGGTTCAAGCTCCGGAAACCAGTCCATTAATGTGGATAATGCTATTGTTTAAGCAATTGTTGAACATAGCTGGGTGGTTCGTCTTGATATATCTTGTTGTTTTCTATATAAACAAAAAGTTCGGAAAGCAAAAGTCTGAATCGCTAAGAAGGTTTGAAGCACTGATAGAGACTGCGGAAGATATGTGTCCGGATTCTTTGTTGGGTGCAAATTTTGAAATCGGGCCAACCGTTGATATTGGAGGAAAGATTCTTGGTACGATTTGTGGTGTGGGTAAGCTTCCGGTTGCTACTGCATGGACAGATCCAAATCCGGAATATCCAGATGATTATACACAGAAGCTTACAAAGCGGGTTCCATATGATAAGGAATTGGTTATTGTGACCAAAAGCAATGTTGGTCTCTATAAATTGCCTCTTTTTAGCTCACTGGCAAAGAAGAAAGTTTATAGGATTCCGGCAAATATTAAGAGATGTCAGAATATAATAACTTCTGAAGGAAAGAGATTTTTATGCGGTGCTGTTGTAAAGCACAATGCAACAAATTCAGTGTGCTGGAGATGCAATGGTCATGTTCCTATTTATCATAGTCATCCTCTTGCCGGAGATGTAAGGGTTTACACATCGGGCTTTGACAAGGTTGGTAGGTACTATTTTCCAAATGAAAGAGATGACGGAGAAATTTTACATACATTGGAAATGGATTCTTTGAATTTGAAGTACATGCAAATGTTGGATATGAATGTGGAGATAGTTGAGAGCGCAATTAAATCAAATCCAAAAATACAAATGCGTAAGGCATTAAATGAGGAAGAGGTTCCCGGTTCGGTGAGAAGATGATTAAATTTTCAGAAAAAACAGGTGATGCTCAATGAGAGATGTTGTAGTATCTGCCGAGAATGACCTTGTTGATCTGGAAAGAGAGTATGAGAAATATATACGCAATGAGGGATTTTGGGACCAACTCAATAGGGGAGGAAGACTTACAATGATTTCTCTCCTTTTATTGGCTTATTTCTTTTCAATTATAGTGTCATCACTGGTGGGTTTGATATGAATTTATCCAAGAATGTTAAGTGCAGGGATTGTGGAACGCCTTTTTTTATGAAGGATGAGAATGAATATATATTGAGTTTTTGTGACAAATGCAGAAAGCTTGTTGTTTTATACAAGATAAATCCCGCAATCCTTTCAAAGACGGGAGATGAGAAGCCTATATTTTTGTCGTCAGATTCAAGCTCAAAATGCAGAAGATGCGGTTCTATGATTACATTGAAAAATAAAAATGATTATTTTTCAGTAAGATGCGTCAAATGCGGGTTTGGAATAGTTTATAGAATGGAAACCCATCGTGGCATAGGAAGATTTATAGGCGGTAATGAGTTCAACAAGGATGTATATTGGACTACAGGAAAAAGAAAGGTTGAACGCGAGGAAAGAGATGAAAAATATGGAAACAAATAATGAGTTGTCATCTCCGGTGTCAGATATGGTAAATAGCAAAATCATGTCACAAGATAAAAAGAAAGAAAAGGCAAAAGCGGTCGTTTCACATCTCATGGACAGATGCGAAGCTGATCCTCTTTATATGACAAAACTTATACTTTCGGCTCTTGGTAAAAATATATTTAATATGGTGTTTAGGATTGCCATTTATATATCATTGATATATTTATTAAGTACTTACGCTGGTTTAGAGAGGTCGGTTGCAAGTCTTTTGGTATTGGCATCTATTTTAGGATATTATACTATAAGATCTACTTTGAATAATTTAAAGAATAATATTGCGGGGGATTCTAATGGACATAAAGGAAACACTGGCTAATTTCGGGAATGCTTTAATGAAAGATCCGGTATTGATACTTATAATAATATTGGTTGCAGCCAAGGCGACCGGGGTTTTCTGATGAAGCATGTTTTAATATTGATAGGAATAGTTTTTTTATTGGTTGGTAGTGCAAGTGCCATTGAGTGTGGCAGCTATTTTACTAAATCAACTGATAAGAGGGATAAGGCGGTTTCTGCGGCATTATCGTTTGAATTATCCATGAACAGATTATATTCAAGAGCCGATGATTTGTATGATATTTTGGATGATATGGATAATGACGAAAATCTGTCTTCCGCGTCTGATGATTTTTCGGATCTTGTTGACAGAAAGAACGATGCGCTAGACGATCTTGATGATTTTAATAGCAAGATAAATTCATATGATTCGGCTATTTCAGATTCCAGGAATGATCTTCCAATTGGTTGTTTTGATACATTTAATGTATATGATGATGATTTGGATGAAATGCAGAGTTATTATAGGGACATAAAAAGGCAATGGGATAGGTTTATTGACAAATATAATGTTGTGAATGATTATAGATCTGATTTGTCATCACATACTGTCTCTGAAGCAAAATCAACTGTTGATTCTATGAGGGATTATGCTGATAGTGTCGTGTCTGCAGTGGATAATGGAGTAGATTGGGATATTACAGGTTCTGAGATATTTAATGATACAATATATACAGAGGAAGAATGTTTTGATATGATAAGTTTAAACATTGAAAAAACCAACAAAGAATGCACTACGAAATGCAATCAATTGATTTCAACGTTAAATTGTGATAATGATTCTTGTGATTATTCAAATTATACCACACAGATTAATAATTTAAGTTCAAAATTAGGAAGTTGTAATATGAGATTAAATGAATTAAAAACATCATCTAATGATAATTGTCCAATATGCGAGGCTTGTTCGGACAAGGATACTACAATAATTTCATTGAATAATCAGATAAATTCATTAAAATCAGAAAAGAATAGGCTGTCAGCTACAGTGGTTAATATTACTGTGTCGCGCGATCTGTTGAAGAAAAGTCTTGAAGACAGTCAAGCTGCTACATGTGATAGCAGTTGGTGGATGTATGGGTTTATAGGTTTATTAATTCTTATAATTTTAGCGTGGATATTTGCTCTATAGAAAATGGATATTGATGATAATAAGGATAAAAAGACAGATAATGTTAATAGTATAGTGAATACCACTTTTATGTCACAATCAATTATTTATACTATAGTGGAAGAGGCTCTTTGGGCTCACAGTGTGAAGGATTTTTTAAATATGTTTGATTGTGTTAATACTTTATATTATTTTTTAAAAGATTTGCCATCAAAATCAAACACAACATTTAAAGTGATTTCTAAACGTTTGCATCCATTAATGGAATCTATTGATATTGAAGATTGTGATGGTATGTCAGTTAAGGTTCATACATATGATTTATTGCGTAGTATTGAATTTTATTCTGGGTATACTGGAAAATATGCCGTACCACTTGTAGATTGCAATAATAACAATGTTTATGCTTATGTTCATGAATTGTTTATTCACGGTGATTATATAGGCAGAGTGCTGATGATTACATTATTTGATTTGTTATTATCTAAAGATATTTATCTTCCCAGAGAATTATATATAAAAAGGCATAGAATGGAGACAGATGAATAATAGGTTTTAAGAAGTAAAAATATAACATTTTTCCCTAGGCTTTTTTTAAAAGGCTATAATGGACCCAAAAGCAAATATAGTATGGAATTTGATGTATGCCTCTTCACAGGGCAATTATATGCTTAGTTTCGACTATGCAGTTACTTTGGCTCATATAACAAACAGTTCTGTAGTGAAGGATAGGCTTGAAAGCTTGCGGAGCGGGGTTGAAATCAAGCCCGGTGTAAAGGTTCCATTCGTATATCTTATTCATCAATATTCGAGGATGAAAGAGGATAATTTAAAAAGAAAAGTAAACATATATACAAAAGGCAGAACAAAAGTAAAGATATCAGCTGGGGACATTCTTGAGGGAATAAGATATGTCAATCGGATAGTTTTAATAAGCTGTTTTGAGGTAATGGAACAGGAAAAAATAAGTGTTGATATTGCAGAACTATATAGGAAAGATCCTGATAGGGCTTCAATATAGATGGGTGTATATTAATGAATATGATGGGATCTATATTATGGAAGATTGGCAGCAGTGTTGTAATTACAGTGCCGTCTTCGGTGGTCAAGGAATTTGGGATAGTTGGAAAGGATAAAAGGATATTTTCAGTGAATATTACATTTCCATGCAACGGTGACAATAATAAAAAGTTTGATTTTCTGGCAAGACCATGGAAATGCGGTGGAAGTTTTGTAGTTACTGTGCCGTCATCATGCGTTACGGTTTATGGACTGTCAAAATTATTGACAGATAAGGTTAAGGTTTGTGCTGTTATGGCTGTTGCCAATGATAGCAATCTCGGATAAAACATGGGAACACGACTTGATTTAGTTTCTCGCTTCGAAGCATAGGCATCATATTGATTTGGTGATATATGATGTCTTCTTCGTTTGTATGTGTAAACAAACAAGCGTTCAAATCCCTGTATCTAAAGAGATGAAAACTATGGGTCAAAAAGACGGATCAAATCTAAAGGTTGGTGATATCGTAGATGCCATGCATTTGTCTGGTGCATTTGAGCCGCTTATGAGAGATGATATATATGCGGTTGTTGAGATATTTTTAAAGGAATATGTCGGAATGCCTGGTACAATAGTCACCAAAAAATTCACTCCAGAGGCAGTAATCGAGATAGCAGAAAGAACAGGTATAAGTAGAGAGCACATTGTAAGTATAGTTACAGTATTCAGATTAAAGGCTGCTCCGCAAAAATCAAGTAAGCTTTCGTTTATCAAGTCTTATTTAAAGCCAAAAGTTACCGGTGGCGGAAAAGGATTCAATAGGAGAATGTAAAAAATGGATAAAAATATAAAAGAAGGGATTAAAATTTATAGTGCAAAGTATGTTGTTGATGGAAGGAAATTTGATGAAAACATGGCTTATTTCAGGCTCAATCTTGTGAAAGCTTGATATTTTTGGGTCTATATATAAACTAAGTGCCTAACCAACAAGTATTTATACATGTACGCCCTATTATTAATACCAACAAAGGATTGCCATGGGATGAGATGTTCCATTGGCTGCATCAAATAATCGGTGCGAAAAAATCCTCGTAATGGAGGTACAAAAAAATGGTTGAAAACAAACCCAACAAACCTGTGTATAAGGTCGCGTCGCACGGCGTTACAGTGTCGATATGGGAGCAGACAGCAAACGAAGGTGCAAAGTTCTACACTGCACAAATACAGAGATCCTATCAGGACAAAGACAATGAGTGGAAGAACACTGACACGTTAAGAATGTCAGATATGCTGGTTGCTGGCGAGTTGCTCAAGAAGGCATACGAAAAGTATGCTGTAAAAGAGCTCTAGGCTTTCTTGAATTTTGGGGGGGTTTATACCCCCTCTGTTTTTTTTTTTGTTAAATGGATCCAAATAATACATCGAATGGCAATGATTTTTTTTCCGCTGATTTTGTAAATCCTCTTCTAGTTTTGTATTTTATAGCTGCTTTGGGTCCGCTTCTTTTTGGAATTTTCGAATTAACTGGAAATGTTTTGGTTTTTTTATATGCTATAATTGGAGTTCTTTGCATTTATATTTCTCATTCCAAAGGAGATTTATATAGGAATATTGTTCCTATTTTAATGGTATTTTCATTGTGTGTACTGTATGCAAGTCCTGAACAATTGGGATACGTATTCTGGACATATTCAATGGGGATGGGAATGATAGGCATTTCATTGTGGGCTACAAGAGTTGTAAATTTGGAAATGGGGTTTTTAATTTCAATATTCTTAATGTCTACAGTTATGCATGTCATTCCCGCATATATTACTGATGTTGTAGAGGAAATAGATCCTTATTACCATTACAAATGGGGTATTGAGGCTTACGAGACAGGAAAAATACCAGTTTACGATTGGAAAACATATCCAAAGATAGGAGGTCTTGACAGAAGCACTATGCCATTTGGAAATCCGGTTGGCATGGCGTTTTTCGGAGTGTTGTTAGATCTTGTTGGAATGGGGTTTCATCAGAGTGCGCTTTTATTATCAGGGTTGATGGCTGGTCTTACTGTAGTTGTTTCTTATTTTCTTATCAAGGAGCTTTTCAAGAATAAGCAAGGGGTAAAATATGCAGCCATGTTTGCGGTATTGATGATGATGCTATCTCTTGCATGGTCTTCAAAGGTTCATGCAACTGATTGTGAGGATGATTCTTTTGGGGGTTTTATTCTAGTTGCTACAATGCTTATATATGTGCTTGCTGTAAACAGGGATAGCTTGATCATTTCATTGGTTGGCGGGGGAATAATGTATGGATGGTTCGTTACATTATGGGATGGTCATAGGCTTTTTACAATGGTTGTTGCATTTGCGATAACAATGTATTCAATCATCGGAATATTGAAGAAATTTACAGTGATTAAGTATGCAAAGCATTATTTTTCAATGGTTATAATTGGAAATATTTTGTGGAGATTTGTGTTTAAATATCCAGATCAGCTGTTTGGATCTTTAATGCCAAAGGGCATTGAGATTGCATCATTTGCCATTATAATAGGATCTGTGGCTGTGAATTATTATTTCTATAAAAAGGGGTTCAAATTAAACAGGGAAACCATAATGCCAGTGGTCATGGCTTGCATTTTATTGTCTGTTGTGTTATGGGATTCAGTATTAAAGAGTTTTTATCTTACAGGTTTTGTTGATGTCGGACAGGTATCAATAGTATTCAAGACAATAGCGGAACAGGCTCCATTTGCATCCAATATAGGGGAATATTTTTCAAAGGTTTCAAATTTGTTTGGTTTTAGTGCTGTCATTGCATTGTTGTCCATTCCTATAATGATTTATTATGCTTACAGGGAAAATAATTTTGGGTCGTTAATTTTGGTTTCTTGGCTTGCTCCGATGGCTTGGGGATTGTATTTCAAATCGCAATATGTGTTCTTGGCAAGCATTCCATATGCTTTGACCGCATCTTGGTTTGCATTATTTGTGATTTCCAAGAAAGAGCATCTTGCAAATTCTGCCATGATAGTGGCGACTATGCTGGTATTATTTTCTTTGTTGGTGGTATCCCCATTCGGATACATGATTTCTAATTATAATTCCGGATATATTTTCTATAACGTGGCTTCATATGACAGAATGGCGTGGGAGAGCGCGTTGCAATATTTCAAGAGCAGCACTCCTGAAAATGCGGCAATTGTTACTTGGTGGGATTATGGGCACTGGTTTACTGCTGTTTCCCGTAGATTTGTTTTGATTGACAATCTGCAAAGGGATCATTCTGAGATACAGGATGTTGCCAGGTTTTTCATGAAGGAAACTGATGAAGATAAGGCGTTTGATATAATAAAGCAATATAATGAGTATTATCATGCACAGCCATATATTGACAGGTTTGGCGGAGTTAATGTAGATTATGTTGTAATAGACTGGACTATGATAGGAAAGTCCGGTGCAATGAGATTTATTGCCACGAGCGATATTGAGAATAATACGGATGGTGAATTTGATTCGTATGCCACATGCTCATTTAGTCCACAGTATAGCGATTTGGAAGGGAGCATGAAGACTATAGATTCAAAATTTACTGTAGTTAAAACATTGGTGTTTCCATGCACATATAATACTGACGGTCTTGGAGGAGTAATAGTTTCAGTTGGAATGAATGATTCTGTAAGCGTTGAAGCAATAACACAAGATGGGATGAAATTTCCATGGAAAACATGGATGGAATCAAAGGGTGGTGTTTTATTCGGTGTAAAAGAGCCAAATGCTATAATAGGAACCGTAATGACTTATCCGGATAAGATAAAAAATATACCTCCAACATACACTTCATTTATCTATTCAAACAAAAATTTCAAGGATCTGATGATGTCTAGATTATATTTTGGTGAAACAGTTGGAGGTTTTAAATCTTTTGGAGTCAACAATGTGAATTGGTCAGAGATGAAATATTTTAAGAAGAACATGACTTTTAGCGATGGTTTTGTAGAGTCGTGGACGGTTAATTATGATGGTGATTGAGTGGAACCTATAAGCATTTTTATTGCGTTGTGCGTGATACTGGCTGCAATCCTTGTTCCAGGATTGATATTATCGTCTGTTATTGTAAAGAATGTTACGGTATCAGAGCGGTTTGGTCTTGGCATCGCATTTGGAACAGTGCCAATTTTTATTGTTTATTTATTGGTGAAAAATAATATAATGCTTTTGAATTTAAATACGGTATTATTGGCTATATGCATTTGTTCATTTTCATGGTTATTGACTAAAGATGGAAGAAAAAGAGGATATAGGTGGCTTTTTGTCTCTGGGAATAAATGATTCATTCAATGTTCCTTCTGATAAATTTGCCGTTAATGAAGACAAGTCAAATAAGAATACAATTATGACTTCCAAGATCAAGATATTTGCCGTAATTATATTTCTTGTTGGAATTTCATATAATATCTATGCAAAATCTTTGGCTGGGCTTTTCATATGGTGTGTAAGTTTGGGATTCATCATGGAAGTTATGGGAAGCTTTGACAGCATAAAGAAGGAAACAAAAAGCATAAGCAAGCCGGAAGGATATGAAAACATCGAATGATTTGAATGTGCTGATGCTGTCTATAGGTTATGGCGGTTTTGGAGGAGTTGAGCTAGGTGCAGAAAGATTAAGAGATTGGCTTGTAAAGCATAATATTGGGGTTATGGTGGTAGCAAGCGGAAAGTCCAATGATATTTATAAGGTTCCAACTCTTGGATTTTGGAGAATATTCTGGCCTATATTTGCGTATTTAAAATCTGTTTATATTATTACGTTCAAGAAAGTGGATGTAATATATGCAAGGTATGCGCTGTATCCGATGTTTCTTGGAATTATATTAAAATTAATTTCCGGAAAACCATTGGTGGTTTCTATTCATGGTGGGGATATCAGGCATGGATTCCCACTCAGATATTTCATATCGTGGGGATTGAGAAGAGCGGACAGGGTAATATGCTATGACAATCCAGGGCATATCAAAGAAATTAAGAAAAGAGGTGTTGATCCTATTGTAATACCAAATGGGATAGATACCAGGTTTTTTAAGCCTTCAAAGTTAAAGTCCAAAATTAAGAAGGTTATATATGTTGGTGGAACAAGAAGTATAAAGGGTTGGATAGATATAATAGGATTATCGTGCCGTCGCAGATTGGATAGATTGGATGATCTAAAGTTTTATATATATGCTACTGCATCAATGCCAAAATCAATAAATACTGTTTTTTCAAATAGGGTAGAGCATTCTGAAATGAAGAATGTTCTTGAATCTAGACAGCTCTTTATATTGCCGTCTTATGCAGAGGGTGTGCCGGGTTCTCTTTTGGAAGCTATGGCTAGGGGAATGTATGTTATTGCAAGCGATTTGGATTTTACAAGGACTATATTCCCGGAAAAATTCCTATTCAAAGCTGGTGATATAAACAGAATGGAAGAGTTGGTTATGGAATTTTATAATAATAAAGAATCGTATTTTGGAGACCAAAATATAAAAAATAGGAAGATTGTTGTTGATAATTATTCGATGGATATGTCCGGTGAAAAATGGAAGGAACTGTTTCTAAGCCTAAAAAAGTAGGACTTGAAAGATATTCAGAGATGGTTTGGAGACCATTTTTTGAGAATGAACTAAAGGACATTAAAGGCAAGAAAATACTCGATGTTGGATGCGGCAATGGAAGATATACAAAGCATCTAATTGATAATAATGATTATTATGGCGTTGACATAAAAGAAACTGACATTACGACTCATATATGCAATGCAGAAAATCTTCCATTTGATGATGGAATTTTTGATTATGTATTGATGGTGGGTCTTTTGGATTATTCAGATCCAATTTCAACATTAAAGGAGGCACACAGGGTTTTAAAAGATCGGGGACACTTGATTATAATGGTTCCAAATAAATATTGTCCATATCATATGGTATCAGGGTTGTTTGGGTTTAGAAAAGACAAGAGAAGATATGATATTAATGAGATTGTAAAGATGTTAAATGATGTCGGATTTTATTATGGGTATTTTAAGATTATGGGTTTTTGCTTTTATATTCCCTTTGCGAAATTACAGGATTTATTGATTCCACTGTATCTATGGCTTGATGGGTGGTTTGGTATAGCAATGGGAAACAATATCTATTTAAAGGCTAGAAAACAATAGGTTTAAATACTTGAATTACCTATATATAATATATATGATGAATAATCAGATGCTCTTGGATGAGTTTGTTGGATATGTTAAATCCGGTAAAATAATAGAGCATGGTTTGCAAAGAAAGACAGTTAATTTTTTAAAGGATAAATTTGATGTCTTTTCTTTTGATCCAGGATCAAGCACTTTTGCAATGGTTCCAACCGGTTTCAGGGCGAATGCAATGATGCATCTTCCTTTTAATGACAATGAATTCAATGGCGCAATATTAAATAATGCATTCAAAAATGTTGGTGATCGTGAATTCTTTTTTAGCGAGATTGTCAGAATTGTGTCTGGATTCTTTTTATTCATTGATTCTTCAATTGATGCATTTCCATTAAGATATCTGGAGGGTGAAGATCGTATATATGTTGTGTCGGCTTCAATAAATGGAAAACAGATTGAGATAGGGCAGACATGGGAAGAGTTGATTGCAAGAAGAGATTTCAAAAAATTATTCAGAAATCCTGGCGGTGGGTTGAATAAATTCAGCATGTTGGTTCCGGAAGATATAAAAACCGAAATGTCGGTATTATGCAAAAAATTGTAATGGATTCGGTATATTATATTGCTTTTGTAATTGCTGTTATATTATGGTTATTATCTAATAAGATATTTTTAGAACTGGCTTCATCTGAGTTTCCCTAATAAGATGAAATTATCGTGGGATTTTTATAAAAAGGTGCCTGGGCAGGGCGGTATGATATTCGGAATACCGATAGGGCAGACCAAGCATCTTTTTGATAGATATAGGAATTATCTTGCGTGGGTTCAGTTGCCAGTTATTCTTTATACTGCTATCATTTCAACAATACAATATTTTCCGGAACAGCTTTCGGGATATCTTTCTGAAATACTTGTTGGGTTGGTTTTTCTTTTTCTTCTTTTCACAGTGTTTGTCATGTATATAGATCTTAAGTTTGTATTTCCAAATGAGCGGGAGTTCATGTATAATAGAACTCCATATTTCGAAAGGAAGTTTGATGCATTGGATAAAAAACTGGATGATTTAAATTCAATGAATTTTAACAATAATAAAATTGAAAGAGGTGTTAAATGAAGAAAGAAGATGCTCCGATATACATCGGACTTGGGAGTTTTGTGCTATTATTAATAGCATTGGCTTTGAAATACGCGGGTTTATAGATGAGAAACATTGTATTTGACATAGAGACCAAGAAGACTGTAGACGAAGTCAATGGTTGGATAAATAAGCATAAGATGGGAATAGCGGTGCTTTGTGCCATTGATTATGACACAGGCGAACAGATGATATTTTCAGATGAATATGCAGGAGCATTGTCATTGAATGATATGCATGAAGTCATGAAAGGAAATAATCTGATAGGGTTCAACATAAAGAACTTTGACATGAAGCTTCTGTTTGAGGAATTTAATAAGCTTGGCCAGGATATTTATGAAGAGTTTGGAGTTTTTGACATATCAGACGGGAAGAAAGTATCATTGGGCTCATTATCAGTTGCCACCTTTGGAGACGGTAAGCTAATGAATGGAGCTGATGCGCCTCTTGAATGGAGAAAGAACAATGAAAGTAGGAAAGCTGTAGTAGAGTATTGCATGGATGATGTAATAAAGACAAAGAATCTGCTGGAATATGGAATAAAGAACGGGGTTGTTTATTATATGGATGCAAAAGGAGAAAAGAAAGAATGGATTGTTGACTGGAAGAAAAAGATGCTTGATATACGTCCAAAAATATGCAAGCCAAAATGTTTTGGAAAATTTAGGGTTGAAAAAAAGGTATGGCAGTGTTCAAGATGTGCATTTAAGGTAAAATGCAGGATGCAATCAATATATGATGAAAGTTAGGTTGTTTCCGGACGGCTTGGTTCATTCTGCTTATATTGAAATGCTAACAAATCCACCGGATAACATTGAGTATATCGGGGATTTTAAGCATGCTCATTTGTATGGAAATGTTTCAATTACAAATAGACTTGGCAGATATATTTTTGATCGTGCTGGTTTGCCATATATATTCAAGGTAAATGATAAGAATACTGATTATGATTTGGTGCATTCGTGCCAAAAGTTGGTTTTGACAAATAATGATTTTGTAATTGATATCGAGCATGGAAATCCGTTTATGGGATATTCAAATATAAAAAAGACAAACAGTGTGTTATTCAGAAAGTTGGTATCCAAGACGTTAAATGATGATAGATGTATTGGTGTGCTTCCTTGGTCCGAGGCTGCATATAATGCGTTTGCCTTAAATTTTTCATTTCTTGGCAAAGAATTCATGAAAGACAAGGTTGATGTGATTTATCCTGCCGTGTCTATACCAAGGATTTTCCCGGAAAAATATGACAAATTTACATTTATATTTATTGGCGGTGGGGATATGCATGCCAGGGGCGTTGATATTCTGATGGAGAGTTTTGATATTCTTAAGAAGGTTTCAGATTGTGATCTTATTATTGTTGTAAACGATTTTAAAGATGTTGAAAAACTAGTCAGAAAATATAAAGTGACAGAACGCATAAGGATTTATACTTCAATGCCAAGGAATGAATTGCTGACAATGATAGGAAGAAGCCACTGTCTTGTAATGCCAAGCATGTGCGATACGTTCGGAATGGTGGCACTTGAAGCCATGGCTAGAAAGTTGCCAATAATAATGACTGATAATTTTGCCGCCAGAGAAATAGTATCCAATTATGAAAACGGTGTATTGTTAAAACCGTGCAAGAATGTAAAACCGGTTTTTGACATGTTTGGAAGGAAGATTCTCAATAAGGCTGAATTTCATTCTCAATTTAAAAATTATGTCCCATCTGATGCTGCAATTTATGATTTGTATGTTACAATGTCCAGTATGGTATGCGAAGAAAAGGAAGCTAAAAAGATGGGAAATAAGGGATTTGGAATGGTTTCATCCGGAAAGTTCTCAATTGGTATGAGAAACAAGAATCTGTTAAAGGCATATAATTCAAATTAAAAATATGATGGTAAAATATATAATAAGATTTGATGATCTAACAAGATGGTCTAATCCAAATGTGTGGTGCGATTTGCTTGATCACTGCGACGATAATAAGATAAGGTCTCTTGTGGCTTTGGTACCGGATTGCACAGATTTAAAATTAAAGAAAGACCATAGTGCTGATGTATGGTCTATTGCGAAAGATTATAGGTTTCATGACTATGCCATGCACGGATTGAATCATGAGATATTTGGAGGAAAACCATATTCTATGCAGTATAAGTTGATGGCTAATTCATTGAAGGAGTTTGTTTCACATAATATGGTTCCAAATGTTTTTGTTCCGCCAAAGCATATCTACGATTCAAATACATTGATGGCTCTTAAGCAGATTGGTGTTGATTATATTTCTGATGGTATAGGATTGTATCCATGGAGGGATTTTTCAACAGATATAGTTCATGTTCCGCAGATTCTTTGGAATCCAAGAAAGATGCCATGTGGCACAATAACATTCTGTATGCATCCGGATACGATGGATGAAAAAATGATTTCTCATGTCAAGGATTTTATTTCTGATAATAAAAAAAATATAATTTCTATCCAAGACGTTTCTTTGACTCCATTGGAGTTTTTTAATGTTCCATTTAAAATTATCTATAAATTTATCTATAATAGGAAGTTCAAGTCGTAAATTCGATTGTTTTTTGAAAACGATAAGTATTTATATGAGTATTACCTAATATATATAAGCTATAGATTAAACTGGGAATTATAATGCAATTCAATCTTTCAGAACGAGAAGCCGAGCGGGCTAATAGGTTTATAAACAAGCATTCATCTCATGGTGAGACTGTTTCATATACGTTTGTTTCAACGAAAGACAATATGAGGGCTTTGGTAAAAATAAGGTGTAATTCATGTGGAAAATCCGAGAATATAACTGAATTTACATGATACATAAATAAGATGTTTATTGAAATAATTTATTTTCTGATTGTAAGCGTTTTGCTTGGGCTTGCTGCTGGCAGGCTTAATTTCGGGAACGAATCCGAAAGCATGACTGCAAAGCTTCTGTTTGGAGTTTGCATAATGCCGTTGGTTATGATATTATTGGGGTTTCTTGGAATTGCAATCCCACTTTCCGTTCTGTTTACATCTGGTGGTTTGGCTGTTTTGTTCTATAAAGGAAATTGGTTTAGGCTTTCAAGATTTACCGATATGAGAATGATTGCAGCATGGGTGTTGGCTGCTATGATGGCTGTTGTTTTTTTAATGGCGTCATTTGCACAACCATGGCTTGAAGACGGTGATCCAAACGGTTATGCCGAGGCAACGTCTTATATTTCAAATTATCGCACTTTTTTAAAGCCAAGTGATATGTTTGTAACAAGATATATGGAGCCTTATCTGGTTGGCTATCCAATGGTTATGGGTGTGGTTTCATCCTTGAACGGTGATGTAAACGGCACTTTAAAACTTATTAATTCTATTTTAATAGCTCTTGCAATACCGGCTTTATATCTGCTATCCGGGATTTTTACTGACAAGAAGAGGTCATTGTTATGCGCTTTTATATTGTTTGCGATTCCAAGCTTTTCAACCAGATTCATATTTGCGCAATCTCTTGGAATGCTTCAGATTATTATGGGGTTCGTATTTTTATATTGGGGGCATAAGTGGCAGTCCGGGCTTTGCTTTGGAGCTTTGTTTCTTACTCATCAGCTGACTGCCATTGTTGCAATAGTATTGGCTCTTATATGGATTATTGTGGATTATGCCATAAACAAGAGACTGTCATATGATTATCTTTCAGTTGGGATAATATGTCTTGTGTTGTTTGCTCCTTGGTGGGCATTTCAATATTCAAAATACGGTACAGACAAGATACTTAATCAGCTTAATCTAGAAACTCTTGGGAAAGGTGCAGCTGGATTTTCAGATCCTACAATGAGATATTATGGCTTGTGGGATTTTATTTATTCGCCAGCTGAAAATTCAATAGACAATATGACAGGTGTTGGGATTGCAATATTTTTGCTGTTTTTGACTGGTATAATATGGTCTGTATTGAAGTTGAGATACAGTTCATGTACTTCGTATATGCAATGCAATAAATTTACTGCAGTTTTATTGTTATCGTGGACATTATTTTTGATTTTATCTTTGTTTTCAAATTGGTTGCCTGTGAGTTTTTTTCCGAGCAGGATGTGGGTTTATGTCAGCATACCGGTTTCAATTTTTTCCGGGATTATACTATATGATCTCATGAATGGAAAGAACAATTCATACAAGATATTGGCTGCTGTTGCGATAATAGGAATAATTGTTTTTTCATTATATCCAAAGTTTGATCTTAATACCAAAGTATGGGGCAACTCACGCTTAACAACCGAGGATGAGTATAGAATGGCTGTATTTCTCTTGTCTGTAGAGCCCGGAACGAAGGTTGTCGATGCTTGTATGTATGAGAGAGTTTGGGGTTTCAATCTGTGGGATGATCCATTGGATATTCATGTTCTAGATCTTAAGAACAAAAATGCCGACAAAAGCAAGTATGGATGGGATTCCGAGGGATGGCTTAAGATGAATAAGGAGGATTCAGCATTTTATTATATGGGTGGCAAAGAGCTTGGTGATGAGCTTTCATCCAGGGATTATAAGTATGTCATTTTGGGAAGCAAGTGCATGAAAGCGTGGAATATTACAGGTTCTGAGCTTTCTTATAGGGCTGATTCGCTTGTAGAAAGTGGCGGATTTGTTCCGGCTTTTAATTATGGATATGAATATGTGTTGGGAATAAAATGATTTTGTTGAAAATTTTAAGGCTTTATATGTATCTACATGAGATAATTCACAAGAGGGTTATTTCAAGATTGGGTTGCTTTATTTATGGCATTCATCCAAAAGAGATTTTTGGCAGCAGATATAAGATGTTTGAGATGGCTGTCTGTGATGATGATATTGTGCTTGATGTGGCATGTGGTTCCGGAAGCATGTTATTTAATTTGAGTGACAATATAAAAAGTGGATATGGTATAGATTCATCAGAAAAGCAGATAGAATTGTGCAACAAATTTCATTCTGATAACAATCTTATGTTTGAGAAGACATGCATATTCACAGCCGATTATAAGAAATTAAAGAAAGAAGTTGGATATAATGTGGCAATATTTTCACATATACTTGAGCATGTTGAAGATGTTAAGACTTTGGTAAGTAAGGTTGATGCAGATAGGATTCTTGTGTGTGTTCCAAGCAATGAGCATTGGTATAGGCAGCTGATGGAAGCAGTCGGTCTTGATAACAGGACTGACAGGGGGCATTTCAGGGAATATGATATGTGGATGCTTGTTGATCAGATTAATGATTGTGGATATGATATTGAAATAGTAAGATATAATAGCGATGGTGATTTGTTCTGCAGTGCGACAAAAAGATGAATAGAAAATGGCACTTAGGTGCAACATGATAATATAAAATGGCACTTAGGTGCAACATGATAATATAAAATGGCACTTAGGTGCAACATGATAATATAAAATGGCACTGCAGTGCAATATGATAAGATAAAATGGCAACTGAAAAAATAATAATGGTTGACAGGATTCCAGAAAAACTGTCTGAAGAGGATATGAAGAAGCTAAAGAATGATTATGCAAAATACTGCAAGGATACATATGATTTCATACAGTCTATGCCAATTCATAACAAGGATGCGAAAGACATAACATATCAGCATATGTTAAGTCCATTCCAGTATTTTTTGGAAGACAGGGTAAGAATTTTGCGTGACAATAAAAAAGATGCCGAGGAAAAAAAGAAAAGCGTGTCGGGTACATATATTCAAAAGTTTAAAAAATAAATGAAAGTTACTATTATTATTCCGGTATTCAATGAAAAAGATACCATAGTGGAGCTTTTGAAAAGAGTGATAGGTTCCAATATAACAATAGGAAAAGAGATAGTGGTGGTTGACGATGGATCAACTGATGGAACTAGTAAGATATTGGATGATTTTTATATTGCATTCAAAAAAAGAGGGTTTGCCACCGAGTTAAAGGTGTTGCACAAGGAAAATGGAGGAAAGGGGTCTGCCATATACGAGGGCTTAAAGCATGCTTCAGGTGATATAATAGGAATACAGGATGCGGATCTTGAATACTTTCCTGAAGACTATGGGATAATATTAGATCCTATGCTAAAGGGAGTGGCAAGGGTTGTTTACGGATCCCGTTTCATGGGGCGCTATATTCCACAAGGCATGATGTTTAAGAATTTTACAGGCAATATGGTTCTGAATATCACAGCTTGGGTTTTGTTCTCATTCGGCTGCGTGACAGATATGGCAACCTGCTATAAGTTTTGGTTCAGGAAAGACATTCCTTATGAAGATTTAAAGTGTGAGGGATTTGAGTTCTGTCCAGTTCATTTTGCAGCTGCATGGAAGAGAGGTTTAAAGCCTTTCGAAGTCCCGATTAGATTCAATGCAAGATGGTATGATCAGGGAAAAAAGATAACTACTAAAGCCGGGTTTTATGAGCTCTGGACTCTGATAAAGCTTGGTATAAAGTATGGAAGATTAACAATTGTTGGGCGGGAAATCCCACATGCTTTAGCGGTGGGATGAAAGCTGTATAGCAATATGTATTGAGGTATAATGTATATAAACTACAATTTCCTATATATAATAATATGATACGATCATATAAGTTCAGGATATATCCTAATAAAACACAGGAGAACGAACTTAACAGGCATCTTTGGATATCAAAGAATATTTGGAATGATCTTCTTGCTTTTAGCAAGGAACACTACCAAAAGTTTGACATGTTTCCAAGCAGATCTGCATTACAATATATGACAAAAGGTGAAGGATTATATTCTCAGACACAACAGTCTGTCTCCAAGCGAATATCAGAATCAATCATGAGAGTATTCAAGCTTAAGAAAAAAGGTATAAAATGCGGTTTTCCAAGATTCAAGAATATTGATCGTATGAGATCTTTGAATTACCCACAAAAAGGTTTCAAATTGGAAGACAAGTTAAAGGTCACTCCTTTCGGTGAGCTTAGAATCAAACAGCATAGAAAGATTAAAGGAAAGATAAAGACCATGTCATTAAAGAAAGAGCCGACCGGAAAATGGTTTGCTGTTTTCACTTCTGAACAAACATTGAAGCAAAAGAAAAACAGGGGTAAGGCTGTCGGAATTGATTTGGGTCTGACCACTTTTGGAGTATTATCAAATGGCAGAAGAATAAAGAGTTCCAAGATATTCAAGTCATATGAGGAAAAGCTCGCTTTTATGCAAAGAAAATTATCAGGATCAAAGAGAGGATCTTCAAACAGAAAGAAGGCAAGACATAAGGTCGCCTTGATTCATGAAAAGATAGCGAATTCAAGGAAGGATTTTTTGCATAAGATAACATCAAAGTTGGTTTCAAGATACTCTTTAATCGCTCTTGAGAAGCTTGATTCGAAAGAAATGTCGGAAAACAATTTCGGAAAGCATATCAGGGACGCGGGCTGGGGCATGTTTACGAATATGCTTGGGTACAAGGCTGAAAGTGCTGGTTCTCAAGTAGTTTTTGTGGATCCGAAATATACAACCCAAGAGTGCAGCAAGTGCGGAACGTTGTCAAAGAAGGAATTACATGATAGGATTCATAAGTGTCCATCGTGCAAATACAAGGCTGACAGGGATTTCAATGCTGCAAATGTAATTCTCAATCGAGCTACCGTCGGACTGACGGGAAGTAACGCTTGTGGAGTCGGAGCATTAGTTCCGTCGTCGAAGCAAGAAGCTCACACCATTTAGGGGTGGGAGTATGTCACACAAATAATAGGTAAATAAAAATGGATGTTTTTGAAAAAAGAATTAAGGTAAAATCTGGAGAAACAATAAATTTGATACCAATTGGTGATACACACGTTGGTAATATTTGTTTTGATAAAGAGTATTTTGAAGAGATGATAGAATGGATTTTAAAAGAAAAAAATACATATGTCATCGGTATGGGCGATCTTGTTGATGCTGTAACACATATGGATGTAAATAGGTATGATATTGAAAATGTTGATCATGAATATAACACTCCAGAGAAACAACATCAGTATATAAGCAAATGGTTTGGAAAGCTTGCAAAAAATGGAAAGCTTCTGTTTATTCTGGAGGGTAATCACGAGTATGAAATCAGACATAGATATAATCATGAGCACTGCAAAAGATGGAGTGTTGAGATGGGTGTTCCTAATCCCGGTTATCAATGTATGATGCGTCTTGTGCTTGAGGAAAATTATAATACCAAGAAAAATAAATCGCATTCGTATGATATATTTGCACATCACGGTCATGGCGGTGCTGGTCGTACTGGGAATGCTGTTAATAAGATTCAGAGATTTGCAGAAAATTATATGGCTGATATTTATTGCATGGGGCATACTCATGATAAATTTGCTAATATAGAGGCACGTGTAAAGATAAATGAAAGACCAAATGGTGACGGAAAACTGGAGCTTTCACAAAAAAAGATAGCGTACGTGAACACTGGAACATTCATGGACACGTTCAAAGTTGGGGCTTCGAGTACTTATGCAGAAAGAAAGGGCTTTCAGGTAAAGATGAAAGGGGTTGTGAAAATAATACTTAAGGATGGTGACATCCATCTAAGACCATGAAAAACACATATGAATTGGGAGTAAAGGACAAGAAGCTTTGTCTTAATGAGAAATGTGCCAACTGTGGTTCTGAAAAAAGCTTTGAAATCCCTAAAGACGAATATGAATTCATAAAGAGCTGTGGTGCCGACGATAATAGTATAATAAGAATATACAAGGAATATAAGCTTGACAACTGCTACTTTTATTCCTTTGTTACGTTCAAGTGCGATATATGTGGTAAGCCAAGGGTTTTGGGATGGGAGGCTGGAAATTCGCCCTCGTCTCATGAAGTAATACATCCGTCAGAAGAAATAGATTTCTGGCCCAATTACGATTATCCAAGAGCAAAAATAAGGATCTGTAAATGGTGCATGCCCAACAACGATGATAAGAATAGCAGAAAACTATATATAAAGAATTTGTATAAAGCGATGTTAAAGGAAGAAGACAAAAACTGGAAATGGAAGACAAGAGTAACAAGCAGATAAAAAACTAGGTAAAATGGAAACAAAAAAAGAAAAGACGGATAAGGGAACAGTAGAAGCAAAGACAAAGACAGGAAAGCTGCGTGGCGATCCGGTTGCAGAAGTGGATTTCTGATGAAAAAGACCGGCAACACGCCCCTCAATGCTAGGATAAAAGTTGATTATTGCAAGAAGGATGTCAGCTTTAGCTATCCAGGCGGCAGCGGGTCGTTATACGATAAGATGTTGTCGGTTTTAAGTATTATGTATTTTCCTTTGATTGTGTTGTTTGTTTCTACGCTGATTGTATTTGCTGCGAATAATGGAGAATTTAAGGATATGGGAAACGTATTTCTGAATTGTCTGCAGTCGTTTGAATTAATGTTGAGGGTTTTATTTGTGTTGATTGTATGGTATATAACTGCCATATTCATATCTGCCATAATTGCTAGAAGTTACGAAAAATATTCCGATACTTTTCCAAAGTTGCAATATTTGGTTTCGAGAATCTGGCTTCCTGTGATAAGCATAACAATAGACAAGCTTGACAAAAAAGAGTTTATATTGCCTGTATTCAAGAATGTTGCATTGGATTATGAGCTTGATGGGGATTTTTCAAAAATGATAAGGACTGTTGAGATAACAGATTATCCATTTGACATTCATATAAATGGCAAGACAGACAAGAATTTGAGAATGTGGAAGGCAGTTTTCAGGTTTGATAGCATTCCAAAAAAAGGAAATATGAGGCTTGATTTCGTATAATAAAAATGAGAGTTGCAATAATAGGAAGCAGAAAAAGAGACAAAAAGGACGATATCAAAGCTGTCTATGATCTTATCAAATCATTGAATGATGATGATGTTGTAGTATCTGGTGGATGCTGGGGTGTTGATTCTTGGGCTGTGGCAGCAGCAATGTCAGCCGGTAATGAAGTTATGGTTCACAGACCGAACATTGATGAGACAATGAAATATGGGCAGATGGTTGAGGAATATTACAGAAGAAACAGAAAGATTGTTGATGATTCTGACATTGTATATGCATTTGTTTCGAAGGATGGAAAGAAGAAAGGCGGGACTTGGTATACGATCAATTATGCTATAAAGTGTGGAAAAGAGGTGAAGATATTATGACTGGGGTTTCTTTTGCGGATTATGTTCGCAAAAATGTGGTCCTGATAAATCCGCCGATAGTGGCGGCAAAGGGGGATATCAGTGGAACTGGTGCTGTGTATTGGCCCATAGTCTTGGCTTATGTTGCCGAGATTGTTAGACCATGGCATAATGTCAGGGTTGTTGACATGTTTGGAATGAATCCGACAAACAGAACTGAAGACAGTGAAGTCTACAGGTTCGGCATAGATTATGAATCCATTGGGAAATATATAAAAAAGGGGGATGTTGTGGTGTTATATTCCGGGTTGGCTGTCGGGCATAATCAGGCATTAAAACTTATCAAGGAGATAAAAAAGACTGATGTTGAATCCATAATAGTGATCGAAAACCCAAATTCAGTAAATGCTTGTCCGCTCGACATATATGCAAAAAATTATAAAGAGCTTGGTTGTGTTGTGATACCCGGCTATCCTTTTGGTTGTATACTTGATGCTATAGACGGCAATTTCAAATATCGTGGAAGAGTATATTTTGATGACTTTGATTCGTTAAATTTTCCAAAATGGTTTGGGTTTCCAATTGTTTCATATTGGAATCTTAATCATGCGCATGCTCCAAAGACTGACAAAAAATATGTGCAGATATACACGTCATGGGGATGTCCAAATTCATGCAAATTCTGTTCTGCACCACATCTTTCAGGAAAAAAATGGTTTGGAAGATCTGCAGAAAATGTGGTTGATGAGATGAAGTATTGGAATAGGAATGGCGTTTTTGAGTTTCATATAGAGGATCTTAATCCAACTGTTGACAAGAAAAGAATAGAAGACATATGCCAATTGATGGACACGTACGGGATAGTTGCAAATTTAAAGATTGCAGCAGGAACAAGAATGGATGACCTTGATGAGAAAACAATAATAGATCTTGGAAGGCATGGGTTGTCATATTTGAGTTTTAGTCCTGAGTCAGGATATTGGGTGACTTTGATGGAAATGAACAAGAGCTTTAATTATGATCATGCGCTTAAGATGCTTGATGTGATAAACGATAGAAAAAAAGTTAAAAATGGAATGATAACACAGGCATGTTTTATTGTTGGGTATCCAGGAACAGGCGAAGAAGAATTGGATCGTACTATGGAATATATTGGAAAGATGATACGGCATGGGCTTGACGAAGTTGGCTTGTTTGGATTTTGTCCGACTCCAGGAAGCGAATTTTGGAAAGGAGATATAAAGTCAGAGAATATAAATTTTAGTTCGATGTGGTGCAAGGATGGCAAAAGAATCAGAAGTCTTAGAAGAAACATGGCGTTGTTGTTTTATCTCGGAAAAATGTGGTATTCTCCAATAAAAACCGTTTTAAGACTGCCAAAAACAAAGACGTGGATGACATTCAGAAGATTGGGGTTTGACATAATTAGCGGGTTGAAGTGATTTGAAAAAAATAATATTGGATTTATGCGGGGGAACGGGCTCTTGGAGCAAGCCTTATCTTGAGGCTGGTTACGATGTTAGAAATATAACTTTGCCAGAATGTGATGTTATGTCATATAGGACTCCGAATAAAGTGTATGGTGTGTTGGCTGCTCCACCATGTACTGATTTTGCAGTATCGGGTGCTTGGACTTGGAAAACAAAAGATATTGATGGCAGAACAATAGATAGCATGGGAATTGTTATTGCATGTCTTAGAATAATAGCAGAAGCAAGACCTAAATTTTGGGCTTTGGAAAATCCTATAGGGAGGCTCAATTCATGGTTGGGAAAGCCAAATATGTATTTTCAACCATTTGAATATGGAGATCCTTATACAAAGAAGACGTGTTTGTGGGGAGTTTTTAACAATCCAGAAAAAAATATTGTGGATCCTATTAAAGTATGCAAGCAGGGAAGCTGGGTTCAGAAGCTTGGAGGAAAATCAGAAAGGACAAAAATGTTAAGAAGCGTCACACCTGAGGGTTTTGCAAGGGCGTTTTTTGAGGCGAATAAATGAAATATGTGGATTTTGGCGTGGATTATAGAATGGAAGCTGAAGCTGTAAAGAAAATAGTGAAGAGGGCGAGAAGCACATTTAAAAACAGAAATGGAAAGATTGGAGAGGTATTATGTGATATTGGATCTTTTGCAAATCTTATAGATATGGGCAGCTATGCAATGACATTCACAACTGACGGTGTAGGAACCAAGTCGTTAATTGCCAAGGATTTGGATAAGTTTGATACGATAGGAATAGATTGTGTTGCTATGAATGTCAATGATCTTTTATGCGTTGGTGCGGAGCCTATAGCAATGGTTGATTATCTTGCAATGAACGTTCCTTATCCATGGATCACTGATGAAATAGCAAAGGGATTGGTGAAGGGTGCAAATGCCGCGGGGATATCGATAGTTGGAGGAGAGACTGCTTCACTTTCAGATATAATAGAAGGTGAAGACGCTTTTGATCTTGCCGGTTCCGCGGTTGGAATAGTCAAAAAGAAAAATATAATAACAGGAAATAAAATAATGCCTGGCGATATTATATTTGGTCTAAAAAGTTCGGGGGTTCATAGCAACGGTCTTACACTGGCAAGAAAAGTAGTTCCAAAGAGCAAATGGAATGAATTGTTGATCCCAACGAAGATATATGTAAAAGATGTGCTTGATGCTTTTAACAAATTCAACGTAAAGGGTGTTGCCAATATAACAGGAGGCGGAATGTTGAATCTTTCAAGGCTTACCAATTATGGTTTTATTTTGGACAGCATGCCGAAGCATCAGAAGATATTTGACATTATTCAGAAGAAAGGCAATGTTCCAGATTGGGAAATGTATGCCGATTTTAACATGGGTGTTGGAATGTGCCTAATAATAGGAAAGGAAGAGGCTGAAAGCGTTTCAGGAAGAAAATTAATTGAAATTGGCAGAGTTACAGAAAATAGTGGTGTTGTAGTTGTTAAGGGCGGAAAAGAAATGACAATAGACAAGGTGATATATTGAAAGCTGCTGGCATATTTATTTTAATGGTGTTCTTGTGCGGATGCATAGGAGAAAATAATTCAAAAATACTGACCAGCTATAATAAGGCTGGTGCAAGAAATATAGCTGAAGATTTTATCAAAAAGACCGATAGCTATGGATTTACAGGAAGATCTGCATCGTGTGACGAATCGAGGCAGTTAAGCTGTGATGGTTGCTGGCAATTCAAATGCACTTTCAGAGAATCAGAAGAAACTATGTTTGGCGGTAAGATTCATGATGTGGATATAAGCATTGTCAATAATACCATAACACATACAATGCTAGATGGCAATATAACATTGATTTAGACGTTCTAGTGGCAAACCGATAAGTTTTTATAGTTATACTACCTAATATATATGTAATGAAAGTTTCTTTGTTTTATGCGTTTATTGGAATTCTGATTGTTGTGGCAATTTTAGGATTTGTTGCATCTTTTGATGAAATGCCAAGAAGAGTCCTTGTTGGAGAAACCATTGGAATAACAGGAAGTCTTGATTGCATGGGGGATTTGTGCGAGTTAAATAAACTGGATTTGGTGAAACTGAGTGGTTGATTTTTGCAATATATGCGGAAGTGCGAGATTTGAAAAATTTATGATTATGCGCAATGCTGGCGTTGATCAGGAATACAAGGCATCTGCATTCAAAAGCAACGGAGAAACTTTGGTAAAGTGTCAAAATTGCGGTCTTGTCTTTATAGATCCGTTTCCATTATCAGCCGAGAAAATACTCAACGAATATGAATCTGCAATTGATATGGAGTATGTTTCGCAGATTAAATGGCGCATAGATACGTTCAAAAAATCAATAAAAGAAATTGAGCGCATAACAGGTTTTTCCGCGGGAACAATACTTGATGTTGGTGCGGCTGCGGGGGCTTTTGTAAAGGCTGCAAAGGATAGGGGATGGTATGCACAGGGAATAGAGCCATGCAAATTCTTGGTTGAGTGGGGCATTGATAATCTGGGGCTTAAAGAAGTTCTTGATTGTGGAACTGTTGATATGGTTGACAATGGGGAATTCAATGTTGTAACATTATGGGATGTGATTGAGCATACCACGGATCCCAACGGGACAATAGGCGAGGTTGCAAAACGTGTGGAAAACGGGGGTTATGCTGTGATAAACATTCCGGATATAAGCTCAATAGTTCCAAGGCTGATGGGAAAATCATGGCCATTCTACGAAAGTGCGCATCTATATTATTTTACTCCAACGTCATTAGATCGTCTTATGCAAAATCATGGTTTTGAAAGGGTATACAAAAACAGGTATTATCAGGAATTGTCGTTGGGTTATCTTTCATATAGGATAAGTCAATTCAGCCCGTTTGTGTCAAAGATTATGGTTTCTTTGGTGAGTAAGCTGGGACTGTCAAACATTCCAATAAAATACTGGATAGGACAGAGCATTCTTATTTACAAGCTTAAAAAATAAATTTCATGAAAAAAAAGGTTATTATTCTGGGCGGTGGATTGGCTGGTCTTGTCGTTGCCGATTTATTGCAGGACGGATCATTTGATGTGACTATTATAGAAAAGGAAAACAAAATCGGCGGAATGTGCAAGTCGAAGATGAGAAAATACAATGGCAGGAATATAATATATGATCTTGGTCCTCATAAGTTTGCAACCAATATAAAGGAAGCACTTATTTATTATCTTGATAGATGCCTGAATGTCGGAACTGTTCCTATAAAAAGCTCCGTTGTTATAAAGGGTCATAAGTTAAAATATCCTCCAAGCATACTCCAGATATTATTCAAGATGCCATATGACGGTATAAGGTGCGGCATTGATTTTTTGACAAAAACATTCAAAGAAGACGGTGATTCATATGAGCAATATCTAATTAAAAGGGTTGGCAGATATACGTATAATCTTGTATTTAGGGATTATGCGGAAAAGATCTGGGGAATACCGATGTATCTGGATGCCGAACTTGCCAAAAAGCGCGTTGTTACACCAAGCGTTCTTGGCATGGTTAAAAGCATGATTACCGGAAAAAACACGATGACATTCAATAACTTTTATTATTCTTCGCTTGGTTCCGGGTCTTTCACCCATCTTATAGCTTATAAGATAAAGAAAAACGGAGGAAAGATAATCACTTCGGCTACTCCAGTCAAATATGACGGATCAAAACTGGACGTATCTACAGAGGATGGGGATATTTCATTTGAAGATTGCACTGTAATATCTACAATACCACACCATGATTTGGTATCAGTAATGGGAATTGAAAGGACAATACACGATCTTAGATTCAGGGATTTGAATCTCTTTTATTTTCTAATAAACAAATCATATGATAATTTTGATTGCTGGACTTTCTTTCCAGACAAGAATATAATATTTAACAGGGTAAGCAAGAATTTTGTTAAAACTCCAGATGATTATACTGTATTGTGTGCAGAGACTACAAAAGAAGCTGATGTAGATAATGTGTGGAAAGATCTTATGGGTGTATATGGATTGGAAAACAAAGATCTTTTGGATACATGGACGGATTCAATAAAAGGCGCGTATCCAATTTATTCATGTGGATTTAAGGAAAGAATAGACGGAGTTTTGGATCAGTTGGAATCTGCAGGCTGTGGAAATCTTTATTGCATAGGAAGGAATGCGTGCCACAATTATAACAATATGGATCATACCATAATAGAGGCAATTTCTTTGGCGGATATAATATCATCAGATGCCGGTTTGGATGAATGGAAGAAAAGAAGGAACAAGTTTAATTGGAAGATAGTTGATTGAAATGGATAGGGTTAGGGTTTTATATTCTGTGGGTGGATCTGAATTAACAATTGAAATAGACAGAGTTGATGAAAAAATTGTGTTTGTCTCATCAAATAAATCTGGGTTCTCCGGCAGAAGCTTAAAGGAGCTTGAGGACAATGCAAACAGTACAATGGTTGCTGCAAGGCAGTTTCTATCAATTCTAGAGGAATTGAAGGATATTGTTCATGACAGGTCTCCTGCGTTGCTCGGATATGAAGGATACAAATCAAAAAAGGAGATGAGAAAGATTAGAGAAGATGCCAAATCAGACAAGGTATTAAAGGAACTAAAGGCATACATAAAAGAGGATGAGGATGATGCCATATGAAAATAATTCTTTCTGGCTGTGCCGGATTTATCGGATCTAATATTCTTAGAGAATTAATAAAAAAACACGATGTTATCGGTATAGATAATCTTTTAACGGGGCATATTGAAAATATAGAAGATGTTAGGGATGAATTTGAATTTGTTCTCGGGGATTTAACAGACATTGACACATGCAATAAAGTTTGTAAGGGGGCTGATATGATATGCCACCAAGCGGCATTACCATCTGTTCCAAGATCAATATCTGATCCAATAAAATCAAATTTTAACAATGTAACTGCAACTGTCAATCTTCTAAAGGCTGCTGTTGACAACGATGTAAAAAGAATCGTAATGGCTTCGAGTTCCAGCGTATATGGAAATCAGCCTACATTGCCAAAAATTGAAACTATGATTCCTGCCCCTGTTTCGCCTTATGCGGTGTCAAAGCTGACTGGTGAGTACTATCTAAAATCATTCTGCAATATGTATGGAATCGATGGTGTCTCATTAAGGTACTATAATGTGTTCGGACCTCGGCAGGATCAAAATTCTGCATATGCGGCTGTAATTCCAAAATTCATAACTGCAGCTCTAAGTGGCAATCCAATAACGGTTTATGGAGATGGTTCCCAATCCAGGGATTTCACCTTTATTGACAATGTGATAAATGCCAATATCCGCGCATTAAAATCTGAAAAGAATTTAAATGGTGAAGTTATAAACATAGCATGCGGCAAGAGCTATACCATTCTGGATCTGATTGATGTTATTGAAAAAGTTTCTGGAAAAACTTTGAATGTTATATTTGACAAAGACAGGGCTGGTGATGTAAAGCACTCTCTAGCTGATATTTCAAAAGCTGAGCAATTATTGGGGTATGTGCCTATTGTCGGATTTGAAGAAGGCATTAAGACTGCATACAATTATTACAGGAGGGCAATATAATGGAAGAGGAATTGGTTTGCAAGTGCGGAGGAAAGATGTTTCAAGAGGACAGAAAAGAGCAATATGAGAGAATAAAAAAAGGTCTTGGCGAAATACTTACAAATGACAGCGAAGAGAAAATAGAGGAATATACCAGGAATTTTATAGGTTATGGTCCGAATTATATGTATAAGTGCGAATTGTGCGGAAGATTCATCAAATTCATTCCTGATGGGAGGAAAAGAAACTATGACTAATATAGCTGTTATTGGGGCTCTTGGAATTGTAGGCAAGTCACTGTCTGACTATTTTGAGCTTAATGGAAACAAGGTTTTTAGAAATGACATTAAAGAGGGGTGCAATATTGTCAGCTTGAAGACTGCAATATACAAGAGCGATATTATTTTTGTTTGTGTTCCAACACCTCCAGACAAAGATGGCAAGATAGATCTTTCAGCAATAAGAAGCGTCACACATGATATTGGTTCCATTAGCAGAAATCTTGGGAAGACTCCAAGCGTGGTATATAAGTCTACCATTGTTCCCGGCACTACATATGAAATGTCATGCATCTTATCCGGGTATTTAGATGGGTGTCGTGTTGCTTATAATCCAGAATTTTTAAGGCAACGATATGCATTATTTGATACGCTTTCGCCTTCCAGGATTGTGGTTGGTTCAAAGGATAAAGAGTTTGCGAAGAAGGTAATTAATCTCTATGCAAATACACCTGCTCCAAAATTCATATTTGACTCATATGAGGCTGCAGAATTGACAAAATATTATGCCAACTCATATTATGCCACAAGGATAAGCTTTTTCAATCAGATGTCGTTATTTGCAAAACGATTCAAATGCTGCCACCAAGATATAGTTGATGCGATAGTTGCAGATCCGATGGTTGGGATTCATGGTTCAAACCCTACAGGCGTTGCATATTCCGGCAGCTGTTTGCCGAAAGATTTGTCTGCCATAATAAATAAGGGAAGGGAAATTAGTGTTGATGTTAGATTTTTAGAGGACGTTGAGAGAATGAATAAAATAATTAAAAAAAGCGAGGAAAACAAAAAAATAAGGGAGTGGTGCGGTTAAAATGGTAAGCATTGTGACAAAACAGCTTGTTTATGATTATGTCATTCATAATCCAGGCTCAAGTCCAAAGAAAATTGCAGACGATCTTGATGCGCCCCTATATACTGTAAACAAAAGATTGTTGAAATTATTATATGCCGGGGTTCTTGATAGGAGAGAGGATCGCCCAAGGCTTGAATGCATGTTCTATTTTCCCGTTAAAAGATGAGAGTTTTGCATGTATGCACCGATTTTCCAATGGTGAAGGATGGTGACGTTGAGAGTTATGGAGGATTGGGTTTATGTGCTTTGCAGCTTATTAAAGGACTTAAAAGAAATGGTATAGATGTAGATGTAATATCAAGAAACGAATCATACAGTGGTTCAGAAATAATAGACAATGTTACAAGGGTACCATATTTTAAGCTTTCAAATTCTAGGAATTGGAAACTTACGCATGGATTAACGTTAATACCAACTTTCATACGAAAGATTCTTATGCATAAATATGACATAATACACGTACATAATCCACCAGCGGGAATGGTTGCTCTATTGTTAGCTAAAATTTTTGGAATTAAGACGGTTATGACAATGCATGGTCCTTGGGCTTTGGTGAGAAATAGATTCAAGTGGGTCGCAAAAGCAATTGAAGATTTAAGCATATGGGCAGCTGATTCTATAACGTTTGACAGTTATGCACTAAAAGACATGTTTAAAGACAATGTCAATTCTCAGAAATTCGTTGCAATACAGAATGCCATAGATATAAATATGTTTGTTCCGATGAATAAGAACATATGCAGGGATGAGCTTGGTTTGGACAGAAAAAAAACAATATATCTTTACTCGGGACGGTTTGCCCATGGAAAAATGCTTGATATGATATTTGAGACTGCAAAGAGATGCAAGGATATTGATTTTATCATAACCGGAGCCGACAAGGATGGAATACACGATCTTTATTCAAATGTCATATTTAAGTCATATGTGTCAAATTCAAGAATGCCAGTACTTTATAATGCATGCGATGGCGTAATTCTTCCAACCATGGCTGAAGGAATGTCCCGTGCGTTATTGGAAGCAATGTCATGTGGTATTGCAGTGTTTGCATCCGATATTCCAGCCAATAGGGAAACATGTGGTGACGCCGGTAAATATTTTACGGATGTTGATTCGTTGACTGATATGCTGATTTCTTCAAATTGGAAAAGCTTGCGCACTTCAGGATCAAAGGGCAGGGATAGAATATTCGCCGAATTTCGCACAAATATGAGAATAGACAAGTTTATTAAGCTATATGACGAATTATTAAAGGTGAAAAAATGAAACCTACAGATTTTGTAATTTTGAATTCAAATCAGAGAAAAAAAGCAGTGCTTGGAAAAGTATTTAATGTTCAGCACGATCTTATGGATCTTATATTTATGGATTCGTTCAAGAATAATTTTAACAATTTTATAAATCTATATGAGCGTTCAAAGAATTGGGCTGATAATGAGAATCTTCTATTTGAAGTGAAATCAGATTTTATTGATCGGGTTTATCTTCAGTGGAATCATGGGCTGCGGGTTGCAGATTCATTCAATGAGGGTTTGAAGTTTCCCGGATTTATTTCATACATTAAGGAGCCGACAAAATCAGATTCGCAAAAGATTGTGGATGTCGATTTCAAAAATCTTTTAAATTTTGTAGATATAAAAACTCTAAATGAATATGAGGAAATGGTGAAGGCTATAGAGGAAGCAAATCTAAAATCAAAGCTTATTCCCATAAAGGATATAGACAAACTCCATCTGAATATAATGCATATTGCAGGTCTTATCAAGGATGAGTTTACAAGATATTCATGGGTTGGCGGTGTGTTTTGGGGAGGAAAAGGATTTAGTTATTGGGGTGACTGGTCTACCGATCTTATGCACAATCTTGCATCTGCGGGTCTTGTCGATGAGCTGACAAATGTTGGAGAGAAGGGATACCACGCACAGCGTCTTTGTTCCGTTCAGATGTATAAGCCAACACTTGTGACAAATTATCATTGTTCCGGGGATTTTGGTCCGTTTAAGTATTGCTGTCCGGCTTTTTTCATGCTCAAAGGAGGATCACTTGGGGCACTGATAGACAAGTATTATAAGATGAATTTCGTGACAACATACAAAGCCACGATACCAATGGATACCATATTCAAATGGCAGGAAGAAGGAGATCAGGACATAAAGATTTGGGACGGATGGAGAAAAGAACTCAAAAAGATTGAGGATGAAATAAGAACTCAAGTATATACAACCGAGCAATGAATTCTAAAAACACTCAAATACTGGCGGCACTGTTAATGGTGCTTGGACTGTTTTACATATCTGTTCAAATAGTATTCTTGGATTATTTCAATTCATATGGATTTACATTTGGAATGTCGGATGTCGATAATTATATGATAATGATAAGAACAGGGCAGTTTAAATGGGAAAAACCCCTTATTTATCTGATTGGAATTTCAACCCCGTTTCCTGATTTTTTAATGACTGTTCTTGTTCCATTTTTTGGGTGTATTATGCTGCCGCTGTCGGTTTATATTTTTGGCTTTTATATGTCAAGAAACAATTTTACAGCTATTCTTACGCTGTTATTTTTCATTCTGGGTACATATTCATTGCAGTCATTCATTATATGGTCTCTATGGGGTCAGTATTTTAGCCTGATATTTTTCATTTTGTTTGTGGTGTTTTTCGAGGAATTTCTAAAAAGAAAATCTTCAGATGTTGGAATTTTGGCATCTCTGATGGCACTAATATCATTCTTGTTCCATACAAAACTTTCTCTTACCATATTGGTGTATATAGTTGCCAGGGATTTTGCGAGAAACCACAGGATTAGATATATGGTTTGGTCTATAACTGTTGCGCTGTTGGCATATAATTTTGGATTTGAGCTTGATTATCCTTCTAGCATTCCAATATTATACATATTTACGGTTTTTGCATCTTCTTTAATATGGGTTTTTGCAGGATCATATATTGTAGAATTCTGGAAATCAATGGACAAAACGCACAGAACGCTTGTTTTATTTTCAATATTTATGATTGCAGCTTCTCCATTGTTCGCGCTTTCAAGATTGGTGTTAAGTACGCTTCCATTTGTATCATATTTTGCAGCCATGTTTGTCAAAAATACAAAGTTGGTTCCGAATAATACTATACGATATATTTTAATATCAGCTGTAATAATTTTATTGCTTATGCATTTCATCGCTATAACAAACAATAAGATGGCGCAAATGCTTTGGGAAATGCTTCCCCAAGGAAAGGAAAAAGAGTCTGATTACAGGCATATTGATCCAATGCCGTTTGCAAGGATGATGTATGGGGACAATGCAGAATTCAGGGTTAGCGGATACGTTTATTTCAATAACACCGTAGAGACGGTTGAATTTTTGCATAATAAGGCATAAGATGATAGTTTATTTTTTAAATTTGGCTGAAACAATAAGTATTTAAGCCTGCAATACCTATAATTATTATATATAACACAATGGACATATCTAAGTTGCAAAAAGCCAAGCTCGAATACTATAGGGCAATGGATGAGAAGAAATTCAGAAAAAGTCTGGCAAGTGCCAATGGTGGTTTGTAAATGGCGTGGGATCATGTAATTTTAGAGACATTTTGTATGTATAGCTGCAGCAAGGACAAGATAACAGAATCGTTTAGGATATTACAGGATGAAAACGGTGAACTGATAAAAGATAAGAAAGGAATGTTCAAAACCGAATCTTGCGGCAAGCATAAGAATTCCATGTATATACCAGGCGGCGAGAAAAAACGCCCAAAATGGTGCAAGAAAAAGTTCGGTAAGGGAGTAAGGAAAGACATGACTCCTGATTCAAATTGCGTATTTGATGATTGTCCTTATCTTGCCATGGTTGACGTGTCTGAGAAAGAGAGAGAAGTAATGCTGAAGGCATGGTTCAATGCCTCAGAAAAGGGTGAATTCGATGATGACGAAATAAATAAAAAAAAGCCCCGCAATTCTGATAAATCAAAAAAAGTGTCGCCTTGTCCATCTAACAAGGTTGCGAGCCCGCAAGGGCGAGGAACAAAGCACAGCCCCTAAAAGGAGGTTACATCTAATGGGTCTGAAGTTAAAAGATCAGATCCTTTCATTAGATGTTCCGAGCCCTGCAGGGCGAGTTCCATTAATTTAATAAGGTGTAAATAATGTTTAATCTATTTGGTTTTCTGAAGAGGGATTCTGATAAAAAAAGTTCTGATAAAAAGTGCAAATTCTTTGATACATGTGAAGTTAAGCTGGATGACTCGCCGATATGCCTAAAAGGACCGGTATATTATAATGGCATGTCATTTAAATCTTATTGCGGAAGATATAGAACTCTTGATAACTGGGAAGAAATAAAAAGATAATGGTTTTGAGCGCTTATGATTCGCTGATTATTTTTATGTTGGCGTTTGCGGCAATGGCTGCAATATTTTATTTTGATGTTATGACCGGCAATAGCGTTAGTTTTAATTCTTCAATTGACAAGCTGTCTCCCTTTGAAAACAATTCATTATGCAAAGATATAAATTGCACAAATTTGGAAATACAGTTTGCAAACATGAGGACTACCACCACTACAATTAAAGAGATAAATTTAATCAACATTACGGTTTTTAATATTAGCGGGAATATGGCTTCCGTGATTTCAGGCAAAAAAGGAAATATAATGGTAAATTGCGGAAACTCAACGAAAGTTATGGATAGGCTTTTTATGTCCGGATTTTCAAGATTGGGTTATGTATTTGTCACTGAGATGGACGAGAAGCATGCCGGTGGATGTTCGAGGACTTTTATGATGATTCCACATGATATGATCTATGATACCGGCATTGCAACGAATGAAACTTGGTATAAAGATTATGCCTTTGCCACTTCTGATTTTAGGTATATTGTTTCAAATAAATATTCATTTAAATATGGAATTATTAATGGAATTGTTGACAGGATAGATGATAATATTGTACTGCGCTTTGATTATTTGAATACTTCAATTTCATTTATTGGTATGTGCAATAATAGTATTGATTATCTTGATTCGGATGTGGTGTTTTGCGATGATATGATATCAGAAGATCTTATCAATTCAACAAGACCTTATATATATGTTTTAAGCAATGGCAATTCTACGTTTTCATCATTGGGGAAAAAGTATGGGATTAATGTTTTATCTCCATCAAATTTTAATACATTGAATATAATAATGGATGGGAAGAGTGTAAAATATTCAATAAAAAAGTGATTTATAAGCTTTGGTTTCCTAATATATAATGTATATAAATAAGGTGTATAATATGGGTCAGTTACTGCGTAAAGATATAGTTTTTTTGTGGGTTTTGGGTTTTGCTGTGCTTTTTATGTCTGTGTCACAGCCTGAAAATGTTGATGTAAGGGTTATTGTCTGGAATTTTGCTTTTATTCTGCTTTTGTCCAGTTCTGTTCTATGGTTTATGTCAGAGCTTATAGATTGGGTTCTTGGGCAGAGTTCTGGTAGGATTAAGGAGATAAATGTCAATGGATTGACTAGAAACGGTTTAATGGCTGTAGTTGAGAAGCAGGGTCATACTATAAAATCTGATTTAAGCATGTTATCAGATGAGGATCTTGCCGCTCTTGTAATAGCCGGAAATAATGGAGATTTTGCTAATTCTTCGGCGTCTGTTTCATTGTGGAATGTGATTGTTCGTTTATTCAAGGTTTTTATCAAGTTTATTTCTGTTTTAAAAGGGTTTCTTGTAAAGATGCATGGCTTGGTTTCGATGTCAAAAAGCGATAGAAAGGATAAGATAGATAAGATTGTGGTGGATTTGAAGGATGAAATTAATAGACAAGAATGATAATTTAACTGTTATTGATGCGGAGTATCGTGTTGTGCCACATGCCGAAGATAAATGGCATCCAATTCATGTAAACAAGGAGACAAGAAGTATAGTAAAATCTGTTGTTTCTGCCATTTGGAGTGTGGTTTTATTTACATTTAAGATGTTTGCTTCATTGTTTGTAGAAGGCGTTTCTGGAACTGTTGAGGGCATTAAAGAGGCGTCTGAGATGGAAACAAAGCGTTATGAATCATCAGTTAAAAGCAAACAGCGGCAAGCTACTAAGAAACCTATTTGGTATATTCCGACAAAAGAAGAAGAAGATATGGAAAGATATAGGCAGCATTACAGGGGTTAATTAAGGCAAAACAAGAGAACCATAAGCTTTTAAACTTCAAATTCCTATATATTATTGGAGGATGGGTTTGGGACATCCGTGCGAAACTTATCCACAACCGATGTCAATTATTTGGCTGCCCACTAGGCTGGATTTATATCCGCTAAAAAGTGCCTCATTTGGGCTTGGGTGGAAATCGTATTTTAGATTGTAATTCCCAAACTCTCTTCCAATATAATTATATATTCATTATATATAATTTTTGTCTGTTTTGTTCTAATTTTGTTGTTTTTATAATCAATTTCATATTTATAAAGATAGAACTCCTAATATTAATTGTATAAATAATTTGTATTTGGGATTGTTTGGGAAGTGAATTTTATATCTGGCGCTTGTAGAGCTATTTATGTCAGTTTTGACAATATATTTTCTACTGTTAATTCTGCATTTTATTCTTATTTTAATATTGGTTTTTATTTTAAGGGGGTGATACAATGAAGGATAAAAAATTAAACGAAAACTTGACTGTTAAAGGGGCTGCTGTAAATGTTGCAAAGATTGTAAATGTCGGATTTATAAAGATAAAATGATATTCAAGAATGATGCTCAACGAAGAGCTATGTTTGCGAAATTAAGTTGTGTAAATTGTTCATTTAGCAATAGATTCAGTTTGGCAGAAACACCATTTGATGCTATGTCTTCTGGAATAAGCAACAGAGCGGATGGTGATGATATTCGTTTTAGTCTTAAAGACGATGTGAGAAAGATTGTTGCGCTTGGCGAGTTTGATATAAATCCATATGCGCAAAGTTATATTGATGCGTTGGATGAAGCTGATTTGATGGGCGGTGAAACTGCAGTAAGAGCACAAGCACTTTATATAGCTTCAAATCTTACACCGATGAATGATAACCAAGAAAAGGTTCTTGATCAATTATTGTCGGTTGGATATAACAAACCATACACAAGCAAATTGGATAACGATGTAATTAGTGAAGTTGCTTTGGAGCGTTTGGTTGGAGCTTTTATGGAATTTTCAGAGAATAAATTTGATCAATCTGGTAAGATAGGCATTGATACGTTTAGAGATTTTGCCGAAAAGAGAGGTGTTCCATTGGAAGTGGCTTTAATTTCAAATGATTGGACTGATGATTATTTGACTGAAGAGGCTGCAGCTGCAATAAAGAATGCTTGGAAGACAGCAAAGGTTGAGGGAGTGACATACGATAAATCTAATAATAATGTTGCATTCAAAGGAGAATTTCTTACTCTTCCTGGATTGCAAAAGATTGAAGACAATGATAATGAAATGGTGGTTTCTGATATATTATCTTCTGTAAATACAGTTGATAAATCTAACGATAAAATGGTTTCTGATTTATTATCTTCTTACGAATCGGATGATAAATCATATCTTTATGATACTTCTTCGGGTTCTTTGGGCAGATTAAGATCTGATGGTGATGTCGTATCTATAATGAATGTTGGATTTAATGTTGATGACAGTCAAATACCCTCCAATAATATATTTGATGTTGGCACTGCCAATTTAACATATGATGATATTTATTTAGAGCCAAAAAATCTTAATGAAATTGATTATATGCGAGTTGGTCCAACAATAAGACCAAGCGAGAAGACAAGAGCTGAGGTCCGGTCTATAAACTTTTTGAAAGAAGGTGTTAAGCTGGCGGGTGGAGACACTGCACCCATAGATGCAAACTTTTTAGCGAAGTATAGGGCAGAACTTGAAACCGCAATAGGAAAACAGAAAGACGCGGCTTTTAACGCACTAGAAAGTCAGAAAGAAGATAATCATCGTAAATTTTTGAAACAATATACTAGATTAAAGGAAAATCGCAATTTAGGTAATACTGATAAATCTTTTATAGAAGAGCCCAAATATGAATATATATATGGTGATGTAATAGATCATGATAATTTAGATGAAAAATCAAGGATTATGATGGAAAATCTTCAGGATAAGTATAGTTTTCTTGAAGAACCAGAATCTTCTGAAAGTAAGTTAAGAGATTCTGGATTTATTTCTGCAAATGATGTTGTTAAAGAAGTAAAAAGACCGAGGTTGAATAAATGAAATTTAAAAGTGACAGGCAAAGGAGAGCATGTTTTGCAAATATGAATGGTAATAAATTCAGCTATCCGTCAGATAGCGTATTATCTTCAGAGCCAAAGTATGTTTATAAAGATGGGTTTGATAATGAGTTTTCAAAAGGTAGAATTCCTAAGATAGGGGAGGTTGTATTCGTTCATGGTGACGAGTCTGTTGGTATTCCGAGTTGGAATGGGGAAGTTGTTGCAACTCATGATAATTCTGTTGATGTAAAGTATAAGACAAAATCTGGTTATGATGTAACTGAGCTTGGATTGGAAGAGTTTGATGATGAGGAGGATATGAAGTTCAAGAAGGAGATAGATGCTAAGTTATATGAAGAATGGTTGTCTGAGCAGAGAACTAAGAAGTTAGAGGAGTTATGGGCTGATGTAGTTATGTCTGGTAGGGAAGATCCGATTTTAAGGGGAGTTTTAGCTGCAAGGAGAATGGGAGGATAAATTGAAATTTAAAAGTGACAGGCAAAGGAGAGCATGTTTTGCAAATATGAATAGTAATAAATTTAGTTATCCGTCAGACAGCGTATTATCTTCAGAGCCAAAGTATGTTTATAAAGATGGGTTTGACAATGAGTTTTCAGAGGGTAGAATGCCAAAGATAGGTGAAACTGTTTATATTAAGGGCAATAAACGCATTGGAAAACCAGATATGGCTGGAGTGGTAATTTCTACTGATAATGATTTAGAAGCTGCACGTATAAAATTAAACAAACCTTCACCTTCATATGAAATATTAGATATGCTTTTGTTTGAGTTTGAAGATGATAAAGGTTTAAAAGAAAGAAGAAAATTGGATGGGATTGATGATACAGTTGATAAATCTAACGATAAAATGGTTTCTGATTTATTATCTTCTTATGAATCAAGTGGTAAATCATATCTTTTTGATACCGAGAGCAAGTTTAGTTTATTTGACAGGTTTAGATCAGATGATTATTTTGTTGACAAGAGAAATGAGCTCGTTTATAAAATGGGTGCAAGGAGAGGTGATTATTCTGACAAAGATTTTTATGATATGTCCGATGAGTTGAACAAAACTAATGCCAAGATTCGCGGAAGAAGAAAGAGAGACGAATATGTTAGCGGGCACGGACCTATAAGAAGGGTTGCAGATTCTATAGTTGATATTGTGCATGAGCCTGAGCCAATATACAGATCTTCATATAATGGTTTTAGCTTTCCTGGTACTACAGTTTTGTCAAATAATTCTGTTCAGACGAATCTGCGCAAAGTGCCAATTACTGATAAAGAGTATTGCAGTGAAGCAAATAGATCAAGAAGCGAGAAAGAACCGTTCAAAGATGTACAGACTTATTTTGGCGATAAATATAAAAAGGGGAGAGTAACTAAAAAATGAGATTTAGAAGTGATGATCAGAGGCGTGCTTTTTTTGCTAAATTAAATGGTATAAATAGATTCAGTGAATCTTCAAAAAAAGATATTAATGAAGAGCTTGTAAGCGATATTGCTTCATCAGTTTCAAATGACAGTATTTTAACTGCCAAGAAATCTCCATATGGAGATATTAATCTTCCGGAAGGGACACAAGCTGTATTCATGATAAATGAGTATGGTGATGTAGCACGGGCAAAACAGGCTGCTACAGATGCTTCAAATATTATAGCGAGCGGAGATATACGCACTGATGTTGTTCCGTTATGGGTAAACAAGGATCTGGTTGGGTATGCTACGGTTGTCTGGAAGTCAATTCATGGAAAACCAAAGGATTATGTTGAAACTCCATCTGTAGATCTTGAAAAGATGCGTGCTATGGAGTTTGTTCCAGATTATGAAGAGTCTGAACCTAAATCAAAGCCAAGACATGAGCCAAAGGTTGTAACAAAGGTAGTATATATCAGAGAGCCTCTTTTAGATAAATATGAGCAACTTACAAAAGAGCTAAAAGATGAGGGATATGGAGATCTTACTGCTTCTGAGATAGTTTCCGGCGAGAAATATGCAGATGAACAAAAAGAATATTATGATATTTTATTAAAGGCTTACGAGCAGTCTGGAGATAAGAGTTTTAAATCTTTCAAGAAGCGTTTTGATTCTACATATGAAGGAAAGAAGTTTTCAAAGAAATCAAAAAAAGATTTTGATGCGATTTATTCAAATAGTAGCGGAGAATTTGTGTGCTCTTATTGCGGTGATGCATTTAATGACAGGATGACTGCCGCTTCACATGCTTATAGTTGTAATAAGAATAGTTTCAATAATACTGGTATGGATTATGATGTTGACTCGGATGATGAATTTGCTTTTTTATAGAAGATGACATTTAAGACAGATGCTCAAAGGAAGGCTTGTTTTTTTCAGTTAAATTTTAACAGAAATAGAATGTCAGTTTTTAGCAAACGGAATGCGCCAATTGCTGTTTCAGAGTCTAAAACAGAGTTCTATATTGAGCCAAAGATTCTAAAGGGTGTGGATAAAAAGGATTTGAAATTTTTCAAGTTCAGTATTGGTGATATAAAAGGAAGATTGGGCAGAATAGAAAGAAGCTTGAATAGTTCTGATATAAATGAAGTGCAAAGAGAGGAGCTGTTAAAGGAGAAGAAGAAATTGGAATTGGAATTACTGTATGAATCAAAGATGTCAGTTCATCCAAAGGAAATAGGTTCTGTTTGGGAGGGTGAAGAATTTATACATGGTCCTAGGATAAGAGATCCCAATGATTTTATATTCATAAAGACTGTCATGCCAGATGAAAAGTATTATCATTTTGCCGGCAGTGATAAGATTCCAAAGTTGCCAAAAGGATCCAAGTTGGTGGTTGGTAAGCTTAAGAAAGGCGATGATTGGGCTATTCAGTCTACATTAATTCCCAAGTCTAGCAATTTGGGAAAAAGTTTGATTAAAAAGGTGAAAAAATGAAAGAGAAGAATGTTTTGGGTGGAGTCTATAAAAAGATTGACAAAGCGGCTGAAAAGATCGGAAAAGCCAAAGTTAAAATAGTTAATTAAAATGGCAAAAAAGAATAAGGTTGTTGGATTCTTTGACAAGGTGGCTGATATAACTGTTGGGTCATGGAATGTTGGAAGAAGGACTGGTAAAAGAATAATAAATAAAGCGAAGTGATTAATTATGCCAAGAAGAGATAAGACCGGACCTGATGGAATGGGTCCGAGTACGGGAAGAGGAAGAGGAGGTTGCAGTGCTTCCGGCGTTGCAAAAGAAATAGGAAAACGGGTGGATGATGTATTTTATGGACGTGGCAGAGGAAGGGGCAACGGTTTAGGTCGTAGAAGAAGATTAAGGGATATTTAACATCTTGGTGGTGATATGCCAACTCAAAAGGAAATAAGGAAGATGGCTAAGAATAGAGGCATTAGTGTGGAAGATATGTCAGCCAGGGTTTTTGGTCATATGAGAAAACTTGGTTGGAAACCGATGAAGCAGGGCGGTCCTACAAAGGCGTGGGCAAAACGCAAGAACAAGTAAATTTATTATTATATGAAATCCAAGTCCGATGAGCAGAGAAAAGGAATGTTCTGGGCGATGTCAAGAAAAAACGACAGGGGTAATGTATTTTCTTTAAAATTATATACAGGTTCAAAGGATGCGGATTATCTGCGTTCTGATGAATATCCGAGTGTCAATGTTCTTTTGGATGTCAAGAATCCAAGGACTATAATGAAAGAGCTAAAGGATGTTCCTGAGCAACATCTTGCTGCAATAGGTGCTATTTCTGATGATGATGATTTTACAGAAGGTCATAAGGGACTGTGTTGTACACGTGCTACATTTAATGCAGAATCTGGAGTAAGTATTCCAGTAGAATCTGCTATTGGTATTGCTTCAATTAATAAGTTGAAGAGATCAAAGTTTGATTTTGATCAGGGAGATATTCTAACTCATGAAGTTGGGCATGGGATATTGAACAAACATATTGGTAAAAAAAGATTGTTCGATGGTGATGTTTCTAGCAAAGAGCTTCTTGCTGACAGGTTTATGAGTGAATATACTGGTGCTAGGGCAAGATATGAACCATCTAGTGCAGAAGAAGAAATTATAGCAGAAGATATACTAGGTTATGCAACTACATTGCAGGAAGAGAAAAATCCGTCTATAGGAGAGCTTAAAAAATATGCTAATAAGTCTAGTTTTTCATTCTTGAATAGAAGGGGAAAAGGATTTTATCCGGCTGATTCAAATCTTACATATGAGTATTTTGATACAGTAAGAAGAATAGTTTATAACAAGTTAATGAATGATGTAAATTATACAGATCCAAATGACGAAAGGCAGATAGTAAGGCTTACCGGTGACGTGTGCAAAGAGCTTGATAGCTTATGGAATCCAGCATGGGGAAACAGACCTACTGGCAATTATATTAAGGTTGATGTCCAAGAGGCATGGGAGGAATTAGATTGAGATTTAAATCAGATGCTCAGAGAAGAGCCTGTTTTGCACAGCTTCGTGGTGCAAACTTTTCATCATATAGTGATGATAAGTTAGCCAGATTAAATTGTTTTTCTGGAAGACCAAGGCTGGATTCAAATATTACATATGATAAATTATGTAAAGTTTGTCATGTAAGTCCGCAAGCTATTGCAATTAATGCAAGAGACCTTTATCCTTTTGTCAAAGAAGTTGAAGGAAATAGATTTACTACTGAAAGTGATTATAAGAGAAGACTTAGAAAAGAAAATATGAGAGCATATTATGAAAGACTTAAAAATGATCCAATAAGATATGAAGATTATCTTCAAAAACAAAAAGAACGTTATGAAAAAATTAAATCTGATCCAGAAAAGTATGAAGAGTATCTTGCTAGACAGAAAGAAAAGAGTAGAGCAAGACTTGAAGAAATTAGAAATGATCCGGAAAAGTATGAAGAATATCTTGTTAAACATAGAGGATACGGTAAAACAAGACTAGAAAAAATCAGAAATGATTCGGAAAAGTATGAAGAATTTCTTGCTGAACATAGAGAATACGAAAAAGAGAAACTTGAAGAAATTAAAAACGATCCGGAAAAGTATGAAGAATATATTGTTAAACGGAGAGAACGATATAAAAAAATTAAATCTGAACCGGAAAAGTATGAAGAATATCTTCAAAAACAAAAAGAACGTTATAAAAAAATTAAATCTGATCCAGAAAAGTATGAAGAATATCTTGCTAAAAAGAGAGAATACGGAAAAGAAAGACTTGAAGAAATCATAAATGATCCAGAGAAACATCAGGAATATCTTGCTAAACATAGAGAATATTATAAAAAGCGTAAAAGCGGATCAGAAGAATATGAAGACCAAGTAAGTAATGATATCAATGATGAAAATTTGGAAGAATCCAATAATGAGTTAAAGTATGATGAAGTCGATGAATATATGAAGGAGATGAATGACGATGAAGTTTAAATCAGATTCTCAAAGGAAAGCCGTGTTTTCAAATATGTTCTCAAGATATAACGGATTTTCACTTTATTATGATGAAGGTTCTGGCAGAGTTAGATCTACCGATTATCCAAGTGTAGATTTTGCATTAGAAACCAATTTAGGTACTGGCAGTTCAAAAACTGATATTAACAAGGCTTTGGATATTCTTGGTTCAACTCCAGATGAATATTATGATGGTTTGAATAAAGTTAACGTAAAACTTACAAAAGGAAAGCGAGGTACATCTGGCATGTATTATGGTTCTGTTGATGATATTGACAGAAGGAGAGATTATGCTTTAGATAGATATAAGTATCTTAAAGAGAATTATAATTTTGATGAAGATAAATTAAATAATTCATTAAGAAAAACAATGAATAAATTAGATAGGATTGAGGGTGGTTCTGATGAAAGACCAAGGATTACAATACGGCACATGGAATATGGTTCTACACCATGGGTTCTGGCTCATGAGATTGGGCATCATTTGGATTATGAGGTTGAAAAACCGAAAGATGTAAAAGAGCCAGTTGCTGAAGCTGTTGCAGAGATAATTTACGGAAGTAGAAGTCTTAGAGCGTTTCCAAAATCGCAGCGTGAAATAGGAAAAGATAGAGCCGAATATGCAATTGCTTTAAAGGAAGCGAAAGTTGATTCATATGATGATATTTTAAAATATATTGGTGAAGATGAAATTTCTGCTGAAGAGGTAAATGATGAAGTTTAAATCAGATGAGCAAAGAAAGGCAGCGTTTTTTAATATGTTTTCAAAGAGAGGAAAGTCTAATCTTGAGATGTTTACTGACGATATGGGTAGGTTGAGGGTTTCTTCAGATACAACTGCTGATACTTCATTTTTGCTTTCTACTGATATGGATCCGTCCGATACCAAAAAATTCATAGGCGAGTTAGATGAAGAGGCGTTAGCCGGTTTAAAAAGAGTTTCAGTTGTCAGACCAAAGGTAATGAAGGATTATGGCGTTGAGCCAGGTTATTATTCTGGTAAAGAGGACAGGGTTCCTTTTGGTAGACTTGATGTTCCAAAGATCGTTGCCACCGCTGAGAGGCGGGGAAGGGGTGGTTCTTCGTTCGTTCCAGGGGTTGCAAAGGATATTGGCAGGGCTGCGTTCCAGAATATGTATAATACTGCATATGCCGCAGACGAGAAGGGCTTTGCCGTAGCGAGCGAGTTGCCATCAGACTTGCTAGAAGAGGAGTACTTGATGCAGGTGTATGATGACTATATGCCAAATAGGGATATTTTGGATAGAATGGCACCCATCAGACAGGATCTTGAGGACGAAGTGTGGCGTTTAAGAGCTGTTCAGAGGCTTGGTCATCCATCAACTTTGGAAGCTCGTGCTTGGAGAATGGGCAAGCAGCCTAGGGTTGGTGTTGAGACTTTCGTTGATATTCCAAGAAGGAAGTATGAAAAGAGCGGAAAATATGTAAATGGTGGTTTTGAAGAAATAGTTGAGGATACTGATAAGAATCTGACCATGGATGACATGATTAATGACATTTATAATGTTTCGGTTCAGAAAAGCGGCAAGTCTTTGGCTGACAGTCTTATAGATCTTCAGAAAGAGGGTGTATCTGAGAGGAGAAGGATTATAGAGAAGAGCGGAGATAAACTAACAAAGAATATTGAAGATATGTACGAGCCTACCAATGCCGGCGAGATAAGGGATGATTCTTGGATAAAAGATAGTGACGTTGGTTATAAGACAATTGCGGATCTTGCTTTGTCTGGCAAGGCGGAAGTGATTTCAAGATTGAATGATGAAACTTTAGAGGGGCTTCTTGATTACACGACTGGTCATTTTAATCCGGGATACAGGGTTGTAAGGGAAAGAATTCTGAGCGAGAAGGATAGAAGGGAAGGTGTTGGATATGAAGTTTAAATCAGATTCTCAAAGGAAAGCAGCATTTTTTAATATGAATAGATTTTCAAATGTCAGACGCGATAAGAAATTCAAAATATTTCATGTTTCAAGAGAAGGAGAAGATAAAAATCAGGAAGATCTTGCCAGGAGGGATTATGGAAGGGATACTGGTTATTTCGGAACAGGTATTTATGGATATAAGACAAAAAAACCGATTGAAGAAGAAGATGATTTAATTGTAGAAGAGATTGTAATAGATAATCCACTGATTATAGATACCAGAGACAAGTCAAAGGAATTGCATGATTCTATAAGAAGTGTTCACAGGGCGGCATTTTATCCAGATGACGATGATATGAAATTCGAAACAAGGATTGTGCAGCTGTCAAGTTCATTAAGAGATTTGGGTGTTGATGTTTCTCCGGAAGAGATAAAAGAAGAGTTTTTGAAGGATGCCGAGATTGTCGAGGGTCATTTCAGAAAGGGTAAATCTGCAAAAGGATTGGAGCAGGCTATAAACAGAATACTGAAGAGGCGCGGATATGATGGAATAGTTCCATGCGACGAATTTGCCGATAGTGGAATGTATGGGTGCATAAAATTCAAAGAAGAGGTAAACGATGAAGTTTAGATCAGATGCTCAAAGGAAAGCTGCATTCTATAATATGTTCTCAACCAAGGCTGAGAATGTGAGGCGAGGCGACAGATTTGAGCAGAAGATAAGATCAAGGTTAGACAGGTCTAATTGTATTATTTCAATGAGATCTGCAGGATCGCGTGGTTTGTGGGATATTGCATGCATAACTCCGGACAAGGTTCGTCTTATTCAGGCTAAGACTCACGGATATATTGAGCCAGATGAGCGCGATGAGATGCTGAGTCAGCTTCAATGCATGCCTGATAATATCCAGGCAGAGCTTGAATACTATAAATCGCCAAGAGTGAGTGCAAATTTTACTTTAAAGAAAGCAGGTGAAACAGACTGGGATAAGGTAGAAGAAAGATTGAATCATTTTGGGAAAGTTAGAGGCTTTAGAAAGCTTAATATTGATAATAATATAGAAGCTAATAATGAAATGTCTATCTCTCCTGAGTTGGAAGGAACATTTCATAATCCATGGGAAGAAAGTTATGTTGAAGTAGAAGAGCGTCCATTAAAGGAAATGAAATATTTAAGGGGCATATATAACGTTACAAAAGGTCATGAATATGTTGATTCGTCAAATTCTGAATTTTGGAAATTTGAAAAGAAGTTGAAGTCTGATATAGGAGATGATGCGTTTTATGCCATGGATGACAGGGACGTGTTCGAGATGTTTGTGAAGTCAAAGGTAGATGATGTTTCAAATAGAGATGGTATTGTTGTTCTTCCTCCAAAGATAAGATTTAATCAAGACAAAGGTTATGGTTATTATGCAGAGATTCCTTTTAGATACAAGTCAGATAAATTACACAGTGAGATTGATAATATTATGAAGCCAATTAATAAGGGGGATGATGAGTATAGAATAGAGCCAACTGCTGATACTAAAGAGGCATTTGATGTGGCTTCTAATAAATATGTTAGCAATATGGCTTATGAAATAAAGAATAAGACTGATTCTGTTCCTATAATAGGGATTTCAAAGAGAGATAAGATAAGAGGAAGCATAGGGGAAGGAAGGCATCGTATCTTAGCAGCTGAAATGATTGGTTTGGAAAAAATACCGGTGGTGGTTGATAAAAGATGAAATTTAAGTCCGATTCTCAAAGAAAGGCAATATTTGCAAATTTATCAAGAGATAATGTATTTTCACAATCTGGTAAAAAGACAATTTCCATGGAAGATAGAATCAAGGTTCTAGACAAGTGGCAATCAGAACATGATAAAAACATGGAAGATGCAAAGGAAAGAATTGACGAAAAGCTAAAGGAAAAGGAAGAAAATCAATTTGCAAAAGTAAACAGGGAAGACTACAGGAAGATGACCGATTATATGGATCTTTCTTTTGATGAGAAGCTTAATTATGAAACTTATGATAATAGGCGTTATGTTGCAACACAGATGATGAATGTTCTGAGCGGGCAGCTTTATAATATTGACAATATAACTTTGATGAATCTTGTTATGGACTATTCCCTAAAGCATGGCGCTTCAAATGTGATGTATGTTGATTGGAGGGATGTTGACAGGGATTATCTTGCTCTCGGTCCGGAAGGCACTAAGCATAATCTAATGATTGGCGTTTATGACATGCCTATAAAAAAATTGGATGATTCTGCCGAGAATGAGCTTAGCATAGATCCACAAAGAATAGCATTAAGAAGATTTGGCAAGGATTATATAGAAGCGGAGCGTATAGGAGGTGGGCGAGACAGGGATGTGTATCTTTTTGGAGACGAAAAAGTCTTAAAGGTTGCGAAGAAGCCAGAAGGTCTTATGCAGAATGAGTGTGAGGGTGATTATGGACTTGAAGTAGTACCGGAACTTTATGAAAAAGGCGAAGATTATGTTGTTGTAGAGAAGGCATTGCGCGATGATCCAAGAAGCAGAATATTGTTAAAACCACTACAGAGCTATCACCAAGGACAGATAAGAATGCATCCACACGATCTACAGCAGGATCTTACCAAGATAGACGAAGAGTATGGCACTGATATGCTCAATATTCTCAGCTATGATGTTGCTTGGGGCGATTTTACAGCTCCTAGGAATTGGGGTTGGAAGGAGGATATGCCGAAGCTTGTGGATCCGGGAACACTTTCTATAAATGCTATAACAAAGCTTGAAAGAAATGATCCAACTGTGGGGGATTGGAGGCAGATTCTGTGGGAAAGAAGATAGGCTAGGAAGGAGCTGGGGCTGTGATAAAAACAAATATTTAAGCGTATAATACGTAATATTAAGTGATATAATGAGATTTAAGAACGATTCCCAAAGGAGGGCAGTATTTGCAAAAATGAACAAATTCAGCAGGTTTGATCCTGTTGAGCAATTGATGGTAAAAAAGAAGTATGGAAAGGGAATGGCAGAATTTCCATTTGAGCCAAAGCGTGATTATGACGGTTCCATGTTCGTGAATGTGGGAGAGTCTGCAAAGGTATTAGAGGCGCTCAATGAAACAAATATACCATCACTTGAAAGATTGAGGGATAGAATTTCAAATGCAATGGATAGAAAGATGGTTGACAGGGAATTTTCTGGAGAAGTACACATAACACCAGAAGAGCTCCAAGAATTAAAATCATATAATATAATTACAACAAATCAAAAAGATCCATATGAAGATCTTGTGAAATATCTTGAATCGGTAGGCATAACGTGGGAGGAATATGCCGAAGGAAAGCCGGTTCCGACTGCGGTGTTTGATCCGAATGTTCCAACACCAATTGAGGAATATGAATCTGGTAAAAAGAGAAATCTTAATTCTTTGAAAAGTCCGTTCGGATATAAGGTCGATCCAAAACATGCAGCTTGGTTTGAAGTGGAAGCAGATGATAAAAATATCAATAAACATAAAAAATTAATATAGTAAAATGAAATTTGTAAATGACAGACAAAGGAAGGCTGTGTTTTCAAAACTTGCTTTTGGAAACTGTTCCGATCGTAGGTCGGATCATTTTGCACAACTTGGTTGCGGAAAATCTGTTTCAAATAAGTTTAGTTCAGATTCATCTGAATCATTGTATTCAAGATGTGCTGCAGGGAAATTGAGCTTGAAGCCGATAGAGGATATAAAATCAGAATATGATGCTATATGGGATAGTCCATTAAGTTATGATGAATCAATGAAAGAATCTTTAAAATTTTTGCGCAGACAATCAAAGTCCAAGAGAAAGGATGTGAGTGATTGGGCGAATCATGAGCTTTATGAGATTTATTCAGATTTAAAGACTTCCAAGGAAGAGGCGAGATTTGAAGATGCATCTAAAGGTAGAGATCCCGATTATGGAAGAAGCGAAGAGGATATGCAGAGTTCAATCGAAGCAGAAAGAAATTATGGACAATATTCAAAAAAACCTGAAGTAAAGGAACTTATACCGGGCGGTTATGGAAGCGGAAGACCTATAACTGATTTTGATCCAGAACAGGTGAAGATGGGCATTGAGGTTGAGCAGGAGCATGTCGTCAAATATGACAAAAAAGGAAACAGATTAAAGCCAACTGAAGATGATATTGCAAAGGCTGTAGAAATCACATCTGATCATTTGTCGGAAATACCAGATTATTATACCAGATTAGACAAGCTGGAAGAAGGGGCAAAGGAAGATGGTGTGTTTATAGATGTTGATGCACAGAAGAAGACAGATGCTCAAAGCTGAAGCTCGTTGCGTGATTTTAGCTCGTCTATGAGCTTGTTTATGTCGGTTTCACATTCTTTGAGGAGTGTTTTTATCTTTAGTTTTTGTTTTGCTGTCATATTTTCTAAATTGTCGAGTGAGTCTATTTCTTTATTGATCAGCTTGTAGGAAGTTCTTGTTCTTAGCAGTATTTTTACATATTCCCAGAAGTCTTTCTTATACATTTTAGTTTAGTGTTCTGATTTTTGGCATGGTTTTTTGTTAGATAGGAGCTCAATGGAGACCACTCGGTTTTTTATGTCCATGTTTATGAGCATAGTTTCATTTCTGCAGGTGAGATATTTTTCTGATGTTATTTCCTGTCCTTTTCCGAATTCAAGCATACAGGTTTTTATTGGCACTTTTATTTTATTGCATTTTTCCATTTTCCTGTATTTCCAATTGCGATACCGGCAATTCGGATCTTATTCGTTCTAGTTCTTCATTGAGCTTTAGGAACGATTTGGCTGCTTGAGATGTGGTAAATGCGTATCCCGATGCAGTCTTTTTTATTATCTTGCATACGGTAAGATGTTTTAGTATGTTTTTGCTCAGATAGAACTCACTGAATCCAAGATGCTTTTCAATGTCTGATATTTCAACGGGCTTTCCTTTGTTATGAACCAGATAGTTTAGGGTTGTCAGCATGTCTTTATGCCCAAAGAACCAGTCGAACGGGCTATTGTTTCTTGGTTTGGTAGGTTTTGCCATTTTATTCTTCCTCCGTGGAGGCATGTTTTAATAATTCATCTATGTTGGATCTTTTTCCCTTTGCTTCTACAAGTATTATTTCCATTTTTATTTCTTCAAGATCGTATTCGTCTTTTACAAACGTTTCCAAAAGTTTAAGCAGATATGGTTTCATTTTATTATATTATTTTTTCTTTTGAAAGTATTTCCATTATTGCAGCCGAGGTTCTTTTAGGGTCGTGGCGAAGCAGTTTTTCATCCAGTTTTAGTATTGGTCTGGAAATGAATTTTATATTTGAATTTTCACAGTCTTTGTCTATGCATAATTGTTTGTATCCAAGAGTCTGATATTCTGTGTTTCTGATTGGAATGCTGTTAAAGATCATGTGCGTGGGTTCTATTCCGCACCAGATTTGCATGGCGTGTATGTAATCAGCGGTAGTATATTGCCTATCCACAAGGTTTGCTATCAGTATTTTAGTATGTATTTTTTTGCATGCGTTTCTGATTTCCTCTATGGTAAAGTGGGGCATTATTGAGGTGAATATGCTTCCTGGTGATATGATTAGAACGTTGGTTTTTTTCAAAGGATCAAGTGCCGGCATGTTTTTTTGTTCCGGTTCAAGCCAAAGCTTTGATATCTTATAGTTTGCATTAAGGCGCTCTTCAATGTCATGTTCGCTTTTGACTGTTACTGCTTTTACACGTGTCATTTCCGCCATAAGGTTTGTGTCGCAGTCTGTGACGGGATATACTTTTCCGCATGCTCCCACCAGGGTTTCCATAGAACGAATTGCGGGCATTATTCCGATATGTTGCTGAAGGGCAGTCAGTAGCATATTTCCGGCATTGTGGTTGTACAGTTTTGAATAGCTTCTGTCAAATCTTCTTAGAAGGGCATTTGCTATGTTTCTGTTTTCCGGAGGAGTCAATGCCATTATGTTTTTGAGTATGTCGCCAGGCGGCATGATTCCATATAGATCTCTCAGTTTTCCGGAACTGCCTCCATTGTCCCAAGTTCCGACAACAGAATTTATTTTTATGTCAAGGTCATGAAACAGCTTTACAAGTCCTATCAGAATCGGGGGCTGACCGCTTCCACCCCCTATAGTGGTAACATTTAACATGGATAATCTATATATATTAGGCGATTATGGCTTAAATACCTTTCGGTTATGCGTCCTGTCTGCATTTTTCGCAATACCAAACATTATATGACATTCTATCATCGGTATATCTTGTTATTAGCCTGACGTATTTTGAGCTTTTGCATTTATAGCATTCGGGTTTGTCTGTCATCTTCTATTTGAAATATTATCTATTTCTGTTCTAAGTGTTGAGTTTATCTTAAAATCTGCTCTGGTGTCAAGTTCTATTATCGCCTTTGCAAGTTTTTTGATGTCTTCTTCTACTGTCATTGTGAATTAATTTTTTCAATCAATAGTATTATATCATTACATTCAACTTGGATGTCGTGGCAAATATCTTTTATGCTTTTTCCGGAAGAGTGTTCAAGTATATTTTTTGCTTCATATAATTTATTTCTAAGCAGCAGAAGACCAGATACGATCATATCTTTATCTTTGTCGCTTAAGTAAAATTCATTTTTTTCCATTTTTGTGTTTGAAGCTGACGGAGCGATTTGAACGCCCGATCTATCGATTACAAGTCGATCGCATTTCCAACTATGCTACGTCAGCATACGGTATTATTTAAGTCTGATGGTTCTATTCCACATTCTAGCTGCTATGGGTTCGTGCTTGTATTTTTTCATAAGACGCTTATATTCTTTCGGATAAAGTTCTTTCCATTTGGACAGCTTTTTTTCTGATGTTGGTGTCTTTTTAATATCATATATCTTTCCTACAAGCATACCATCTTTTATTTTTATTTTTCCTTCAAATTGCCTGCCAAAACCAGACGGACAGCCTTGTCTTATAATATCTTCACGGTCAGAATCAAATTGGCATTTTATTGAATGGCAGTCGGCTATTACATTAACATATTTGAGTTTTTTGAATTCTTCAGGAATTGTTGCAAAAGCTCTTTGTCGTTCATCTTGTGTTTTCCATACATCGGCTTGCTTGTCGTTTGGAGCGCTTCTGAATACCGGAAGTTTTGTCCTGTCAATAAAGTCCTTTTCATAAGGGTGGTAATTATGCATCATGCAGTCAAGGTCTTTTGTTTGCGCTTCAAAAATTTCCATACTGTCGCAGTAGGGGCATTTCATATAAACTTTTATTGAATCATAGAGTCCCATTTTATATCACTTTCATTTTTTTATTTTTGCCATATAGGCATATTACAACGATGAACCTGAAACATATATATTGGTTGTCCACATTTGGGGCATATTATTGGTTCTGTTATCATGTATATATATTAGGTAATACGTATATAAATACTAACTACCTAATATATAATACATGGATTTTGGAGTTTTATTAGGAATAATTGGAGGATTGGCGCTGATATTGGGTATTATAATGATAGTTGCGGTTATAATAATCAGTATAATGGTTATGGTTGGTCTTGTGGCTATAGCGATTTTTATGAAGACCAAAAGGATAATATTGCCAAAGGTCACGCTATTTATATTGAATATATTTGAAGGTCCGATAGGCTATATAGTTGGATTTTTCAAGAACAATGACATAGTCAGTAGGATGATAGTCGACATAAGAAATGGTTTGCTTAGGGAAAGATTTGAGGAGATTCCATACAATGAGAGATTTTTGTTTCTTCCGCACTGTCTTAGGCACAATGAGTGTCCTGCAAGATCAACATATGACGGGTTAAAATGCATAGGATGCGGGAAATGTTCAATAGCGGAGATCAAGAAAGAGGCTGAAAAAATAGGATACAAAGTATTTATTGTTCCGGGAAGTTCATTGCTTAGGATTCTTATAAAAAAATACAAGCCAAAAGCTGTATTTGGAGTCGGTTGCATAATGGAAGTCAAGGAAGGAGTCGAAAAGGTGGCGTCATATGGGCTTCCTGTTCAGGGTTTGCTTCTTGACAGGGATGGGTGCATGAATACGGTCGTGAATGTTAAAAAGCTTCTGGAAAAATTAAGGTAGTCAGTAGAACAGAAAGTCGTGTCGCTTTACACGGGCTTTTTTTATTTTCTCCCTTTTTTGAAGGGATGTTTCTATCTTGTTCAGTTCGTCTATATAATAGTGGTTTCTTTCTCTTTTGTTTGGATGTTTGAGCACAAGCTGGCGTTTTCTGTGAATTCTATCTCCGTCTGTGATGCTTTCATATTCATTGCGATGGTTTTTTTCGCGTCTAAGCTTTGTTCCTTTTGCAGATCTTTTTTGTGCCATAGTTATATATTGGAAGGAAAGGTTTAAAAGTGTTTTTTGGACTCGTTGGGATTTGAACCCAAAGCCTACCCGGTGCAAACGGGTTATTCTGCCAATTGGAACTACGAGCCCATGGTTGTCATATGGGTTTTAAATGTAACATGTACCCGGTGTGATTTGAACACACGATCTTTCCCGTATCAGGAGAACGCTTTTTGCCAACCTAAGCCACGGGTACGATTTTATCCATATGCTTTATTCCACGATATACCTTCTTTTCTATGCGTGTCTGGTATTTTATCTTGCATTTAAGATAATATTCAGGATAGAATACTTGTACTATGGTTTCTTTGTCTGCATTGAAGAGATGTTTTAGTTCGTCTTCATCTGCATCTGGGTGTTCTTCAATGTATTGCTCTATCTTCTCGACCTTTGAAGTCATATCGTGTATTTGATCATGGCAGTCTCTGCAAATGTAAAAGTAATTGTTTTTAAGACCTTTGCCGCCATTATGTCTTGGTATGATGTGGTGTTTTGTAAGGGCTTTTTGTTCGTTGCATATCGGGCATGAATTTGATTTTATTCCCTTAAATTCGTTGTAATGCCAATACAGTCCTTCAAATTCCTCAAGGCTGAATATTTCATCAAGATCGATATTGGGATTTTTGGTTATATGCTTGAATAAATGCAGGAGTTTTTTCATAAGCCCTTTCGGAGACATGCACTCCGCTTTCAACCGTACCGAGGCAGCGCATCGCTATCTATGCTTAAAGGGCAGTTTAAACGGACGTAGGGGGATTCGAACTCCCATTTGTTCAACTTGCTTTGCAAATTATGCTTCGAAGGCTGATGCCATTCCATTAGGCGATACGTCCATTTATTTGGACCGTGTGCGAGTCGAACGCACGATCTCCACGTTATGAGCATGGTGCCATAACCAACTTGGCTAACGGTCCGAATTGGCGCAGGGCGATTTGAACGCCCACTTGACAGATGTAAACTGCCTGTCCTACCTGATTAGACAGATGCGCCAGTTTGATTAAATGTTTATTATATTCCATGTCCAGGTTCGGAGTGACACAGATTTACTGTGCACATAAAATAACTCGCCTATATCTAATGACAAGACTACTTGTTCAGCATACATGCTTCATGGAACTTTCGCCCTTGACAGAGGTATGTGTTCTTTTGTCTTGGGTTCGATATAACCCGTTCATTTTTCCTTATGGATGCTCACTCTCGCGTCTTTCTGGTGGAACAAATATAATGAGCTCAACGGGGTTCGAACCCGTGACATCTCGGTTAAAAGCCGAGCGCTCTACTAGACTGAGCTATGAGCCCAAATGAAATTCATTTGTTTTTTTTTGTTCTTCTATCGTTGGTTGTGCATTTTGTGGGACCGAAGCGCTAGCGTAGGTCGCATCCGCGTGTCAACGGAGCGAACCGTTGCGAGACTTTGCAAAGAGTCCATTTGCCAATACTGGGAGTTGAACCCAGATATCTGCGTCTTCAGCGCAGCCGCTTCCCGTTAGCGTATATTGGCATGTTGCCCGATGCCAGAATCGAACTGGCACAGCACTGAGCATGGGGTCTAAACCCATAGTGTTTTCCAATCCACCAATCGGGCATTATTCTCCAAATATATTTCCGGTTTTTTGCAAACGCATATTTCTAAGGCGCCAATTTAGATTTCTGTAATATAGCCAATCGCTTACTGAAACCGTTGCATTTGTTCTGAGGCATTTTTTACATATGGTAGGAGCACAAGCTCCTGGATATGCCCACTTTCCGCAAAATATACAGTGAAATTGTCCTTTCATTTTATAATTTATCTATTAGTTTTATATGGGCAAGACAGGATTCGAACCTGCGAAGCTCTGAGCAACAGGTCTTAAGCCTGCCGACTTTGACCACTCATCCACTTGCCCGTTTCCGACACACAGAATCGAACTGTGCACTCAAGGTTTCCCCCAGCTAGCAAAGATGTGTTTTTGAGGTACAGACCCCTCATCAACTACTTCCTTCATGAAGGATTCAAATAGTTGTTGTAATTTTGGAATCCATCCTTGCTTTCAAGCAGGCAATGTTTTAAGTGGTTGCCATATCCACATGTTTATGCTTGGTTGGCTGATATGAGCCTCGTATGTTAGCCTCTACACCATGTCGGAGTTTTGTTTGGACCTGCCGAGATTTGAACTCGGGATTTTGCGGTTAGAAGCCGCATGTCATATCCACTGGACCACAGGTCCGTAATCGTCTCGGACAGGACTTGAACCTGCAAGCCTTTCGGTTAACGGCCGATTGCGCTACCAATTGCGCCACCGAGACATTATAAAGTTATTTTGAAGTCATGTTGGTTGGGGAGGACTGTCCTCCCCCCGTAGAAATGGGGTTTTTTAGCAGCGATTAAGCCGCAAAAAAATAGCAGAAATAGGCATCGCTAGTCTGAAGGAATTGGGGTTGCCTGTAGATACGATGCATTTTGTCATAGTATATATTAGGTAATACTCATATAAATACTTGTCGTTGTGGTAAAAATATGTGTTATTTCAGCATAAATGAACGATTTATTCTTGGTATGTGTCGTTCTATTGTATTATAATTTGCCTGTTCAAAATCTTTGAATTCAATGAAGAATTCCCTTCCACGCATTGCGTTATAGTAGCTGAGTTTTTTTGCAGTGTGCGGTCTTATGGTTGTGAAGAGTTGTCCTTTTGAATCCTTGAATAAAAGGACAATGTATGTTCTGCCATTAAGCTGGTAGTTGTGTTTTATGCCGCCACCATTATAATATGTTGTGTCAAACTCTATTAATTCATCGCTCATGTCATGCCTTGATTTAATGAAAGTTTCAATTAAAATTATTGAGTTTTTTGTGTCAATATTTTTAAGCTTTTCATATGTTGTATGGCTGAAATATACCGATTGAATAGATAGTCTCTGTTGTTCGTCTTCCATTTTATTTATTTAGTTCATCAGATAATCCAAAAGCAAATGCAGTGACCACCCAAACCACAATCCGAACATTATGCAACTACCAACCAGATAGAGCATGATATTATGGAAGGGTTTTTCAAGATCATAACCATATACTTGATTTAATTCATTATTTGAAACGGCTTTTGCTCCATCGAATAGCTGTCGTGTGTCTCCAGTGAAGTGATCCAAATCTATGGCTTGTGCAACCAGTGCAGCTGCTATAATTATATAGGCGTAATATACAGGGATTTTAACAAAGTAAAAGGCAAGCGTAAGCATAAGTCCGAATGTTATTATGCTCGCAATATGAAATAACCAGTATGGCATTTTATAATTCAATTAATTTTAGCTTTTCAAAATCATGGCTTGGAAATGTATCTTTGCATTTGATACACCATAATATGTTGTCGGTTTTTGATATGCTTCTTATGGTTTTGCATTTCTTATGAATCAACACCCAAGTGGGGTTGTCTACAAAGCCACAATCTTTTATTTTTTCCCTGCGAACTATTTTAATCATTTTTAATATCACCAGCAATCTTTCATGTATAGGTCTTCTTTTTGGCAGAGATCTCCGCATTTTTTGCATCGGAGTCCGCTTGTCACAAATTCCCATTCATGAAAACAGTCTTTCATTTTTATTTATAGCATCTGATTCTTTGGCATATGCCGCGTCTTTCAAGATCTTCGGCACGTTCGATGCATTTTTTTATTGTTTCAGGATCTTCCATATGTTTTTTTATTATGTCTAGTTTTTTGGAGTATTTTTCAAAATCAATTTTATTCATTTTCCAACTATCCAGAATTCAAAGTATTTGTGAAGCATCCAATAATGATCGTGGCATAGATGAATATATTTTCCATCCCAAGCGATCTCATGGAATGCAGCCTGTTCCTTATTTCCTCTACCAATACAAATGGTGCATTTATCTCTAGTCATTTTGAGTTTTAATTAATCTAAATGAGTGCAATTCCCATGAATAAAAATATTGATGATTCCAGGAATCTGCCGTATATAAGAAGTATAATTCCTATGATTATATCCACAAATCCCAGAACTCTAATTATCTTTTGCATTTTTTTCTCGTTGTTTTATTATGCAATTCATGCATAGAAAGCTTTCATCCGGAGCATGGTGGCTTAATTTTTCATGCGCCTTTAATGTCGTTCCACAATGCCTGCATGTGTTTCTGTCTTCATGGATTTCTCCGCATATTCCGCATCTCATATTAAGGTCCAAGGGCGAGAATCGAACTCGCTTTGCCACGTTCACAGCATGGAGTCATACCATTAGACCACCTTGAACGTTGGGAACGGCAGGACTTGAACCTGCAACATACCGGTTTGGAGCCGGTCGCTCTATCCATTGGAGCTACATTCCCAAAGAAATAAAAATGACTGCTGAAGAGATGACAATGCATAATATAGAGGTTTTGTCTATGTCATCCATCAGCATGATTTGTCGCTATTTTCAATAAGCTTTATCAGCCTTATTGAAGATATTGTTCTTCCTATCCTTTTGTTAAACTGGTCTTTGATAGAGCAGAAAGCTTCGGCTTTCAATCCGTCGACGGGATTTTTAAAGTCTCCTATATATGCAGTTGTTTTCCCTCTTATCATAAGAGGGGAATATTTGCCAATTATTGTTTCTTCTTTTTGTTCATGCACATATTTAACTATGTATTGCTGTCCTTTGTACACAACCCTTACAGGCTGTTTATTTGGGTTAATCATTTTGATATATCATTTAATTATAGGGAAGTTAGGTTTATAAAGCTTTCGGTTATTTGAAAATTACTCCTTGAGAGGATCGAACTCTCGTCTGGCGCTTGAAAGGCGCCAATCATAGACCACTAGACCAAAGGAGCGATGGGAATAAGCGGAATCGAACCGCTATAGCTTGGTCCCAAACCAAGAATCGTGACCATTTGATCATATCCCCATGTTCGCCCATGCCGGAATTCGAATCCGGGTCGGTCGAGTTTTGTGGCATAATAGCCATGACAATCGACCATGATAGTCCACTACACTACATGGGCATATCTTTATTATGATTTAAATTATCCTCTTGAATTTCCTTTATCTGATCTACAACAATGCTTTCACCCAATGTAAGATCACCAGATCTGTATTCGCGTACTTCTATTCTAAGAAGAGGAAATATTGAGAAATTGTGTTCAATTTCCTTTTCATACGTTTCAATCATCTTGTTTATGGCATTAAATATCAATGCTCGTTCTTCATTGTCCATTTTGTTTATCACCTTTTGGTATTCCTATTTCGGTTATAAATGCTATATTTCGATATGTACGAGTTCCTTCTTTACTAAGTGTTGACAGGAATGTTCCGCTCAGTCCATATTCTTCACATTCTATTTTTTCAATTGTTTTATCATTTGGTCTTTTTATATATATGGTTTTCATTTTATATGTTAAAGATCTATACGCCAGCAGCAGGAGTCGAACCTGCAATCCCTTTCAGGACACTCACTTTCCAGGCGAGCCCGATACCATTACGGCATGCTGGCTTTTTTGAATAAACCATCTGGGTTTGTTGTTTTTGCTCTCAAGGTGAGCCGGATACCATTACCGCATGCTGGCATTTTTTTCATATTATAAGCAAAGCTTATAACAACGCCGACTCCAAGACTCGAACTTGGGCATCCTTTTACAGATGTACAGATTAGCAATCTGCTGTCTTGCCTCTAGACTAAGTCGGCAATGGGTTTATTTCGAGCATGGCAGGATTCGAACCTGCGATCTCCCACTATCAAGGTGAAGTAACCCGATACTGCGCCTTGCAATGCAAGGTAAGTGTCGTGTCAGGTACGTTTGGCGCTTTACCCAACTAAGCTACATGCTCATTTTATAGTCCGGATAAGATTTGAACTTATACCATTCGATCCAAAGTCGAATATACTAGACCACTATACTACCGGACTGGTTAGCATGGTGAGGGAATCGAACCCCCCTACATCGCTCTGCAGGCGATTACATAGCCTATCTGCCAACCATGCATAGGTTTTTGCACTGTACGGGAGTTGAACCCATACTGCTCCCTTGGCAAGAGAGTAGCCTACCATTAGCTCAACAGTGCTTTCTTGACCAATATTCTATCAGCCTGATTATCTGGGGCGAGTCCGGATCATAATCATCCGATATGCCTATGGTTTTTACCTTGTTGATGTATTTTGGATATTTTTCTGCTATGAACATTTCCTGCTCCAGATCCATTGTATAAATTTTGTCTGCCCATTCTAGGCATTCTTCATTTACTTGAGTAGGGTAGCCGTAATATGTGCCGGCGCTTCTGATCTCATGTTCCGGATGATTTTTCCTAAACCAATGCTCAAAGCTTGGACTTCTATTTAAATTGCACATACACACGAATAATATCTTCATTTTTCTTTTCTAAAAGGCTCTTGCGCATGCAGGGAGTTGAACCCAGACGATCGGATTGGAAATCCGACATGCTGCCATTAACATCACATACGCGTTTATTGATTATCTCGGCAGTGTGATTTGAACACACAACATGTCGCTATCCGCATAAATTTAGATACGGATAAATCCAATCTACAGGCGACCACTCTACCAGATTGAGTTATGCCGAGGTTTTATGGCATTTTTAAATGCCTGTCACGACCTTGATCGTGAGCCCAGAAATAGTTTATGCAGAATAGGGCTTAAGCCCACTACAACCATCCGAGGATGACGGTTTCCGCTTTTCAGAACTATATGATTGACATTGCATGCAATACCAGGGGTTTATTTCATGCCTTAATGCCATATGCCTAAGAATGGTAAATACTGCTTCAATCATATTCATTTTTAATAAATTACTAATATATATTAGGTAATAAGGGTTTAAATACTTGACTTATTGACATTATTTTCGTATTATTGTGCAACCTGACCCATCTACAAATAGTTTTTCAATGCATGCTTTTTTTCCACATGCTTTTATTATAAATCCAGATTTTATTTTGCTGTCATCGCGTGCCAATATTGGTGCTCTTCCTTTTTTTGTTTTAAAGGAGAATATGCCAACATTATATTTTTCTTTTAATTCTTTGAATGTCAATCCAATGATTGTAGAATTTTCAACAACCGAGAATTCAACGCTTGACATGGTTTTTATCTTTTTTAATACTGTTGTGTTTTTTGTTTTCTTCGATGGCATGAGACCATCTTAGCAATTGATTCCATGGGTTTGTTTTATCTATTACCATTTTAAAGACCTATGACGAGTCTCATATTTATGGCTACAGCCAATATGAATATTCCAGTGAAAACACCATAGGCAAATTCTATAGGACACGCTATGGCTATAATAAGTATTAGAAGCGAATTTACAAATCCTGATACTATCATTCCCCATTCAAGTCCAAAATGTTTTATTATGGGGCTTACTGTCATGCTTATTTCTGCATCTGCCCAAACATCGGGTGCTTGTTTTCTGACTTCTGACAGACCAAAGTATGTGATACCTATGTCAGCCCACACTATAAGCATGAGAAAAAATATAAATTTGGTTTTCTTTATCTGTAGTGATTTTGCGATTGTCATCTTCTGAATTCTATATTGGCTGCGGTTTTTAGCAGTTCCATGTCGGCTTTGAATTTTTCCATTTCACCATCAGTGAACGGAATTATCTTTTCATATGTCGGATTGTTGGTGCTTATGGGCTTGAATTGTTGTATTGCATATTTTACGGGCTTGCTGAAATATCCAATTATTCTTTTAAGCGTATCTTCGGTATGAAGACCGGGAACCACAGTGGTTCTGAATTCATATTCAATGGGACTTTCTTCAAGAAGCTTTATTGTCTCTTTTATCTTTGATATGTCAACTTTTGTTCCACATGCGGCATCATAACCTTCATAGTCTGATTTTATATCTACTGCTATATAATCTACAAGATTATTATCAATCATGCGTTTTATAATATCGGGATTTGTGCCATTGGTGTCAAGCTTTAATTTGAAATCAAGAGATTTTATTCCCTTGGCAAAATCAATAAGATCGTCGCCATGTATGCTTGCCTCTCCCCCAGAAATCGTCACTGCATCCAGCTTTCCCTTTCTTCCGGACAGCCAATAAAGAAACTCATCCTTGTCAATGTCGGGCAACGAATTGTCATTTATGTCTATGAGCGATTTGTTGTAGCAAAACGGGCAATTGAAATTGCATCCGGCAAGAAAGACTACGCATGAGATATAAGGTGGAAAGTCCACCATGCTGGTCTTTTCAACATTCTTTATTTTCATGTTTGGTTATATAGTCGGTAAGGGATTTATAATCATATAGAAGGGTTCCGTTTATCACATATAGCGGAAAGTGCATATCGTTTGTGGATTCTACGGATATGCCGTCTATTATGCATGGGAATTCAGGATAGACAAGATCTGTTTCATATCCTTTGCTTTTTAAAACAATTTCCATTTTTGAGCATTTGGTGCATCCTTTTCTTCCTATTATTTTTATTTTCATGTTAATCCGAGAAATAAGGTGTCTGTTTTTCCTGTTGAGGGGGCTTTGATTCGATTGTAAACAACACATTAAACGGATATGGATTTGAAGGTTTTATAAAAGGTTTGTATGGCATGGGCTCATAGTAGTCCCTTTTTATTGGTCTATTGTGTCTGCATGTGGCGCATTTGAATGATCCGGCACTTGTGCATATGTTAATATATTTGCACACGATCGGGCGCATGTTTGTAGTTTTGTTTGGTTCATAATAATCTTTCATTTTAGATTTCTATTGGGCATTCAGAATGAACGCCATTTATATAGCCATGTTTTTCGCAAACGCTGAAGCTTGGGGTTATTGATATATAAGGTACTTTATAGTTAGTGCATATTTTTTTAACGAGGTTTCTAGCAGATTCGGCATTTGGGAGATTTTGACCAAGATACACATGTTTAACACATCCTCCGGTGAATTTTGTAAGAAATTCTTCTTCAAGATCTAGGGATTCAAACAGATCATCGGTGTATCCGACTGGAAGACTTATAGCATTAGAGTAGTATGGTGCGATACCTTTTGAAAAATCATTTTCATTGGCAACTATTATATCTGGATATTGTTTTTTATCAATGGCTGCTAGGCGTCTTGTAGTTCCTTCTGCTGGTGTAGCTTCAAAATTGTATAGATTTCCGGTTTCTTCTTGGAATTCAATTAACCGATTTCTTATATGATCCATTATATCCAATCCGAGTTTTCTAGATTTTGGATCCCATATTCCTTTACCAATATAATTTAATACAAATTCATTCATGCCTATAATACCAATTGTTGAGAAATAGGTTTTATATGAACCCAGATATCGTTTAGTGTATGGCATCAATCCTTTATTCAGGTTTTCTGTTATTATTTTTCGTTTTATTTCAAGTGATTCTTTTGCAAGGTTTAGCAAACGATCAAGACGTTCGTATATTTCTTTATCATTTTTGGAAAGATAACCAAGCTGAGCAAGATTCAAAGAGACAACACCAATACTTCCCGTTGAAGCACCAGATCCAAATACACCACCCATTTTGTTTCTTAATTCATCAAGTCTAAGTGACAAACGGCAACACATACTTCGTATATCACTTTTTTTAAGACCACTATTCATAAAGTTTGCAAAATAGAACGGACCATATTTTGCTGTGGCTTCAAATAAGTAGTCGGTATTTTGACCATACCAGTCAAACTCATTATCTATATTTATGGTTATTATAGGAAATGTGAAAGGACTGGAGTGCTTGTCACCTTCGGTAATTACCTCCATCATGGCTCTATTTATCATTTCCATTTCTTGTATACATTCATTGTATGTGAATGGCATTGCTTTACCGCCTATAACTGGAATATCGTCAATCTTGTCTTCGGGTAGAGTCCAATCAAGTGTAAAATTTGAAAATGGGGCTTGTAAAGACCATCTGCTTGGAACATTAAGATTAAAGAATAGTGATTGAATATTTTGTTTTACTTCTTTATATGATAGATTATCTTTTTTAATAAATGGGGCAAGTAGAGTATCAACTGAACTGTAGCTTTGTGCACCAGCACTTTCAAGTTGAGAAGTTCCAAGATGATTAAGCATATGGCTGCAAATGGAACTAAGATGATTGGCGGGTTTGCTTGATACTTTACCAGGTATTCCATCAATGCCTTCTAAAATTAGTTGTTCAAGATCCAAACCACTACAATAATGATTTATCAGCCCCAAGCTTAAGTCGTGGATATGGAATGCACCCGAAATATGTGCATTTCTAATTTCTTTTGGGTATTTATTAAGGCTGTATTTTGCTATTATATCGCCAGCTATATGAAATGCGAGACCAGATACAGAATATGCTGTATTTGCATTTTCTTTTATTCTCCAATCTTTGTAATTTATGTAATCTTCAACAAGTTTATTTACATTTACTAATTTTGTCCCTTTACGCTCATCGGTTTTTTGTTTTCTGTATAGGATATAAGATTTTGCAATTTCTGGATAATCAAAATGTATGAGAGATTTTTCGACTATATCCTGGATTTCTTCGACTTTTGGATTGTTTTCTTTAAAGTTGCTTTCAAGATAAGTGATGATATATCCACTTATCTTTTCAATATCAGCATCTATATTTACTGATTTAGCAGCTTTTTTAATGGCTTTTTCTATATTTCCTATGTTAAAGTCGGTTATGCGACCATCACGTTTAATTACCTTTTCGATAGACATTTTAGTTCATTATTTTTTTAATTAAATACCGGTTATAGCATGATTAAAACAGAAATAATAATATTCAGAAATTTATGTTTTGAATGTTTTTCTATCATTGAATTCAGCCTGTTTGGCGTCATTCCAGCTGCTTACCGGTCTCATGTATCCACAAACTCTGCTATATACTTCACATTTCAAACCACACGCGACCATGTATTAATATAGGGAGTCTAAGTTTAAATACATTTACTTTTGTATAGATCTTGGATATGGGGGCTACAGACAGATTTTAAAGCACTTATATATTTTTTCAATACTTAATATAGTTCAAATGTTAATTTTGGCATCTTATCGCATCATTTGGACATACAGTCAGGCACGCGCCACAATGAATGCAAGATTCAGGATTTTTTACAAATGATTTTTTATTCTTTTTTATGGTTTTAATCCCGTAAACGCACGGGCTTGCTGGGCATGTTTCTATACAGCTTCCGCAACCGGTACAAAGTTTTGAATCTATAATGATATACATTTTATATATATAAAAAAGCCGCGCAACTGCTATATTTTGCCATTTATTAACTAGAGTTTCCTAATATTTATTATAAACATGATCGTGCGAGCAAGGCGCCCCGAGGCGACTTGCGATGAAAAAACACAGACCCCGTATAGGATCATGTCGGACTTGCGATCAGATCGCAAGTTTCATCCGACATAAAGTCGGTGTCGCCGAGTGGGTAACGGCGAGCTATCTGTAACCATGTATATTTTCTGTTTTATTTTCGGCTATTACAATAGGCTTTGATGGCGGACCGCATATTTCAGGAGGGGCATATGTTCTTAGTTGTGTCTGGCTGTTTACGAAATAGTATGGCTGACCAAGTTCATTGAATTTGTCAGATTTTAATATTGATGTTATAAAGACACGAAATTTTATTTTTGTGCCGTCTGCAAGATTATACTCCTGCCATTGTTCATTTGGTGATTCAAAATCTATTTCTGAAACATTATGTTCCATTCCGTCGCGTGATTTCATAGTTGGCATTTTATTGTTTGTTTGAGAGCAATGTATTAATATAAACATTCATGTTTTCTATCAATGCGTTATATGTTTTTTTTGCATTGTCATGATTATCAAATGCGGATGTAATATTTAGTTTTCCATTGTTAAGGTATATTATGAAGCCATTTTTAAAGTTTTTATTTTTTATATCATCCATTATTTGCTGGCTCAGATCAAACAGAACCGGATACGAGACGGTTTCAATTTCTCTTTTTACAGTTATCATTTTTATCAATATAGTTTTCGTTATGAGGCTGGGTTTTCATTATATGCTTTATTGTTTCATAGGAGACTGGAAGGAAGCGATTATTGTCAACGCCAACATCCCATTGTTTTCCTTTAGGCTGCAGTCTTCCATGGACATGTCCAAATAATTGTATGGAGTCAAAGTGGCTTTTGTGCCATGTTCGCATAGGATAATGACACAGTGTTATAGGTTGATCATCTATCTGTATGTCAAGAAGAGTGTTGACAGAGTTTGCGACGGATGATATTGTATTTATGTATCTCATGTCATGGTTTCCAAGTATGAAATGCACTTCGGCTTTTTTAGTTATAAGGTTAAGGATATGTTTTGCCATATCTTCACCGAATGCTATATCACCCAAGAAGAATACGATGTCATTTTTTGAAACAAGACTGTCGAAATTTTCCATTATGGATTCATCCATTTCTTCAACCTCTTCAAACGGTCGGTTGCAATAATCGATGATTTTGGCATGGTTAATGTGCCAATCTGAAGTGAACCATATGTTTCGCTCACCGCTATCAAGTTTCATTTTAGACAACACCATAGTCTTCTTTCAATATCTCTGCCAGGTTTCTGGCTTCGCGTTCGCATGAGTCGCAATGGTATATGTATTTTGGACCTTTAATGTGTATTTTTTCAATGTGTATGGAAGGTCTATTGCATATGCAACATGTTGATTTTTTTGGTCTGTAATACCTCTTTCCCAGAAAAGATTTGTCAACGTATGCCATTTTATATCAAAAGTGAAAATAATGCAATTGTAATTCCAATGAAAATACCTGTGGTTTTTACCATTTTTATTATAGGGTCATCGTTTGGTTTTGGCAGTAGTTGTTTCATTATTCCATAGAAAAACATTACTATAAAGGATACGACAGACAGATATAATATGTTATATATAAATTCATATGTTATTATTTCATCTAATGCCATTTGTTCACCTTTACATTCATCTTGTATCCATCTACTACTGTATCAAATTCAATGTCTGTTTTTTCTTCTATGTTTGCTTCGTTTAGCCATTTGATAAACCTGAGTCTTAGTACTTCTTTAATCCACATGTTCAATCACCCACCAGTGGTATCTATAATATGCATTTTCAAGTTTTTCATAAAGTAGCCAGAATGGAAACAACGCTATAAGTATTGGTATTGCTATTATCATTGGAATAATATATGGAATTCTTTTGAAATGTATTCCTTTATATATTAGTTTCATTTTATTTATTTGTTATTATTTTTGGAATATCTTCAATCTCATATTCACATTTATCTTTCTGTGGGTATGATTTTACAGGATCACAGACTGCATAAAACCCTTTTCTATTTGAGCTTTTATAGAGGAAATATCCTACTTTTAGATCTTTGCATATTTCGTTTTCAATGAATAAGTTGTCTACATTGTCCAGCATTACGTTGCAGCTGTAGTGATTGGAGAAAAGACCATGATCGACATCTGTATTGAAATTTTTTATCAATCCTATATACGTGTAATCATTGCATCCGCAGTATTGATTTGGGGGTGTTTCCAAACATCCGGACAGCATGATAAATAAGATTATAGCTGTATATGTTTTCATTTTATTCCTTAAATTTATCTCTTGCTTCATCGCATCCAATAGCTACAGGTATATCTTCTGTTGGGCATTTCCAGAATTTCATCCACAATTCCTGCCGTTTGCCGCAATGTGGACACCAATTCCAAATAGCAGATATATCTCCTGCACCATCGTCTGAGAATATCTCGTATTCACCACAACAATCATCGCATAAACGGTATATGCCAGTGTGTTTCATTTTTTAAATATTCTTCATTTGTTAGGGCATGATAAAGAGCCTATTAACTCATTTGTGCAAGTATAATCCGAATAATTTGAAGGATTGACATATCCTAATAATCTGGTATCTGTCACTCGTTTCCCAAAATATTTATTAGAGGTTGAAGCCCATTCCATACGACATTCACAAACATCACCATTTCTAAAAACATACGGGTCAGTAGCATATTTACTTTCAAAAAATATTTCACATGCCTTTAAACATTCAGAAGAATTAATTTCATTTGTTATACAACCACACAATAAAATTCCAATTAATAAAATTATAAGTTTCATTCTTTTCACTCCTTTTGAAAATTGTTCAATTGTTTGGGTTCTAGTAATATTTTGAACCATTGAAGAAACCATAATGGGATTAATATACTTCCCCAAATGTAAACAGAATATTCAAAATTTATGTTTAATATTAATATTGGTATTAAAGAAAGTATAAAATACCAAATCATATTGGACATCCATTTAGGTTCAATTACTCTACTATCATTTGGTAAACAAAAACTCATCTTTTAATCTCCTTACTCAAATATGAGTCTCTTAATTTGAGTGTTTTTATTGTTTCTTGTTTTGCTTTCTCTCCACCATTGCATTTTTTCATTTCATCCTCATTCAAATAACAAGCATGACAAATACCACACATAAAATAATCAGTCATCATTAACACTTACTTAAACAAGGTTCCCACTGTTTAACTTTTTTATTTCCATTATAATGGTCTATTACTTTATGTCCATCACAATCTTTACAATAGCATTCTTTTTGTAGTTCTTTTCTGGTTAGTGGTGTTTTTGCTTTTTTATCGTAATATTTCATTTTATTTTTTATGAAGTTGAATGAACTTATCAATCCTCCTGAAATCATTAGGAATGCTATTAATGGTCTTACTATTAAAATTGGTGATAGTATTTGATGGTATAATTCTATTAATTCTGTAATTTGTAATGTTACTGAAACTTCATTAACAAATATAAATATTAATTCTGGTAGGATATAAAGAAATCCTATTAGTATAAATATTTGCACCATTATTTTAGCCACTGTTATTAAGCTATCTAATAGATATTCTGTTCTATCAACCATTTGTGGATAAATTTTCATTTTTCCACCTTAGACGAATTTAAGTTATGTTTTTTGATATCATCTTTAAGATATTTCAATGCCATAGCCATTGATCCAGAAATTGAACCTCTTGCTACAGATATAGATTCTAGTTCTTGAGCATACATATTAGCTTCTTTTTCATAAGCAATAATTTTCTTATCTATTAACTTTAATATATCAGTTTCTTTCATTTTCTACATATAAAAGTATTTTTCTATTTTTTTATAATTATTCCTGTGTTGGATATTGAATAAATAACTCTTATTATTGCCAAACCAAATACCATAATTCCTGCTATAATATCTTTCCAATCATAGCTAATTGTTACTATGATATATGCAAACAACAACAGAAATATTTCATTATCTAAATTAGTTTTCATCTTTCCATTCCTTTTGAAAATTATCTGATTTTTGG